>ERZ650309.1630-NODE-1630-length-10509-cov-5.563995_pt1 | contig 10509 bp, 8 predicted proteins | sample MGYA00376245_ERZ650309 | MGnify/ENA primary metagenome ERZ650309 (study PRJEB26733, sample SAMN07839294) | wastewater metagenome | biome: urban; feature: wastewater treatment plant; material: waste water | place: USA: North Carolina | collected 2016-04-26 ...
GTGCTCTTCCGATCTCAGATAGCAGAAAACTTAGAAAAATTATACAAATCAAATATTCAATTTGATCATTATCTAACTGCTGTAAGTGCCAACAATAGCAAGCAATATGTATTGAGTTTTAAGCAGGCTGGAGGTAAGGTAACCGACGTGGTGGCAGACTATGTAATTATGACTGTACCCTTTAGCATACTGCGGGAGGCTGATATAAAAATTCCATTGCCAACATGGAAAATGAATGCGATAAAAAATATGTCTTATGGTCAGAGTACAAAGATTTTTTTAGGGGTAAAAGAACGCATCTGGAGAAACCAAGGTTTTGCAGGGTATATGTTTAGCAACAATGGATTACAGAATGGTTATGACGGCACACAAATGCAGGGAGAGAATAAAGGTCGTGGTGGTTTTACCATTAATTTAGGAGGAGAAAGAAGCATTGCCATAGGCAATAGAACCCCAAAGGATTTGGAGGGCGAATACCTGCCATTATTGGATGCTTGTTATACTGGGGTTAAAGATGTGTATAGTGGTGTTTGTCAGCGTTGGTACTGGCCGGGATATGCTTTGAGCAAGGGTAGCTATACCGGTTTTACTGTGGGGCAATACACGACAATATGCGGTGCCACTGCAAAGCCTGTTGATAATATGTATTTTGCTGGGGAGCACTGTAGTTACGAATTTCAGGGCTTTATGAATGGTGCTGCCAAAACTGGGAGAGATGCTGCCGAAGCCATCATTACAAAATTGAAAGCATAAGATGAACAACAACAAACAGAATCCTATTATTGCAACAATAAATAATTCAATACAAATGAAGTTTTCATTGCTATGTATCAGCGTTTTCTTTTTTAATTTTTGTGTAAAAGCACAAAACTGGGATAGTCTATCTAAGGAAGCTGCTAAAACAGAAATATGGCAGCCCAAGCCTCCTGTTGTAGAACCTTTGGATGTATTTATGCCTGCACCAGCGGATGCAGTTATTTTATTTGATGGGAAAGATTTGAGTGCTTGGCGTAGTGTGAATGATACAACCAAACCAGCCGGATGGATGGTGAAAAAAGGAGTTATAACTGTTGATAAAAGTCAGGGAAATATTGAAACCAATCAGCGATTTATGGATTATCAATTACACATAGAGTGGCGCATACCGGCTAATATCAGTGGCACCGGTCAGGTAAGGGGAAACAGTGGTTTATTTCTTGCTTCCACAGGTGGGGGAGATGCAGGTTATGAAATACAAATACTCGATAATTATAATAATGAAACCTATTCCAACGGACAAGTAGGTAGTGTCTACAAACAAAGTATTCCTCTATTCAATGCTTGTAAAAAACCAGGCCAATGGCAGAGCTATGACATAGTATGGAAAGCTCCAAGATTCAATGCAGACGGTAGTTTGATCAGTCCGGCTTATGTTACGGTTGTGCACAATGGCATTGTGTTACAAAATAATTTTCAACTGGCTGGTGAAACAAAATGGATTGGGCCACCCGTGTACAAAGCACATGGTGCATGCCCCATTAAACTTCAATCACATGGAGACCCCAGTGAGCCTATTAGTTTTAGAAATATTTGGGTGAGACCTTTATAGGGCGGTATGGGAAATGGCGCTGCCATGATGGAGGTGCTTACAGTACTTCAATAGATATGTATTGGGTAATTTAAGAACAACCTATATTGAGTATAGTGAGGTATCAAACATCAATGAAAGAATAAATACATGATAGCAATAGCAGCAATTACTCCAATAAAATCTGCAAACAAGCCTGCCCATACTGCATAGCGTGTATTCTTTATGCCTACACTCCCAAAGTATAAAGCCAGTATATAAAAAGTAGTATCTGCACTACCCTGAAAAGTACAGGCCATTTTTCCAATAAAACTATCCGGGCCGTAGGCATTCATGGTATCAATCATTAAACCTCTGGCACCGCTACCACTAAAGGGTTTCATGATAGCTACTGGAAGAGCAGGCACAAAGTCGCTATTGAATCCTGCTATATTTATGAGGTATGCAATACCATCTGTTACATAGCCAAGTGCACCACTTTCTCTAAATAATCGGATAGCTACAAGCATACCAACTAAATAAGGAATGATTTTGAGAACCACATTAAACCCATCTTTAGCACCATCTATAAACGTGTCGAATAGAGGTACTTTTTTTATAATGCCGGCTATTAATATTCCTGCAACCAAAAGAAGCATCATCAGATTGCCACCCACATTGCTAAAATTGTTGCGTTGTAATTCAGGTAAGCCGCTTACAAAAAATAATAGTGATGCTATGGCCAGAGATATACTAAGAATCCAGGCTAATAAAACAAAATCCCATTTTATTTTTTGCTTTAGCCCTACAATAAAAATGGATGCAAGTGTAGTACAAACCGTACCAGCCACACAGGGTATAAAAATGCTTGCAGCTTCTGCACTTCCTGCAGCCAGTCTGTATGTAATGATACTTAATGGTATGAGTGTAAGCCCACTGGTATGCAATACCAAAAACATGATCTGAGCATTGCTGGCTGTACCTTTTTTTGGATTAATAGATTCAAGGCTTTGCATAGCTTTTAATCCAAATGGGGTAGCTGCATTATCAAGGCCCAGCATATTGGCACTAAAATTCATGACCATTTCCCCCATTGCCGGATGCTTCTCAGGCACTTCCGGAAAAAGTCTTTTTAAAAATGGGTTTAACCACTGAGCCAGTTTGCGAATGGCACCTGCTTTTTCAGCTATATTCATTAGCCCCAGAAAAAAAATCATAGTACCTGCTAATGGAAATGCTACATCTGTTACCGATGATTTTGCAGCATCAAACATGCCGTCTGTAAGCACTTTGAAAATAGCTGCATCTCCTGTGCTTATCCATTTAAAAATCGCTATTACGATTGCTATTAAAAAGAAAGCAACCCATACAATGTTTAATGCCATAAATTATCAGTTGGTGTAAATGTAATGGCAAGCCATTTTTATTTTTAAAAAAATATGAATGATTGAATGAAATTGTAATATCATGCAAACGCTTTAATGTTCAGCATTTCCTAACATCTGAATGCTTCGTCATGCAGAAGGAATAGGTCTAATATTTATGAATTTCTTTTATGCTTCGTTTCACTCGCAATGATCGGCCGTGCGTAAACATTCACCGAAGGGGTAAAATGACAATAATTCTTATGGTTGAAAATTGAAACAAATATCCATCTGCTTTATCTTGCAAACAATCAATTATCTGAATAATTGTAAATTAAATAGTATAAGAAAAATGAAATGCAAATGAATAAATCATTTATTTTTTTTGTAGTGCTTTTTCTTTTGAATGGCTGTTTAAAACCTCCAAAAGAATCAAACAAACTTCCTTCAGAGTTGGTGGAATTAATTGATTTAGACAGCTCCATTCATTTGGATATAAAGTATGCTACCAAAGAAAATCTTGTCGGCAAACCAGTATATGCACAGGCCCGTCCTTTTTTGCAAAAACCTGCCGCATTATCGTTGATTAATGCTAATAAATATCTCCAAACAAAGGGCTATGGGCTTTTGGTTTTTGATGGTTACAGACCGTGGTCCGTTACAAAAACATTTTGGCAAAAAACAAGTGAAGCGAACAAGAAATTTGTAGCCGATCCACGCAAAGGTTCAAGGCACAATAGAGGCTGCGCCATAGACCTCACATTGTATGATTTGAATACCGGAATTGAAATACCCATGCCAGGTACTTATGATGAAATGAGTGAAAGGAGCTATCCAAATTATACGGGTGGTACTGCAGTGCAAACAGCTATGAGAGACATGCTTCGTGCAGCTATGGAAGCAGAAGGATTTACAGTATATGATTATGAATGGTGGCATTTTGATTATAAGGATTGGAGACAATATCCTATTCTAAATATACCATTTGAATCCATACCATGATAGGAAGCTATTTTTAAGGGTATGGTTTTGATTGAGAATAGTACTATGTACTGAATTAATCAGTAGTATTTCTATGCAATATTTCTTGTGTATATGAATATACTAAATCATATATGAAGGGAGTAATCTACTGCCCCTTACACCTTGCAATACCAGCTTTTGCTTTCTGATCTATTGAAGCCTTATACGAATGGCTCTTCATAATAAAGCATTTTTTATAAAAGTTGATTGCCTCAGTTTTGTTGCCTTTCTTTTCATAAATAATACCAGATTGTAATGCAGCCCTGCTGGCATAGTATTCAGGTAGTTGAGCACCTGATTCAATAGTGGTTTTATACTTTATCAAAGCATTATCATATTGATGTAAGTCGTCGTACACACGTCCAAGTCTGTAGGTATATTCCAATTTATCTTTATCAAATTGTAAATCAGATTCTTTTATGGACTGTAGTAGTGTTAAAGCTTCATTCAAATATCCACCATCATTCAAGAGTCTTGCTTTAAGCAAAATGATATTTGGCCACAGGCCTGCTTTTGCATCCTTATAAGATTCTTTGTCTGCATCAGTTTCTGTATTTCCTTTTGCAAGTACAAGTTTTCTACAGTTTTCTGCATTGGCCGTATTGCCTTGTAAATACCATGCCCAACTTTGTTTTTCATACGCATCTTTTACATAAAATTTACCCTTGAAGTTTTTTGTAAAATTGGAGAAATAATTTGCTGCAGCTTTATACTCCAAATGCCTAAGACTAATATAGCCCAGCTCATAATCCCACACTGGAGTAACCAGATATGCGGGGGATTGATTTCTCTTTAAAATGATCGATCTTGCATACTCATTCTTCTTGGCATTTAAAGCCAAATTTGCAGCCATATATGCCATCAAATGATTGTTTACAAGATCTGGTTTTTGTTGGTTGATGAGTTGAAATACTTCTTCTTCTTTATTCTGAATGTAAAAACTAATATAGCTGTAATAAAAGAGGGCTTCTGTATGAAAAAGATTAGCATCTGCATCATTACTTTTTACCACGGATTGGAGTTGAGCCATACCTTCATTTATCGATCCTGAAATGCCAAATAAACCGGCCAACCATTTATAGCTATCCGGTATAGTGCCTGCAATAACTTGCATTGGTCCATAAATCATTTTGTTTGGAACAAATGCCGGGAATGCTTTTTTATTGTCTTTAACTAATGCAAATGCCTTTCTAAAATCCCAACCCGCCTTCCATCGGTCGCCAAATTTTATTTCAGCACATGCTTTTTGAATATACACCACACTTCTACTATAATTAAAATATGGAGAATTTTGCGGACCAGAAGAAAGCTTACTGATGTATCCATCAAAATTTGTTTTTCGTTTGCTATATTCTACAGGATCCTCATTAAAAAATAGTATAAAAAAATCGCAATAACTATCTAATAAATCTGGTATGAGGTTATCAGGATTCTGCTGTCTGGCTGCAGAAATCAATTGCTTTCCATTGGAGATTTTAAGACTAATTATATCGCTATAAGCCTGCTTACAAATTGGGCTAAAATCAAAAGATTTTTCAGCCGCAGCTTCCAATGTAAAGCAAAAAAGAAAGGCGAATGCCATTAGTAAAAATCTATGGTGCGTATATTGTTTCAAGTAATTTATTATATGGTAAGTTCAAAGTAACTTATTACTGAATGTACTGCCCGAAAATAAAAAAAGGGATGCTATTTATTGCATCCCAAATATTAGAAATCTGTTAAATCAACTTATTTTACTTCAATATTGTTATGCGTTTCTTCATCTACCAATATTCTACCACAGTTTTCGCAAACAATTAATTTTTTATGCTGACGAATTTCACTTTGTCTTTGTGGAGGAATAGCATTAAAGCAACCACCACATGCATCCCTATGCACTGGCACCACAGCAAGCCCATTTCTATAGCTTTTTCTAATGCGATCATAGGAAAAAAGTAAGCGCTCATCTATTTGCTTTCTTGCATCATCAGCAAGACTCAAATAATGGCTTTCTTCTTTTTCTGTTTCTGTAATAATTTTTTGTAGCTCACTTTTCTTTTGAGTCAAAAGGCCTTCTTTCTGCGTGAAATGCTTTTTAGCTGCATCCAAAAGTTTAACCTTTTCCGCCATTTCTTCATTAGCATCCTTCATGTGTTTTTCTGCTAATTTTATTTCAAGCTGCTGCATTTCCATCTCTTTATTGATGGCATCAAACTCACGGCTGTTTTTTACCTCGCTACTTTGCTTTTCATATTTTTTTAGTTGTTCTTCACCTTCTTTCATAGCCATTTTTTTACCGGCAATAAAGTCAGTGATACCATTGATTTCTTCTTCAATTCTTACCTGGCGGCTTTTTAAACCCTGCAATTCATCTTCAAGATCACTTACTTCAATAGGCAATTCTCCTTTCAGCACTTTAATTTCATCCAACTTACAGTCTGTTAACTGAAGCTTTGTGAGTGACACTAATTTTTCCTGAACGGAATATTCTTTTGTGGCTGCCATTTTCTATATACTTAATTTATTAATTGAGAAAGATTATGCAAAATAATACACAGGGTTTGTCCTGCTTTTTGATTTTTGGATTGCAAAAGTAGGGAAATTGGCCTTTAAAATATCAACCAACAAGTCAATTGTAAAATGCTCACTTTCCCAATGGCCAATGTCTGCTATGATAATTTTATCATCAGCATCAAAAAACTCGTGGTACTTAAAATCTGCACTAAGAAAAATATCTGCCCTTCGGGCAATGGCTTTGCTGGTAAGGAAACTGCCTGCGCCACCACAGATGGCTACGCTTTGTATGGTTTCGGATATGATATTTGTATGCTTAATGACTGATAGGCCAAAGGTTTGCTTGATGGTTTCAAAAAATTCTTTTGTATTAACTGGTTTTGGCAGCATCCCAATCAGTCCGCTACCTATTTCATTTTCAGTATTTTCAAGTTTGATGATATCGTATGCCACAGATTCATAGGGATGTGCTTCTATCAATGCTCTTAATACTTTATCCTTCCTCCATACTGGGCAGACTACTTCAACTTTTGCTTCCCTTACTTCCTCCCTTTTACCAATAATACCTACAAACGGGCTTGCGCCAGCACCAGCTTTAAACGTACCCGTACCTTTTATGCTAAAGCTACACTCACTATACAAACCAATTTGCCCGGCCCCACTCTCAAAAAAACTATGTTTAATTTTTTCAGCATGTTCCATAGGTACAAACGTCACAATCTTACAAAGCATTTGCTGCTTGGGCTGTAGAATTTGTCTATTGATTAATCCCAGCAGATCAGCAATTTTGCCATTAACTCCATTTATGATATTGTCAAGATTTGTGTGTATGGCATAAATGGCAATATCATGTTTAATGGCTTTTATGATTGCACGCTCCACGTAGTTATGGCCATTTATTTTTTTTAGTCCTCCGAATATGATGGGATGGTGTGCCACAATCAGGTTGCAGTTTTGCTGAATGGCTTCTTCTATTACTGATTCAGTGGCATCTAATGTGCACAATACACCAGTACACTTTTGACTGTTTACACCTGTTATAAGCCCACTATTGTCGTAAGTTTCTTGTAAGATAGGAGGTGCTTGTATTTCTAATATTTCAATTATCTCTTTAATAATCATTTTGGAAAAAAAATTTAAGCTGCAGCAGTTTGAACAAAGTTAACAAGGATGGATTAGAAAATGAATTGCATAAAAAAAGGTAGTCCAACCAGACTACCATTCTTTTATTTTATTTCAGTTTAGCTCAATTTTTCAACTTGCATATAACTGAGTTCAACTGGCGTGCTTCTGCCAAATATTTTTACAATTACTTTCAACTTTTTCTTTTCATCATGAATTTCTTCAATTACACCATTAAAGTCATTGAAAGCCCCATCTATAATTTTTACTGTTTCTCCCATTATAAAAGGTTCTACCATGCTGATGCCTTGTTCGCTCATTTCATCCACCTTGCCCAGCATTTTATTTACCTCTGATTTACGTAGTGAAATGATATTTCCTTTACTACCCTTACCATCTGTAAGAAAATGCATTACATTACTGATGTTGCTAATATGTTGTATGATATCATCGCTGAGTTTTCCACTAGCTACTTCAAGCATTACATAGCCGGGATAATAGTTTTTTTCACGCATTACTTTCTTACCATTCTGTACTTTATATACTTTTTCCATGGGTAAGAAAATCTGTTTGATTATTTTATCATAGCCACTGCGCACTACATCTTTCTCCAAATATTCTTTTACTTTTCTTTCTTTTCCGCTTACTACTCGCAGCACATACCATTTGCTATCGTCCTGTTGTGGTACAACACTTTCCTCTATTACGGCTTCCATCTATCTAAGCTTTGAATAATGAATAAATCAACTTTAGTAATTGGCTGCTGCCTAAGTCCATAACAGCCACAATAGCCATTATAAAAATAGTTGCTACCAATACTATGATTGTAGATTGCTGTAATTGCGCCCATGTTGGCCAGGTTACCTTCTCCAACAATTCTCTATAAGATTCTTTGAAGTATGCAGATACTTTGTTCATTTTTATATGTATTTCTACTTTGCACGGGCACCTGGATTCGAACCAAGATCAACGGTTTTGGAGACCGCTATTCTACCATTGAACTATGCCCGTAGAAAATCTAAAAGCTATCCCGTATTATCGTGGACAGCTTTCAGATTTTATCAATCAAAATTATTCTTTGCTATGAAGCAAAAATCTCTGTTGCTATTTCAATAGCGTTTGAGAATTTATTTTATAATTTCAGTTACCTGACCAGCACCAACTGTACGGCCACCTTCACGTATTGCAAATTTCAAACCTTTCTCCATTGCGATAGGCATGATTAACTTTACAGTAAGTGAAATGTTATCACCTGGCATTACCATTTCTGTACCTTCTGGTAGAGTTACTTCACCAGTAACGTCAGTAGTACGGAAATAGAACTGAGGGCGATAGTTATTGAAGAATGGAGTATGACGTCCACCTTCTTCTTTGCTAAGTACATACACTTCACACTTAAATTCTGTATGTGGTGTAATGCTCTTAGGATGTACGATAACCATACCACGACGGATATCTTTCTTCTCAATACCGCGGAGTAATAAACCGGCATTATCACCAGCTTCACCACGATCCAATAGTTTTTTGAACATTTCCACACCAGTTACAGTGGAGTTAAGAGGAGCATCCATCAAACCAACGATTTCAACTGCATCGCCTACTTTGATAATGCCACGCTCAATACGACCAGTAGCAACAGTACCACGACCTGTAATTGAGAATACATCTTCCACACTCATAAGGAATGACTGATCTATTGGACGAGGAGGCAATGGTATGTAGCTATCTACACTTTCCATCAATTCCTCTACAGCTTTCACCCACTGATCTTCACCAGCTAATGCACCGGTAGCAGAACCTTTGATGATTGGTGTATTGTCTCCATCGAAACCATAGAAACTTAATAATTCACGAATTTCCATTTCTACTAATTCAAGTAATTCTGGATCGTCAACTAAGTCAACTTTATTCATGAATACCACAACTTTAGGTACACCCACCTGACGTGCCAAAAGAATATGTTCTTTTGTTTGAGGCATTGGACCATCTGTAGCGGCTACAACTAATATGGCACCATCCATTTGGGCAGCACCTGTAATCATATTTTTCACATAGTCAGCGTGTCCTGGACAGTCCACGTGAGCATAGTGACGATTGGCAGTTTGATATTCTACGTGAGCTGTATTGATAGTGATACCACGCTCTTTTTCTTCTGGAGCTGCATCAATTTCATCATACTTTCTAGCTTCTGCTAAACCCTTGGAAGAAAGGATTGTAGTAATAGCTGCTGTCAAAGTAGTTTTACCATGGTCAATATGGCCAATGGTGCCAACGTTTACGTGAGGTTTATCCCTCTTAAAGGTCTCTTTAGACATCTTTATTCGTTTTTTATTGTTTTATAATCCAGTCAATAGCACTTGACTACTGACCATAGTTTAAAATTTAATACATCAAAAAGCAAAAATATCTGCTTAGTAATGTTATCGATTCTTCCCGGTTTTGAGCCGTTGATGAGAATTGAACTCACGACCTCTTCCTTACCAAGGAAGTGCTCTACCCCTGAGCTACAACGGCTGGTATTGCGTTATCGTTTTACTCCATCAACCATTTAAAGAACTTACATTAATACTGAGCGGGAGACGAGGCTCGAACTCGCCACCTATAGCTTGGAAGGCTATCGCTCTACCAAATGAGCTACTCCCGCTAAAAAACGTGGGCAGTGGTGGATTCGAACCACCGAAGTCGAAGACAGCGGATTTACAGTCCGCCCCATTTGGCCGCTCTGGAAACTGCCCTTCTGCAGGCGACAGGTTGACCAGTTTTTAAGTAAGAAAAAATTTTCCTACAAATAAACCTCTCAACTATTCAACCCTTGAATGAGCCGAAGAAGGGAGTCGAACCCCCGACCTACTGATTACAAATCAGTTGCTCTACCAACTGAGCTACTTCGGCATAAAAAAAGAACTGTTTTCCGCTGAATAAGGACATGCCGAGGCACCCCTTTTTTTGGGAAGGCAAAGG
>ERZ650309.1631-NODE-1631-length-10504-cov-5.025170_pt1 | contig 10504 bp, 6 predicted proteins | sample MGYA00376245_ERZ650309 | MGnify/ENA primary metagenome ERZ650309 (study PRJEB26733, sample SAMN07839294) | wastewater metagenome | biome: urban; feature: wastewater treatment plant; material: waste water | place: USA: North Carolina | collected 2016-04-26 ...
TAGCGCACCACACTGGCAGTGTGGGGGTCAGGGGTTCGAGTCCCCTTAGCTCCACGTTAAAAACCCGTTCCGACTTCGGTCGGGGCGGGTTTTCTCGTTGCCGGCGAGGGTATCGCGCCGCGGCGGCAACGACGACCGACGCGAGTAGGTCGGGCGCTCTTTTTCATCGAACGCCCGGCCGCCGTAGCCAAGCTCTGGAACAGTGATTACACAGCATTTGCGGCTATCTGATGCCGTGAGATGGGACCGTTGGTTCGTAGAGGCCGAACATCGGATGGGGGGCAGTCGGCGTGCTTGTCCCGGAAGATTTGCGCGAGGAGTCACTCACCCCTGCCGAGCAGGATGAGGCCGCACGAACGAACGTTGCCGCCGACGACAAACAGAGGGTCCTGGTCGTCGACGACGATGCGCGACTGCGCGAGCTCCTGTGCACGGTGCTGGCTCCTTTGGACTGCGAGATCGTCCAGGCTAGTTCGGGGGAAGAAGCGCTCACCGTCCTGCTGCAGCGCACGGTGGCCGTCATCGTTCTGGACAAGAACATGCCGGGGATGGACGGTTTCGAGACCGCGCAGCTGATCAGAGAAACCGGCGATTTTGCTTCTACACCGATCATTTTCCTCACCGGCCAGGCAGATGAGGACGACCTACACCGGGGATATGACCTAGGGGCAGTTGACTTTCTGCTGAAGCCCGTGTCGCGGCAGGTGCTCTACGCAAAGGTCAATGCCCTCCTGGAGCTGGACCGGTCCTTTGCCCGGTTACATCGTGAGGCGGCCAAGCTCCACGAAGCGCAATTGCAGGCTGCGCGTTCGGCTGAGATGCGGCAGCGGGAGGAGTTGGCCCTCACACGGCGACGGGAAAAGCTTGCCAACATCTTCGCCGAGGATAGCCTCGATCTGGCCTCGTTGGAGAAGACCATCGTCAGCGAGCTCAGTCAGATGTTCGCCGCCGATTGCCTGCTCCGCTTGCCCGCGGCCGAGGCCGACGAGTGTTGGCACCATTCGTTCGCGAGCCTCGAACCGGGTGTGACGACCGATCCGTCACAGACGTGGCTTGTCGAACAACTGGTCGCCCGGGTCGAAGGTCTGACGCTGGATGACGCGGTAATGGCCGACGAGTTGTCGGCGCGCGGTATGCACGTCGGGTTCCTCTGTATCGGTCGACCCGATGGTCGGGCCTTTTCAGAAGTTGAATCGGCATTGTTCCGCGGAATTTCGGTGGCAGCTGCATTGGCCATTTCCAACGCGACGCTCTACCGGATACAGGCGGAGTACGCCGCAGTCATGCAGGCCACGGGCGAGGCGATCGTGGCTGTCGATGGGTCGGGTGAAATTCGCAGCTGCAACAAGGCCGCCACCGCCCTGTTCAGCGGCGGACGCGACACGTTGATCGGTCGGTCCATCGTGGAGCTCGCGATAGACGCTGACCAGGGCCGACTGCGGGAGCAGTTGGACGTCACCTTGGCGACGCACGAAGAGCTCTCACTGGAGATGACGCTTGTCTCCGGGGAAAGGCGTCCCGTCGATGTCTTGATCACCCTGTCGCCGATCGGAGACTCGGTTGATCTGAATGTGGCAGTCCTGGTCCACGACTTGACGGAGATCAAAGAAGCCCAGACGGTGATCAGTCATCTCGCGAGTCACGACCCGTTGACCGATCTTGCCAATCGGCGTCAGTTGACCGAGCGGCTTGACGACCTCGCCACACGACACGACGGCCTGGCGGCTCTGCTGTACATGGACATCAACAAGTTCAAGGGGGTGAACGACACCTACGGACACGACACCGGGGACGAACTGCTCGTCGAAGTTGCTTCCCGTCTTGCGTCAGCGGCGGGAGACGACGCTCTGGTCTGTCGAATCGGCGGCGATGAGTTCATCATCCTGTTCGAAGACGTGTCGTCGACGAGTGATGCAGTCGCGGCGGGGAACCGGATCTTGACCCGGGTGCAGGCACAGCCCGTGTATTGCAAGACCACGACCATTCAGCCCTCGCTGAGCATGGGCATGTCGTGTCTGGGCGCCAGCGCTCACACCCCGGCGGAATTGCTGTCCCAGGCCGACATGGCGATGTTCGCAGCGAAGCAGAATCGATTGACCGAATGCGTGCTCTACGACGATCGGATCGGCGCTCGGCATCAGGGGACGGTGTCACTGCGGGCCGAGGTGTCCGACGCCATCGCTCGGTCGGAACTGCGCATGGCCTATCAGCCGATCGTAAATTCCGCCACTGGTGCACTTGTCGGTCTTGAAGCCCTGGTCCGCTGGCGGGTTGGCGATTCAGAGATGCCGGCCAGCGAGATCATCGCCTTGGCAGAGCACGCCGGACAGATCGGCCAGCTCGGTCAATGGGTCATGGCCCGCAGCGTCGAGGATTACGCGGCGTTGAGCAGAAATGACCTGAAACTGCATGTGAACCTGACGCCGGAGCAGTTACTCGACCCCACCTTCCTCGACCATCTGATCGAGGCTCAGCGCAACAACGGGATATCTCCGGAAAGCATTTGTCTGGAACTCACCGAGCGAACTTTCCATGGAGATCCCGCACCAGCGCGCCTGGCCCTGCGCCATGCGCGCGAACTCGGTTTCGCTTTGGCGATATACGATTTCGGTGTCGAGCACGCCAGTATGACCAATCTGCTCCACGTGCCTGTCGACTGGTTGAAGATCGATCGCTCGTTCATCTCCGACGTTTGCACCGACGAACGGTTACAACGACTGGTGCGCAGTCAAATTGCGGTGGCCGCCTGTATGCAAATCGGTCTCATCGCCACGGGCGTGGAGAAGCAAGAGCAGGCTGATTGGCTTCGAGATGCGGGATGCGTTCTGCAGCAGGGCTTCTTGTATTCGCACCCGGTCGAGGCAACCGTCCTGGCCGCGCATGTGCAGAACTGGACGACGAGAGCCGACCAGAAATGAACCGGCTCCGGTGGCAGGTTCCGTCGAAACGCAAACGGGCATTCAGACACCAGAGAATCTGTCGTCACCGATAATTAGCGCGCGCGAGAGTGAGGGTCAATGGCCGATACCGAAAAGGCGACGAAGCTGTCGCTGCGGCAGCTGATCTGGAGGTGCCTGGGCGTCGTCACCGCCATTTTCGTCGTGTCCATGGCATGCTCGCTCGCCGGACGTGTCGCGGTGGCGCGCGCCGTGCACGAACTCAGTGACCGGACGCTGCGGGCGCAGGACGAAGTCGCTGCGTTGAGTAAGGCCTATGTGGACGAAGAGACGGGCCAACGCGGGTTCATGCTGACCGCGGACCCGTCGTTTCTCGAGCCCTACAACCAAGGCAGAGCCACAGCGGATCGACTCGTGGCCTCGCTCCGCGGCAAGTTGGTCGGCGATGTCGACGCGAGCGACGCGCTGACCGCGGTGGTCGCCGCCGCCGCGGACTGGACCTCCCAAGCCGGAGAACCCCAGATCGCGGCGCGCCGCGCGGGACCGGTTGCACAGCCTCAGCTCGAGGCGATGACGTTGGCGGGCAAGCGTTTGTTCGACGTACTGCGAGATCGACTGTCGGCCCTACAGACTCGAACTGGTGAGCTGACCAACGAGCAGTTGCGTCGGGTGAGTTCCGCGCAGCTACTGGCAAATATCGCCCAGGCAGTAACGTCAGTCCTACTGCTGTCGGGCGTGGCTGCCACCATCTGGATGTCGCGCCGGCTGCTTACCCGGCCGGTCACCGCGGTGCTGGACGACGTGACTGCGGTCGCCAACGGTGCCTACGATCAACCGATTCGCGCCATCGGCCCGCGCGAGATCGCGGTGCTTGCCGGTGCAGCGGAGACCATGCGCGCCAATCTGCACGTCGCCAACGAGAACCTCTCGAATGCGGCCGCCGTGAGCGAAAAGGCACGGCGTGCCAAGGAGATTCAGGCGAACCTGTTGACCGAGGTGCAGGGTGCTGCCGATCTTTCGACCGCGTGCGCGACGATCGTCACGCGCACTGCAGAGGCCGTCGCCGCCAGACACGGAGCTCTCTATCTACACCAGATCGAGGATCCTGGCCGCTTCGCACTCACCGCGTCGTACGCCTTCCACCGTCGCAAGGATCTGCCCACATCGTTCGGGTTGGGAGACGGTCTGGTCGGCCAATGTGCGTTGGAAGGCAACAGAATCGAGGTGACGGGCGCGCCCGGGGACTATGTAGAGATCGTCTCGGGACTGGGCAAGACCGATCCGGTGTCGCTGATCCTGATCCCGATCAAATTCGAGTCCGAAGTGCTCGCCGTCTTGGAGCTCGCCGGCCTCCGGCTGTTCGAAGATGAGGATATCGAGCTGTTGGAGAGCATCGCCCTCGGCGCAGGCGTGGCCATCAGTGCCATCGAGTCGACGCAGAAGACCCGTGAGCTGCTGAAGGTTTCGCAGGCGCAGACCGAAGAACTTCAAGCCCAGGAAGAAGAGCTGCGGGCCGCCAACGAACAGCTGACGCGACGCGAAGATCAGCTGTCGGCGCAGAACGCCGAACTGGAGGAGACGTCGGAAGAGCTGCGGTCACAGCAGGAAGAGCTGCGCGCCAGTTCGGAGCGGCTCGAGACGCAGACGCAGACCCTGGAAACCAAGAACGATGAACTACACCGTCTGAGCCAGACGCTCGAAGCCAAGGCCGAGGAACTGGCAGTGTCGTCGAGGTACAAGTCAGAGTTCCTGGCGAACATGTCGCACGAGCTACGCACCCCGCTGAACAGCATCTTGATCCTCGCTGGCCTGCTTGCCGAATCGGATGAGGCGCTGAGCGAAAAGCAGCGTGAATTCGCCGAAACGATCCAACAATCGGGCAAGGACTTGCTGAACCTCATCGATGAAGTTCTCGACCTGGCCAAGGTGGAATCCGGATCGCTGCGCGTCGAGATGGAATTGATCGATGTGGGCGAGCTGGTCGACTTCATGAGGCGCACCTTCGGTCCGATCGTGGAGGCCAAGGATGTGGCCTTTTCCGTCGTCGTGGACGAAGGCGCCCCACGGCAATTCACGTGTGACTACACGCGGGTCAAGCAGATCGCCAAGAATCTGATCGCCAATGCGATCAAGTTCACCGACGAAGGATCCGTGACCGTCAGGCTTTCGGCAGCGGGCGACGTCCAAGGCGGTCCGGGTGACGGGTATCTGGCGCTCGCCGTCGTCGACACCGGAATCGGCATCGACGAAAGGGACCACAACCTGATCTTCGAGTCCTTCCAACAGGCAGCCCGCGGATCGACACGGCAGTACGGCGGTACTGGCCTCGGCCTGGCGATCAGCCGGGAATTGGCGCGCCAACTCGGTGGCGACATCGCGCTGCGCAGTGCGCCCGGGCAGGGATCGACGTTCACCTGCTATCTCCCCGTGGCCCCCGTGGCACCTGACGGGGCGGAGCAACGGGACGCCTCCGATGGCCGAGGTCAGTCGATGCCACCGGCGGAACCACCGAAAACCGCAGCGGCGAAACATATTTCGACCGCTGACCTGGCCGCGACAAATGGTGATGGGGATGGGTCTGCGGACCGTTTCGGCGCTGTTGACATATCTCAAGTCGCGTGGCCGCAGGGAACCAAACCTGTTCTGTTGGTCGTCGAGGACGACCCGACCTTTGCCATGACGTTGGCCGAGCTGGCCAAGGAAGCCGGATTCGATTCCGTCGTAACCGAAAGCGGCCGAATGGCCCTCGCCTTGGCCAAGGCGCGCCGACCGGCTGCCATCACGTTGGACATCGGTCTGCCGGACATGGCCGGCTGGGTGGTCCTCGACGTCCTCAAGCACGATCTCGCCACCCGTCACATACCTGTCAACGTCATATCCGGAACCGCCGACGACGGACGTGGGCGGCGGATGGGCGCCATCCACTCGCTGAACAAGCCCGTCGGCGTGACCGAGCTGCGTTCGATGTTCACTGCCGTGGCTGATTTCCTGAAACCCGGATCACGACACATCCTGATTGCCGAGGACGACGCCAGTCAGCGTCAGGTCGTCAAGCACATGATCGAAAGCGACGACATCGAGATCACGTTCGTGGCAACCGGTCAGCAACTGCTGGCCGAGCTTGCCCGAGCGACGTCCTACGATTGCCTCGTTCTGGATCTGGGGCTGCCCGACATCGACGGCATCGATCTGCTTGAGCAGATCAAGGATCAGCTCAAGGAGAAGAGCCTGCCGGTGATCGTGCATACCGGGCGCGAGTTGACCGCTGCCGAGACCGAACGCCTCGAGGTCCTCGCCTCGGCCATCGTGTTGAAGAACGCCCGATCGCCCGAGCGGCTGTTGGACGAGACTGCCCTGTTCCTGCACCGGGTAGCCAACGACATGCCTGATTCGGCACGCGAAATCCTGTCCAACACCAGGCGTATCGACGAGTCGCTGGAGGGCAACACAGTCCTGCTCGTCGACGACGATGTCCGGAACGATCCCCTTGGCCTGGATGGAGCGTCCGCTCGGCGTGAAGTAACGCGCCGTAGTGAGCTTGATGGCGGCATTGCTGTTGAGCGGAAGAATGGTCTGTACCGACCCCTTGCCAAAACTCTGGGTACCCATCACGACGGCGCGTTTGTGGTCCTGCAGCGCACCCGCAACGATCTCGGATGCGGACGCCGATCCACCATTCACCAGCACCACCATCGGAACGGTCTTGATCGAAGCCGGCACGTTCTTGATGTAGTCGTCGCGGGAGCCACGCAGATAATCTTCGGGCACAGCCAGATACTTGCGCTTGGAATCCTCCGCCCGACCGTCCGTCGACACCACCAGCGCCTGCGGCGGCAGAAAAGCGGCCGAAACGCCGACCGCGCCATGCAGCAGGCCGCCCGGATCGTTGCGCAGATCGAGCACCAGTCCCTTCAAGTCGCCCTGCTTGACGAGCCTGTCCAGATGCTGGACGAGGGAAGCCGCAGTCTGTTCCTGGAACTGCACGACACGCACATAACCGTATCCCGGTTCGACGATCTTGGACTTGACGCTCTGAACCTTGATCACCTCGCGCACCAAGGTGACGACGACAGGCTTGGTTTCGCCCTTTCGCGCGATGGTGAGGGTAATACTCGTTTTGGGCTTGCCGCGCATGCGCTTGACGGCGTCGTTCAGAGACATGCCTTTGACCGACGTGTCGTCGAGCTTGATGATCAAGTCGCCCGCCTTGACGCCAGCCCGGAAGGCCGGTGTATCCTCGATCGGGGAAATCACCTTGACGAAGCCGTCCTCGGACCCGACTTCAATCCCCAGCCCACCGAATTCTCCCTGCGTCCCAACCTGCAGTTCCTTGAAGGCTTCGGCGTCGAGATAAGCGGAATGGGGGTCGAGATTGGAAAGCATTCCGCTGATTGCATGGGTAATCAGCTTCTTGTCTTCGACAGGCTCGACGTAACCCTGCTTGATGGCATTGAAAACGTCGGCGAGATTGCGCAATTCCTCCACCGGAAGGGGAGCAAGCGGCGACTTGTCCGCATTGGCCGAGAAGTTGAGACTGATCAGAACCCCGGCACAAAGCCCGGTAAATACCAGGCCGGCTTGTTGCAGTTTGCTGCGCATAAAGTCTCCGTCAGGACGCCGGGGCCTACAGCCCTTTTACGACGCCACCCCGCCCGGAAGCGGGCGGACCATAAATAGCGTGATGAGTATAAACCGGAAAGGTTCCAGGCTCGCCCGGCGGAACTGCCCGTCTGAATGACGCCCCGGACGGGCCTTTGTTCTCCGCGCCGCTTGGGGCATGACAGCGCTCGACCTGCACGTCTCACGGCGAGCCGCACTGTCGCTGGAAAAGGTGTTATTTTATAATATTAAAGTGCTTTGATAGCCGCCGATTTTGTGAAGACGACCGCCGACCTTATCGCCAATCAGGAGCACATCGAGACCGCCGCTCGGGCACTGAAGGCCATTTCCCATCCGCTGCGCTTGAAGATTCTCTGCGTGATCGGAGCCGAGGAAGCCTGTGTGCAGGACATCGTAGACGCCGTCGGAACCTCGCAAAGCAACATCTCCCAGCATCTCGCCATCCTGCGCGACAAGGGCGTGCTGCTCACCCGCAAGGACGCCAACCGCGTCTATTACCGTGTCGGCGACACTCGCACGCTGCAATTGATTGTCATGATGCGTGAAGTCTTCTGCAACGACGACGCCTGACCCCACCCCCATACCCGGAGTTCGTTCAGTGGAATTCATCCAGCAAAACTGGTACTGGGCAGCGCTTGCCGCCGTAAGCGGCTCGCTGCTCATATTCACTTCCTTCAAGGGAGGCCGCGGTGTTTCGCCTGCGCAGGCCACCATGCTTATCAACCGCGAAGATGCGCTGGTCGTGGACGTCCGCGAAGCGGGGGAATACGCCGCCGGTCATCTGCTCAACGCACGCCATATACCCCTCGGTGAGCTCGACAAGCGTATCGGCGAGCTTGATAAATTCAAGGACAAGCCCATCATTCTCAATTGCCAGAGCGGCAGTCGTTCCGCCTCGGCCTGCGGAATCCTGCAAAAGGCCGGCTTCGCCAGGGTTCATAATCTTGAAGGTGGTATCGCCGCCTGGGAGCAGGCTGGCATGCCCATCAGTCGCAGGAAGAAATGATCATGCAGCCCAAGATCCTCATGTACACGACCGCCGTATGTCCCTATTGCGTCCGCGCAGAGGGCCTGCTCCGCCGCAAGGGCGTCACGGAGATCGAGAAGGTGCGAGTCGACCTCGACCCGGTGCGCAGGGACGAGATGATCGAGATGACGGGTCGGCGCACAGTACCTCAGATCTACATCGGCGATCTTCACGTCGGAGGGTGTGACGACTTGTTCGCCCTCGACCACGACGGCAGACTCGACCCTCTGCTGAAAGGCGAAACCGCCTGACGCGACACAATTCCTTTTATCCACGGAAAAACCATCATGTCCGAAACCGCAGAACAGCCCGTCTTCTCCATCGAAAAGCTCTACGTCAAGGATCTGTCCCTTGAGGTGCCGAACGCACCCCAGATCTACCTCGAGCGCGAAACCCCGCAGATCAGCGTCCAGCTCCGCACCGAAGGCAATGCCGTCGATAACGGCGTCTTTGAAGTCAAGCTGACGGTCACCGTGACCGCCAAGATGGGTGAAGAGAAGACTGTTTTCCTCGTCGAAGTGGCCCAGGCCGGCATCTTCCAGATCCGCAACGTGCCCCAGGAAGACCTGGAGCCGATCATGATGATCGGTTGCGCCAACATCCTCTTCCCCTATGCCCGCGAAGCCGTCTCCGACGCCGTGGCCCGTGCCGGTTTCCAGCCGGTGATCCTGGCCCCGGTCAACTTCGAGGCCCTGTTCCAGCAGAACCGCCAGCAGGCTGCCCAGGAGCCGGCTGCCGACACGCCGATTCAGTAATGACCCTGCGCCGCCTTTCCTTCGCGGCGCTGCTCGGCCTGCCGCTCGCCTTCGCAGCGGCAGGCGCAGCGGCGTGGCGAGTGGTCCGGCCCACACCTCGACCCCGGGCGACGGCGCCAGCGAGCCGCCGACGATCAGGACGCGCCTGGCGCCAGCAGCAGCGAGCCGCTGGGGTCCATCCGCTGCCGTGGGCGACAACACAGCGACCCGCTTTGCGAGCACCCATCGCTCCAAAGCTACATATGCGGGCAGGTAGGACACTTAGACGACGGTTCGGAGGCCGCCCATCATACTTCAGGTCCGGCCCGCGCCTCACCTGTGGCGGTGCAGCGACGAGACGTTGCAGGGGCAAGGAGCTGACGTGGCGCGAAAAGAGGCCCCTGGGATCTCCCCGCCTCGCGACCCGCCGGGCAGGCGTCCGCCCTGGCACCGCGACGCCACCCGCGGGGCTCCACATCGCCGCCACAAGGCGCCGGACCGCGTCCCTGACGAGCACCCCGGGAGCGTCCAATTCCCGCCTGACGAGCGCCAGGCGGCATCAGGCGCCGACCGAGCAGCTCGGGCCGAGAGCCCGGGGCGACGCCGCGAGGATCCGCGGCGAATCGCGCTCGAAGCAGCGCCAAAGCCCCGGGAGTGTGGTTGATCCCGCGAGTTCACTGCCCTACGATGCCGAATTGTCGATGGCAGCGAAGCTCATCCTGCTCGGGGGGGATCATCCGGTCGAGCACATCCTCTCCTCGTTTAATACCCTCGGGCGCCATCCAGACAACTCGATCCAGGTGCTCGACCGCATCGTGTCGAAGGAGCACAGCAGGATCACCCTGGGGCCCGACGGTCGCTACGTGGTGCGAGACGTCGGCAGCCTCAACGGCACCTTCGTCAACGGCGAGAAGGTCAGCGAGCGGGTCCTGAAGTCGGGCGACCAGATCTCCCTCGGCAACACGACCTACCGCTTCACCGAGGACCGGCCGCAAGACAAGCTGCCGATCCGCAAGGTGACGATGACCCCGGACCAGGTCCAGAGCCAGGTCCAGAGCACGCTCGCGGCCAGCTCGACCTTCCTGCCCGAGAAGGACATCAAGGACATCACCGTCCTGCGCGCCGACTACGAGAAGCTGCGCGTCGCCCACGAGCTGTCGCAGAAGCTCTCGATCGACGCCGACCTCGACACCCTGCTGCAGAAGATCGTCGACGAGATCGGAAGA
>ERZ650309.1632-NODE-1632-length-10504-cov-3.527993_pt1 | contig 10504 bp, 10 predicted proteins | sample MGYA00376245_ERZ650309 | MGnify/ENA primary metagenome ERZ650309 (study PRJEB26733, sample SAMN07839294) | wastewater metagenome | biome: urban; feature: wastewater treatment plant; material: waste water | place: USA: North Carolina | collected 2016-04-26 ...
ATTTTAACCGTGACATTCGCTCCGGCTAAAATATCCGTTGATCTGATACAGCAAAATATTGCAAAAGCAGGTCATGATACGGAAAAGTATAAGGCAGAGGAAAGCATCTACAAAAATCTCCCGCAGTGCTGTCAATACGAACGGTAAACAGAAAATTGTAATATTTTATCAGGCCATCCTACTAATCAGGGTGGCTTTTATTTTTTAAAATCCACCATATTTTTGGTATTTTTGTTCAAATAAACAATATTTAAATGAAGTTTTTCGCCCCCAAACTACTATTTGTAACTATCGGATTATTTTCAATATCCGTTTTATATGCTAAAAAAGAAAAGAAAAAAGAGGAACCGGTTGTTGTAAAAACAATGACAGATTCTGTAAAAGTGGCTGTAAAAGATACAATCGTAAAAAAAGACAGCAAGCCTCAGTTTAAAACCATTAAAGAAGTTACTGAAAAATGCAAAAAGTATACCGGGTTATTCAACATCTATCAGGATACCACAACCGGCAAAACCTACCTGGAAATCACAGAAGATAAAATCGGGAAAGAGTATGTTTATTTTGCTTATGTTTTAGATGGCATACTCGATGCCGGATATGCCCGCGGCGGATATAAGGACAATTCTGTTTTTAAGATTGTTCGTTATTTTGACAGAATCGATTTTATCTTACAAAACACCAACTATTATTTCAATAAAAACACCGAGCTCAGCAAAGCTGAAAATGCAAATATCAACCAGCCGCTTTTCTATTCTGAAAAAATCGCTGCTTTAACGGCGGATGATAAATCTAAAAAGAAAACCTATCTGATTGAAACAGATAATTTATTTCTGGGAGAAAATCTCACACAAATAAAACCAACTAAAATGCCTACGGACAAAGCAGATGCATTTACATTGGGAACCTTAAGCAGCAAAAAATCTAAATACCTGTCAATTAATAATTATCCGGAAAATAGCGACATTGCCGTTGAATACATTTACGAAAACCCATCTCCTGTAAATAACGGAACAGATGAAGTTACGGATGCACGTTTCGTTTCCGTAAAATTACAACATAGCTTAATTGAAGTACCTCAGAATAATTTTAAACCAAGATATGACGATCCTCGCGTAGGTTATTTTATAGAAAAAGTAACAGACCAGACCTCCACCAGTGCAACGCCCTGGAAAGATTTAATTCATCGCTGGGATTTGCAAAAGAAAGATCCGAATGCAAAAATTTCAGAGCCGGTAAAACCGATTACATGGTGGATTGAAAATACCACACCGAAAGAATTCAGACCAATTATTAAAAATGCCGTACTGGCCTGGAATGAAGCTTTTGAAACGGCTGGATTTAAAAATGCGGTTGAATGCTACGAACAACCTGATACGGCAAGCTGGGATGCGCAGGATATCCGTTATAATGTAATCCGCTGGACATCGTCTCCTCGCCCGCCTTATGGCGGTTATGGACCAAGTTTTGTAAATCCGCGTACCGGACAAATTCTCGGTGCAGATATCATGCTGGAATTTATATACCTGAGCAATCGATTACCTTACGAAAAATTATATGACGTTGCGGCCTTAGATAATTTGCAGCCGGAAAGCAACTTAAATTATGATAATTGTGCTTACGGTGAAGCTATGCATCAGAATATTTTATACGGAACGCAAATAATGAATGCTTTCGATTTCTCTGAAATTAATAAAGATGAGTTCATTAAACAAGCTTTATATGATTTAGTATTGCATGAAGTTGGGCATACGTTTGGATTAAATCATAATTTTATTGCTTCGCAATTACACACGCCACAGGAGATACAAGATCCGGTACTGGGCGCTACTATTGGCTTAACTGCCTCTGTGATGGATTATACCATACCGAATATTTCACCGGATAAAACAAAACAAGGTTTATTTTTTGACATCAAGCCGGGTCCTTATGACAAATGGGCCATACAGTACGGATATGTAAATACAGTAAACGATGCGGAGGAAAAAGAAACGCTGCAAAAAATCCTGGCGGAATCAGTAAAAAAAGAAAACCGTTTTATGAATGACGCCGATGACATGCGTTCTGTTGGCAGAGGAATTGACCCAAGAGCCAATTTATATGATATGTCAGATGATGCCATAGGATATGCTATCGGAAATATAAAAATGGTGAATGATGCGTTGCCTAAATTATTAAAAAAATACAGCACGCCTAACAAATCATACCATGAATTACGCAATGGTTATCTTGCTCTATCAGGACATTATGCACGCAGTTTAAACGTAATCGGAAGATATATCGGCGGAGTATATGTAAACAGAAATTTCGTGGGTCAAGACACAAGCAGCAAACCTTTTACACCGGTACCTTACACTGAACAAAAGAGAGCCATGCAGGCATTAACTCAATATGCTTTTTCAAAAAATGCGTTTAAAACACCAAATAACATTTACACCTACTTACAAATGCAACGCAGAGGGTATGATTTCAGAAGAGAAAATGAAGACCCTAAGATTCACGACAGAATCCTGAATACACAACGTGCAGTATTGGATGAGCTACTAAACAACACGGTTATGCTGCGCTTAACAGACACTAAGTTATACGGCAATAAATACAGTGTGAATGCCATGCTGAAAGACGTAACGAACGGTATTTTTATAGAGGATTTAGGTGCTTCCGTATCTACCATACGTCAGAATTTACAGGAAGAATATGTAAGCAGATTATTAAATATAGTTGACGCAAAATCTGCATATGCATATACCTCCAAGTCGGCAGCATTCGGCGAAGTGCAGCGTATTCTTACATGGATGGAAGCTAATACCGGCGGTGATCCTGCTACAGCGGCACACAGAGCACATATCGTTTACTTAATCAATAGCGCACTAGATACAAAAAAATAAAATAATACTACAGACTAAAGAACTAAGAAAAAGGCATCATTTTATGATGCCTTTTTATATGGTAATTTCCACTTCAAACAGTACCGATTTCCCGTCATCATTATCGGCAACCAAAGTGCAGGTATATTTATTTTCTGAATGATTAGTAATACAAATGGATTCTATCTTTTGTTTTTTAAAAACAGAATGTACTGCATCTAGTTCTATTAACTCATCAATCACAAATTCTTGCTCGTTTAGTTTTTTATAAGCATTATAAACAATTCCAATTGTGCTGCCAATAATCTCACCGTCATCATACGCATTATTGGTATCTTCAGCAGAAGCGGTCAGTAATAAAATGTCATTCTTTTCATCGTAACAAGCACCGGAAATTCCAAGATTGATATTATTTAGTTTGCCAATCTTTACAGGCATGACTTTAAATTTACCAGGAAATTGTTTCTTTAAAATTTTCTGATCGGTAATAATTAATTGGTTAGGTTGTTGTGTATTTCCGCGATTAAAAAATAATAATTTGTCTTTGCAATCAGTAAACCCTTCAATATTCATTTCTGCAATCAGATTTCTGTCTCTGAAAATAGAATAAAATGCGGCTGTACTTATTTTCTTTATTTTTTCTTCCGCAAGATTAACCAAAAATGCCACATCGCGCTGTGGTGACACAGAACCAGAACCAACCACATACAACATATCACCGATAATCGTAGCACATTCCAAATCAGGTTTTTCCGGTTTCGGAATGCGAACACCCTCGTATTCAAATAACTTCAGATGATTAACTTCATTCCAGTTCTTATCCAAACACAAAATATAATTCACATCATCTCCTATCACATACAATACATTGTTGCGATACTCCAGCGCAGAGCCGGACGGATAATCGATGATTTTATTTCTGAGAAAGTTGATTTGCATGATGTTCTAGCTTTCCAGATATTTCCCAACAATAGGCAATCTTCTGCCGCTGCCAAATGCTTTTGGTGATACACGCAAAATAGGTGGCGTTTGATGGCGCTTAAATTCATTCCGGTTCACCATACGTAAAATTCTGGTAATTAATTTTTCATCAAAACCAAGTTGTTCTATTTCATCCGGTCCCTGATGATGTTCGATATACTCTAACAATACTTTATCCAGCACATCATAATCCGGCAACGAATCGGAATCCTTTTGCCCTGGACGCAATTCCGCACTCGGTGCTTTTGTCAGGATATGAGTTGGTATAATTTCTTCGTCTTTGTTAATGTAATTACACACTTCATAAATCTGCGTTTTGTAAACATCCGCCAGTACAGCTAAACCGCCGCACATATCACCGTATAAGGTTCCGTAGCCAACCGCTGCTTCGCTTTTATTGGTGGTGTTTAATAAGATGTATCCGAATTTATTGCTCAAGGCCATCAGATAATTTCCGCGGATTCTGGCCTGCAGATTTTCTTCCGTCACATCAAATGGTTTATTTTCAAAATGCGGCTGCAGGATTTTATCATAAACGTCAAACACTTCTTTAATGGGAATAATTTTATGCGGCGAATCTAAATTCTCCAATAGCCTTAAACTATCATCCACCGAATGTGACGTAGAGAATTGCGAGGGCATCAGCACACTCAATACATTTTCTTTACCAAGCGCACGCACCGCCAACACCAGTACCAATGCCGAATCCACCCCACCGCTTAAGCCAAGTATTGCTTTTTTAAATCCTAATTTTTGAAAATAATTCTGAATGCCACATACCAACGCATCATGTATAAGTTTCGTTGGGTTTTTGTCTTGTTGATTGTCGACTGTCGACTGTCGACCGTCGACCGTCGACGCTAAATCATAAAAACGAATACATTCTTCAAAATATGGCATTTCATCAATCAATTCTCCTTGTGCGTTCATCACCACAGAACCGCCGTCGAAAATTAATTCTGTTTGTGCGCCTACACAATTACAATAAAATACCGGCAGATTAAACTGCGTAGCATTTCTACGAACTACATCAATTCTTTTTGCTGCCTGATTATAACTAAAAGGCGATGCGGATAAATTGATCAAAATATCAGGCTGTAGCTTTGCCAGTTCCGCTACCGGATTTATTCTGTATAAGGGATTTGTTTCCCCTGTATCCCAGATATCTTCACAAACGGTAATCGCTAATTTTTTACCTTTAAATTCTACCAGATTAAACTCTTTATTGGGTTCAAAATACCGGTACTCATCAAATACATCGTACGTTGGCAATAAAGCTTTGTGTGCCAGAAACTTTACTTTACCGTCTTCGATAAAATAAGCAGAGTTATAAAGATCCTTCCCGTGTTTTGTCGGATTTTTTGAAGGCGCCCCCACAATAATGGCAATCTTATTGCCGGCAACCGCAGCTAATTTATGGATAACATTTTCACACTCATTAATAAAATGATGAAATTCTAAGAAATCGCGCGGAGGATAACCGCAAACAGACAATTCGCTGAACAATAATAAATCCGCATTGGCGGCGATTCCTTTTTCAATAGCAGATTTCATTTTTTCGAAATTGCCGTTGAAATCGCCAATCATATAATTAAGCTGTGCTAATCCGATTTTCATGATTCAAAAGTACTAAGTATAATGTAATAAGTTAAGTTAAATAAATATTGACATGCTGTTTTTTATCTTATTTTTGCAACACAAATCTTGTAAAATGAACTCTCTTAAAAAGATAATCTTATTCGTTTTTATTTTAACAGGCATCATTTCCTGCACCTGTAACCGCCAAACCAATCTTCCTGAAAAAGAGAAAGAGGTAAAAAAGTCAGAAATTAATGTAGATATTATCCGGTTTGAGAAAGAATTATTTGCCTGCGACCCCAATAAATTAGATGTTGATTTAAACAAATTGCAGCAGAAGTATCCAACGTTTTACAACATATTTTACAATCAGGTACTGAACATTCCTGCAGCCGGCGATATAGGAACACAATTGAATGTGATGCAGGATTTCATTACCAAGAAAGCCATGAAAGGTTTGTATGATACGGTAGAGTATAAATTAGGCAATCTCGATTTTTTAAAGGAGGAATTACAAACAGCATTTGCCAATTACAAAAGTTACTTTCCTGAAAAGCCAACACCAAAAGTTGTAACCTGCATTTCTGAATTCTCGTATTCTGTTTTTACTGCTACAGATTCTATTCTTGGTATCTCATTGGATAAATACCTGGGACCAAAGTATATATATTATCCTTCCGTCTTTGCGGAAACATCTTTTATGATTCCAACTTTTGACAAAAAATACATGGCGATAGATTGTGCAAATGTATTGGCAGCTAATATTATTCCCGCTCCAGACGACAAATCGACCTTATTGGATAAAATGATTGCAGAAGGTAAAATTTTATATTTCATTCAGAGTTTGCTTCCCGACAAGAAAGAAAATGATATTATCAAATACGACAAGAAGCACTGGAAATTTTGCGTAGAAAGTGAACCGCAGATATGGGCATTTTTTTTTAATGAAAACATATTGTACAATACAGATTTTGAGCAATTCAAATATGTAAAAGACGGCCCTACTACCTACGGTATGCCTAAAGAAAGCCCGGGAAGAGTGGGTGCCTGGTTGGGCTGGCAAATTGTAAAAGCCTATATGAAGGAAAACCCAAAAACAACATTAAAGCAACTGGTTGCCATTAAAGACGGGCAAAAAATTCTGACAGCATCTAAATACAAACCAAAGACTAATTAATGATGAGCTCGTAAAATTGCCAATGGTACATTGTTAATCGTTAATCTTCAATCCGTCATAGGCCAGAAACATCGTGGAAGGCAACTCTTTTTCTACTGTTTCATGCAATCCTAAATGATGCGAAATATGTGTAAAATATGCCTGTTCGGGTTTTATTATATTTACTATTTCTATGGCTTGCTCTAAATTAAAATGCGAATAATGCGTTTCTCTGCGCAATGCATTCAACACTAATACTTTGCTGCCTTTTATTTTATCCAATTCTTCATCTGCAATAAAATTAGCATCGGTGATGTATGTAAAATCGCCTACCCGAAATCCCAACACCGGCAGCTCTTTATGAAATACGCGAACAGGAGTAAACGATATATCGCCAATCACAAAGGGTGTTTCATCTATCGTTTTTAAATTTATCTGCGGTGCTCCCAAATAATCCTGCGGCTCAAACGCATACGAAAACTCTCTCTTCAAAATTTGCTGTACGCGTTCTTCCGCATACACATCAATTGTTTTACCAAGCAAGTAATTAAACGGGCGAATATCATCCAAGCCTGCAACATGGTCTTTATGTCCGTGTGTAAAAACCACGGCATCTAAGTCCTGCACATTTTCCCTAAGCATCTGTGCACGAAAATCCGGACCTGTATCAATCACCACCGTGGTGGTTTCTGATTGAATCATTAATGAAGTACGAGTACGGTTATTTTTTCTATCTGCGGACTGACAGACTTCACATGTACAGGTAATAACCGGTACGCCCTGTGATGTGCCTGTGCCGAGAAAAGTGAATTTCATATTAATTGTAAACGATGGGTAAGATTACTCCAATTCCAGTTTCTGCTGAGCCAGTTGTTCGTATAATTTGAGTTGTTTTTCGTCTAACAAATTTACATCTACTTGGATTTGAGACAGAATATCAATTAACGCATTAATGCGTGCTTCCGTTTCAAAAAACTTGTTTACAACCGCCACTCTCTTATCCTCCAAAATACAATAGCCGGACTGAAATCTGCCTTTTTCATAACGAATCACATAGTGATTCTCCTTGAAAATAGATTCTAAGGTGGTTAAAGTGCTTGCGTTATACTTAAAACTCATAGTGTAAAAGTAGTAAGGAGTAAGTAATAAGTAATAAGTTTTTATTCACAGGGAAAAACATTTCAACAAAAAACCTACTTAATCTATAGATAATTAAAAAACACCGGTAAAAAATGATATATTAGCTCATATTTTTTGAAAAGCCATGTTATCTAAAAAAACCAAATACGCCATTAATGCCCTTGTGTATCTCGCAAAAAAACCGCCGAAAGAGCCGGTTTTAATCAGTGAAATTGCAGAACATGAACACATTCCAAAGAAGTTTCTGGAAACCATTTTGCTGGATTTGCGCAATGCCGGTATTCTGAATTCCAAAAAAGGAAAAGGCGGCGGCTATTATTTAATCAAACACCCGGCGGATGTAAATCTGGCGGAAATTATTCGCTATTTCGACGGAGCTATCGGTTTATTGCCTTGTGTGACGCATAAATACTATGAAAAATGCGATGAATGTGAGGATGAAGTGACCTGTGGCATCCGGCATGCTTTTTTAGCTATACGCAATGAAACAGTGGAATTGCTGAAAAAAGATACCCTGGAAATGATTATCAAAAACGAGCAAAAACTGAAGAAAAATGTTATCAAGTGATACGCTTAAATTCTTAGCTGAATTAAAGAAGCACAACAATAAAACCTGGTTTGAGGCAAACAGAAAACGATATGAAAATGCGCAAACCGAAATAAAATCCTTTGTAGAGGAATGGATTAAAAGTTACGGTAAAAAGGATGAGTCCGTCATCGGTTTAGATCCAAAAAAATGTATTTTCAGAATCAACCGGGATGTTCGTTTCTCTGCCAACAAAGACCCCTACAAGAATAACTTAGGCGCTTACTTAAACAAAGGCGGAAAAGGCAGCAATACGGCAGGTTTTTACCTGCATATCGAACCGGGTAATTGCTTTTTCGGTGCCGGAAATTACATGCCGATGCCGGATGAATTAGCCAAAATAAGACAGGAAATCGATTATAATTTTTCTGATTTCAAAAAGATAATTTCTTCCAAAAAATTCAAAGATAGCTTTGGTGATTTAAGCACTGAAAATAAATTGAAACGTCCGCCAAAAGGCTACGAAGAAAGCAATGAAGCAATTGAATATTTAAAACTGAAAGGCTTTACTGTCTTCAAGAAATTAAAAGATGAAGACCTGACTTCTAAAGACTTTATAAAAATTATTACAGAACTATCTGTTACGATAAAACCGTTTATTGATTTTTTGAATAATGCGATTGAATAGTCTCTTATATTTTCTGGGCATTAATATTGCTGTAAATATTAGATGAACCTCCACCGTTAGGTATGTAAGTTATCTGACCATTCAATGTTTTGGCAGACAAATTAGTCTGGAATGTAAAATAAGCAGAAGAGGTAGTGTTGCTTGAAATATCTACAATTATATTATTATATTCATGTACATCGTTTCCTCCGTTGTCTCTGTAGGCTGCAGTTATTATTTTATGAAATTCCCCAAGATTCGTGAAAGTAAGAGAGCCATCGTCGTTAACGGTTATTGTCACTTGATAATTGCGGGTTCCGCCGGAATATCCACCATACAAAGGTGTTTCAGCCACCTGCCAGGTTCCTTCATATTGCTTAAATCTTTGTGCAACGGTTTGATTATTATTATTGTTTGTATCATCTGATTTTTTGCACGAGCCTAAAAATACAGTTGAAATTAAAATTAGGGATAAGTGTAAATATAATTTCATTGTTTTAAATAATTTTAAAGTGCAAATATATAATACTTTTTGTCTTTACCAAAACCTTAAATAAACATTGTTATCGCACAGATAATAAAATTATCTTTCAGATAATTGCTATTTTTGATAATTATGACAAAAGAAGTTTCATTCCCGAAAGAAAAAATCAAAATCTTATTATTAGAAGGCTTGCATCAGTCGGCATTCAACGAATTTCATAAAAAAGGTTACGCTACGATTGATAGCTACAAAGAAGCAATGACCGAGCAGGAACTGCTGGATTGCATAGAAAACTATCATATTATCGGTATCCGCTCCAAAACCAACTTGACGGCTGCCGTTTTGGAGAAAGCAAAAAAACTGATGACGATTGGTTGTTTTTGTATTGGCACCAATCAGGTGGACATGGCGAAAGCTACAGAATTAGGTATTCCTGTTTTTAATTCACCATACTCTAATACGCGTTCGGTTGCAGAATTGATTATTGGAAATTCTATCATGTTATTGCGTGGTATTCCACAAAAAAACAAATACATGCACGAAGGTAACTGGCAGACCTGGTTTGTGCACACCCCCGAGAGGCAGTGTTCAGGTGCGCCGCAGACCTTGCCGTCCGCGCAGGGATCGCACGGGCCCTTGCCGCAGTCGACGTCGATCTCGGTGGCGTCGGACAGATAGCGGTCGAACAGCAGCGGGTTCTTGCCGAGCACGGTGTTGATCTGCCCGGTCTTGTCGTTGGGGTAGCGCGCCTTGACGTCGGCCGGCACCAGTTCGGGCAGCGTGCCGAGCAGGTAGTCGTTGAGCTGGTTGTCGTCGCGGATGATCTGCATCGCGCGGCCGCCGAGCACGTAGGACGGGCGCACCACCAGCGGATAGCCGATCTCGGCAGCGAGGCGCACGGCGGTCTCGGGGTCGCGCGCGGTGCGGTTCGGCGGCTGGCGCAGCGCCAGCTCGTCGATCATGCGCTGGAAGCGCTCGCGGTCCTCGGCACGGTCGATCGCATCGGGGCTGGTGCCGATGATCGGCACGCCGGCGGCTTCGAGCGGACGCGCGAGCTTCAGCGGCGTCTGGCCGCCGTACTGCACGATCACGCCGAGCGGCTTCTCCT
>ERZ650309.1633-NODE-1633-length-10502-cov-5.251364_pt1 | contig 10502 bp, 7 predicted proteins | sample MGYA00376245_ERZ650309 | MGnify/ENA primary metagenome ERZ650309 (study PRJEB26733, sample SAMN07839294) | wastewater metagenome | biome: urban; feature: wastewater treatment plant; material: waste water | place: USA: North Carolina | collected 2016-04-26 ...
CGGGCGGCGGCGCGGCGGGCCCCGGCGGCGACGACAGCGACAGCGGCGACGCGGGCGGCGGCGGCGCCTCGGCGGGCGGCGACAGCACCGGCAGCACCGCCGGGCGGGCGCCGAGCACGGGCGCGAGCAGGTGGGAGAAGAAGTCAGCCATGGCCCACCCGGTCGAGGTAGTGGCGGCGGCGCAGGGGGCTGAGCTCGAGGATGTCCGCCTCGCGCCAGCCGAAGGCCCGGGCCAGGGTGCTGACCTCGTCGAGCAGGCGCTGCGCCTGGGCGGCGACCTCGGCGAAGAAGAACGAGGCGATGTGAAAGCCGGTGGCGAAGGCGTGGCCGCAGGCCGGGCACGAGAGCGACAGCAGCACCTCGGCCTGGGGGTCGTGCTCGGCGAGGGCGGCGAGCAGGCGCGAGGTGACGGCCGGCGGCAGGAGCGGGCGCTCGCCGGGCGGGAGCGCGGCGCCGTCGTGCCGCACGGCGAGCAGGCAGCAGCGCAGGAGCTCGTCGCGGGCGGCCTCGGGGTGGCGCAGGGCGGCGGCGCGCTGCAGGTCGCGGCTGGTGAGCAGGCGGAAGCCGAGCTCCCAGCCGTCGCACCGGAGCTGGTGGAGCGCGGCGGGCGCGGCGGGCGCGGCGGGCGCGGGCAGGCGCTCGGGCGGGACGCGCAGCGCGCGGGTGTCGGCGGAGAAGCCGAGCTTCTGGCCGCAGGCGGGGCACAGGGCGTGGCCGCGCAGGGAGGGCCCGAAGGTCCGCTCGCGCAACAAGAGGAGCAGGCCGTCGCGGGTGCCGATGGGCAGCGACCACGGGTCGGCGGCGGCGCGGTCACCCAGGGAGGCGCGGCCGCACTCGAGCAGCAGCACGGCGCGCTCGATCTGCGACCTCCCCTCCCCGCGCTCCCAGGCGCGCAGCATGTCGCTGGCGGTCAGCATCCGGACGGTTCCTCCTAGGCGACGGGCCGCTCCCTGTCGCTCGGGCTACGTCGGCTTGATGCTCGGCTCCGTGGGCTCGGTGTAGGCGGCGTCGCGCTCCCAGCCTTCGTGCTCCAGCTTGATGTGCTGGATGGCGATGCCGTTGCCGTTGGCGTCGAGGTCGGGCAGGGCCTGGTACTCCGAGACCCAGCAGCGGTAGACGTTGTAGGCCATCGCGACCTGGCCGGCTTCGTTCAACAGCTCGATGGTGACGTCCTTGCGGAAGTCCTTCAGGGAGGACTCGCTGCCGAGGCCGGCGCCGTGCCGCCAGACCTTGTTGGCCCAGCTCTCGAACTCGGCGTCGTGGGTGACGCCGCGCTCCAGGGTGATGGCCTCGTACTCGGTGCGGCCGGGCATCTTGCGGCTGGAGTTGGGGTCGGAGCCCTCGCGGTGCTTGACGACCTCGGTGGTGCGGCGGAGCGCGCCGACCTTCTGGACGCCGGCGACGTAGCGGCCGTCCCACTTCACGCGGAACTTGTAGTTCTGGTAGGGATCGAAGCGGTGCGTATTTACGCTGAACTGGGGCATCTTTTTGGCTCCTTGAGACTCCCTTCGGAGTCACTCCTCTTGTCTGGGAAGGACTCCGCTACGAGGTCTGGCCGGCCATCTGCTGGAACTTGATGACCACGAACTCCGCCGGCTTGAGCGGGGCGAAGCCGACGATGATGTTGACGATGCCCGCGTCAATATCCGCCTGGGTCGTCGTCTCCTTGTCGCACTTGACGAAGTAGGCCTCGCGCGGGGACTTGCCCTGGAAGGCGCCCTTGTGGAAGAGCCCCTGCATGAAGGTCGTCATGTTGAGGCGGATCTGGGCCCACAGCGGCTCGTCGTTGGGCTCGAACACGGCCCAGCGGGTGCCGCGCTGGATGCTCTCCTCGAGGTACAGGGCGAGGCGGCGCACCGGCAGGTACTTGTACTCATCGCCGAGCAGGTCGGCGCCGCGCAGGGTGCGGGCGCCCCAGATCACCTGGCCGCTGACCGGCAGGGTGCGCAGGGCGTTGATGCCCTGGGGGTTCAGGAAGCCGCTGTCGGTGTCGGTCAGGTTGACCGCGAGGGAGCTGGTCCCGGCGAGCGCGGCGTCGACGCCGGCCGGGGCCTTCCACACGCCGCGCTCGGCGTCGGTGCGGGCGATGATGCCGGCGACCGCGCCGCAGGGCACGAACTCGTCGTAAAGGTCGCTGCGCAGGGGGTCCGCCTGCACGAGCCGCGGGTAGTAGACGGCGGCGTTGCGCGCGGCGGTGCCGCTCAGTCCCAGGTCACTCGTACGGAGCTCGGAGGAGGCCTTGCTGCTCCAGGCGGTCGGCGGGTCGACGATGAGCACGGCGCGGCGGGCGACGGCGTAGCTCAGGGCGGCGGTGTAGACCGCGCTCGAGGTGTCGCCCGAGCGGGTGTCGGGCGGCACGCAGATCAGGTTCACGGTGTCGGTCTTGTCGAGGGAGGTGAAGACGTAGTCGGTCGTGGTCAGCGCGGCGCTGTCCAGGGCGGTGCCCGCGGTGGCGCGCGTGCCGGTCTCGCCGTTCATGGCCGTGCTCTCGGTCGGGATGGCGTCGGGCAGGGACGGCTTGCCGGTGGTCGCGTCCGGGGCGACCCGCACGAACTTGGACGAGGCGGTGAGCACGCGGTCGACGCGGCGCGCGGTGTCCTTGATCGTCAGGTTGGCGAAGCGCTCGGTGACGGTGCCGGACTTGGCGTAGTAGGTGACGGTGAGGTTGAACAGGTCGGCGGTGGTGACGCCCAGGGTCTTGGCGACGTCGGCGGACAGGTCGCTGGTGCGCTCCTTGTAGTCGGCCGCGACCAGGAGGTTGTTGGCCCAGGCGCCGGGGTTGTTGGCGCGCAGCTCGAGCTTGCCGAGCGTGAACTGGCCGATGCCCGAGGCCGCCTTGTCGTCGACGGTCTGGGCGTGGTAGAGGCGGACGATGACGGCCTGGCTGCCGCCGTTCTTGAAGAAGTCGTAGACCGCGTAGCTGAGCGGGCTCTCGAGCCACAGGCCGCCGAAGACGCGCTCGTAGTCGCTGAAGCTGGTGAGGAGGACCGGCTCGCTCACCGGTCCGCGCTGGGTCCGCCCGAAGAAGGCCGTGACCGAGGTAGCGACCCCGGTCAGGGTCCGCGTCCCGCTCGGGATCTCCTCAACATAGACACCTGGATACGTGAGCGTGCTCGGCATCAGTCCATACTCCTTGTGCACGGCGCGCGAAGAGCGGCGGTCGACGGCCGCCAGCCGTGCGCGCCCACCCCGTTGGTGGTCCGATCAAGGCCGGATCGGGACCCGCATCCGGAGGCCTGCTCCAGGAAGGGACCCGTCGGGCTCTGTCATCCGGACCAGAGTGCCTGCTGCGGTTTCGCCTTTTCCATTCGATAAACTCAACAGCAGCGTGGCGAGCAAGCGACAGCGAACGGCCCACGGATTCCGGTAGCGTCTCTCCTCAGAGACCGTGACAGGAACGACGCACAGAGTCCGCAGGTACACGCGTCTTGGTCTCGTGGGGCTGGCGGCGATGCTGCAGCTCCTCGGGACGGACGCGGCGGCGCAGGGCGCGACGGAGCCGGGCAGCCCGCCGGTCGCCGCGCCGGCGGACGCGGTCGCCGTGCCGCTGCCGCCGCTGCGCCCGGCCGGCAGCGCGCCGCAGGCGCCGCAGCTGTCGATCCTGTCGATCCAGCCGGCGACGGACGGCGCGGTGGTGGTCGAGGTCGAGGTGGTGGCGCCCGACGGCGCGCCGGTGCAGCTCGTGCCTTCGCTGAACGGCGCGCCGGTGCAGAGCTTCGCGCTGTCGCGGGCGCGCGGCCTGGCGATCGGGAACCGTTATACGCTGACCATGAAGCCGCGGCAGCGCGACGGCGTGCTGTCCGTCATCGCGCGCAGCGGCGAGCGCGTCAGCCTGCCCGCCGAGGTCCGGCTGCGCCAGGGCGCCGAGGAGAAGCGGCCCTCTCTGTATGTCTTGTCGGTCGGGGTCGGGCGCTATCGATCCAGCGAGATCGCGCAGCTGCGCTTCCCGCCCAAGGACGCGCTCGACCTGGCCTCGACGCTGCGCGGCCAGCGCGATCTCCTCTATCGCGAGGTGGTGAGCCGCGTGCTGCTCGATGCCGATGCCTCGCGCGCCGGGGTGATCCAGGGGATGGACTGGCTGGCCGACCGGGTCGGCAAGAACGACACCGCGGTGATCTTCCTGGCCGGGCACGGCACCAACGACACGGACGGCACGTACTTCTACCTGCCGTCGGACGCGCAGGCGGACAAGGCGACGCTGATCTCGGGCGCCGAGCTCTCCGAGGCGCTGCGCCGCATCCGCGGCCGCGTGGTGCTGATGCTCGACACCTGCCACTCCGGCAGCGTGCTCGGGCGGCGCAGCCTGACGCGCCTGATCAACGAGCTTACGACCGAGAACCGCATCGTGGTGTTCGCGGCCTCGGCCGGGGATCAGGCGGCGCGCGAGTCGCCGGCCTGGCGCAACGGCGCCTTCACCAAGGCGATCATCGAGGGGCTGCGCGGCCTCGCGGACTACGCGGACGACGGCAAGATCAGCATGAGCGAGCTGGAGACCTGGGCCGGCGTGCGCGTCCCGCAGCTCACCGCGGGCGTGCAGACGCCGACGCTGGCCAAGCCGAACGCGGCGCCGGACTACGTGCTGGCGGCGCTGCCGCTGGTGGGCGTGCTGCCCAACCCCAAGCAGCGCCTGCGCCAGCGCTCGCTGCTCATCGGCCTGGGCGTGGTCGCCGGCGCGCTGGCCATCGGCATCGGCATCACCGTCGGAGTGCTCGGCAACCAGGGCGATCCCAACAACCTCGGGGTCCTGACCTTTCACTGAGGCCTCCGGCACGACGGCACCGCGCCGCCCGTGACCCAAGGAGATCGGAACGTGACCAAGCGAGCACTCCATACGCAGCTGGCGCTCTTCTGCCTGCTGCTCCTTGTGCCGGGCGCGGGCTGCCCGCCCAAGCCGGTGGTGATGACGGCGCGCCAGGAGGGGAAGCTGTCGGTGTCTCTGCGCACCATGCTGGTGACGCCGACCGGCGAGCGCGCGGTCGAGGAGAGCGAGACCCTGCACTCCGGCGATCGCGTCTACTTCCTCTTGCGCGCCAGCCAGTCGGCGTACCTGTACGTCGTGCTGTTCGGCCCGGACGGCTCGGCGACGACGCTGTACCCGACGCAGGGCGGCGACGCGGGCGCGGCGATCGCGTCGCGCTGCCCGGTGCGCCTGCCCGACAAGGGCACCTTCTACCTCAAGAGCCCGGCCGGTCCCGAGGACATCCGCGTCGTCGCTGCGACGCGCCCGCTCGCGATGGTGGACCGCCGCCTGTGCGAGCAGCTACGCTTGCCTTGTCAGCCCAGCACCCTCGGGCCGCCGCAGCCGCCGCCGTGTCAGGAAGAGGAGCGAGCGATCTTCTCCTCGCTGCGCGTGGCGACCGCCTCGGCGAGCGGCGTGGCGACGCTGCGCGTGACGCTCCAGCACGACCCGTAGGGCCGCCGCGCCCGCGCACGGCCCGCAAAGGAGGCCCGCCCATGGCCGCTTCTGCATCCCGCTGTGCCCGTCGCCGCGACGTGCCCGTCCCTGGTCTTTGCGGCCGCTCCCGCTGGCGCGCGCTCGCGCTCGTCGCGGGCGTGCTCTTGATCCTCTGCCAGCTCTCGTGCGGCGATACCAAGACGATCATCCAGGCCACGCTGACCGGCGTGCCCGACAGCGCCGCGTCGCTGCGCATCAACGCGTTCCTCGATCGCCTGCCGACCCAGGAGCCGCCCAGCGAGATCCGCAAGCCGCCGGCCTCAAGCCTCACGTACTTCCGCGCCGAGGTGCCGGTGAGCGAGGTCGGCGAGCTCAAGCTCGACGTGCTGGTGCTCGATGCCGACGAGTGCGCGGTGGCGCACGGCGAGGCCACGCTGACGCTCGCGGGGCCCGGCGTCTACGCGGTCCCGATCGAGGTGGAGGCGACCACCGGCTGCCAGCTCGTGCTCAACAAGGTCGGCGAGGGCACCGGCAGCGTCACCGTCTTCACCGACTCGTCGCAGAAGAGCTACACCTTCGATCGGCCGCCGCAGGAGATGCCGAGCTGCCCGCTGGCCGCGAACTACCCGTCGAGCCAGACCCTCACCTTCCCCATCCGCACCCACGTGCGGCTCCAGGCCAGCGTCGAGGGCGACTCGCTGAACGGCTCGCTCTTCGGCACCTGGGGCGATGCGTGCGTCGGGCGCGGCGGGTGCGAGTTCGACATCACGGAGGTGCAGACCAAGGTCAGCGTGTCGTTCAACTCGAGCACGCTGTGCACCTCGTCCGGCGTGTGCTGGCGCCACCCGCTGCCGCAGGGGAATACGCTGCGGCACGTCGCGGGGCGCAACGCCGTGGACGTCTGGGCGGTCGGCGACCGCGGCACCATCGTGCGCTGGAACGGCTCGTACTGGACCTCGCCGCGGCGGCCCTTCGAGGTCACCACGCTCAACTCCGTGTGGGCCGAGGCGCCGCCCGGCACCGCGCTGCTCGCCGTCGGGGAGCAGGGCATCACCCGGACGCTGTCGCAGGAGGTCTGGTCCTGCCCGCAGGCCGCCGGCACCTCGACGCTGCGCGACAGCTGGGGCACCGCCTTCGGCGACATCTGGGCGGTCGGCGACAAGGGCACGCTGGCGCACTGGGACGGCAGCAAGTGGACGCTCGTGTCCTCGCCCGCGGGCGCCACGATCGGGCTGAACGCGGTGCTCGGGCGCAGCGCCAAGGAGGCCTGGGCCGTCGGCGAGATGGGCACGGTCCTGCGCTACGACGGCACGAGCTGGAGCCGCGTCTCGGTGCCGATCACGGACACGCTGAACGGGCTGTGGCAGGACGCCGGCGGCGACGTCTGGGCCGTCGGTGACAACGGCGTCGCCCTGCTGCTCTCGAGCCGCAGCTTGACGGCCGAGGTCAAGCCGACCGGGACCACGGTCCGCCTGCACGGCATCTGGGGCATCGGCCCCGGCGAGGTCTGGGCGGCGGGCGCGTTCGGGACGATCCTCTGACGGAATTAAGCATGTGCCCCGCGGACGCACCCCGGCTCGGACGCGATCCTGCGGGCGGGGCCCGCTCAATTGAACTGGTCCGATCGCTATTGTAGATTCGGCGCCTCACTTACCAGACGAGCGCCATGGGCAAAATACATAGCTTGGTCGAGCACCTCCTCCGCGAGCCGGATCTCCTCTCCGGCTCCCGTCGCTACGCCCGCGAAGGGCTCGGTCGGGTCGCGCGTCGTGCGCGCGCCGCGGCCGAGCAGGTGCTGCCGGTCGATGCGGTCCGGCAGGGCGTCAAGAGCGCCCGCGCGCAGCTCCGGCGCGTGCGCGTGCTCGTCGAGGATCCGGCGGTCCGGGGCGTGTTCGTGCGCTCGGTCGAGCGCGCCTTCTCGGCCGTGGAGCCGCGCTCGGCCGACTCCGCGCCGGGCCCCGCGGCGCTGCTCGACGGCGTGCGCCAGCTCTCCAAGAGGCCGCTGATCTCGATCGTGGTGCCCGTCTACGATACGCCGCGGCCGCACCTCGATGCGTGCATCGAGTCCGTGCTCCGCCAGATCTATCCAGCCTGGGAGCTCTGCCTGGCCGACGACGGCTCCCGGTCGGAAGGGACACGCGCGAGCCTCGCCTACTACGCGGCGCAGGATGCCCGCATAAAGGTCGTCACGTCCAAGACCAACCGCGGCATCTCGCACGCCTCGAACCAGGCGCTCGCGCAGGCGACCGGAGAGTATGTCGCGCTGCTCGATCACGATGACGAGCTGACCCCGGACGCGCTCTACCACGTCGTCGAGCTCTTGAACCGGAGGCCGGACACCGACGTCGTCTACAGCGACGAGGACAAGCTGGACGCGCGCGGCCGTCTCTGCGCTCCGTTCCACAAGCCGGACTGGAGCCCGGAGCTCTTGTGGAACTGCATGTACACCGGTCACCTGAGCGTGTACCGGACCTCGCTGGTGCGCGCGCTGGGCGGCTTCCGCAGCGAGTACGACTTCTCGCAGGACTACGACCTCGCGCTGCGCGCCACCGAGATCACCGACCGCATCGAGCACATCCCGCGCATCCTGTATCACTGGCGGCAGGCGGCGGGATCCGCGGCCGCGGGCGGCAAGGACTACGCGCGCACCAGCAACGTCGCCGCGCTGCAGGCCGCATTGGATCGCCGCGGCCTCGACGCCGAGGTCGTGGCGCTGCCGACGGCGAACCGGGTCAAGCTGCGCCGACATAGCACGCCGCGCGTCTCGCTCATCATCCCGACCGACTCCGAGCGCAACCTGACCGACTCGCTGCGCTCGATCTACGACAAGACGCGCTACGCCGATCTCGAGGTCGTGGTGGTGACTAACAGCGCCCTGGCCGAGCGCATGCGCCAGCAGCACCCGGATCGCGCGGGGCTCGTATTCTGTCCGTTCGACAAGCCCTTCAACTTCTCGCTCAAGTGCAACGAGGGAGTCGCCGCCGCGAGCGGTGAGATCGTCGTCTTCTTCAACGACGACGTCCGGCCGCTCACCGCGGGCTGGGTCGACGACCTGATCGAGTACCTCGCGCTGCCCGAGATCGGCGCCGTCGCGCCCAAGCTCCTGTACGAGGACCGCACCATCCAGCACGCGGGCCTGGTGACCGGAGTGCGCGGCCTGGTCGGCACCGCGTTCCACGTCCTGCCCGCGGACTCGAGCGCGTACTTCAACTTCGCCCTGTCCGTGCGCGACGCCTCGGCGATCTCGGGCGCCTGCCTGGCGATGCGCAGGCGCGACTTCCTCGCCCTCGGCGGCTACGACGCGGACAACGTCCCGATCAACCACTCCGACGTCGACCTGTGCTTCCGCGTCCGCGAGCACGGGCTGCGCTGCGTCTACACGCCGTACACGACGCTGTTGCACATCGGACACCTGTCGCTGCGCGAGTTCGAGAAGCAGGAAGAAGAGGAAGAGAAGCGGAAGAAGAAGAAGGCCAAGGACAAGTCCGACGTGTTCCTGCTGCGGCGCTGGGCGGGCTACACCGGCCACGATCCGTACTACACGCAGCCGATGCGCGACCTGCTGTACCGCGACTCGCCGTGGCCGTGGATCCTGTACGGCGAGAACAGCCAGCGCCGCTACGCGCCGGGGCGGGACGCGCTGTTCGTCTCGAGCGATCTCGGCGAAGGCGACGCGGCCACGCTCCTGTACTGCGCCGTCGAGCACTTCCTTCGGACCGGCGGCTTCGTGACGGTGCTGGCGCCGCTCGACGGGCCGCTGAGGGAGCGCTTCGGGGCACTCGGGGTGCCGGTGATCATCGACTCGGTGGCCTTCACCCAGGCCCCGCTTTTGAGCAAGCTGGTCGCGGGCTTCGACCTGGTCTTCGCCAACACCGTGGACAGCTGGCCGCTGGTGCGCGTGGCCGAGGCGGCCGGCGTCCCGACGCTGTGGTACGTCCCCGAGGCCGGCGCCACGCTCGAGCACAGCAGCCACGAGTGCCGCGAGACGCTGCGCAGCGCCCGCAGCCTGTGGGCCGGCAGCCGGCGCGCGCTGCAGGCGTGCCGCGCGTACAACCCCGGCGCCCGCGTGCTCGAGTGCGGGGTCCCGGACCTCCTCGAAGCGGACGTCGCGAGCGCGGTGTCCGCACGGCCGCACACGCCGAGCGACAAGCGGGTCATCTCGCTGCTCGGCTCCGTGCCCATGGTGATGGCCGCCAACCCTTCCGTGCCCGCCAACAATTGAGGTGTATGAAGGAGCCATCGGTCGGTGGCATTGCACCTAAAGTACCGATGCCCTTGGCCAACATCTGCTTGCCACGCCGGGCGGCCGGTACGACGTTGATTTCATGGGTCCGCAGAGCATTCAGTTTAGGCCCCGAAGTTCCGCTTCCGCCGCGATCAGCTCGGCCGCCGCCAGCCCGCTGTAGGAACGCCCGGACTGCCCGGTCACGGCGGCCCGGGAACCTGGTGGCACTGCGGCGACATGCAGCGATGGTAGACCGCCCGACTTGCGACACACCTCGCGATTCCATTGTGGTGCCCGGCGCCGCACGGTAATCTGAGTTCAGTTGCATTCAGATTGGAGCGGGCCATGGTCGCGGTTTCCCAGACAAAACGAGCTGCCGAGCGCGGCCGGACACCGGAGGACGCCACGCCGCCGCGGCTCGGCCCGCTGACCTGGCGGCGCACCGCGCGGTTCGCCGACAACCTGATGGGCCCGGCGCTGCTGGCCGGACCGGCGAACGTCATCATGCAGCTGGCCCGCCCCGGTGTGGGCTACGGCGTGCTGGAGAGCCCGGTCCAGAGCGGACGCGTCGACAAGCACCCCTACAAACGGGCGCGCACCACCTTCAGCTACCTGGCGGTGGCGGTGTGGGGCGACGAGCGGCAGAAGGCCGCCTACCGTGCGGCGGTGAACCGCTCCCACGTGCAGGTGCGCTCCACCGAATCCAGCCCGGTGCAATACAGCGCGTTCAGCCGGGACCTGCAGCTGTGGGTGGCGGCCTGCCTGTACCGCGGCAACGTCGATGTGTACAACATGTTCATCGGCCACCTCGACGACGAGGCCGCCGAGAAGCACTACCGGGAGAGCGCGGTGCTGGGCACCACCCTTCAGGTGCCGTTGGAG
>ERZ650309.1634-NODE-1634-length-10495-cov-3.329023_pt1 | contig 10495 bp, 9 predicted proteins | sample MGYA00376245_ERZ650309 | MGnify/ENA primary metagenome ERZ650309 (study PRJEB26733, sample SAMN07839294) | wastewater metagenome | biome: urban; feature: wastewater treatment plant; material: waste water | place: USA: North Carolina | collected 2016-04-26 ...
TTAGCTTCTGCCATACGGTGTGTATCGTCGCGACGTTTGATAGAGGCTCCTTCGTTTTTGGTAGCTGCGATAATTTCGGCTGATAATTTATCTGCCATTGTTTTACCGCTACGTTTGCGTGAAAAGTTAATTAACCATTTCATGCCTACCGAGATACGGCGGTCGGGGCGAATTTCTGTTGGAATTTGGAAGGTTGCACCACCGATACGGCGGCTGCGAACTTCAACTGCTGGCATAATGTTATTTAATGCCTTTTTCCACATTTCATAGCCTTCTTCTTTTGTTGAATCGGCTATTTTATCTACTGCATCATAAAAGATGGTGTATGCCACGCTCTTTTTGCCATCCCACATCAGCATGTTTACGAATCGTGTTACCAAAGGGTCGTTGAAGCGAGGATCGGGAGCAAGCGGACGTTTTTTCGCTCTTTGCTTACGCATATAACTATTGAGTTAATTTTGTTTAGACACTAAGCATTGCCGCATCTCTCGATAGAATCGAAAAATGAACGAAGCAAAACTTTTGTTGACAAATATCTTGAAGGGTGTGAAATAGGGTCATTTAGGTGTGTTGCGTAACAAGTTTATAAACCGTTGTTTATGGCTTGCTTTAAACTACCAAATTGCTCATTTTTTAAGCTATTAATCTTAAAGTATAACGCTTAGTTACTTTTAAAATCTAGGCTATTTTTTGTATCGAACAGCAAGGTGTCGAGATAGGATGCTGCTGTTCTGTTGGATTGTTTCCGCCATAATTATCTCGGAGTAGGGAGATGTTATGGCTAGGAATGGATGTGTTTGGCTTTTGTTGGCTAAACACTTTTAGGTTTAATGAGGTAGCGTTGTGGTAGTTTTTGCTTGTTATGCAAAGGCTAAGTGTTATTTCTTTTTCTTTGCTGGTGCGCCTTTGGTAGGTGCTGCAACTGCGCCTGCTTTGGGGCGTTTAGCACCGTATTTAGAGCGACTTTTGCGACGTTTGTCTACACCACCTGTATCGAGGCTACCACGAACAATGTGGTAACGTACACCTGGTAAATCTTTTACACGACCGCCGCGTACTAGCACCATAGAGTGCTCTTGGAGGTTGTGACCTTCGCCTGGTATATAGGCGATGATTTCGATACCGTTGGTTAAACGTACTTTTGCTACTTTACGTAGTGCAGAGTTTGGTTTTTTAGGGGTGGTGGTGTAAACGCGCGTGCAAACGCCGCGCTTTTGCGGGCAAGCCTGCATGGCCGGGACCTTATTTCGCTTGCCGGGGGTTAACCGCGGCTTACGGATCAACTGGTTAATCGTCGGCATTCGACGCTACGCTCCGATACAACCGCAGCCGACATGCAGCATCCCGGATGGGAGGCCGCTCGGCCGCGTGGATATTGTTTACTTGTGCGAAAAGCCGCCCAAATAGCCATCTTTGGCCACTATGGCGGCACGGCTTACACCCCGCACCTACCCTAAGGGACGATGGACGCTGCGTTTAGTCCGGTTGACCAGATCTACAGCCAGCACCCCGTAAGGCGCGCGGATACTACGCAGCGTCCTAGAGGGCGTCAAGCAAATCCGCGCAACCTTTTTCTCTTTTCCTTGCAGTCACTTTCGCCTATGCGTAAGGCTTCATTAGGCACTCAAAGCCCGATTGATGTTGATATTATTTCTGTGCGCGAGAACCATACTTTAATGACAGATCTTGATAAACTTGAGGCTCAAACCCTCTATATATTGCGTGAAGCCTATGCTCGCATCGGCAATCTTGCCATGTTATGGTCAATTGGTAAGGACTCAACCGCCCTCTTATGGATGGTGCGAAAAGCCTTCTTTGGCACCATCCCCTTTCCATTGATTTTACTTGATACGGGTATGGAGCTGGATGAAGTTTATGCTTTCCGTGACCAATTAGTCACAGAGTGGAAACTTCCCGCCACAAGTGAGCCTTGTCCGCCGGAAGAGTCGACTGACCCCAGCTTACCACCCGCATCGCGGGCCGCTGCACGGAAAACCGAGGGACTTAAAAACCTTATCAATCGTAACGGTTATCAGGGGATATTCCTGGGAATTCGGCGGGATGAGCAAGCTATGCGGGCTAAAGAGCGCGTATTCAGTCCGCGTTCCATTGATGGGCAGTGGGATTTTCGCGACCAACCTCCAGAATTCTGGGATCAATATAAAACGGACTTTCCTGAAGGCGTTCATGTCCGAATTCACCCCATCCTGCAATGGACCGAACTGGATATCTGGCGCTACACCAAACGTGAAGGTATTCCTATAGTCCCACTTTATTTAGCGCGAAATGGCAAAAGGTACCGAAGCTTAGGTGAGAAAAATATTACATTTCCGGTTAATTCGAACGCCGACTCTATTGACGCTATTATTGCCGAGCTAGAAACCACGAAGACCTCTGAACGCGCTGGCCGCGCTATGGACCATGAAGCCGAAGATAGTTTCGAGCGTCTTCGTGCTACCGGATATATGTAATGCGAAGTTTGGACACTCAACCAACAACACGCGCCCAATTAAAGCTTGTTGTCGTTGGCCATGTTGATCACGGTAAATCCACCCTAATCGGCCGCCTGCTTCATGATACCGGCGCTTTACCTCCGGGAAAATTAGAAGAAATTAAAGCAACTAGCGCGCGCCGGGGCATGCCCGTGGAATGGTCCTTTGCCTTGGATTCCTTCCAAGCCGAACGTGATCAAGCCATTACCATTGATACGACCCAAATCTGGTTTCGCACACCAACACGAGATACGGTCATCATTGATGCGCCCGGTCATCGGGAATTCCTGAAAAACATGGTGAGTGGTGCGGCTCAAGCTGATGCTGCCGTTTTGGTCGTTGATGCAGCGGAAGGTGTTCGCGATCAATCGAGACGCCATGCTTACCTGCTTCACCTTTTAGGGTTAAGGCAAATAGCGGTTGTCGTTAATAAAATGGATCTTGTCGGTTTTAGCCAAGAGCGTTTTGCGATTATCTCTGAAGAGATTACCAGCTACCTTGACCGCATTGGATTATCGCCAAAGGTAATTATTCCTATATCGGCGCGTGAAGGTGATTATATTGCTTCGCCAAGCTCACGGCTAGATTGGTTTAAAGGTCCAACCTTAGTCGAAGCCATCGATGCGTTCTCGCCAAAGTCCGTCTCCGCCCAGCTACCTCTTAGATTACCCATTCAAGATGTCTATAAATTTGACCAACGCCGGATCCTGGTAGGACGCATTGAAAGCGGCACATTACGCGTGGGCGATAAACTACTGTTTTCGCCTTCAAACAAAACTGCCCAGGTTCGAAGCATCGAATCTTTTGGCGATCAACCTCTACCCGCAGAAGCGAAAACAGGTCAGTCGGTTGGGTTTACATTAAGCGAACAGATATTTGTTGAACGAGGTGAGCTTGCTAGCCACGAAAGTATGCCGCCAGTTCTTAGCACTATCTTTCGTGCGACTATCTTTTGGCTGGCTTCTCATCCGCTCGTCACGGGTCAACGGCTCAAGCTAAAACTGACTACTCGCGAAGTGATCGTTACGGTTCAATCCATCGACAAGGTCATCGACACAGAAACTCTCGCTGCTAGCGCAGGATCAGAAGTTTCCCGAAATGCCGTAGCCGAAATCACATTGCGCAGCCAGCATATTATTGCCCTAGATGACTACCAAGACAATGCAACGACCGGTCGCTTCTCTTTGGTAGATGGCTATGACACCGTTGCCGGCGGTCTTATTTCTATGGAAGGTTATCCCGATCAACGTCCCAACCTCCGCAAGAATCCCGAACTATACCATGTTGATCACATTCTCAGTGCGGAGGTTCGAGCGGCGCGTAATGGTCACTACGGTGCCGTTCTCTGGTTCACCGGTCTTTCCGGCGCGGGCAAATCAACCTTAGCTATGCGACTTGAACAGGTCTTGTTTGCGCGCGGTTATCAGGTTTATGTTTTAGATGGCGATAACGTCCGCGCAGGGCTTAATGCAGATTTAGGCTATGCGCCAAAAGATCGCGCCGAGAATATACGGCGCGTCGGGCAAGTTGCCGCGTTATTTGCCGATGCCGGATTTGTTGTGATAACAGCGTTCATTTCACCTTATCAGGCCGATCGTGATCACGCACGAAAGGCTTCACCAGAATCTTTTCACGAAATTCACATAAAGGCCGATGTTGCAACATGTGAAAAACGCGACATAAAAGGCCTATATAAGAAAGCGCGCGCTGGATTAATTGAAGATTTCACAGGCATCTCTGCGCCTTATGAAGAACCATCCCGTCCTAATTTAACCATCGATACTAAATCAGAAAGCATCGATGCTTGCTTGGAAGAATTGATTGCGTATGTCGATGGGAAGATTCGGGATAGATAAATGGGTAAGTGTCGCATAGGGTGTTTTGGTATCGTTACCGTCTTAGTGTGCCTCTTTGTTTTCTACCTCGTGGTAAAACTCTTCATCGATAGAGATCCCGCAAGTCCTTATCGAGCGAATGACATTTGTTTTAAGCGCGACTATCCCGGTGCCACCGAAAGATATACTGCCTTTACTCCCACTAAGTGCAGCCAGCCGAATGTGTCGTTAGACTCAGCTATCGGCGCCGATCATGCTATACTAAGTTTTAAGGATATCGACCATGACGGACAACCAGAGATGATTGTTCAATCATCATCTTTCCGTTGCCGTTATAGCTCAATGCCTTGTTATGATGCCTGGCGATACGTCATAAAAGTTTGCCCGACCTGTTCACCTATTTTGACAATCATCGAGCAAACCTATCTGCCCGACCTTGTCATTAATTAATCAAGCTGCAACATCTTCAATGGGTGACCCCTGCTCCAATTCATGACCAGTAAAGGTCCGTGTTTCAGGAGCCGGAATACCATTGACTTTGAATTCTTTCATCAGTTCTTGCTTACGGGCTCGCATGCGATCGGCGAGATCATCCATATCAACACCTCCCGAACGCGCTTGAGCAAAAACACCTTCGGAACGCTTTTCTTCTTCGCCAACATGATGTTCGATCTGTTCAGAAAGAACTTTTACTTTTGCTTCATAAAACTCTTCATCAGGTGAACTTGCTAATATTTCCGCAATAAGCACCTTTGCTCCATCATGCTCCACATAGGCTTCATTAACGAGATCCTCTTTTACTACACTCTTGCATGATGGGTAAAAGATCTCTTCCTCAATCGTGGCATGTACTGTCAGTTCAAGACAGATCTGCTCCGCAAGCGCTTGTTTCTTTGACGGCCCTTTAGCCGATTTAAATTTAGTGAATAAATCTTCAACCTTGCGGTGATCGGCTTTTAACATAGCAATGGCATCTAAATCAGATCTATCGCGAGCCGGCATGGGAAACCTCCAAAGAAAGATTTGGCGCTATCTGCATAATTAAACAAATCACGACCGCAAAGGTTCCGTTGGCGCTTAGCCAAAGAAGCGAAAACAATTAACTATTCTATTTATATTGCTTTACAAAAATTAAAGCTTTTCTCCCCACGCCACAAAATGGGGGTTAGCAAGATCTGGCTTTCCGTACTGTAGCGCTGTGCCATCGGTTATCTTTTCGACATACCCACCCGCCGCGCGTAAAACTGCATCTCCGGCAGCTGTATCCCATTCCATGGTACGCCCCAAACGGGGATAAATATCCGCTTCGCCCACTGCAACTAGGCCGAACTTTAAAGAACTTCCCGCACTAACCTGTTTGGCTATTTTGAACTTTTCTAGGAAACGGTCGAGTTCTTGACCCTCGTTGTGCGAGCGGCTCACCACAGCGGTTAAACCTTCTACAGGACGCTGTCTCACTTTAATCGGCTGTAAGTCACTTTTCTTCAGCGACACCCAAGCACCCTTACCTTCAGCTCCTGCATATAAAATATCCAATGCCGGAGCGGCAACAATTCCCAAGATCGGTCGCGACTGGTGAATGAAAGCGATGTTAACCGTGAAATGACCATTTCTTTTGATGAACTCCTTTGTCCCGTCCAAAGGGTCAACCAGCCAATGATCACCGCGTCGATCAACTCTTGCTCCCATGGCGTAGGATTCTTCGGAAACCACGGGAACGTGGGGAATTATTTGTGTTAATTGACGGACGATTAGCGCATCAGCTTCTTCATCCGCTACAGTAACGGGAGATCCGTCTGTTTTATGATCAATAGTCAGTCCAGCGCCGTTGTAGTGACGGAGCAATACATCTCCGGCCTCATAGGTAATAGATAAAAGCTGAGGAAGAAGCTTGACGACTGTGTCGATCATTCAGCCGCAACCTTACCCTGAATCGCTTGCCAAATTTTCTCCGGTGTTGCCGGCATATCAAGATGAGTAACACCATATTTTTTTACCGCATCAAGAATCGCATTCATGACAGACGGTGTGGCGCCAATTGTTCCAGCTTCACCCGCACCTTTTATGCCAAGGGGATTGGTAGTGCACGGAACATTATTGGTGTCGAAGGTGAAGAACGGCACATCATTCGAGCGCGGCAAACCATAATCCATAAACGATCCGGTCAGTAATTGGCCTGTTTCTGGGTCATAAACAGTTGACTCGTAGATCGCCTGGCCTATGCCTTGAGCGATACCCCCATGAACCTGTCCCTCTAACAAAAGAGGATTAATCATCCGGCCAAAATCATCACAAATCGTATAGCGGTCAAAGAAAACCCCGCCCGTTTCAGGATCAACCTCAACTTCAACGATATGGCAGCCATTTGGAAATGTGGCTGCTGCTGGTTTAAATCCTTCCGTAGAATCTAAACCACCTTGAACCTCATCTTTTGCCACCCCTTTCCTCCCTGCCGCAGCGACATCAAATAAAGTCGCCGTACGGTTAGTTCCCGAAATACGAAATATGCCATCCTGATAGTTAATATCATTGGCAACAGTCTCAAACATCATCGCAGCTATCTTTTTGCCTTTTTTAATAACTGTTTCAGCGGCGACTTGAACTGCCGCGCCACCAACAGGAACAGATCGCGATCCTCCTGTTCCACCGCCTGTTTTAATAATGGCGCTGTCACCTTGAATGACATCGATCTGATCTGGAGAAATACCCAAAGTCTCAACAAGAATTTGGCGATAGGCGGTTTCATGACCTTGACCATTGGTTTGGGTACCAATCAAAATTCGCACCTTGTCGTCAGAAAATTCTAGTCGGGCATTCTCTGGCGCACCACCAGCGCAGGCTTCAATATAATAAGCCATGCCGCGGCCACGGTGTTTTCCTTGACGTTCACTTGCCGCCTTTCGTTGCGCAAACCCGTCCCAGTCCGCCATCTTCATGGCTTTTGCCATTGTGGCGGCAAAATCACCACTGTCATAAGTCATGTCGAGCGCCGTGGTATAAGGCATTTCAGTCGACGCTATAAAATTCTGGCGACGCAACTCGGCGGGATCCAATTTTAGCTCATCAGCTGCCGCTTGAACCATGCGCTCCATAACATAGTTGGCCTCTGGGCGACCAGCTCCACGATAGGCATCTACAGGAACTGTATTTGTGAAAACGGCTTTAACAGAAACAGAAATGGCGGGCGTTTTATAACACCCTGCCAACATCGGTGATCCTGCCGCTGTAGCAACGAAGGGCGAATAATTTGAAAGATAGGCACCTAGATTAACAATTGTATTGACGCGCAAGCCCAAGAAATTTCCTATCTCATCGAGCGCAAGCTCTGCTTCACTAATATGATCCCGCCCTTGAGTATCAGATAAGAAAGCCTCTGACCGATCGGATGTCCATTTAACGGGACGCTTCAATCGCCGCGCCGCAAAGAGGCACAGCACATATTCGGGATAGAGAAACAGCTTCATGCCGAAGCCTCCACCCACATCCGGAGTGATGACCCGCATTTTATCGCCGGGAATTTTAAACACGGCATCCGCCAGGACTTTCTTCAAAGCGTGAACGCCTTGCGTGCTGGCCGTTAAAACAAGCTGATCTTTCTCTGCATCGTATTCACCGATGGCCACTCGCCCTTCCATGGAATTAACGATAAGGCGATTGTTAATAAGGCGGCGCCGGACAACATGTTTGGCCTTGGCAAAGGCGGCATCGGTCGCCGCTTCGTCACCGACATGCCAATCAACACAAAGATTTCCCGGCGCCTCATCCCAAATCTGCGCCGCAGCCGGTGCTAGGGCACTACTCGTCTCAACAACCGGAGACAAGGTTTCATAGTCTATTGTCAAAATATCCGCCGCTTGCCGGGCAGCATCTAGTGTTTCCGCCACGATGAAGGCAACCGGATCACCGACATGTCGCACCCGTGACCGCGCCAAGGCCGGCCGTGGCGGTGCTTTCATGGGCGATCCATCTTTATTAGGCATGGCGGCCAGGCACGGCAGATTTCCGATATTTTCGGCATCAAGATCTTCAACGCTGTAGACGCCTAAAACTCCAGAAAGCTCTTTTGCTGCTGATTTATCCAGTTTGGTAATAAGGGCATGGGCGTAAGGCGATCGGACTACATAGCCATAAGCTTGATCCGCAATCTTTATATCGTCGCAATACCGACCCGCACCGGTAACAAGACGTTGATCTTCAAAACGGCGAACAGGCTGGCCAATTCCAAATTTCATTTTTTACCTACTGTCAGAAGCTAATGACGGAAGTATATGATGATCCTTCATGGGGCGAAGGCGCCCTTTATAATGAATGACTTTTCCCACCCAAGGAAAATTTACGTCAACGGCAAAACAAAACCATCCCTCTTCCTCCCATTCTTGTGCCTGTATTTGCGGACTAAGAAACTTGGGCAATTTAATGCCAAAGATTGATGTAAAAAGAGTTTGTTGCAAGAGCCGTCCTTGATCAACCTCCAGTGAATAGATAAACCGGAGCGGGCCTAGCTGTTCCGTCAGATAGCGCTGTTTTGAAATAAAGGCCGAGGATAACCGGGTTTTAAAGGGGCATTCCCCAAAATCTCTTGCCCATACCTCTCCCTTAAAATCGGTAGAAAAATGAATATAAAGTTTCATTCTTTCGTCCGGCGGCGGCATAAGTGCCAGTGTTGCCAAAATATGCGCAATAACTGACTGCGCCCATTCTACGTCACAGCTTCCTACAGCTGTTTCAAACCCGTCTCGCTCGTGCATTGACCGAACGTGTGGCGACAAGCCATCAAACTTTGGCCCCAGAACTTGACGATAAAGACAACGATCATCGTTCATGACAGTGGATGTTAAGGCCCTCTATCTCTTCAAGGAAGCTTTTTAACGTCACGATATTTAAACACGGGCGCGCGCCCAAAAATGCCAGCTGCCCAAGGCTTATCTGCCGGGCCAGAATTGCCGCCAAAAGAACGGGAACATAAGGCCCATGCCCCGCTTCTGCCGTTAAAATCCACCGCCTTTTGATATTTGGTCCTTCGACTTCCACAATCATGGCACCTTGATCACTTCCCCACGACTGAAACCATGAGGCTACATATTGAAAGATCTTTGCATACCCTACCAGGGAGCGAACCAATCCCCATCGCACAAACCAGCTTAAAAGCCATAAGCCCAGATGTAAGAACGATAGCTCTAATCCGGCATGAAACTCGACCGTACGCAACTGCGCATAGATCACAGGCAAAAGCCTTATATCAGGCACGTCGCAAGCCGATACCCAGCGCCAGCCGATATCTTTGATGTAATACCGCCGTAAATCTTGCCACCCTATCCGTCGGGTCCATTGCCCTTTTACTAAAGTTGGGATGGGTTTGCCGACATAACTCAAGATAGCCTGAACGACCGACAAACCCCGCGGCGCTCGATTCCCGGGTATGATCGATATGCTTATCCGATCAATGTGACTATCATCCGAAGCAAGATGCGCAACGACCGCCGATGATAATCCCGGAACACTGCTGGCGCCGGAAATTGCCATAACTCCTGCTGCCTTGGCCGCCGAATTTAGCGTTGCAAAATTAACAACGAAATCCCGACTATCAGCAATGTCTATATAATGCACTCCCGCCTTAATGCAGCATCGCGCCGTTTGATAATCTTGATGTTGAAAGGGTCCGGAAGCATCCACTAATACGGCCGGTTTTAATGATACCAGCACGTCGGCCAGCCCCATCGGGGCATGAACACAAACCGTCTTGATCAAGGCAGCAGGATAAGTGGCTGTCAGTTCTGCCGCCAGGATAGCTAGTTTATCATTGCGGCGTGCCGCCAAGATAACGTGGCTATCTTTATGACGGGCCAAACGGCGCGCCAAAAGACGACCAAAGCTGCCGGTTGCACCCAGAATAAGAATAGCTCCGGAACGCGATCCCGGCGCCGCCATCGACATTAGTCGAAGGCTTCTTCCCAGGTGCCTTCGGTCGAGGCTTTGGAATATTCCGTCGCCCGATTTTCAAAGAAGTTGGCGTGCTCAATGCCGTTCAGCATTTCGTCCAACCAACGCAATGGATTCTTTTCGATCCGGTACAACGGCTGCAATCCCAATTGCATCAAACGGCGATCGGCAATGTAGCAGATCGGAAGAGCGTCGTGTAGGGAAAGAGTGTCTTCGCCTGTGTAGATC
>ERZ650309.1635-NODE-1635-length-10492-cov-8.755006_pt1 | contig 10492 bp, 9 predicted proteins | sample MGYA00376245_ERZ650309 | MGnify/ENA primary metagenome ERZ650309 (study PRJEB26733, sample SAMN07839294) | wastewater metagenome | biome: urban; feature: wastewater treatment plant; material: waste water | place: USA: North Carolina | collected 2016-04-26 ...
TTGCTCAACCACTTCTAAACGATTGACTTGGCCAATATTAACCATGTTATTTCTCTAAAAAATTACAATTTCTACAGGGTTTAGGGGTGCTGATGTTTTGACAGCCCCTATTCTGCCAAACGTGCCTTGACCATCGCTAACATTTCTTGCGGATCTTTTTGTAACACATGTTCACCTGTGCGACCTTCGGCAGCATTACGTTTGGCAACACTGAGCCGTGATAACCAAAAACGTAGTGCGGCCATGGTTAAAAACGTGGGTAAGACTTCTTGCTCATCTTCGGTTAACTGGCGCTTTTTTTGATAGCCAGTTAAAAAGGCGTGATATAACTCTTGATTAAGAGCCACATTCGGCCAATCACTACAAAAATCATTGATGGTAATAGCAATATCTAGCAACCAATAATCTTTACCCGCTTCGGAAAAATCTAAAATCGCTTTGAGTTCATCACCAGCAAATAAGGTGTTATCGCGAAATAAATCACCATGAATTAAGCCTTTGGGCAAATCATCAAAATCTTCGGTGGTTTCTTCAAAATCATTGAGCACAGTATCTAAAATCAACTGTTCAACTTGAGTCATGCCATTGCGTGCTTTGGCGGCTTCTTTTTGCCACCAAGCTGCCCCATGCGCATTGCTGCGTTTGAGTGGGTATTTCTTTAGAGCTAAATGCAATTTAGCCAGTTGCTCACCAATAACTTGTGCTTGAGCAACGTTAACCTGTAAGGGATGTTGACCTTGAATGCGCGGTGCTAATTGCGCGGCTTTATCTTTAATGGTCAATAAACTTTGACCATTATTGGCAATTAAAGGAGCGGCTACAGCCACGCCAGCTTGTTGTAAATGCTGTAATAAAGGCGCTAAAAAATTTGCCTCTTGGCCATTTAACTCTTCAAAAATGGTTAGCACAAATTCTTGGCCATTGGCAGTGCTCACAAAATAATTACTGTTTTCTATTCCTGCTTGAATAGGTTGATAGGCAATCGCTTGTAATTGGTATTGGCTAACAAACTCTTGAACTTCGCTTAAGGTTAATTCGGTATAAACAGACATTATTTTCTCCTAAAGTCCAAGAATTTGCTCACGCGGCAAACGTTTTTTCATGCGTTTTTCAATTAATCGAAAATGCTCTTCATCTTCTTCGGTAATTAATGCCACAGCATAACCTTGTTGACCTGCACGGCCTGTGCGACCAATCCGATGAATATAATCATTGGCTGAGCGTGGCAACTCAAAATTCACCACATAAGGCAATTGTTGAATATCAATACCTCGTGCAGCCACATCCGTCGCAATCAACACGCGAATTTTTTTGGCTTTAAAATCCTCTAAAGCTTTATTGCGCGCCGATTGACTTAAATCGCCATGAAACGCGGCGGCTTGAAGTCCTGCTTTGGCCAATTTTAACACCAAACGATTACAGGTGTTTTTAGCACTGGCAAACACTAATACTTGTTGCCAATTTTCACTTTTAATTAAATGAATTAAAGCCGCATTTTTACGCTCTTGTTCAACGACATATACATGCTGTTCAATTAAATTTTCGTCTTGTTTCGCAAGGTTAATTTCGAGAGGTTGATGTAATAATTGCTCAATCAACTGTTGTAATTCGGGTGGAAATGTTGCCGAAAATAACAAGTTTTGGCGTTTTTTTGGCAAAGCTTTAAGAATTTGGGTTAATTCTTCACTAAAGCCTAAACCAAGCATTTTGTCGGCTTCATCCAACACTAAATACTCTAAAGCATCACATTTAAGCGCGTTATGTGCCATTAAGTCGAGCAAACGGCCTGTTGTCGCCACAACAATATCTGCACCACCACGCAAAGACAACATTTGTGGGTTAATGGAGACACCACCAAACACCGCACATACTTTTAAACGTGGCTGTAAATATTGGCCATAACTATTGATGGCCTGACCTATTTGTATGGCTAATTCACGAGTTGGGGCAAGAATTAAGGCGCGAATCTGATTGCCTTTCGCCTGACTTGTTTGTGCTTGCTGAGATAAACGCTGCAACAAAGGTAAAGCAAACGCAGCGGTTTTGCCTGAGCCTGTTTCTGCGCCTGCCACCACATCACGTCCCTGCAAAATGGCGGGAATAGCGGTTTGTTGGATGGGGGTGGGTTGTTGGTAATTAAGCTCATTGACGGCTTTAACTAATAAAGAATCAATACCAAGATGGCTAAAAGTAGGCTTAGGTGTCATTAACAATCGTTTCAAAGATTAAAAGTAGCCGCTATTTTAACGTAATTCTGTTATGTTACTCGCTTTATTTTTAGACTCTAGACAGTAAATATGGCTCTTAAATCTACTATTTTTAAAGCAGAACTCTCTATTACCGATATGGATAGAGATTATTATGCAACACATCAACTCACCATTGCTCAACATCCGTCAGAAACCGATGAACGGATGATGATTCGACTTGTCGCGTTTGCCTTATATGCCAGTGAGTCTTTGCAATTTACCAAAGGTTTAAGTGCTGAAGATGAACCTGATTTGTGGCAAAAAAACCTACGAGATGAAGTTGAATTGTGGATTGACTTAGGCCAACCCGATGAAAAACGTCTACGTAAAGCAGCTAGTCGTGGCCAACAAGCAGTGATTGTCAGTTATGGTGGTGGTACGGCGGATGTGTGGTGGAAAAAGACCCAAGACAAGCTCAGCCGCTTTGATAATTTAACGGTGATTAATCTTGTGCCTGCCGAAACCGAAGCTTTAGCCCAAGCCGTTGAACGTACCATGCAGATTCAATGCACCATTCAACAAGGCCAATTGTGGTTTTCTATTGGTGAACACAGCATTGAAGTGAATCCTGTGTATTGGTTAAAGCCTTAAAGCTCCCAATCCACCAAATTCAACCCTAATACACGTTGAAACTCGCGAGTATTATGCGTCACCAAAGTCGCTTGATGTGCTAAGGCAATTGCGGCAATTAGCATGTCATTTGCGCCAATCAGTTGGCCTTTGGCCGCAAGGTCGGCACGAATTTGTGCATAATAGTGAGCCGCATTATCATCAAATACCCAACTTTGAATTGGCGCAAATAAAGCCTGTAGCAACTGCATATTATGCGTAGGCTGTTGGCTACGTTGTGCGCCAAACCATAACTCTGCTTTTACGACACTGCACAAAGCAATTTCATGCGGGCGACAGGCCAAAAAATGCTGACGTACCGTGATATTTTTTCGTTGCCATAACTGAATACAGGTATTAGTATCTAATAAATACATCAATCAAACCCTAATCGCTCATCGACTGGCAATTGTTCTGGCCGTTGGCTAGCTTCACCCTGCCATTGGTCAAACAACACCACATAACTATCAGGCCATTGCTGCTGCGTTGCTAACTCTCGTTTGACTAATTCTGCCAAATACTTAGAGACCGACAAATTGAGCTGTTGTGCTTGTTGTCGAATTTGTGCCTCTAAGTCATCAGGCACATAAAAATGCAATTGTGACATAGTGATTTACCTCAGAGTTTCTATATATGTGCTATATGTGTTTTGATGCTATCACATCGTAATCAAAAACAATAATAGCTTTTAACTATTAAATTTTAATAAAAAATCAATTTTAACTATTTTTAAATTTTCGCTAGGATTGACCTCAGATTGAACAGCAACAGAGACATTTTCTTCAAATGTCTCTGTCCTAAACTTAAACTCTCTGAGGAAAATCATCATGGCAAACTTAATCAATACCACCGTAAAACCTTTCAAAACCACGGCTTATCACAACGGCAAATTTGTTCCTGTTAGCAACGAAACCTTGTTAGGCAAATGGTCTGTTGTTGTCTTTTATCCTGCTGACTTCACCTTTGTTTGCCCAACAGAACTCGGTGATTTAGCGGATAACTATGCCGAGTTTCAAAAATTAGGCGTTGAAATTTATGGTGTGTCTACTGATACCCATTTTACTCACAAAGCATGGCACGACACGTCTGACACCATCCGCAAAGTGCAATATCCTTTAGTTGGCGACCCAACAGGCACATTAGCCCGCAACTTTGAAGTGATGATTGAAGAAGAAGGTTTAGCCTTACGCGGTACGTTTGTGATTAATCCCGAAGGTCAAATCAAACTCTGTGAAATCCATGACAACGGCATTGGTCGTGATGCCAGTGAATTGCTGCGCAAAGTCAAAGCCGCACAATATGTTGCTAACCATCCTGGTGAAGTTTGCCCAGCAAAATGGCAAGAAGGTGCAGAAACCTTGAAGCCTTCTTTAGATTTGGTTGGCAAGATTTAATGTATGTAGGGGCAACCCTCGTGGTTGCCCTGAAACCCTTAAGTTTTAACATATACAGTCACTTGGGCAGCTACAAGAGCTGCCCCTACTGGAGTCATATCATGTTGGATGCCAACTTAAAAGCTCAATTACAAGCCTATTTAGAACGACTGGTTAATCCCATTGAATTGATTGCCAGTTTAGATGACAGCCAAGCCGCACAAGAATTGCATCAGTTATTGCAAGAAATTGCTGGTTTAAATGCCAAAATTCGTCTTGCCGAACCAGTCTCTGGTGAACGTCAACCTTCATTTGCGATTGCACGTGTGGGAGAAACACCTAGAGTACGTTTTGCAGGCATCCCTTTAGGGCACGAATTTACCTCTTTAGTATTAGCCTTATTACAAGTCAGTGGTTATGCCCCCAAAATTGAGGCGGCGATTGCTGAGCAAATTAAAGGCTTGTCTACTCGCTTAAATTTTGAAACCTATGTTTCGTTGTCTTGTCACAACTGTCCAGACGTGGTGCAAGCCTTAAACATTATGGCGGTACTTAACCCCAATATCAGTCATACCATGATTGATGGGGCGTTGTTTCAACAAGAAGTGACCGATAAAAACATTATGGCCGTGCCTTCGGTACGTTTAAATGGTGCAGAGTTTGGTCAAGGCCGAATGACTTTAGAAGAGATTTTAGCCAAAGTAGATACTGAAGCTGAAGCCAAAGCCGCAGCTCAGTTAAATGACAAAGCCCCTTATGACTTGTTAATTGTCGGTGGTGGCCCATCAGGGGCAGCGGCAGCGATTTATGCCGCCCGTAAAGGCATTAGAACGGGTGTTGTAGCTGAGCGTTTTGGTGGCCAAGTAATGGATACCTTAGCCATTGAAAACTTTATCTCGGTCAAAGAAACTGATGGCGCAAAATTAGCACGTTCTTTAGAAGAACACGTAAAAAGCTATGAGGTTGATATTATCAACAATCAACGTGCCAGCCGTTTAAGCCAAGATGACTTATTTCATGTGGAATTAGCCAGTGGCGCAACCTTACGCAGCAAAGCCATTTTAATTGCCACAGGCGCACGTTGGCGCGAAATGAACGTCAATGGTGAAAAAGAATACCGTGGTCGTGGGGTAGCCTACTGCCCACACTGTGATGGGCCGTTATTTAAAGGCAAAGCCGTTGCAGTGATTGGCGGTGGAAACTCAGGTGTAGAAGCAGCCATTGATTTAGCTGGTATAGTTAGCCATGTGACCTTGCTTGAGTTTGATAGCAAACTGCGTGCTGATGCCGTGTTGCAAAAGAAATTGCATAGTTTGCCTAATGTCACCGTAATCACTTCAGCCTTAACCACTGAAGTACATGGCGATGGTCAAAAAATGACGGGGTTAAGTTATACCAATCGTTTAGACAATGAGAGTAAGCATTTAGCTGTGGCAGGTGTGTTTGTACAAATTGGTTTATTACCCAATACCGATTGGTTAAAAGACACCCTAAACTTAACTAACCGTGGTGAGATTGAAGTCAATGCCCGTGGTGAAACGTCAATGGCGGGTGTATTTGCCGCAGGCGACGTGACTACTGCCCCATTTAAGCAAATTATTATTGCGATGGGTGAAGGCGCAAAAGCCTCATTAGCCGCGTTTGATTATTTGATTAGACAGCAATAAACTCCGAACTTAGGCATTGCATCGCAATTAGCACATTTTACAAACAAATAGGCGATAATGCCTAAGTCCTAAATGGCAGAATAGGGGCTAAAATCAACTCCTATTCTTAATTGCGAGAAATCTAGTTTTTTATGTTTTTTCTGATTGAGCTTGGCTTTATTTTGTTAGTTTTTGGTGGTTTGGCTTTATTGGTATGGTATAAAAGTCGAAAGCAGGACGACGATTAACTTAACCATGGCCAAGCTCTTATTCACTATACTGCGTATTCTGACCGAAAAACTGCGTTGGTTGGTACTCATTGTTATTGTGTTACTAGCAGCTTTTTGGCTCAAACATGAATGGCAACAACTTGAACAGGCTGAGCAACAGTACCTTCAACAACGTCAAACTCAAATTATTCTCAACAAACGCTACCAAGAGCTACAAATAGCTCAACAAAAAACAGCTCAAGCCACAGCAAAATTAGAAACACAACTCGCTAATCGCCAAACCTTAGTGACTCGTTTAGAACAAGAGCTGAGTGAGTTGCGTCAACAACGCGATGATTTATGGGAGGAACATTGGTTATCACGCAAAAATCCTTTATCTGAAACAGCCCAACAACTCCGTGAATATAAAATTAAAATTGCCGCACTCAATGCCCAATTAGAAACTGCCAAACAAGCAAAACAACTCTGGCAAAACAAAGTCAGCAACTCAGCTATTATTGCCGAAAATAAACGTTTAATTGAAGAGCTTCTGCAAACCAAACAAGCCTTAAATCATATTTCAAACACAGTAGAACATAGTCAACATTTAGTTAATAGCAGCTTATTAACACAACTCAAACAAGCCATCAGCGAAATTTTACCCATGGCTATAGGCATTTTATTAGCTGCTATACTAACCCCTATTATCATTAAAATTGTCTTGTATTTTTTAGTGGCTCCTATTGTCTCTCGTTTAAAAGCCGTACAAATTGATGCTAGCATTCAAGAGCCTTATTTACCGATTGCAACAGGTCATATCTCACAACATGCCTTGACTGTTGAGTTACTGCCGCATCAAGAGTTATTACTACATCCTGATTATTTGCAAAGCTTTAGTCAACGTGCCGAAAAAACAACGCAATGGTTTTTAAACGCCTCTATTCCATTAACCAGTTGGGCAGCAGGTTTAGTCACTTTAGTCAGAATACGCAGTGCAGAAACAGAAGTCGTACAACTGGCCTCAATGTATCATCCTTTTGAAGAATTGGTGATTATTAGCCTCCCTCCAAATAGCCGTCTGGTTTGTAAACCTCGTGGTTTAGTAGGCGTTATTAAAGATCGTAATCATCCTGTTGTTATTAGCAAACATTGGCGATTATTTAGTTTACATAGCTGGTTAACACTACAATTACGTTATTTAATTTTTCATGGTGAATGTCAATTAATTATTAAAGGCAGTGGCGGTGTTGTCGTCGAATCAGCACAACAATCACGCCTTATTCAACAAAGTGCCACTTTGGGTTTTAGCAGTGATTTAGCTTATAGTAACTATCGTTGTGAAACCTTTGTGTCCTATTATTTAGGCAAAGACTCTTTATTTAATGATCGTTTTCAGGGCAAAACAGGCCTATATTTTTATGAGCAATCACCCTTACATCAACCAACACAAGGCAAAGGTAGCAAACGAGTTGAAGGGATATGGGACGCCTTATTAAAAGTATTTGGTATTTAATCGTTAAAAAATCACCACTCATCGACTGTTCATTCACAACAACAATTAACTCTAGTAGATTAAATCAACAAGTCGATATTCACTAAAATTTTAACTTTAAACGCCATTTTTGATATAAAAAGTCAAAATTCATACTTTTTCACGCCATCATTGCGAAAAGACGCCAAAAAATCATCCTCAAATTCATCCTTTTTTTCATCCTTACGGTTGATTTTTAGCCTTTTAGTTTAGTTCATCATACGTCCCATCAAGAGCAGTAATGCTCATAAAAAAACCTAAAACAACCATAACAAACTCAAAAACTCAGGCATTTTCAACATCCCAATTTTGAGATGCTTAGAGAATGAGTTGACAGGATGACAACCATGAAAAAATTATTAACGCTTTCTGCCGTCGCTTTAGCTAGCTCTTTAATGGTCGCTGCACCAACTGCTCAAGCTGGTTACACTACAACCAAATATCCTACTTTATTAGTACACGGCATTTTAGGTTTTAAAAATTTTTGGGGTGCAGATTACTTTTATCAAGTTCCTTCTACATTACAAGCTGATGGTGGCAAAGTACATGTGGCTACCGTTTCTGCAGTAGGTAGCAATGAATTACGTGGCGAACAATTAATTAAGGAAATGCAAGACCTAAAAGCAATTTATGGTTATAGCAAATTTAACTTAATTGGTCATAGCCAAGGCAGCCCAACTTCACGTTATGCTGCTGCTGTTCGTCCAGACCTCGTTGCTTCTGTAACAAGTGTCAATGGTGTTAATAAAGGCTCACGAGTAGCAGACGTAGTTCGTAAAGTTGCTCCAGCAGGCACAGTCACTGAAGCTGTTCTCAAAACTGTTGGTGATGGTTTAGCAGGCTTTTTAACTTTTGTTTATGGCACTCCGACTTTAGATCAAAGCTCAATTAACGCTTTAAATAGCCTCACAACTCCTGGTTTAACTACTTTTAATAGCAAATATCCAGCAGGTGTACCTAGTGCTTGTGGCGAAGGTGCTTATAGCCAAAACTACACTAAAAACGGTGTAACACACAAAGTTAATTACTATTCTTGGGGTGGCGTAAGTGTGTTAACTAATGTGCTTGACCCCTTAGATGCTGGTATTGGTTTATTGTCATCTGCTTTCTTGTTTAGCGGCGAAAAAAATGACGGTTTGGTAGGTGAGTGTTCACAGCGTTTGGGTAAAGTGGTTCGCTCTAACTATTGGAACAACCATTTAGATGCTATTAACGGTTTCTTTGGTATTGTTAACTTATTTGAAACCAATCCAAAAACAATTTATCGCGCTCATGCCAACCGTTTACAAACTGCTGGCTTGTAATTAATACGATAATGTTACAAGACGGTTATTTATTTAACTTGTATTATTTATTTTTGCAAATATACCTTGTTAATGACTTTTGACTTAGAACCTAATTTCGGTAAAACATCAAAGTCAAAAGCTGTTAATAATTTTTTGCTACTAGTAGTCTTGTGATGTTGTTGCGTCAACACAACAACATCAAACTCAGTCCTCGTCCCTTGTGACTGTTTTCCTCGTCTTTAAGACTACTAGTTTTTCTTTGTGTAATCTCTGTTCAGCTTATTTTCTACTCATCCGACAACATTGTCATTTTTTATCAATAATTAGTCATCTATCGTCAATAAAATACGCAAAGACAACAACAATAACAGGTCTTACAATCGGCTGGTAAGCTTAAACGCTATTGATTAACGCTTATCTAAACAACTCAATTTGCCATAAGCCAAGCTGTAAGCCCTCATCACACCACAATGGTTAAGACGATGGACTATATCCTTGCTGCTAAATTGCGCATACCTACAAGCCCTGTGCAATTAGTCAACCGACCTCGACTAATATCTGCACAGCTTAGCCCTATTACGCTGATTTGCGCTCCTGCTGGCTATGGTAAAACCGTATTAGCTAGCTCTTGGGTCAACTCACTTGATATGCGTTGTGCATGGTTATCACTAGACCATACAGATAATGATACCACTCAATTTATGATGCACTTAGTCAGTGCCATTCAAAGTCAATTTCCTGATTTTGCTAACCAAAGCCATCATTTATCTAGTAGCAATCAATTACCTGCTATTTCAGGCTTAACACGCGCTTTATTAAACGATTTGGGACAACTTACTGAGCCATTATGTTTAGTATTAGACGATTTACATTGTTTACATGAGCCATTTTTGCATGATGCTTTAGCATTTATGATAGAACGCTTACCACCACAACTACACCTAATCCTCACCAGCCGAACAATACCGCCGTTTTCTTTGGCACGCTTACGCGCTCAAAGGCAACTCACCGAAATTTATACCCAAGACTTACGTTTTAGTGTTGAAGAAGTTCAGCAATTTTGCAATCAATCAATGCAACTAAAATTAACGCCCGATTTAGTAAAAAGCTTAGAAACACGCACTGAAGGCTGGATTGTTGGTTTACAACTTGCTGCACTTTCGTTAAGCAATACCAGCAATAAGTCTATGTTTATTAAAAATTTTGCAGGTGATGATCGGCACATTACTGATTTTTTGATGGATGAAGTGTTAAATCAACTCTCTGATGAGCTGCAAAAATTTTTATTAGAAACCAGTTTGTTAGGGCAATTTAATGCCAGTTTGTGTGATAGCTTACGCCAGACAAACAATAGTCGTCAGCTAATTAATGAATTAGAAAAACAAAACTTATTTATTAGCTGTTTAGATCATAAACGTGGCTGGTATCGTTATCATCATTTATTTGCTTCACTATTAAAAAGTCGCCTAGAAGAACTATATAGTCCAGATGACATCACCACCTTGCATCAACGTGCTAGTTTGTGGTTTACACAACATCATTTATTAAACGAAGCCATTCAACATAGTATGAATGCTCAAGATTACACA
>ERZ650309.1636-NODE-1636-length-10491-cov-4.241280_pt1 | contig 10491 bp, 10 predicted proteins | sample MGYA00376245_ERZ650309 | MGnify/ENA primary metagenome ERZ650309 (study PRJEB26733, sample SAMN07839294) | wastewater metagenome | biome: urban; feature: wastewater treatment plant; material: waste water | place: USA: North Carolina | collected 2016-04-26 ...
CTTCCGGCGCACCCTGGACGAGCGGCTGGCGCCCGGCAGCTTTCCAAGCGCCTACAACGACGCCAGCATCAACCAGCCGAACGAGCCGCCCCCCGGCTACCGCCACAAGCTGCTGGCGCCCGACCTGCACCTGCACCTGACGGACGGCCGCTCCTGGCGCATCGGGCGCGAGCTGCTGGGCCCGGCGCAGCGCGCCCAGATCGAGGCGGCGCTGGCCGCCGCGCCGGCGGCGGTGCACCTGCTGGCCTCCGGCTCGGTGGTGCAGGCCGACGACGACCAGGCCGCGGGCGGCGAACTCGGCGTCGAGCTGGCGCAGGGCGGGGGCGGTGCGCCGGCAATACGGGCAGGTGTCGGTCCAGAAGCGGACCAGCACGACGCGGCCCCGCAGCTCGGCGAGGGTGTGAGGCTGGCCGTCGGGCCAGGTGATGGCGATGAACTCCTGCGCGGGGGTGCCGACGAGCTCGGCGCCGGCGCGGGCGTCGCCGCCGGGGCCGCTGTACCGCCTTGCGCGCGGACCTCGGTCGCGAGCGCCGTCAGACAGAGTGAACCAGCCAGACCGACAGAGAGGACGATACGAGGAGTGCAGTGCTTGATCATGAGCGGCAAAATCCCCTGGCCTGTACTCAGCAAGGGCCGTGCCGCTAACGCGCTACCGCGCTCCCGTCGTCAAATGGAGAATAATCCCCGGAGATCAAAGCGCAAATGTACCGATTGGTACAAAACCCGTCCGCATTGGTTCAGGTGAAGCCCTAGGGCGCGAGCCCTCCCGTCCTGCGCAGCCGTCAGGACAGCGTCGGCCCGTCGAGGGCGTGGCCGGCGTCACGCAGCGTCCGCTCCTGGCGCGCCTGCTCGAGATCGTGATCGACCATCATCGCCACCAGCTCGCCGAACGTGCGGCGCGGCTGCCAGCCGAGGATCCGCCGCGCCTTGCCGGCGTCGCCGCGCAGCGCCGCGACCTCGGTCGGGCGGAAGTAGCGCGGGTCGATGACGACGTGGTCCTGCCAGCGCAGCGCGAGGCGCGAGAAGCTCGCGTCGAGGAACTCGCGCACGGTGCGGCTCTCGCCGGTGGCGATGACGAAGTCGTCGGGCTCATCGTGCTGCAGCATGCGCCACATCGCCTCGACATAGTCACCGGCGAAGCCCCAGTCGCGCACGGCGTCGAGGTTGCCCAGGTACAGCTTGTCTTGCAGCCCGAGCCGGATGCGCGCGGCGGCGCGCGTGATCTTGCGCGTCACGAAGGTCTCGCCGCGCAGCGGGCTCTCGTGGTTGAACAGGATGCCGTTGGCGACGAACATGCCGTACGCCTCGCGGTAGTTCCTGGCGATGAAGTGGGCCGCGACCTTGCTGACCGCGTACGGGCTGCGCGGGGAGAAGGGCGTGGTCTCGCTCTGCGGCGGCGCCGAGTCGCCGTACATCTCCGACGAGCCGGCCTGGTAGATGCGGACGCGGCGGCCGGTCAGCGCGGTGTAGTCGCGCAGCGTCTCGAGCAGGCGCAGCGTGCCGCTGTAGACCACGTCGGCGGTGTACTCGGGCTGCTCGAACGAGACGCGGACGTGCGACTGCGCGGCGAGGTTGTAGACCTCGTCGGGGCGCGTCGCTTCGACGATGCGGCGCAGGCTGGTGCCGTCGGTGAGATCGCCGTAGTGCAGGAACAGCCGGGCGCTGGGATCGTGCGGATCGCGGTAGAGCGACTCCAGGCGCCCGGTGTTGAAGCTGGAGGCCCGGCGGATGACGCCGTGGACGATGTAGCCCCGTCGGATGAGCAGGTCGGCCAGGTACGCTCCGTCCTGCCCGGTGATGCCGGTGCAAAGCGCCGTCTTCATGCCGGGCAGAAGGTACCGCCAAGGCCCGCCGCGGCGCCAGCGGGCTGTTGCCGCCGCAGCGTGGTGGAGCGCGGCCGCTCAGCGCGCGAGGCCGCGGCCGGTGACAAGGTACGTCGCGAAGCTGCCCAGCCAGTGGCCGCCCTCGTAGTGCGCGCCGGTCACCGAGCGCAGGCCCGCGGCGCGGTGGGCGGCGGCGAGCTCGCCGAGCTCTGCGCGGCGCGGGTCTGTGGGCGCGAGCGCGCTTACAAGGCCCTCGAGCATGAACGCGCGCGACAGGTTGAGGCCGTCCAGGTGCGCGAGTTTGCCGTCGCTGGGATCGGTCACGACCTGCGGCCGGAGCGCGACCTTGCGCAGCGCCGCCGGCGGCAGGAACCCGCCGAGCCACGCCGTAAACTCGGCCGGCGGCAGCACCCGGCGCATCAGATCCGCCTCGGCCAGGCACGGCGACAGGAAGTCCTCGCCCGAGGGCTCGTAGTCCACCGGGCAGGCGCGATCGCCCAGGAAGAAGGTGCGCGCGCGCTCGAGGACCAGCGCCTCCAGCGCCGGGTCGCGCGGCGCGGACTCGCCCGGCCGCCGGGTGCGCGCGTAGTCCAGCACCAGCCCGAGCGCGAAGGCGGTCTGGCTGTGCTCTCCCGAGCGCACGGGCCGGCTCAGCTTCGGCAGCCAGGTGCCGAGCCGCTCCACCGCCGCGCGCTCCAGCGGCACGAGCGCCGCGCCCAGCGACCGGCCGGTCGGCGCGTCCCACTCGGCCAGCTCGGAGACGAGCTGCAGCAGCCACGCCAGACCGTATGGACGCTCGAAGCTCTGGCGCCCCTTGCCGCGCAGGTACTCGGCCTCGCGCAAGAGGTTCGCGGCGGTCAGGCTGCGGGTGAGCGCGGCGAGCGCGCGCGGCGTGAACGGCGCCGTCGGGAACCGGCGCGCCAGGCGCGCGAGCAGCCAGTGCCCGTGCACCGCCGAGTGCCAGTCGAAGCAGCCGAAGAACGCCGGCGTCAGCTGCCGCGGCGGCCGCACGTCCTCGTCGCCGCTCAGCACGTGCGAGAGCTTGTTCGGGTACTCCTTGTGGACGCACGTCAGCGCGAGCTCGGCGAAGCGCGCGGCGGTCGCCTCCGCAAGCCCGCCCGCCGGCTCGGCGGCCTGCGCCCGCGCCTGGGTGGCGACCCAGATCACGATCATGCTCACGAGCCCGAGCAGCCCGCCCAGGAACGCGGAGCGACCGGCCCGCCCGGCGCGCGCCGCCGAGGCAGGATGCGACGGAGCGACGCCAGCCGAGCAGACGGAGGAAGACGCGGCGGCGGCGACGGACGTGATGCAGGTTGAGGCCAAGGGAGAGCGGTGCCTGCGCATCGGCCGGTTTTACTGCGACCGCGCGCGCCTCGCGCTTTTTTGCGGGCCGCGACCGCGCGCTCAGTACACCGGCTTGACCTGATCCTCGTCGCGGGGCACCGGGGCCGGCTTCTTGCGCGGGCCCGTGCGCTCGCGCGGCGGCGCCGGAGCTCGCGGGCCGGCGGGCGCGCGGTGCTCCCCGGGCGGCGCTGGCGGCGGCGGTGACGACGACGGCGGCGACGGCAGCGGCGACGGCGGCGGCGACGGCGGCGGCGCGGCGGGCGCCGGAGTCATGACGGGCGCAGCCGGCGGCTCGACCGGGGCGGCCTGGAGCTCGGGCGTCGCTCGCGGCGGCGGCCGGAGGTGCAGCGCCAGCCCGACGAGCAGCGCCACCCCGCAGAGCGCCAGCGCTAGCACCAGCGCCAGGCGCCGGGCGCGCTCGCGCCGCGAGGCGGCGAGGAACGGCAGCACCGGGCGCGGCGCCCGCGGATCACGCAGCGCCGCGAGCCAGCCGTACACGGTGTGCATGTCCGGCCGCGCCTTCGCCTGCTTCTGCAGCAGGTGGTGCACCAGCGCCGCGACGTCCTTGGGCACGTCTGGCACCAGCCGCGCGAGCGGCGGCGGCTCGTCGAGGATGTGCTTGACCAGGAGCTCGCCCGGCGAGTCGCCGATGAACGGCGGGTGCCCGGCCAGCATCTCGTACAGCACCAGCCCCAGCGAGTAGACGTCCGAGCGATCCACCACCTTCTCGGCGCCGCGGCACTGCTCGGGGGACATATACGTCGGCGTGCCCATGATCGCGCCGGTCTTGGTGCGCACCATGGTGATCGCCTCGCCCTCGGGCGGCTGGATCACCTTGGCGATGCCGAAGTCGAGCACCTTGACCTGCTCCCGGGCGCCGAGCACCGGCGGCGTGAACAGGAAGATGTTGTCGGGCTTGAGGTCGCGGTGCAGGACGCCGCGAGTCCAGTTTTTCGTCGGTAGCACCGGCTGAAGCTTTTCCCCTCATGCCGCTGCTCGTCGCAGCTGGCGGGGAAGGATGGGCGCGCCACGCAAGGCCATTACAGCGGACCGCGGCCCCAGAACGCCCGCGGGTTGCGTCGGTGAGCCGCTGCGTGCGGGAGCTCGATCCCAGCTTCAGAATACCCCTTTCTGCGGAGATTGCTTAGCCATGAGGTCGTAATAGATTCTCATTGTGCAGTCTGGTTGATGAGTCTCAGCCTATGCCCATATGCTTGCAGCAATTTTCCATATTAAATTATAGTAATGCGCACTGAACATTGATGTTGGGTTCGGTTCAAATGGATCTCAAACGAATCCCAAAGGTAGAGGCCGTAAAGAGTGCAAGGAGCATTTCATGACCCGAAGGTCACAGAGCCGCGTCGATCCGCTGGAGCATCCGATCGAACAAGCCCTGGCTCCAGGGAATTTCATTCCGGACGCTGGTTGTTATGAGTTCGTCAGCGAGCTGGAGCAGGTCAAAGGGCATATCGACGAGCTGATCGGTTCCGATGCGGCGCGCTGCGTGAGCTTGTATGAATCGTTTCTTGCCGGCTGTTATCAGAAAGCCGAAGAGCTGGATGACTCCAGCGGCAGCTTCGGGCAGTTTGTGGATGAGCTGTTCAGCGCATGGATCAAGGCCCGGCAGGCGGCCCGCTCGGATCCGGATGACACCGCCGCGAGGCTCCTCAAGTGGATGGAAGACGATGCGTATGGCTTCTGCTCGCAGCTGGAGGTCCGCGCGGTGGAGGCGTTTGACAAGCCTGGGCTTGCCGCCTTTGCGAGGCTCATCCGGAGCCGGTTCGACGCAGCGGCGGCCGCGCCTCCTGGGCAGAACGCAGCGGCGCGGCAGGACCCTGGAACCGTGCGCCGGCGCTGGGGCGCGGCGCTGCGGACGATCTATCTGGCGCAGAGAGACGCCGCGGCGTATGTCGCCCTGGCCGAAGAGACGGGGCTCACGGCAAGCGACTGTCACGCACTGGGCACCTTGCTGTCGAGCGCTGGCAAGCACACGGAGGCGCTGGCCTGGGTCGAGCGAGGAGTCGCCCTCGCGGAACGAGACGAGCGCGCGTCGATTGCAGGGTACGATCTTGCCAGACTCCGCCGGGACCTATTGGTCAGGCTCGGGCGCGGCGACGAAGCACTGCAAGCTGCCTGGTCCGAGTACCAGAAGGCTCCGAGCAAGTACGCCTATGCGGGCCTCATGAAGTTCGTGCCCGAGGCAGAGCGGATCGCCTGGCACGAGCGGGCCCTGGACGCAGCTCTGGGAGCGAATCTCCAATCGCGGATCGAGCTGTTCCTTGAGACCGGCGAGATCGCACGGCTCGTCGAGGCTCTGCACGCCTCTCGGGATGAGGCGCTGGAGGCAGTAAGCCACTTCACCTCGGAGCCGGCTGCGCGCAGGCTGGAAGAGGCGCATCCCGAGCTGGCGGCACGTCTGTGGCGGGCACAGGGAATGCGGATCGTCCGCGCGAAGAAGAGCAGGTACTACGACGCCGCGCTATCAAATTTCGAGCGGGCGATGTGCTGCTTCGAGAAAGCAGGTGCGCAGGCGGAATGGCAAAAGACAGTCGCCAGAGTCCGCTCCGAGCATCAGCGGAAGACAGGGTTCATCAAAGGATTCGAGGCGCTCGTCGCGGGTCAGCGGCCGAGTGAGCAGCCCTCCTATCTGGAGCGCGCCAAGGCGCGTTTTCTTGCAGGCCGCACGGAGGATGCATGAAGAGGAAACACGCGCTCCCGGCCGGGTCCGCGGCGACTCCGGCTGTGACTACGTACAAGGCTCTGGAGCGGATCCGCATGAGCTGGCCGATCCACTTCATGAAGGCATTTCCGGAAGCGATCGCGGTGGCTGAGGACGAATGGTCGAGCGCCGTGCTCGGTCGTTCCCCGGTGACGGACGAAGACTTCTCGCTGCTTGCAAAGGAGCGGACCTCCCTGCCGGTGATGTGGGCCAGCTTCTTCCGCGACCTGGGAGCCGGCAGGACGGGCACGGACCGGGCGCTCGAATGGCCGCCCCTTGGGGCTGCGGTCCTGCGCGCAGGCCTCCAGCGAATCGCGCAGGCACGCGGCGTCTATGTGGAGTGCCTGCAGCTTCTGGCTGCGCAGCGGAGCGCGGTGATGCGCGATCTGTTCAACGGCGAGATCTACCTGCTCACGGACCTGGAGGAGCCGCTGCTGTCCAGAATCCTCCGCTGGATGCGGTTCTGCGGGGTCCTGGTCGATCTGGGCAGCGGTTCCTGGAACTTCATCAGCAGCTTCGCATCGGTTTCTGCGGACCCAGTGCTGGCCCCCTCGGAGTTCATCGACTTGGCCCGCGCGGCTCTGTCCCAGGTCGGCGTGAGTCCAGATGAGATCGATCCCGTCGCCCCGCACAGCGGGCTGCGTCGCTACTGCGGGATTGCATTTCCTGCAGTCTATCGCTCCCTCCGCGAGAGGCCGAAGCCCGAGCCGCCGCGCATCTTCGCGATCAACTCGGACGGCGAGCGCTTGGAGCTCGCGGAAGCGACCGTGACCCTCAGCCCCATGGCCCGCGCGCGCCTCGCGCAGGCCCTGCCGAGCGCGGAGGACTTTGTGCAGACGGGTGATGAGCACTGGTGTTGGATCTCGCGGCAGCATACCAAGAGCCACGCGCAAGGGGAGAACCTCGGAGACGTGGAAGGCGCTGGGCCGCGCTTCAGCGCCAGCGCCAATTCCCCTCAGCGCCTCGCGCGCCTCCTCGCTCGACTGGCCGCGCTCTGCGGTGAGCGCCCCGTCGTTGAATCTTCTACAACGATGCGGCCCTGGGAGAAGGCCGACGGCGTGGTGCCCGCCGCCGAAGACGGGGTCAAGACCGTGACGATTTCTACCGGAGCGCCGATGTTCGATATGGACTTTCGTACAGCCCAGCAGAGCATGCCGCTGTTCTATATGCAGCACATGCATCGTCTGCTCGATCAGCATATCGAGGATCTCGGCGGAGCGCCACGCTCGCTGGTGCGCAGCACCGAGGGCCAGGCGGTCGTCGAGAGGTGGCTCGTCCTGGTCGAGGCGAAGGGTCGGCCGGCACAGGACGGCCGGCATCTGTACGTGGACCTGGATCCGCTGCGTGAAGAGCTGGGGCTGCGCACGGTAGCGGACCAGATCGCCCGCGGCGCTGCGAGCCGGCACCTGGCTCCTGGACGCTAGCCGCCCTCGCCCCAGTGGCGGTACGCCTCGATCCACTCCGCCCCCTCCGGTGGTATCGAAGGCAGCGGCAGATCGAGAATCGGAATCTGCTGGCGCTTGTTCCCGTGCGCGCAGACCGCAACGATCTCGCCGCTCGGAGTCAGATTCAGGCGCTCGACCGTAACGGGCACACCGAGGATCTCTGTCTCGAAGGGGACCTTCAGGTTGTCCTCGATCACGGTGTAAAACGCCACGCGCTGTTCCTCGTCCGTATAGGCATCGATAATGGCGTCCTCGACCAGGGCCTCAAGCTCTGTTTGAGTGAGACGGCTCGGCCGCCTGGGCTGCTTCGTCATCTTGGGGCGCTGAGCCGGTTTACTCATAAGTCCGCTCCCTCATAATGTCTCTATCAAATCCCGACCCTACTACACTGAGTACGCCTACTTCGATCGGGTCCGCGACGTCTTCTTGAGCTGTCTGGGACGTGTGTGATCCAGCTGATCGATCTGCCGCACCGCCTCGGCAAAATGGCTGTCAACCGGGGTCGGTAGCGCTGCGCGGATCGCGGCAAAGCGATCGTATTCGGACTCAGCTCTAGCAACGGCGACTTCGTGTGATATGCGGCCGGCATGCGTCAGAATCTCGCGCTCGGACAAGCGTAAAAAATCGTCGAGCTTGCGGCTCCAGTCCGCCATGTGCCTGGGCCTGCGGTTTGTGGCCTGTAGCTCGGCGAACTCCAGATAGGCGCTCACGATGCGGTTCAGTGCGTCAAGTTCCTCGCCGTCGAGGTAGTTCTTAGCGACGGTAACATCTGACTTCCGTACTGAGTCTCCGGACCAGCTCAGGAGTCCCATGTTGGGCTTCTCTGCATCGGCGCGCGCGGCGATGACCTCGGCGGCGGTGTGGCCATGCGCGGCCCAGTGCATCTTGTTCTGGACGGTCTGAAAGAAGCGCTGCGACAGCTCGACGCGCGGGTCATAGTCGACGCTGGTCGCCCAGATATCGAACATCGTCGAGCACCTTGCGCCAGAAGACTTTTTCCGATGAACGGATGTCGCGGATGCGGGCGAGCAGCTCGTCGAAATAATCGCCACCGCCGCCCTGCCTGAGCCGCTGATCGTCGAGCGTGAAGCCCTTGATGAGGTATTCCTCCAGGCGCGTTGTCGCCCACTTTCGGAACTGCGTGCCGCGGTGCGACCGGACCCGGTAGCCGACCGCCAGGATCACCGGCAGGCTGTAGTGTTTGAGGCTGCGCTGGATTCGGCGCGCTCCTTCCGTCCGAACTTGTAAGTACGGCTTACAGGTTGCTGCCTCGTCGAGCTCTCCGTCGGCATAGATGGCCCCGATGTGCTGGGTGATGTTCTGCGGGGTGGTCTGGTAGAGCTCTGCCAGCGCGGCCTGTGTCAGCCATGCGGTATCGCCCTCGAATCGAACTTTGACCTGCGTGCGGCCGTCTTCGGCTTGATACAAGACGAAGGAAGAGCGTGTCGGTTCGTGCGGCGCGGCGGCTGCCGGGGCGAGCATGCTCAGCTGCGTCTGTACCGGGCTCGACGGCGACGGGGATTTTTTCTGTCGGGGCATGGCGCAGGGACGCCATTATCACGAAGCGCGGCGAAGCGCTCGATGTTCGATAAGGAGCAGCACGGATCTGTCAAAAGCCGTGGCGCCTACTGCATGGACCGTCCGGTCGCAGCTCGGCTTGAGCGCAGGCCCCCCGGCCCGAGACAGGCCGCGGCGGTTCATTTCGCTGCTTTTCCCCGGCCCTTCCAACCCTGCGAAAAGACGGCACAATTTCGGCTGTTGAGATCCCGGTGCAGGACGCCGCGGCTGTGGGCGAAGGCCAGGGCGCCGGCGACGTCGCAGGCGATGCTGAGGGCCGAAAGGAGCGGCAGGCGGCCGAGGCGGCGCAGGCGGGCGCCCAGGGTCTCGCCCGACAGGTACTCCATCATCACGTAGGGCGCGCCGCTCGGCAGCTCGCCGCTCTCGATGATCTCGACGAGGCCGGGGTGGCGGACGCGGATGGCGGTGTGCGCCTCGTTGATGAAGCGGCGCACGTTCTCGCGGTCGTTCGAGAACTTCTCGTACAGGAACTTCACGGCGGCGCGGTGGCCGCTGCCGCTGTGGCGGGCCTCGTAGACTGCGCCCATGCCGCCGCGGCCGATGAGCCGGATCACGCGGTAGCTGCCGATGGCCTGCCCGATTAGCCCGATCGGGTCCTCGTCGCCGCCCGCCGCGCCGGTCCCTCCGCTCGCGCCCGATGCCCCGACTGTGTTCGGCTCCCTGGCCGCTGGTCCTGCCACGGTATGAAGAGTATAGCCGCGAATCCGCGGGCCCCGGTGAAAGGCCGGATGCCGGGCCGGTGGACAGACGCTGCCCGGCCGGAGCCGAGGCCGGAGACAAGGCCGCGGGCGCGGGCCCGCCTCGTCCGGAAGCGGTGCGTGAAGAAGATGTTGCGGTCGCGCTCGCGGCATCCAGGCGCGCTTCGGCGACCACCTCGCACATGCCAGCAACAGGATTCCTGCGCTGGATTTTGTTCGCCGTGTCCGGGTCGAATTCGCTGCCGACCGTCACGCGGGCGGTATCCATCAGCGCGACAGGGACGATCAGATAGGACGGCTGGATGTTCAGGGCCTCGGAGTTGGCGCCGGTCTGCTTCATCATGATGACGCGACCAGCCGAAAGACCCGCCACCGCCAGCACCGAACCGCCGCCGCTGCCCAGATTGGCGCCGTGGCTGCTGGCGTGGAACAGAGCGATGCCGTCGGCCATCGTCGGATTGCCGGTCAGGATGGCGTAGACCAGATTGCCGACCGTGCGCTTGGCGGCGCGCGCCATGTTCATCGGGATGCGCGTGAAAGCCGAGAGATCGTCGTTGATGATGGCCTGACGCGTGATCGAGAACAGCTTGCCGTAAGTGGCGAGCTGCACCGTCTCGCCGCGGTCGCCGATCGTCGCATAGCCGTACTCGCCGCCCTCGGGGACGTTCGCCAGCGCCGGGAACGAATTGAGGTCGACACGGGCGGTTGCCTTAAAATCGGGCAGCGAACCGGGGCGCGTCCACGTGGTGAACGACTCGGGCGCCTCCATCCAGCCGCGCATCATGGCTTTGTTCGCCGTCGTTGCCAGGATGTTCGCGAAATCGCCAGACGTGTGCGTGAAGGCGCGGCCGACGACGGCCAGCTTGTCGCCGGTCGCCGATGCG
>ERZ650309.1637-NODE-1637-length-10484-cov-3.353629_pt1 | contig 10484 bp, 11 predicted proteins | sample MGYA00376245_ERZ650309 | MGnify/ENA primary metagenome ERZ650309 (study PRJEB26733, sample SAMN07839294) | wastewater metagenome | biome: urban; feature: wastewater treatment plant; material: waste water | place: USA: North Carolina | collected 2016-04-26 ...
TTATGGAGTTTGCTGACGGTGGAGATTTATATCAAAAAATCGTAGAGAATAAGAAGAAAAAGAAAAATTTCTAATATTACTGAATATGTCAGATGAGAATATAAATGGAATTTCAGAAAATGGTACTGTATTATTGTCAACACACCATAACACACAGCATTTGAAATTACAACCTTTTGAAGGAAAATTAATAAAACAAAATGATAACAATTGACGGTAATGGAGGACATTATAAATAATCTGAATGAAATAAAACGACGGATGTCGAATGCTTGCCAAAAAGCAGGAAGAAATCCGAATGAAGTAAAATTATTGCTAGCAACAAAAACAGTTACTCCCGACAGCATAAAAATTGCTTTGGCAAGAAATGAAATATTGATAGGAGAAAACAAAGTGCAAGAGCTAAAAGATAAATACGAAGCATTAAAAGATACGCCACATATCAATCATTTTATCGGACACTTGCAAACCAATAAAATTAAAGAGATTTTAAAATACAATGTATCCTGTATTCAATCGTTAGATAGATTAGATTTAGCTGAAAAATTACACCAACGATTGCAATTGGAGAACAAACAAATGGAGGTATTTATTCAAGTAAATACGTCCAACGAGCCAAGTAAATTTGGCGTAAGCCCCGAAAATGCTATTGAATTAGTAAAACAAGTTGCACAACTTAATACCATTCATATCAAAGGATTAATGACTATTGGATTGTTTAGCTCCGAAACGGAAAAAGTGCGTACCTGTTTTCAATTATTAAAAACTATTCAACAAGAAATTATCCAATTAAATATTCCTACTGTTGAGATGAATGAACTTTCTATGGGCATGAGTGGAGATTTGGAAACAGCCATTGAAGAAGGTGCTACCATTATTCGAGTTGGTACAGCAATTTTTGGTCAACGTATATATCCAGACAGTTATTATTGGAATGAAAATGAAAAAATTAATTGAAATAAATATCATTTAAAATGTAAAAACATGAACAATACCTCACAAAAAATAGAAGAGTTAGATGTACGCGTTTGGGTCCCCATCAAACGGCACGAAAATCTGTTGAGAATGTTTAAGGAATTACCCGTTAATGAAAGTTTTATTTTTATAAACGACCACGATCCACTTCCATTATATTATGAATTTCGTTCTATTCACGGCGATGTCGTAGGCTGGGAATATCTACAACGTGGCGGCAGAGATTGGAAAGTAAAAGTAACCCGAACAGAACACTCTGTCGGCAGAGAGTTTACAGATATTTCCACGTTGATGGATTTGAGAAAAATAAAAATTGAAGACTGGAAACATGTTGTCTTTCATCGCTACGGTATGATGAAAGAGGGCGATACGATGGAAGTTATTGCAGAACAAAATCCCGATGAAATTCAAACTATTTTTAAAGATAAATTTGGAGAACAACATAAATGGAATTATAAAAAAGAAATTCCGGGCGAATATGTCATTCATATTACAAAGAAAATGGAAGGAGAGGAGTTGGAAGATGAATTTATGATTGTACAAGAATTTGACGTGCGACCCTATCATCCAGCAGCACGGCACGAAATGGTATTTACTGCCTTTGATGAATTGAAACCCGGTGAAGCATTTATTTTTATAAATGACCACGATCCAAAACCGCTTTATTACCAAATAGAAGCAGAAAGCAATGAGCCGTTTAAATGGGAATATCTAATTGCCGGACCAGATGATTGGAAAGTAAAAGTTGGAAAAACAACGAACAGTAAACAATAAACGCCTATTTATTATTTTCAACCTCAACTAAAAAATCCTCCTAATAATAAAAGTAGGAGGATTTTTTATTTACGTTGTAAGCGAATTATTCGCTTGCTTTAGCAGCTTTTGGTGCTCTTGCCTTTTTTGGTTTTTCTTCCTTAGTTTCAGCTTGTGCAACCACAACTGTTGCTTGTTTCACTTTGTGCGGTCTTGAATTTCCGAAAGAACCTGCAAAGATTTTACCTTTTCTTGTTTTTTTATCACCACGTCCCATGTTTGATAATTTGTTTTATTGAATGAATTTGAAGCGCTAAAGATACAAAATTATTTATTATTAACTTGAACTCAGATTAATAAATGTTATCTATTATTAACGAATTGTCAATGCATTAGACATACGGAACGATTTTTGTACTTTCGCAGTTTACTTTTATACAAAATTTGAAACTGTAAATTTTAAATATGCTGTTAATTGCGTTGGGCGGAACTGCCACAAAAGTTATATTGCTGATTTTAAGTTTGTCCATTTTAGTCGTTCTGCACGAATTAGGACATTTTATACCAGCAAAATTATTCGGAACTCGGGTTCATAAATTCTACCTCTTCTTCGATTTCTTATTTCCATTTCCTAATATTGGCAATTTTTCTTTGTTTAAAAAGAAAATTGGTGATACAGAATACGGCATTGGTTGGTTTCCGTTTGGAGGATATGTACAAATAGCCGGTATGGCAGATGAAACACAAGATGCGGATGAAATGAAAAATACGCCACCCCAACCTTGGGAATTTAGAAGCAAACCGGCTTGGCAACGCCTAATTGTCATGGTGGGTGGTGTGACTATGAATATGCTATTGGCGATGGTTATTTTTGCTGGTTTATTATGGAAATATGGGGAAGAATTTCTACCAATGAAGAATATGACCAACGGTATAATGGTGGTAGATTCATTAGGATATGAAATGGGATTGCAAAACGGTGATAAAATCATCGCTATCGATCATAAACCAACAGGAAATTTTGAAGAATTTCAAAAAGACCTTGTTTTAAACGAAGCAAAATCTATTACCATTGATAGAAACGGACAGCAACAGGAAGTACCCTTAAAAGAAGGCATGCTGTCAAAAATAATGAAACAAAAGAAAGCCACTTTTATTATCCCACGCGTTCCGAGTGTGGTGGCACAAGTGCAAGACGGCTCAGGAGCAGCAAAAGCAGGATTAAAAATAGGAGATAAGATTGTGGCAATCAATGATGTAACTACTCCATTTTATGATGAAGTGAAGAGTGAAATTACTGCCAATAAAGGCAAAAATATTAAAATGACTGTAGAAAGAAAAGGTTCTACCGTAGAATTGAACGGAGAAGTGTCCAAAGAAGGAATGTTTGGATTTGGAACACAGTCGTATGCAGAATTATTAAAAACAGAAAGAGTAAATTATAATTTATTAGCTGCAATTCCTGCTGGCACCGAACGTGCTTTTGCCACTTTAGGAAATTATTTTAAAAGCATGAAAATGTTGTTTACTTCTAAAGAAGTAAAAGTAAAAGATAGCTTAGGCGGATTTGTTTCAATGGGGAAAATGTTTCCAGATACTTTTAATTGGGAACATTTTTGGTTATTGACAGCTACTATTTCAGTAATTTTAGCCTTTATGAATATCTTACCAATTCCAATGTTGGATGGTGGATATGTAGTGTTTTTATTGTATGAAATGGTGAGAGGAAAACCATTGCCCGATAAAGTACAGCAATACGCCCAAAGCGTGGGTATGTTCATTATCTTGGGTTTATTATTGTTTGCCAATGGAATGGATTTTATTCGTGCATTTTTTTAATAAAAAATTTCTTTAAAATCTTTTTTAGTTTATCTTTGCACTCCGTTATTCACAATGAGCCGAAGTGGCGGAACTGGTAGACGCGCACGACTCAAACTCGTGTATGCAAGTGTGTGGGTTCGAGTCCCACCTTCGGTACAGATTAGAAAGCCTTGTATGTAATAGTACAAGGCTTTTTTTATGACAGAATGTATATTTCAAACGATAGCTATATATGTAATCGAATAAAAAAACAAAGCCCACAATGTAAATACAGTGGGCTTTGCTTATTATTAAAATTCTAATGAATTACTTAAACTTCTCTTTGTTTCCGATAGAATCTAATGGTAAAACATTTTTTACAAATTTTACATAGTTTCTGGATTTTCCAAACCAACTCAACATAACAGCATACAATAATTTGTATTTTGATTCAGTATATGGATACCATTGTGGCTCGATTAATTTTCCTTGTTTATCTATTAATACAGATTTTAAATTGCAGAAAACCAATAAACCATCTTCTCCTTTAAATCTGCCAATGCCACTATCTTTTACACCACCAAAAGGTAAATAAGGATTTGCTTCATTCAACATGTGATTATTGATACACACGTTCCCGCATTTTAAAGCGCGCGCAACTCGCTTACCGCGATCTGCATCTTTTGTCCAAACCGAAGCGCTTAATCCATAAGGTGAATCATTGGCTAATTTTACGGCTTCTTCTTCCGTTTTAAATTTCATAATAGCCAATGTAGGGCCAAAAGTTTCTTCGGAGGCTACTTTCATCGAGTGGTTACAGTTTTCAAAAATAGTTGGCGGAATGTGGTGTGAGCCTTTTTCCTGGATACCACCACAAAGTAAAGTGGCACCTTTTGCCAAAGCATCTTCAATATGTTCTTCAATAATTTTTACTTGAAAAGATGCCGTCACAGCTCCAACGTCACAATCTTCTGCTGATTTCGTATTTCTGTCAGGATGAGAAGTTCTTAATCGTTTTGTGCGTTCTACTAAAAAAGGAACTAATTTATCATAAATGCCTTCTTGCACATAAAGACGCTCAATACCGGTACAGTTTTGTCCAGCGTTGGTAAATGCGCCCCACATAATTCCGTTTACCGTTCTGTCGATGTCCACATCATCAAAAACAATACTTGGATCTTTACCGCCCAGTTCTAAATCGATAGGAATTAATTGTTGAGAACAAGCCTCCATTAATTTTCGTCCAGTTTTCACGCTACCAGTAAAATGTACTTTATCCGGACGGAGTGCTAATAATTTTGCTCCGGTTTCTTTGCCGCCCATTACTACTTGAATGGCATTTGTCATAAATCCGCTGTTGGCAAAGAAATGTTCCCACAATGGTTTTAAAGGCGTTACTTCCGATGGTTTTACTATCGTTGCATTTCCTGCTAAGAATGACATTAAAGAAGGTACGATTACTTGATAAAATGGGAAATTCCACGGAGTGATGACTAAAACCGTTCCAAGCGGCTCCATGAACTGCATGGATTTTTTTTCCATTAAAAATATGGGTTGTGGAACTTTTCTGTCTTTTAATGTTTTAGGGGCTAATTTTCTGTAAACATCAATAACATCTGTTACTTCAAATACTTCGGCAGCAAAGGCATCTGTACGACATTTACCAGTTTCGGCAATGATACAATCCAAGATAAAATCACTGTGTGTGATTACGTAATCTCTTATTTTATTCACCTCAGCAATACGTTGGTCAATGCTCATTGCTTGAATAGCAAGTTGTACTGTTTGAGCTTTTTCAAAAATCGATTGAGCTTGTGCATCTGATATTTCATCTATTTCATAAAGAATAGTGCTATTAATCGGATTGGTGATTTTAATAGCGGTAGAATCTAATACTGTCATTTTGTAATTGTATTTGGTTACTAAGATACCTATTTATGGTGATTTAGTAAAATGATAAATGATAATAAATTTTGAAACCATGATTTATTGCCAAATATATTTAAGCATTACTTGCAATTTTTTTAAGGCTATTTACTGGATTTGTTTAGTTATTTAGGATATTACTTACTTTTTTAGTGTAAATAAAAACTCCAATCCGCCTTCTTTTCTGTTTTTTGCTGTAATTTTTCCTTTATGAAAAAGTATGGCATTTTTTACAATAGACAAGCCCAACCCAGAGCCTCCAGTGTCGCGAGTGCGTCCTTCATTGATGCGGTAAAAACGTTCAAAAATCCGATTTAGATGATTTTCATCTTTCACACCGACACCTGTATCATAAAATGAAAAATAGTAGAAATCCGCATCTTCATTATAAATATTGATGTTGATTTTTATATTTTCTCCGGCATAACGAAGTACATTTTCTGTAAGGTTTTTAAATAAAGCATATAACAAATTTCCATTTCCTTTTAGTTTTAAATGGATGGGTAGTTGCCAATTCATATCAATATGTTTTGCATCTAATTGGACTTTTGCATCTTCTTTTATTTTTTGTAATAATTGTTCAATATTTACTATTTCTAACACAAACAAATCGGGTGCTTCTTCCATTTTTGCTATCAGTCCCATGTCTTGTGTAATTTCTGAAAGGACTAAGGTTTGTTTGAATGCCTTTTCAATAAAATAGTGTTTCTTTTCATTATCCAAAGGTTGATTTAAAACGGTTTCCAAATAACCTCTAATACTTGTAATCGGTGTTCGTAGTTCGTGAGCAATATTGCCGGTCATTTCTTGTTTCAACTGTTTTGTTTTTTCTTGCTTTGTGATATCGCTCAAAATAATTTCAAAACTTTTGTCTTCAAAAATATTCGCTCTTAAAGAGAAAACCTTTCCTTGCTTTTGGATAGATTGTTCAAAATAATGTATTTTTTGTTGAGCTAAAAACTGTTGTAATGTTACGAAATTTGCATCTGTTATAACGGTCGTAGCATCACTTGTTGCTTCATCTGTGATGTTATTCAAATTTTGAATAAACAATCCATTGTGAAATTCTACTTTTTTATCGGCAGACAAAAAACAAATTCCTTCTTCCAGCACTTGGATATGTTGCAGGAGCTTTTGTTTCTCTAACAAAACACTTTTTTTACTTTCTCTTAGTTGGTGATAATTATCTGCAATCTTGCTGCCAATTTCGCCAATTTCATCATTTGGAAAATGCAATTGCGTAAGCTCCAAGTTGCCTGAATTTATTACATAATCACGTAATTGTTTTATGGTTTTTCCAAATCTATTCGTAGTGAAATGAATGAAGAACAGAAAGACGGCAAAAAATAAAAGAATATAATAAAGAGAAGCATTGTCTGGTTTTAAAAATTGTTGCAATTTAATATTGTAAGGCAATGCCACACGGATAAAAAGATTATCAGATTTTTTGGCAAAATATAAGTATTCATGTTGGTTAGATTGCGATAATCGAATGTCAGAACTTTTTCCGATGTTGTTTGCACCAATAATTTCAGGTCTGTTTTTATGGTTGCTAAGATGTGCATAATCGTTGATAGAATTATCATAGATTACTATTCCATTGTTGCTAATTAAAGTAATTCTAAGTTCTTTGGGTAAAATGGTTTGAAGACTTGTTATTTCTGGGACAATGCTGTCTTTGTCTTCTGATATTTTTGCCTGTATAATATCTGTATAGGCTTCTAATTTTTCTTCTAATGCTTGTGTTTTATAGCTCTTTTCTCGGGCTTGTTCAAATATAATTATACCAATAGTAAAAAGAGTGAATAACACGCCAAAATAGAGAAATAATCTTTGTCGGTAGCTCAATTTCATGTTTCATCTGTATTAAACCGATAACCATATCCTGTTCTGTTGGAAATAACAGTTGCATAATTACCTAATTTTTTTCTAAGCCGAGTAATGTGTACATCTACGGTTCGTTCAGTAATATATGGTGTTTCGCTCCATAATTTATTAATAATATTTTCTCTTGAAAACATTCTATCTGGTTGCTTTGCCAATAAAGATAATAACTCAAATTCCGTTTTGGTTAGTTGTATTTTTTCATTATTAATACTTAATTCTTTTAAGTTAAAGTCAAAAACGAAACTTCCATAATTCAATGTATCTTCTTTTGTATTGGAGATGCTTTGCTTTTCAGCTCTTTTTAAAATTGCTTTTACTCTTGCAATTACTTCTTTGATAGAAAATGGTTTTGAAACATAATCATCGCCTCCCACAGAAAAGCCTGTGAGCATGTCATTTTCCGTATCTTTTGCCGTAAGAAAAATAATTGGAGTGGTAATGTCATCTTTGCGGATGAGTTCTGCCATTTTATAGCCAGACATTCCACCCATCATCACATCTAATAAAATCAAATTAAAGCCTTTTAACTCTTTTCTCAAAGCCTCTTCTGCAGAGAAAGCAGTAACTACTTCAAAGCCTTCATTTTTTAAATTAAACTCTAATATTTCAGCAATACTACTGTCGTCATCTACAATTAAAATCCTTTCACTCATTATTATTCTATATTTTATATTACAAAGATAAGTTTCTTTAATTATAACTCAGAAATTCCTTTGTGTTTCAATACTTTTGCTTCTACAAAAAACACAATTTCTTCCACAATATTACTGCAATGGTCGCCAATTCGTTCCATTTTTCGTATTAACATCATCATCTCCAAACCACAATATACATCGGCACTTTCCCTTCTTAAATGTTCAGCAAGTACTGCAAATGCATTGCTATAAATTTCATTAACTTCTTTGTCTTTTGCTAAAATTTTTCCTGCATTTTTTGCATTTTCAGAATTGAGCGATACGAGGCTGTCGGTCATCATATTTAATAAGACATCAAACATTTTTTCAAGTTCTAATACTTCTTTCATTTTTGATGTAAATGGATGACATTCTCGCTCTACAACATACCGGGCAATACCGGCAGCATAATCTGCAATTCGCTCTAAGGTAATGCTGATTTTCATTACAGACAATACCAAACGCAAGTCAATAGCTACGGGGCTGTAGAGGGCAATATAATGTTCACAATTACTGTCTATTTTTAATTCAAATGCATCTACTCTTTTTTCAAGACTGATGATTTCCAAAGCCAGTTCGACATCATTATTCAGTAAGGCTTGTTTTGCTTTTTCTACCTGAGCGATCACCAATACCCACATTTGATTTATTTCCTCTTTTAGGTATTGCATTTCCTGTTCTTTATGCTTCATTGTTTTTTATTTTATAGATTATCCAAATCTTCCAGTAATATAATTTTGAGTCGTTTCTTTATCTGGATTCAGAAACATTTTTTTTGTGTCGCTAAATTCAACTAATTCCCCCAACATAAAGAAGCCCGTTTTGTCGCTTACCCTTGCGGCTTGTTGCATATTATGGGTAACAATTACTATGGTATAATTCTTTTTAAGTTGATGAATTAATTCTTCAATTTTTGATGTTGAAATAGGATCTAATGCCGATGCTGGTTCGTCCATCAACAAGACAGAAGGTGCTACCGCTAATGCTCTTGCAATGCACAAACGTTGTTGTTGTCCGCCGGATAATTCAAAAGCAGATTTATGCAATTTATCTTTAACTTCTTCCCATAATGCTGCTGAAACAAGCGACTCTTCTACTCTTTGAGCAATTTGTTTTTTGTTGCTCACATCATTTACCCTTAATCCATACGCAACGTTTTCAAAAATAGATTTTGGAAATGGATTCGGTTTCTGAAAAACCATTCCTACTTCTTTTCGCAGGGTATCCACTTCTATAGATTTGTCATAAATATTTTTACCGTCTATTAAACATTCTCCTTCTAAGCGAGTGTTATCAATTAAATCATTCATTCGATTAAACAACCTAAGAAATGTTGATTTCCCACATCCCGATGGACCAATAAAAGCGGTAACTGTATTAGCGTCCATTTGCATACTGATATTTTTCAGTGCATGAAAATTACCGTAATAAAAATTTATATTTTTCGTTTCTATCATGCTATTTTTTTATTAATGATGTTTTAATTTTTTATTTAATCGTTGTCGCAAAATTGTTGCAGTTAAATTAAAAAAGAGTACAATTACAATCAATACCAAAGCTGTTCCATACGCCATTGGACGGGAGGCTTCGAGGTCTGTTCCGCTGGTGGCTAATACATATAAGTGATAAGGCAATGCCATTGCTTGGCTTAAAATGCTATGCGGTAAATTGGGTAAAAAATAAGCAGCAACTGTAAATAAAATAGGTGCGGTTTCGCCAGCTACTCTTCCAACAGAAAGAATAATACCTGTTAAAATATTAGGCATTGCACTCGGTAAAACTACTTTTTGAATAGTTTGTAATTTGGTAGCACCCAAAGCTAAACTTCCGCTGCGGTAAGCTTCAGGAACTGCTTTTAATGCCTCTTCAGATGTTCTGATAATTAAGGGCAATGCAAGTAATCCAAGTGTTAAAGAGCCTGCAAGAATGGAATCGCCAAACCCTAATTTATTCACAAATAAAGACATTCCAAATAATCCAAAAACTATAGATGGAATACTGGCAAGGTTGTTAGTCATCATTCTAATAAAGCGTACTATATGACCGTTTCCTGCATATTCAATTGTATAAATAGCAGACATTACACCAAGTGGAACCGCAAAAATTAAACTGCCAATCACTAAATAAAATGTTCCTACTATTGCTGGAAATATTCCGCCCGAGGTCATTCCTTCTTTTGGTGCAGCGGTTAAAAATTCCCAATTGATAACCTTAATTCCATTGAAAGTGATAAAGCCTAAAATACTTAATAATATACCTACGATAGCTACGCTAAATAAGCGAAAAATAAAGAAGGCAATTTTTTGTTTGGTTTTTTTATTCATTTTATATCGTCTTATAATTTTTCTTTTTTGAAATCATTGTTTCTGTAATTGTTTCTATAAGAAAATTTAGAAGATTTTAGATATTCCAAAGTACCTTTAGGAATAAAAACCCTTCCAGACTCTCTTGCTTTTAAAAGCTGATCAA
>ERZ650309.1638-NODE-1638-length-10482-cov-4.132732_pt1 | contig 10482 bp, 8 predicted proteins | sample MGYA00376245_ERZ650309 | MGnify/ENA primary metagenome ERZ650309 (study PRJEB26733, sample SAMN07839294) | wastewater metagenome | biome: urban; feature: wastewater treatment plant; material: waste water | place: USA: North Carolina | collected 2016-04-26 ...
TCTGGCAGGAGGCGGAGGGCAGCCTGCTGCACCGCAAGGGCGCGTGCCCGGCGCTCGGTCCGTCGCCCGAGAGCGCGGGTCCGTTCCGCTACACCGGGCACCCGGTGATCATCCCGGGCTCGATGGGCGCGGCCAGCTACCTTTTGGCCGGCGCCGGCAACCCCGAGGCCCTGTGCAGCGCGTGCCACGGCGCCGGCCGCAGCCTGACCCGCGGCCAGGCCACGCACGTCGAGGAGTCGGTGTACAAGCAGGCGCTGGCGCCGCTGCGCGTGGTGACGCCGATCGATCCGAACGCTGCGTCGATCCGGCTGCGCCGCGACATCCTGGCCAAGCACCACCAGCGGCTGATGGAAGAGGCGCCGTACGCCTACAAGCCCATCACGCCGGTGGTGAAGACCGTCGAGGACGCGGGCGTGGCGCGGCGCGTGGCGAGGCTGTGGCCGCTGCTGACGGTCAAGGGCTGATCGCCCCGAGCGGAGCCGCCCGGAATGAGAAGTGAGGAATAGGGAATGAGGAATAGGGAATGAGGGCGGGGGCTCCCAGAGAAGTCTAGGAGCCCTCGTCCCGATTCTAGCGATAGAGGAGCGCCGGGTGCGGGCAGTACCTCCAGAGACGGCCGCAGGGTCCCTCGCTGCGGAGCTGCGCGAGCGCGTCGTGGCCGCCGCACCGGGCTTCGTCCCGAGCGGCGAGGTCCGGCGCGGCCGCAAGAGCGGCCTGGTCGCGGGGACGCTCGACGGCGCGGCGGCGGTGGCCAAGGTGCTGCTGCGGCCCGAGCCGGTGTGGCTGTGGTGCTTCGCGCGCGAGGTCGCGCTGTACCGCGCATTCCAGCACGCGCCGCCGCCGGTCCGCGTGCCGCGGCTGCTCGCGGCCGAGGTCGATGCGGGCGTGCTGGTGCTCGAGCCGCTGCCCGGCCAGGTCGTCGCCGCCGGGCGAAAGAGTGGCGCGGCGCTGGCGCCTGCGCTGCGGGCGGCGCTGGTCGGGGTGGTGCAGGCGCTCGCGCGCTGGGACGCCGAGCCGGTGCTGCGCGGGCTGGCGGCTCCGCACCCCGCGATCACCTCGGTGCTGCGCCGCCGCCTGCTCGAGGATCCGTGCGCGCCGCAGGCGTGGCTGCTCGATGGCGTGGCCCGGTGCGCGCAGGTCGGGGTGGTGAGCGCGCCGCAGGCCGCGTGCATCCGCGCCGCGCTGCTCGCCCGCGCCGAGACTGCGCCCGGGCACGGCGATCTGTTGCCGCGCAACCTGATCTGGGACGGGCACCGCGTTGGGGTCGTCGACTGGGAGTGCGCGGGGTGGTATGCCGCGGCCTGGGATTCCGCGCTGCTGTGGACGGCGCTGCCGGCGCTGCGCCGCGACCTCTGGGAGTCGCTCCCCGACAGCCCGGCGGCGCGTCAGGGGTTCCTCGGCGCTGCGGCGTCTGCGCTGGCGCGCGAGCTGTACTACCTGCACCTGTTCGCGCGGCGAGGCGGCGGGCGCGCCGAGACACCGCGGCAGCGGGCGCTGGCCGTGACGCTCGCCGAGACTGTGGCGCAGCTGCAGGCCGGCGCTCCGTAACCGGCTCCGCGCGCGGACCCGGACGCAGAGCGCTACCGCTGAGCTGCAGGCAGCCGCCGGGCGCGCGCGGCCGCGGCTTGCCCGCGAATACCCCATCTTAACCGGTTGCCAGCGCGCGCTTCCTCGACGATAAAAGCCGCTCGTTTCGCGGGCGCGGCGCCCGCAGAGGAGGTCCCGGCGATGGCTCTCACGCTCTACATGCACCCCCTGTCGTCCTACTGCTGGAAGGCCCTCATCGGGCTGTACGAGAACGCGACGCCGTTCACCGCCCAGGTCGTAGACCTCGGCAACGAGGCCTCGCGCGCGGCGTTCCTGCGGGTCTGGCCGATCGGCAAGTTCCCGGTGCTGCGCGACGAGGCGCGCGGCCGCACGATCCCGGAGTCGAGCATCATCCTGGAGTACCTCTCGCAGCACCACCCGGGCGCGGTGGCGCTCGTGCCCGCGGACGCCGAGTCGGCGCTGGAGGCGCGGCTGTGGGATCGCTTCTACGATCAGTACGTGCACGAGCCGATGCAGCGGATCGTCGGCGACCGCCTGCGCCCGCCGGAAAAGGGCGATCCGCTCGGCGTCGAGCAGGCGCGCGAGCGGCTGCGCACCGCGTACGGAATGATCGAGCAGGAGATGGCCCGGCGGACCTGGGCCGCGGGCGAGGCGTTCACGCTGGCCGACTGCGCGGCCGCGCCGGCGCTGCACTACGCGAACCGCGTCGTCCCGCTCGGTGATGCGTATGAAACCGTGGGCGCTTATCTGCGCCGCCTGGAGGAGCGACCGTCCTTCGCGCGCGTCCTGCGTGAGGCGCAGCCGTACGCGCACCTCTTTCCGAAATAGTCCGCGCCGCGCTCGCCGCCAACCGCAAGAAGAGCCGGCGCAGAAGGCCTGGGCATCCCCGGACGGGCGGTTTAGGATTCGACCATGCATGTCCAGGCCGTCCCCTGCTACCGCGACAACTACGCCTACCTGATCACGCTGCCGGGCCGCTCCGAGGTCGCGGTGGTCGACGCCTCCGAGGCTGGGCCGGTGCTGGCGGCGCTCGGCGAGCGGCGGCTGGTCGCGATCTTATCGACGCACCACCACTACGATCACGTCAACGGCAACTCCGAGCTGGCGCAGCGCTTCCCCGGGCTGGACGTCTTCGGGCACGCGGACGAGGCGCGCTCGGGCCACCGCATCCCGGCGCAGAACCGCGGCCTCGCCGACGGCGAGTCGTTCACCGTGCTGGGCGCGCAAGGCGTCGCGCTGCACATCCCCGGCCACACGCGCACCGCGGTCGCGTTCTACTTCGCCGAGGCCGGCGTGCTCTTCACCGGCGACACGCTGTTCGGCGCCGGCTGCGGCCGCCTGTTCGAGGGCACGCCCGCGGACATGCACGCCTCGCTGTCGCGGCTCGCGGCGCTGCCCGGCGAGACGCGCGTCTACAGCGGCCACGAATACACCGAGAACAACCTGAGCTTCGCCGCCGAGGTCGAGCCGCAGAGCGCGGCGCTCAAGGCGCGGCGCGAGGCGGTGCGGGCCCAGCGCAAGCGCGGCGAGCCGACGGTGCCCTCGCTGATGCACGAGGAGCGCGACACCAACCCGTTCCTGCGCACGGACGTCGAGGCGGTGCGCCGCGCCGTGTCCGCCCGCCCGCAGGTCGCGCACGCAGAGCTCGACGAGGTCGAGGTGCTGGCTCGGCTGCGCGCCTGGAAAGATACGTTTTAGAACATTGACCTAAATCTAGGTCATTGTCCTAGCGCGCCGTCGTCCTGGTGCGCCGTCGTCCTAGCGAACCGTCGTCCTAGCGAACCGTGAAGCCGATGGACGCGGTCAGCGTGTGCAGCCAGTTGTCGGTGTAGCCGTCGCCCGGCGGGGGATCGTTCTCGCTGACGCCGGAGGCGCCGCCGCCGAGGTAGCGCAGGTTGAGGTAGACGTCGAGGAACGAGCTCACGACCAGGCCGACGCGCAGCGAGGCGTCGAGCAGCGCGCCCTCGAAGGAGTAGAGGCTGCCGGTGATGACCTTGCCGCGCGCGTAGAGGCCGTCGATCTCGGTGCCCAGGAACACGCCGCTGTCGAAGGTGTAGCGGGCGCGCAGGCGCAAGAGCGGCACCGGGCCGATGTTGTGGTTGATCCGGCGCAGCGTGCCGTCGGCCGAGGTGAAGCTGATGTTGGCGTTGCGGATCTGGATGCCCAGGCCCAGCGCCAGCTCGTGGCGAGCGCTCTTCAGGAAGTCGAACTGGTAGCTGAAGCGGTAGAAGTCGAAGCCGTAGCGGAAGTCCACGGGCGTGCCCGCCGGGAACGTCAGCTTGTCGATGCTGACGTCGCGGGACAGCACCTGCTCGGTGCGCAGGTCGAGCGGCTGGTAGAGGAAGATGAAGGAGTGGCGGCGGAACAGCTCGAGCTCGGCGGAGATGCGGGCGAAGAAGGCCAGGTTGTCCTGGCCGCCCTCGCGCACGTAGTCGAGCTGCGTGCCGTCCTGGCTGAACTGGATCGTGTGCTTCAGCACGCCGATCGTCCCGAGCTCGGCGTTGAGGCGGAAGGCGACCGAGCGGGTCGGGGTCTTGAGCCCGAACGTGGACGGTATGAGCGGGCGCGGCTCGTCGGACGGCGCGGCGGGCGCGGCGCCCGGCCAGGGCAGGGCGGTGCCGCTGGGCAGAGGGGCGTCGGGGGCGCTGAGCTGGGCGCGCGCGCTCGGCGCCGCGGCGATCAGGCCGAGCGTGAGAGCCAGCGACGAGAGGGAAGGGGAGCGGCGGTGGCGGACCTGGGGCTTTGCGGTCATGCCCCTTAGGTGCCCCCGGCCGCGCGGACAGCGCAGGAATGTCGCGCGCGACGGTCCGCGTGATCGGTACGGCGCGATCGGTACGGCGCGATCGGTTCGCACCATCGGTACCGCGCGATGACCGCGCGATCGGTCCGTGCAATGTGCGCTCTTCAGCGCGCGGCGGGTTCGGCCGGCGCGGCGGCGGGCGGCGGCAGGAAGCGGACGCTCGACTGCGCCTCGCTGAGCAGGCGGCGCTGGCCGCGGCCGATCACCAGCGCCGAGAGCACCAGCGACAGCCCGAGCGAGCCCAGGATCGGTCCGAACAGGGCGCCGCGCGATCCCGGGAAGAGCATGGACAGCAGGATGAAGCCGACCATGAACGAGGCGGGCAGCACACCGACCATCGGCAGCGCGGCGCGCAGGTAGGCGCGGCGCACGGCGAGGGCATTGGTCGCGCCGCAGCGCGGGCAGGGCACGAGCGGCATGGCGCGCTGGGCGGCCTTGTCGAGCTTGCGCTGCGCCGAATCGAGCGCGGCGCGCTGCGCCCACTCGTTGCGGCCGCCGATCGGCTCGTCCTCGTTGAAGGCGGCGGGATCGGTGAACTCGATGGGCTGCGTGTGGCCACACGCCGAGCAGCGGTACTCGGCGGAGCAGGTCTTGGGATGGAGGATGAGGCCGGGCGGCATGCGAGCGGGCAAGACGTAGCAGCAAATCCGCGCGCGTAAAAGCCCTATGTCGCGACGCGGTTTCGATCTACTCGTCGGCCGGGCCGTCGGCCAGCGTGGGGTCCAGCCGCCGCGGATCGAGGGCGCCGCGGCGCTTGCCGACCAGGTTGATGAAGACCGTGTGAAGGAGGATGCGCAGGTCGAGGCCGAGGGAGCGGTGGCGCGCGTAGTAGGCGTCGAGCCGGGCGGTGCGCTCGGCGCCGAGCACCTGGCAGATCTGGGCCAGGCCGGTGATGCCGGGCGGCATGACGAAGCGCTCGGCGAACGGCGGGTGCAGCGCGATCAGCCGCTCGGCGTCGTCGGGGGACAGCGGGCGCGGGCCGACGAGGCTCATGTCGCCGCGCAGCACGTTGAGGAACTGCGGGATCTCGTCCAGGCCGCGCCGTCGCAAGAAGTCGCCCAGGCGCGTCGGCCGGCGCGCCTGGGGATTCGGCTCCTGCGTCATGGTGCGCAGCTTGAAGATGCGGAAGCGGCGCTGGTCCTTGCCGATCCGCTCTTGCAGGAAGAACACCGGCGCGCCGTCGCAGATCCGCACCGCGCCGATCAGCGCCGCCAGCGCGCTGCCGAACACCGGCGCGCTCAGCGCGATCAAGGTCACATCCAGCAGCCGCTTCGTGTCCATGCGCTCTGTCTCCTTCTGTCAGACCCCGGCCGAGATCACGGCGCCGCGGGAGGGCAGGGGGCTCTCGAGCGGGCGCTGCGCGAGCTCCTCGCGGAAGCGCAGGTGGCGCAGGCGCGTCAGCTCGACGAGCGGTCGCCACACCGAGTGCACCAGCTCGTTGCGGATCAGCAGGTGCCACAGGTAGTTCGAGCGCTTGTAGAGATACGACATCGCCAGGTACGCGGGCACCGCGCGCGGATCCTCGGGGCGCCGCCGCCAGATCGATCGGTGCGAGAACAGCCGCTGGTACAGCCACGCGTACCCGGCCTGCAGCTGCTCGACGGTCATGCGCCGGGGCTGGAAGACGACGTGGGCGGTGTCGTAGCGGCTCCAGTCGCGGTGCAGCAGGCGGCCCTCGGCCTCCATCTGCCGGAACAGCGGCGTACCGGGGTAGGGGGTCAGGATGTGGAAGGTCGCGCACTCCAGGCGGTTCTCTTCGACCCACTCGGCGGTGCGCGCAAAGACGTCGGGCCCGTCGTGGTCGAAGCCGAGCACGAAGCTGCCGTTCACCTGGATGCCGCTGTCGTGCAGGATGCGCACGCGGCGGCCATAGTCCGCGGGGCGCGGCGTGCGCTTGCCGGCGTCGCTCAGGTTCTGATCGGTCAGGGACTCGAAGCCGATGAACACGCCGGTGCAGCCGGCCAGCGCCATGTCGCGCACGAGCTGCGGATCTTCGGTCACGTCGATCGTGACCGCGGCGCTCCAGATCTTGTTGAGCGGGCGCAGGGCGCGGCAGAGGCGGCGCAGGTACTCGCGGCTGGAGCCGAGGTTGTTGTCGATGAACACGCCGTAGGGCTGCTCGTCGGCGGAAAACTCGGCCGCGATCTGCTCGGGATCGCGCATGCGGTAGGGCATCTGCAGCCCGTCGGTCGACAGGTAGCAGAAGCCGCAGCGGTTGTGGCAGCCGCGCGTCGCGATCAGGCTCGAGGTGGTGAGGAAGCTGCGCCGCGGCAGCAGGTCGCGGCGGGGCGGCGGATCGTCGCGGTAGGAGCGGCGGAAGTCGCCGCGGTAGACGGGCGTGCCGGCGATGCGCTCGCGCTCTGTGTGAATCGACAGGGCGGGCTTCCGCGCGGGATCTTCACAGCCTTCACGCGGCGCAGCTGCATCGGCCAAGTCGTCGGGCGAGTCGCCGGCCAGGTCGCGCAGGATCTGCGGCCACACCTCGACGCCATCGCCCAGCGCCAGCGCGTCGGCGTGCGGCGCGGCCTCCTGGGGGCACGACAGGACGTGCAGGCCGCCGAGGACGACCTTGCAGCCGCGGCGGCGGTAGTGGCGCGCCAGCGCGTAGGCGCGCTCGGCGAAGGTCAGGTGCACGGTGATGCCGACGACCTCGGGCAGCGGATCGAGCGGCGGCGGTCCGTGCAGGAGGTTCTCGTCGAAGTAGCGCACCTCCCAGCCCGCGGGCGTCGCGGCCGCGACCGAGGTCAGGGCCAGCGTCGGGGTGAGCACGTGCTTGCCGAAGCTGGCGTGCGGATCCTTGGGATAAAAGGGGTTGATGAGGAGCGCGTAGCGCCGCCTGCGCGCCCCGGCCGGAGCCTCGTCCAACAGCTGTGGCGCGACCCGCATCGCCTCGGGCCAGAAGAGCGTCGGGGTCCCGCGGCTGTCGTTCTCATTCCCGTTCACGTTCATGCTGCGCGCTCCTGTTGGTTACGGGTCGAGCATGCGGTGTCGCGGCCAAGGCGCCATGAAGCGGACATGAAGAGAAAGAGGAGTTTCATCGTACGCGGTGATCGGAGCCCGTGGCGCGATGCCTGCAACGCGGCGAGCTCTGTGCGATCTGGACGCTGCAGCCTGCGGTGCGGGCTCCAGGTCTGCGAAGACACAGCGGAAAAGCGCGCCGCGGGCCGGGTCCATGACCGCTGCAGCGCGTCGCTGACGCCGAGCGCCGGGGCTGGTACCCTAGCAGCATGCTGAGGAGACCCTGCGCCGCCCTCCGGCTGAGCACGCGGCTGCCGCGCCGCGCCCGGAGCCCGTACGCGCGATGATGCCCGCCCCTTCAACCCGAGAGGATCTGAACACCAGCGGCACCGAAGGCAGCCCGCTGTTCGCCGGCCGCTACGAGATCAAGGCGCTGCTCGGCGAAGGCGCATACGGCACCGTCTACCGCGCGACCGACACCGCGCTCGGCGAGGACGTGGCGCTCAAGGTGCTGCGCCGCGACATGATCGATGCCCCGGGCGTCATCGACCGCTTCCGCAACGAGGTCCGTCTGGCCCGCCGCGTCACGCACCCGAACGTGGCGCGCGTGTTCGACATCGGTGAGTGCCAGGGCGAGCGCTTCCTGACCATGGAGTTTGTCGACGGCACGACGCTGTCGCGCGTGGTCGGCCGCGAGGTCCCGGCGACGCACCGCGTGCCGCTGCCGCGTGCGATCGAGCTGCTGCTGCCGGTGTGCGCGGGGCTCGCCGCAGCCCACGCCGCGGGCGTGATCCACCGCGATCTCAAGCCCGACAACATCCTGGTCTCGGAGAGCGGGCGGGTCGTCATCACCGACTTCGGGATCGCCGGTGGCCTACGCAGCGAGCAGGAAGGGCAGGCGCCGCGCGCGCCGATCGGGACACCCGCCTACATGTCCCCCGAGCAGGTCGAGGCCCGCGTCGCGTGCGACGGGCGCAGCGATCTGTACCAGCTCGGCGTGGTGCTGTTTGAGCTGCTGACCGGCGAGCTGCCGTTCCAGGGCAGCACCACGGTGGGCGTGCTGATGGCGCGCATGCTGAAGCCGCCGCCCGATCCGCGCGGCGTGAACCCGGAGCTGCCCGAGCCGGTGGCCAGAATCGTGCTGCGCCTCCTTTCGCAGAACCGCGAGGACCGCTACCGCAGCGCCGACGAGGTGGCCGCGGCGCTGCGCGCCCTTTTGGCCCTGCCGACGGGCGTCGGAGCGCCGGCCGCGCCGCTCGGTGCCGACGAGCCGACGCGGTTCCTCGTGGCCGACCCGGCGTCGCCGCGCCGCCCGGTGGTGGCGCAGCGGGCGGCGGTCGCGCTCTCGCCCGAGCCCGCGCCGATGCTGCGCAAGGCCGTGGCGGTCCTGCCCTTCACCAGCCAGAGCGCGCCGCCCGACGAGGCGCTCCTGCTCGACGGTCTGACCGACGCGCTCATCGATGCGCTGTCGGGGCTCGAGCGGGTGCGCGTGCTGAGCCGCGGCGCCGTCACCCAGCCGCAGCTCGCGGAGCTGTCCCCGCGCGCCGCCGGCGAGCGGCTCGGCGCCGAGTCAGTGGTGCACGGCAGCGTGCGCCGCGTCGGCGACGAGCTGATCGTCTCGGTGCGCCTGATCAGCGTGAAGGACGGGATCCAGGTGATGGCGCGGCGCTACCAGCGCCCGGCCGCTCGGATCTACTCGGTCGCCGACGAGGCGGCGCAGGCCCTGGCGCAGGCCCTGGCCGCGCCCGAGCAGGCGGTCTCGGTCGGTCCGCTGCAGGATCCGCGCATCGCCGAGCTGTACGTGCGGGCGCGCCAGAGCTACCACCGCAGCGGCCTGCTCGACACGCGCCAGAGCTGCGTCCTGTTCGAGCAGGCCCTGGCGCTGTCGCCGCACGATCCGATGCTGCTGTCGTACTGCGCGCTGGCGCAGGCGCGGCTGTGGTTCTTCGGCGGCGCCGGCGCCGGTGAGCGCGCGGTGCAGGCGGCCGAGCTGGCGGTGCGGCTGGCGCCGCAGCGCGGGGAGCCGTTTTTGGCGCTGGCCGTGGTGCGCTTCCAGTCGCTCGACTCGGTCGGCGCCATCGCGGCGGTGCGCGAGGCGCTGGCCCGCATGCCGTCGCTCGTCGACGGCTACGACATCGCCGGCCACATCCTGATGGAGGCCGGGCCGCTGCGCTCGGGCCTGCAGTACCTGGAGTACGCGCTGGGGCTGGACCCGAGCCTGCAGCGGGCGCGCATCGACATGGCGCGCGCCTACGCCCTGCGCGGCGACTGGGATCAGGCCGAGCAGCAGCTCGCGCGCGCCGAGGCCGCCGGGGGCAGTACGGCGATGTGGGTGCTGCGCGCGCGCCTGACCTGGTGGCGGCACGATCGCGCGGCGGCGAGCTCCCTGCTGCAGCGCCTGAACATGCCGGCCGAGCTGCCCCTGGCGCGTCGCATCCTCGAGGTGGCGCTGAGCGGGCGCTCGCTCGGCACGATGGACGAGCTGTTCGGCGGGGTGATGTCGTCGAGCGCCACCAGCCCGCGCAGCCGCATCTACCGGCTGCAGCTCACGGCCGAGATGTTCGCGTACTGCGGCGCCCGCGAGGAGGCGCTGCGCACCGTCGAGCAGGCGGTCGTCGAGGCGCAGCTGTTCGACCTGATGTGGCTGGAGCGCTGCCCGCTGTTCGCACCGCTGCGCAAGACCCCGCGCTGGCCGGCGCTGCGCACCCAGGTCGAGCAGCGCGCCGCCAGCGTCCACCGCGCCCTCGGCTGGCCGACGGCGAGCACGCACCCGACGGCGCGCGGCGGCTAGCCGGGCTGCCGCCGAGCCGGCCTACTTGTTGACGCTGGTGAGGCTGTAGGTCGCCTTGTCCTGGTTGAAGTCGGCGCCGAGCAGGTGCTCGCGCGCGCGCTGCTTGCCGAGCAGCGTCCACTGGAAGTACGCGGTCGTGTACTTCACCGCCAGGTCCTGCGTCGCCGCCGAGCCCATGGTCGCGGTGCCGCAGGTCGTGTCGACGTAGCCGGGCACGAAGTCCGGCAGGGTCGCGCCGGGGAACGTGATCGAAACGGCGGACCCCTTATACGCCTCGTAGAACTTCTCGTAGTTCTGGTCGGCCGGCGCGCAGGCGGTGAGACCGGCCGGCGGCACCTTGCTGAGCGGCTCGCCGAGCAGCGCGATCGGCTTGCGGCTGGTGGTG
>ERZ650309.1639-NODE-1639-length-10481-cov-4.419912_pt1 | contig 10481 bp, 10 predicted proteins | sample MGYA00376245_ERZ650309 | MGnify/ENA primary metagenome ERZ650309 (study PRJEB26733, sample SAMN07839294) | wastewater metagenome | biome: urban; feature: wastewater treatment plant; material: waste water | place: USA: North Carolina | collected 2016-04-26 ...
TGCCAAGATGTTTTCGCCGCCAGTACTTACTGTTGCGACGGCATTGCTGGTCGTCGGCTTAGCAATTGTGGGTTGGTGGGCAGTCTCTCAATCCGATTTGAAGAAGGGCATCAACGCACTGCAAAGCGCTTACGGCGAACAGCGCCCCCTCGAAGCTCGCATCACTGGATTTCCCTACGCGACCTTTTCCAATTCTTCTAAACTTCCCACTCAATCCAGCGCCAAGCTGAAGGTTGCTGAAAAAGCTTTTCGTGATTTACTGGATGACAAAAAAACCGCCTCTTCGTTACAGGGGCTGGGCAAATACGCATTGACGCAACGGAATTTTGACGAAGCAATCCAGAACTTGGAGGAAGCCGCGAAAACTGATCCCAGCAATTCTGCAATTCAGACGGATTTAGCTGTCGCGTTTCTGGAACGGGGGAAACTGGCCCTGGCTGGCCAGCATCCAGACCTTGCTCAGGCGGATTTTGAAAAGTGCTATAAGTATCTGGACTTAGCACTGGCCAACAAGCCGTCTTCGCCTGAAGCCTTGTTTAACCTGGGGTTGTTTTACCAAACCACGAAATCCTGGAAAGACGCGGAGGAAACCTGGCAAAAATTCCTGGGTGTAGAATCCAACAAGAGTTGGGCTGATGAGGCCAAGCGTTATCTAAATCAGGCAATCGAAGCCGGCAAGAATTGAATTTACCTGCTTGTCAAAAACAACGCCCTGCTTCTGGTTCATCATCCGGAAAGCAGGGCGTTTTTTAGCAATTCAAGAGCTAATTTCCATCCCACATACGGTTCGCCGCCATCAGTCACCTTAGGAACTGGATAGTTTCGCATAATGATTCGTCTACCTGCGCGCTAAGCTACAAAAAATCTTTGGTCACACGGATTTACAAGTCTCGTTTGGCTTGGTATTTTTTCGTCCTTACTTCCTGAATTATAGAAGCTATAAAACTCAAAACCACAGGAGACGAGATGGCTGCTTCGGCTGAAAGCCTGCAACGAATCTCAGCAGCAGGATTGCTGCTGAGAATTTGGCACTCTTCGCTTGGCAAAAAGTATGTCATGGCAATCACCGGTCTGGGACTGTTCGGGTTTGCCTTCGTGCATATGCTTGGCAATCTGCAATTCTTTGGCGGCGACACGCTCATCAACGAATACGCCGTTGCCCTGAAATCCAAACCGCCGTTGTTATGGGGAACGCGATTGGCATTGCTGGCGGCTGTCGTATTGCACATAACTGCCGCAGCCCAGCTTGCACGTTCCAACCGTCAGGCGCGCCCGACGGGTTACGCCAGCGGCAAAGTCGTGGCTTCGACCTTGGCCAATCGGACAATCCTTTTGAGCGGGCTAATCGTGTTTGCTTTCATCGCCTTCCACCTGGCGCATTTCACAATCGGTTGGGTGGATAGCGGACTGTTACAACTGACGGATATTGCCGGGCACCACGACGTACATGCCATGATGGTTGCGGGGTTTAGCAATCCGGTCATTTCGATTTTCTACATCCTCTCAGTTGGGCTGTTGTGCCTGCACCTGAGCCACGGCGTCGCCAGCATCTTTCAATCGCTGGGTTTACGAAGCAAAAAGACCGAATCCAATTTGAAAAAGCTGGCGCAGATCGCTGCCGTGATCTTGTTCCTTGGATTTTGCGCGATCCCAGTCGCGGTGCTGGCAGGGCTGGCCAAGTAAATTATTAAGCTAAAACTATGAGCATCAAACTCGATTCCAAAATTCCCTCCGGTTCAGTTGGCTCGAAGTGGACGAAGTATCGGCAGGAAATGAAGCTGGTCAATCCGGCCAACAAACGCAAATTCACAGTGATCGTCGTTGGAACCGGCTTGGCCGGTGCCTCAGCGGCCGCAACGCTGGGCGAACTGGGCTACAACGTCAAAGCATTTTGCTTTCAGGACAGCCCGCGCCGCGCGCATTCCATCGCGGCTCAGGGCGGCATCAATGCAGCGAAAAACTACCGTAACGACGGCGACAGCGTATACCGGCTGTTTTACGACACCATCAAAGGCGGCGATTTTCGTGCGCGTGAAGCCAACGTCCATCGCCTGGCCGAAGTCAGCGTCAACATCATTGATCAATGCGTAGCTCAGGGAGTTCCGTTCGCTCGTGAATATGGCGGCTTGCTGGACAATCGCAGCTTCGGTGGCGCACAAGTGTCCAGAACATTTTATGCTCGCGGCCAGACAGGCCAGCAGCTATTGATCGGCGCTTATCAAGCGTTGGAACGACAAATCCATCTGGGCACGGTTGAAATGTATGCACGTACAGAGATGCTGGATGTTGTGCTGGTGGACGGCCACGCCAAAGGAATCGTCACGCGCGATCTGGTCACGGGAAAGATCGAAGTTCATACCGGCAACGCTGTCGTGCTGGCAACGGGTGGTTATGGCAACGTGTTTTATCTTTCAACCAACGCCAAAGGCTGCAATGTGACGGCAACCTGGCGCGCGCATAAAAAAGGCGCGCTTTTTGCGAATCCCTGCTATACGCAGATTCATCCAACCTGCATTCCCGTCAGCGGTGATCACCAGTCCAAACTGACGCTGATGTCCGAAAGCCTGCGCAACGACGGGCGCGTCTGGGTTCCGAAGAAAGTCGAAGATCTAGGCAAGTCACCGGCAACGATTCCTGATTCCGATCGCGATTATTATCTGGAGCGCAAATATCCCAGTTACGGCAATCTGGCTCCGCGCGACATCGCTTCACGCGCAGCCAAACAGGTTTGCGATGAAGGTCGCGGCGTTGGTCCAGGCGGGCGCGGCGTCTATCTGGATTTTTCAGCTTCGATCAAACGACTTGGCGAAGACAAAATCCGTGAACGGTACGGCAACTTGTTCGATATGTACGAACGGATTACCGGCGAAAATGCCTACCAGCAACCGATGCGAATCTATCCAGCCATCCATTACACAATGGGCGGTCTGTGGGTGGATTACGAACTGATGAGTAATGTACAGGGATTGTTCGTCATTGGCGAAGCCAATTTTTCCGATCACGGAGCCAACCGCTTGGGCGCTTCGGCGCTGATGCAAGGATTGGCCGACGGCTACTTCGTCTTGCCGCAAACCATTGGCGGGTATTTTGCCAGCGGCAAAGGTGGCGCTCCCTCTGCCGATCATCCTGAATTCAAAAAAGCGCTCGAAGACATACAGGCTCGAACCCACAAATTGCTTTCGATCAAAGGCAAACGAACGGTAACAGAGTTCCACCGCGAGCTTGGCAAATTGATGTGGGATAACGTCGGAATGGCCCGCACTGACGCCAGTTTGCGCCACGCCCTTCAGCGCATTCCCGAAATCCGCAATGAGTTCTGGGAAAACGTCAACGTTTTGGGCAGTGCCAGTGAACTGAACCCTGCGCTGGAATACGCCGGGCGAGTCGCGGACTTTCTGGAATTTGCCGAGTTGCTGGCCTACGACGCGCTCCAACGCGAAGAATCCTGCGGTGGCCATTTCCGCGAAGAGTATCAAACGGAAGACGGCGAAGCCTTGCGACAGGACGACAAGTTCGCCTACGTCGCGGCCTGGGAATTCAAAGGCGTGGATCAGTTCCCGGAACTTCACAAAGAACCGCTGGTTTACGAAGAAATGCATATGACCCAGCGCAGCTACAAATAAAAGAATGCAGTTTGGAAAGCTGCGGCTTGCCGCAGCTTTCGTGTTCGCGTTTGAACAGATCAAGGTTTTCAACGAAGGAGCTTGAGTCATGAACCTGACACTTCGTGTCTGGCGGCAGAAAAATTCAACGACAAGCGGACAATTCGTCAGCTATGAAGCCAAAGACATCAGTCCGGATATGTCATTTTTAGAGATGCTGGACGTGGTCAACGAAGGGTTGATTCGGCGAGGCGAAGAGCAAATCGCATTTGACCACGATTGCCGCGAAGGCATCTGCGGAATGTGCAGCCTGGTCATCAATGGCGCTCCTCACGGTCCGATGCCGGCAACGACGACTTGCCAATTGCACATGCGTCTTTTCAAAGACGGCGACGTCATTACCATCGAACCGTGGCGCGCGTCGGCCTTTCCCGTAATTAAAGACCTGGTCGTTGACCGCACGTCGTTCGACAGAATTATCCAATCAGGTGGTTATGTATCGGTTTCAACCGGTGGAGCGCCCGACGGCAACGCCATTCCGATTCCCAAAGATGACGCGGACAAAGCATTTGACGCCGCCGCCTGTATCGGTTGCGGAGCCTGTGTCGCTGCCTGCAAGAATGCTTCGGCAATGCTGTTCGTTTCAGCGAAAATCTCTCACCTCAGTTTGTTGCCGCAAGGCAAGGTCGAGGAAACTCGCCGTGCATTGAATATGATTGCCCAGATGGATGCTGAAGGCTTCGGCAATTGCACCAACATCGGTTCCTGTGAGGCGGCTTGTCCCAAAGAAATCACATTGGACAACATCGCGCGGATGAACCGGCTGTACGCCAAAGCATTGCTGAAGAGCAAATTAGCCTGACGTCCAGCAATGGCGGATTCGTTGAAAAGTCAGCATCCTTTGGCTAACAGGATTGGCACTAACAGCCACATCAGGCCCTTAGCCAGGAAGAATAAAAAACCGACTACGCCAAACCGCTTGAGCCAGAGAATTATCTGGCTCTGGTTTGTTGGCTCGTCAAGCGGCTCAGGATTTTTCTGAACGGGGCTTTTCATCTCGTTACTTCAACACCACATTGCCTTGGGAAGTTTTCAGCGAAGCTTTGATGGCAGGTGAGCCAGCCTTGGAAATTTTCGCATTAAGACCTAGGGACTTCATAACCTCGGCGATCCTGTCAGCCTCAGGATGCTCGAATTCCAGGGACAGCAATTTGCAACCTGTCGGCGAATCCACCGAAGGATGAAGCGAGTCCTTATCCCATTGAATGAAAAACGGCACGATATTGAAGTAAACCAGTTCCTTGTCAGCATCACGCACAACGCTGAGCGAACGCCATTTCAACAGCTTGCCGTCCGGTCGCGCGCGCGATCCATCACTCGGCCCCATTGCCAGAAGCCTGGCAGTTTTTGCCTGTTGGGCCAACGCATCAATTTCCGATGTCGCCGAAGCCCACAAAACCAGCCGAGGCTCAGTCAGCTTCAACAACTCAGCAGCACGCGGATGACCGGCCTGTTCCGGATCAGGAGCCAGCAATTCCAGGTATTGCCTGTTCCCGAAAGACACCAACGCATTTTGGGTTCCTCGGTTCGGATGCTTTCCACCAAAGATCGGACGAACGCCGGTTTGCTTTTCAAACCATTCAATTCCCTTTTGTAAGTCGCGGACTCCCAACACCAAATGATCCACCGCATCTTTTGCGTCTCTGAGTTTCATCGTCTTTCCCGTCGCAACTCCGCCAAACGCTGAAGCCAGCAATGCGGCATTGCCCATTTGCAGAAACGTTCTTCGTGAAAGTGAAGCTTCGACTGGCAGAACCAATACGCTTCGATTTTTCATTCCGCTTGCTCCTGTCTATAGATCTGTTGGATTTGCTTGTTTGAAGCCAGACAATAATTGATCAGAGAAAAAGTTTCCACTTGCCGCAGGCCGTGTCAAATGGCAAAGTCACTGTTGGCAATCGCCACTAAATTCAATTCAATCTCGAAGAAGGAACCATCCATGAGCCAGGAAAAAGTGACCGTTATCGCTTACATTGAAGTTAAACCAGGAACAGAACAGGAATTTCTGAAACATGCGTCAACAGTCGTCGTCGCCACACGCGCTGAAACGGCTTGCATCAACTATGATCTTCACGCCGCCACTGATGCTCCGCATAAGTTTGTGTTTTACGAAAACTGGACAAGCATGGCCGGGTTGGATCAACACGCGAAATCGGATCACATCAAAGCGTTTCGCAGCGACATCGCCGATCTGATCGCCAAACCAACTGAGATTACAATCTGGAAAATGGTCACTGAACCTGCCGGCTAACTTCTGGCAAAGAAATAGAATCGAACCATGAATGCAAGCATCAACCACAGCAAACTGTTTAGAAATCACAGTCTTTTGTTCTGTGCGGTGATGCTTGCCCTTCAAACGCATGCGGTGGCGGATCGCCGCATTGTTCAAACAGACACATTACTTTCCAGCATCCGCTATGAAATCGAACTTGCCCTCGATTACCACAACACGACATTTTCAGGCGTTGAAACGGTTCGCTTCACCAACTCCAGCCGTGAAGAAATTGATCAAGTCAGTTTTCACCTCTACCCAAACGTAGGCCTGGCTGACGAAGACGACTCATGGCTGAGTGTTCGCCGAGTCACCACCAGCAACCGAGACTTGAAATACAGCTTGCGGTCGCATCAGACCGTTGTCAGGGTGGAGCTGCCCGCGAAACTTCCCCCCGGGCAAGGCATTGAACTGAAGCTGGAATTTGCCGGTCGAGTTCCGCAAGTTCAACGCGAAGAAGCCAGTTTGTTGGCGCACTTTCTGCAAGAGGTCAATGACGCGGTCAACGAAGAGCGCCCGCCACGAGACGCGCGGGATATTTTCTCCGCAGGCGAAGAAGCGATGCTGCTTGGATACTTTTATCCAATTCTGGCTGCTAAACCGTCACAACTCACCGAACAAAGCCTGGTCGCCGGAGCCAGCGGCATCACCGTCAGCGAAGTCGCCAGTTACGAAGTCAAAGTTACCGCTGCAGACGGTTTAACTGTCATCAGTTCAGCGCCTCTGGTAAAGACTGAAGATGCTGTTGCTTCAACCGAATCCGAGAAACGGAAAAGCTACTTCTTCCGTGGCTCGAATTTACGCGGCTTCGGTCTGGCATTCGCCGAACGCATGAAAAGCGTTGAACAACAGCTTGACGCGACGCGAGTCGTTTCCTATTTCCGCGAAGGTGACGATCGGTTGGGAAAACGCGCACTGGATGTTTGCATTCAAGCGATCGAAACATATTCGCAAGCATTTGGCCCGTATCCTTATCCGCTGTTGCAAGTGATGGAAATGCCTCTTTCCGCCGGCCACAGCAGCACGGAACTGACTTCGCTCATAGCGCTGGCCCAGGCGTATTACATTGACTTCGATTCGCCAAAATCATCTCGCTTGCCTGGCTTTCTGCGCGAACAAGCGGATGTCATCAAAACGTCTTTTGAATTTTCGCTGGCCCATGGCGTAGCCAGACAGTGGTGGGGCGTGGCGGTTGGAAGCGATTCCGAACGAGTTCCTTACGTGGACGAAGCACTGGCCAGTTACGCGGCGGCTTATTATCACGAAGCCGTTTACGGGAAAGGCCTCGGCGACATCATTTTGAAGCAACAGCTTCATGGAACGTACCAGGCATATCGGATGCTCGGCGGCGTTGATTTAGAGGTAGACAAACCGGCAAGAGAGTTTCGTAACGCGCTGCAATTTACCGCCATCGTTCAGGCCAAAGGAGCAATCCTGTTTTCTCAGCTTCGCCAGGAACTCGGAGACAAAAAGTTTTTCAATGCGTTGAAAACATACTATTCGACGAACAAATTCCGGCTGGCAACACCGGATCAACTGCGAGGCGCATTCCTGAACGAAGTCGAAGACCAACGAAACGTTCGCGCGCTTTTTCAACGCTGGCTGAGAGAAAAACGCGGCGATGAAGACATTGGGGCACCGGATATGACGTTGTTGTCGCCATCGGTTTCCAAGATTCGAGCGCTCGGTCGCGTCTTTGTGAAGATTGGAAAGACGGCAGCCAAACCGTTTTGATTATCCCGGAGGCCAGGTCATCGGGCGTCCGCCCATCACATGCAGATGAATGTGAAACACGGTTTGTCCAGCGTCGGCTCCGGTGTTGGCGACAACTCTGAACCCGTTTTCTGCAATTCCCTCTTGATGAGCAATCTTTCCGGCAACCAGCATCAAATGTCCTAAGGCCGCGTGATCGCCTGAACCAGCTTCGTTCAGCGAGGCGATATGCTTTTTGGGAATCAGCAGCACATGAACCGGCGCTTGCGGATTGATGTCACGGAACGCAAAGGAATGGTCGTCTTCGTAAACTTTCGTTGCCGGAATCTCCCCCGCAATGATTCGGCAAAAGATGCAATTGCTGTCTGACATTCTTTCTCCTGTTGGATTGAGTAAGATAAACTGTGTGCGGCGCGTTGGCCGCCAAAATACTAGCACAGCAAGTTTTCGCCGCAAGAAGCATTCAGCAAGCCCAAAAAGGCAAAGAGGTAATTTGATGTCAAACCATTTCAAAGCACTATTTGTAACCGCTCTCTTACTTTCCACCGGCTGTGACATCAGCCACGCCAACAGTTCCGGGATTGAGCAACAATCCGGCGCTCCGTTTCGGGTTCAGAACTTCACGTACGAAGTGGTCAATTCTTACCCGCACGATCCGGCGGCGTTTACTCAAGGATTGCTTTATAACCAAGGAGTCCTGTACGAAAGCACCGGATTAAACCAACGGTCGTCGCTGAGAGAAGTTGAACTAACCACCGGACGGGTGATTAAGAAGACCGACCTGTCCGGTGAATACTTTGCCGAAGGTTTAGTGCTGTTCAACAACCGCCTGTATCAACTGACCTGGCAAAATCAAAAGGCACTGGTTTACGACTTTACCTCTTTTGCTCAAGTAAACACGTTTAGCTATTCCGGCGAAGGTTGGGGGCTGACGCACAACGGTCAGTCTTTGATTATGAGCAATGGCAGCAGTCAAATTCGTTTTCTTGATCCTGAAACGTTTCAAACTCAACGAACCATCAGCGTGACCGACAACGACCGGCCCGTTCCACAGTTGAATGAACTGGAATACATCAAAGGAGAAATCTTCGCCAACATTTGGTTGACGGACAAAATCGCGCGCATTGACCCGGCTTCTGGCAAAGTCACTGGATGGATCAATCTGGCGGGTTTGCTGAAACCCGAAGACCGAACGGGTGCTGTAGACGTTTTGAATGGAATTGCGTACGACGAAGCAGGCGACCGGCTGTTCGTCACAGGCAAACTTTGGCCGAAGTTATTTCAGATCAAACTGATTTCGCGGCGCGATCCGGTCAGCCGATAACCACCCAGCATTAGCTCGCAAAGTTTTGCTTGACGCCCAATTCAGAACCGTTGATGGCATCAAAATAAACCGTCCAACTCAATCCCTTTCCGACCAGAACCGGCAAGGCCAAATGAATTTCCAGGCGGTTTCCTTGTAGTTTAGGGTACACGATCAGATCGCCAATTTTGACGTCCTCGCGTTTGCTTAGCTTATAGCTTTCCGGGCGACCGGCAATGGTCGAGTAGCTGAATTCCCGGCCCAGCAGTTTGTCATAAATTTCCTGGCTTTTGATTTCGGGCTTCGTCGGCAGATTTGCTTCCGGCAACAGACTGCTGCCGACCTGCAACAACTCTCCTTTTTTGCTGATGACAAATCGTAATTCACCATAGCCTTCCGCAATTTGAAACGGATAGTTGGCTTGCCAGAACAGCGCGCGAAAGAAATTCCCTTCATCCGTGAACGACACCAGCGATAGGTTGCGCAAACTGATCGAATCACTGCTCAGCACCGCACCGGATCGGTCAATGAACCGCCGCAATGCTTCTTTCGCTTCCATCTCACCGAAACTTCCAGCTTTGGTGTTGATGTTGATTCGCCCTGCAATGTCCATCGGCAACGCGCGCGGAGTATTCAGCACTGGCATCAAATCCGGCTTCACGTCTAACAATCGCCACTCAACTAGAAACTTCTTCCAGGCTTCCTGAAAAGATCGTTGGCGGTCAGGCGTATCTTCGATAAACGGCGGGTAATTGTTCTGTTGTTGCTGTGGCATATTTGTCGCGATCTGTCCCGGCGCGGCACACGAACCACCAATGATGGCGAAGCAGAAAATCAAGACGAGTTTTTTCATAGGCATTAAATCTCGCCCTCGTGATGCAGGAAGTCAATGGCCGGTGTTGAATTGAACGATTTCAATTCCAACAAAACAAAACGCCACCGCGGTTTCAATCATTCATTGAGTCCGCTGCGGCGTCTAAGTTCAAACAATGTTGTGCTATCGGCCTTGATGTCTAAATGTTCAACTATCAATCTGGATTGCGTCTCGGCAAAAAACCGATTCCGTGTGAACTTAGTACTCGCGCAAAAGAAATTCGGGATAAAGAATACTGAAATTCAGCATTAATAGGCGCTTCCGAATTCTAAATCCTGATAAACATCTGTTTTACTACTTAGAAACATTGCTGCTTAGATACTCTTGGTATACCTGCATTAGCCTCCCACAAACACTTTGTAAGCTTCTTAAATGTTCTTCGTTTGTTGAGTCATACCCAACTTCCATTTTGTTTATCAAGATGTCCTCCAAGCAATTCAGCAACTCAGGTTGATTTTCGATATGCTTAAGAATTGAAGGGATATACCCTTTATATTCGTCTGTAGCTATTTGAGCATCAACAGCAATAGGGTTCCAATCTGCTAGGATACGGTTCATATTTTCGATAATTTGTTTCATACGACTAAATACTGCGGAAACTAAGTTCTTTGAATGGCGTTGTTGCACGAATTGAAATGAGAAGCTGCGGGTGCGATG
>ERZ650309.1640-NODE-1640-length-10470-cov-4.460010_pt1 | contig 10470 bp, 15 predicted proteins | sample MGYA00376245_ERZ650309 | MGnify/ENA primary metagenome ERZ650309 (study PRJEB26733, sample SAMN07839294) | wastewater metagenome | biome: urban; feature: wastewater treatment plant; material: waste water | place: USA: North Carolina | collected 2016-04-26 ...
CGTCTACAAGGGATCGGGCCTCGGGCGTCAACCCCCATCCGGCGAGATCGCGAAGATCCTCGCGTACGTCAACCGGGTGCGCCCCGTCACCGCAACGGGCTACGTGCGCACCCCGCTCATGCCGGCCGCCTCCGCGCTGCGGATCCGGGTGCGGGTCATGCCCAGCACCGCGAAGAACGGGACGTACGCCTACGACTGGCTCGACGCTGGGAGCTCCACCGCGATCACCGCGCGCACGTCCAACTCCGTCACGGTGGCGGCGGTTCCGGCGGCGCTCGCCGCTGCGTACGCAGCAGGAGTCCGGCCGCGCATCCAGATGATCATCAGCACGACCGGCGCGTCCCCCATTCCGTACGTCGGGCGCGTGACCAACATCGCTGCCGGCGTCCTCACCCTGGACCCTCCGTTCGCGACTCTGCCGACCGTGGGCGACTACTTCTGGCCGGGCGGGTCGGTCGTCGTTCCCGTGGCGCAGCGGATCCTCGACTACGTTGACTCCTTAGGACCTTCTAGGGCCTCGGGCTTCGCCGATCCCAACGACGCATGGGACGACTCGGTGGTCCTGGAGCGCGTGGTGGAAGTGGTTATGGACACCGTGGACACCGACGGGACCCCGATGGTGACCGCCATGAGCGCGCCCGGCCCGATCGCGAACGTCGTGGGGATCGCGGTGGGCGCGGGCGTATTCAGCTCGACGCCCTACAGGGCCAAGGACATCGACCCGCTCTCCGGGCCCGAGCTCCTCTACCTGCGGCAGGGCGGGATCGAGGTGATCCAGGCATGAACGGGCCCTCTCGAGAAGACGTCAAGGCGCTCCTGGTCTCTCTCCTTCCGGCGGGTTCCGATCAGCTGTACGACCTCTCGGAGTCCGCGTACATCGGCGGCACGTTCAGCGGGCTGGCCGGCGCGCTGAAAGACACGCTGTATGACCGGATCGCCGTGCTCCGTGACGAGGTCAACCCCTCGACGGTGGCGGAGCTCATTCCGGAATGGGAGCAGGCGTGCGGCCTGGCATACACGCCGATCGCGCTCTACGGGACTACGGAGCAGCGGCGCAACGCGGTCCTGGCGGCGCTCCGCATGTCCGGCGGGTCCTTCAGCCTCGACGAGATCCGGTCCATCGTGCAGCCCTACTTCTTGTACGCGGACCCCTCCCAGATCGTGATCCTGGAGGCCGACCGTCTCGCGCTCAGGAACGCGCACACGTACCTCAACTTCTTCGGCACGCGCACCGCGGGCGCCGGGTTTAAGTGGGAAGGGTTCCCGATCGACGTCTTGGACGGCCCGCGCATCAGCGCCGCCGGGGCGACCGTGACCATCACGGTCACGACCAACCGGCTCGAGGGAGTCGAGATCTCCCTGATCTCTCCCTCCGGCGCCAAGGTGACCTGGCCTGCGGGCTGGCTCGCGCGCGACCCCACGGCGGTGACGCTGGAGGCGTACAGGTTCTTCGCGCCGCAGCTGGCCGGACTCCCGATCAAGGGAGAGTGGAACCTCGGCTTCGTCAACTACCTTGACTCGGTCTCTCTCCACGGCTGGGGCGTGTTCGTGGAGGGAACCGGCGTGAGCTACGGGGGCGGCACCCCGCCGGCCCGCCTCGGCGAGGGGCTGGGCGCCGGGATCTACAACTTTGCCGTCGTGGCCGACCCCGCAAAGTTAGGAGTCGGCTACGACCTGGTGGGGGCGCAGCGCGCGCTGTCCCGGTGGAAGCCGGCCCACGTAAACGGCCGGGTGGTCTCGATCCTCCCGATGACGTCGACGATCTGCGCGACTCCGGACACGACGACCGCGACACCGGGCCTCGCGATCCCCTGCTGATCGGGAATCCGAAAGGAGTCTCATGGGAGTCCTCCGCTATCAGGCTGCGCTCTTGCACCTGCGGCGCTCGGCCCGCGACTTCTGCGAAGCATTCGTGGACGCATCGCGCGCCGCGCAGGATCTTGATCCCGAGGGCAAGGCGCCCCCGGATCCGGTCGCGCGGCAGACCTTCGTGGAGGTGGCCGCCATGCTCGGGGCGGCGGCACGCATCCCGGGCGCGCGCGAGGTCCTCCTCACGGCGCTCACGCAGCACAAGGAGTCCTAACCGTGGCCTGGCCGCTTAGCCCCCTTCAAAGTTTTCTCAGTGGAACGCCCCCGTTTATCGAGGCTGCCACGCTGAACAGCGTGCAGGACGCGATCATCCGGATCGTGTCTGGAACGTACTCGCTCAAGTCCGTGTACGTGGACGGCACGGGGGGCGTACCGATCCTGGACGCATTCACCCGTCCTGGGACGGTGACCGTCAACGGGCTGATCACGGGGACGACGCTCCCGACCCCCGTCCAGACCGAGGATGGCCTTATCGGCCTGGGAAACTGCCTCCGCGGCTGGGCGGTGGTCTCCGGGGCGGGAGTGCTCCTGCGCGGGTACAACGTGATCGGCAGCGAGCGGACCCCCGCGGGCGCGGCCAACGGGGACTACCTCCTCACGTTCCAACCGGATCTTACCGACGGGACGAACATCTGCGTGTTCGCCTCGATCCTGGGGAACGGGACCCCGGCGACGATCGACTACGTGCCGAGCAAGGTCGGCACGCATCAGACGGTACGGATCGGGGTCTTCAACCTGGCGGGGGCGCGGACGGACCGCGCGGTGAGCTGCGGATTCTACGGGGAGTGACTCATGCCCTGCATCCTGACGGATACTTACGGATATCGCTCTTCCGCCGGATCCCTGGTGGGGCTTGCCTCCCAGACGATCCTCGCGGTGCCTAGCTCTCCGCTCCTGAGCGTGGACTACGCGGGAGACTGGCACCCGCTCAACGGGATCAACCCGCTGGTCACCGGAGGGCCTCCCTATCAGTACGGGGTGAGCACCACGACGGACGGGACCGGGGAGTGGTCCCTCACGCTGCCGTACGGAGCCACGGAGACGGAGCCGGTCTCTCCTCTGGCCAGGTGGACGATCCTCTTTCCCGACCAGAACGCGATCTTCGGAGTGGTCCCAGACGATGCGGGCCCGCTCTCTGTGCGCGACCTGATCCACGACCACGGCTGGGAGTGGGTCAACAACATCTACATCAGCCCGGTGACCTCCGGGACGTTCGCCAAGGGAACGGCCACCTTCAGCGGGGGGAGCGCCACGGCCACGATCCTGTTCGTGGGCGGCGGCTTCGCGAGCAACGCCTACCAGGTGCAGCTCACCCCGAGCACGGACACCAACGACGGGAGCATCCCGCGGGTGGGGTGGGCGAGCAAGACCACCACGGGCTTCACCATCAACCTGGATACCGCGGACGCCTCTGTTTCCGTGGACTGGCAGGCGCAGCTATGAAGACTCCCAAGCTCTCTCTCCTGTTCCTCCTGCTGGCTCTGGGAGCTCCCTTCGCAGCTCTGGGAGCCCCGATCACGTCCGCGAAAACGGACACGCTGATCCTCAACCCCCTTGGGTCGGCGCCGACCTGCCCCACGGGGAAGGCGTGCGTCTACGCGCTGAGCACGGGCGGGCAGATCTGGGACGTGGACTCGTCGGGGCTGGTCCTGAAGAGCCACGCGGCCAAGTCATTCCGGACCTCCTCGAACTGCGCCGGCCTCGCTTCCCCGGCCAACGGGGACGTATGTTTCGATTCCTCCCTGTCCGTCTTCCGCTACTACAACTCGGGCTGGATCACGGGCACCTCGGACGACTCGCAGGTGGTCCACAAAGCCGGGGCGGAGACGATCACCGGGGTAAAGACCCTCGCCGCCGCCCCGGTCTTCGGGGCGGGCCTCACCGCATCCGGCTCCTCGAGCAACGACTTCTCCGGCTCGTCGGGGACGTTTAAGACCAGCACGGGCGCGGTGACCATCGGCCCGGGCGCGGTGGGGATCTCTGGGAACGTCACGCTGACCTCAGGGCGCACGCTCTCGGCCGGGGCCAACGTCCTGATCGGCTCCGTCACCGACAAGCTCAACGCGGTCCACCTGGCCATCGCCTCGCAGGCGGTCGGGGACCTCCTGTACGCCGACAGCGGCTCCACCTTCGCCCGGCTCGCCGACGTCGCGGCCGGGTCGGTCCTGGCCTCGGGCGGGGTCGGCGCGGCCCCGGCCTGGACGGCGAACGGATCGCTCACGGGGCTGTACGCGGGGCAGTGGATCGGGCACGCCAGCGGCAACCTGACCGCCGGCGGGACCAAGTACCTGCAGACGGCCGACAGCGCGGGGGAGGCGGCCACTCCGCGCCCGCTGCACCTCTCGCCCGTGGCGATGCAGGTGCTCCTCTTCTCGTGCGTGCTGCAGGCGGCGCCGGGCACGGGGGAGTCCGTCGCGTTCACCCTGGTCCAGAGCACGGACCGCGGGGCGACCTACTCGGACACGACCGCGACTTGCACGATCTCCGGGACGGCGAAGGAATGCACCGACTCGACGCACCACCCCGCCACGGCTCAGTACGACCTGCTCGGAGTGAAGCTCGTCAACTCGAACGGCGGGCTCTTCGTGGCGGCGGACGCGGTCTGCACCGCCAGCATGGCGAAGTGAGGAGAACATGAGGACCACCCTCTTCCTGATCGTGCTGCTCGGGGGATGCGGCCGGTGCCACCCCCCGGCGGCTCCGGCCGACATGGCCAGGCCCGACGCGGCGGCGGCCGACATGGCCAAGCCCGATGCCGCGGTGTCCTGCCTGCCCCCCGGGGCGCCCTGCGACCCGCTGCGCCCGCCTCCCTGCTGCGACGGAATCACGTGCGCCGACAACGGGCGCTGCCCGTGACCCTGCTGCCGGACCTTCGCCCGGCCTCCGCCCGCTAGCGCCCCTCTCTCCAGACCCCTGTAGCACCTCACGCTCCCTGCTGGGAGCGACGGGAGACCTCTATGAGCGCAACCCCCAGGTCAAACGACCTCGGCGTCATCTACTACAAGAACGGCGACGGGTCGGGGACCTACGTCGACATCTCCGGCACCACGCAGCTGGTCGGCACCCTGACGGGCAGCTACACCGAGCAGGTCACGGTGGGGCCGGGCCTGGTGGACTACTCCCACCCGTGGGTCGGCGCCCGCGAGGCGCTCTCCCTGTTCGTGGACATCGTGCTTGGGGCGGCCACCTCGATCGAGGTGAAGCTCCAGGGCCGCTACGACGCGAGCTCCCCCTGGACGGACATCCAGACGGTGCAGGAGACGAGCGGCGCGGTCGCGTCCTTCCACTCCTTCGCGTCGTCGGGGACGTACCTGCTCCAGACCTCGAGCGCGCTCAGCGTCCCCCAGATCCGCGTCGTGGCCAAGGCGAGCGGCGGGGGCTTCGGGGCCGACGACTCGGTCCGCGTCCGCGGGTGGATGGAGTAACGCCGTGCAACCGACCTATCCGACGCACCCGAGCGGCATCCCCAGCGGCGCGATCGGCAGCAACCCGCCGCTCTCGCCCCCCACGCTCTCGCCGACGAGCCCGCTGCCCATCGACTACGGCGGCACCGGCGTGAGCAACACGCAGCCTCCGGGCGCCCTGCGGTTCTTCGGCACCAATCAGGACGACGTCATCGCCTGGTACAAGCAGGTGCCGCAGCGCGTGGTCCTGGCGAGCCTCGCCGGCCCGAGCGGCATCTGGTTCCCGGTCCAGTGGGTCGGGCCCAGCTACGCGCTGGAGAGCAGCGCGTACGTGACCGGCTACACCGGCCTGGGCTTCTACCGGGTCCAGCGGGCCGGGAAGCTCTCGGGGTGGGCCGTGGAGGTCGCGTACCCGACGGGGTCGACCTTCGACGCGCACGTCTACGTGGGCCCCTCGCCCGACCTGCTGGCCTTCTCGGGCGTGGTCCTCACGGTCGTGGAGAACCAGTACGTCTCCCAGAACCTCCTCGACGAGCTGGAGGTCGCCGCCGGGGACTGCATCGCGGTCCTCAACTCGGACCCCGGCGTGGGCTTCACGCCGAGCGCCTTGTCCATCACCGCCGACTTCAACGCCTACCCGTAAGGAGTCCACCATGGCCTTCAACAGCTCCGCGTTCAACCCGCGCCAGTACGAGGTCGCCTGCATCGCCACCACCGGCACGCTGGTGCCCGGGACGGCGGTCAAGCTCCCCGACAGCCTGCCCACGGGCCTGTCCACGCCTGCCTTGTACTTCGTGTTCTCCGCGGCCGGCACCGCGGACCGCCCCGTGGGCGTGGTGGGCCTGGGCGGCAACGTCAGCCCGACCATGCCCGGCCGCGCCGTCCTGATGGGCGGCTCCCCGCTCGTCCCGGTCCTTCTGGACAGCGCCGTGGCCAAGGGCGACGCGCTCAGCATCAAGACCGCGGACGGCAAGTGGGGCAAGGCGGCCGGCGGCGAGACGCCCTACGTCATTGCCTGCGAGGCCGGCGCCATGGGCGACCTCGCCTGGGCCTCGGTGCTCTGATGCCGGGCCTCTGGACGCCCGAGCTCGTCGGCTCGGCCATCGCGGCCATCGTCCCCTCGGCGACCTACGCCTGGCGGGTGTGGATCGCGCGGAGGGAGCGCTCCGAGCAGCGGGCCGCCATCCTGGCCGCGGCGAGCAACCCGGCCGTGCTGGCGGCGCTCGCCAAGCTCGACGTCCCCTCGGCGGAGCTGAGGGGACCCACCGCGCTCCTCCTGGTGGCGGCGGCGGCCGGGACCCTGGCCGCGAACGCCACGCTGGCGGCGCCCCTGGTCGGGGTGGAGCTGCCCTCGCACGCGCTGGGTGCCGGCCTGAGCGAGGCGCCGATGCCGGCGCGCTGCAACCCGCAGGACTGCCGCCCGCCGGCCTACTGCGCGGGGGGCGCGTGCCAGGCGGAGGCCAAGCCGCCCCAGCAGCCCGCGCCCCAGCCGGCCGCGCCGGCGCCCCGCGTGGGCAGCGGGCGCGCCGCCCGGCCCCGGGAGGACCAAGAGGTGGTGGGGCCGCGCAGCGGCTACGCCCGCGTCCCCTGGGCCGAGACGCTGCCCGGCCGCTGGTCCCCCTTCCTGCATGAGGAAGGGCCGCGGTGAACGAGCCGCACCTGGAGCCCTACGCGCCGGAGCAGCCCGCAGCTCCCGCTCCGGCCGAGCGCGCGCCCGACGTGTCGATCCGCATCCAGCTCGACCTCTCCGAGGAGGCCGAGCCGCAACCCGAGCCCGAGACGCGCACGCGCCTCATCCCCGTGCCCGTGCCCGTGCCCGTCCCGGTGCCCACCGAGGGGAGTTCCGACGATGAACCCGAAGACGATGATCCTGAGCTTGTTCTTGGCTCTGTCTCTGTGCGCTAGCGGCTGCGCGGAGACGGTGAAGGTGGACTGGACCGGCTACCAGCCCCCGCCGCCCGGCATGGGGAAGGCATGCTCGCCGATGGCGGTCCTGGGCAACCCGAGCCGGACGGCCGGCCTCACCAAGATGGACCCGGCCGCGCCCGGCCCCGAGGGCTGCGTGGCCGCCTGGCGCTGCGACGCCGACCCCTGCGTGCTCGAGATGTCGAGCCGCCCGTACGAGCCGGGCACGATCCTCACGTTCCTCTTCGACGTGAGGAGCACCGCCGCCGCCGACGCGCTCCCCGCCGTGCGCAGCGCGAACATCGCCGTCGGGCCCGGGGGCTACTTCGGGATCGCCGGCCGCGAGCCCGGCGCGAAGAAGACGGTGAACCTGGCCGGCGGGAAGTGGGTCCGCGAGCATGCCGAGTGGGCTCTCTCGAAGACCCCAGGGGATGCCCGCTTCGCCGCGGCGACCCTAACCCTGCGCAAGGGGACGGAGCTGGCGCAGGCCGGCTGGCGTCTCTACCAGCCCTGAACGCCCCCGCCTCGTCCCCCCGCCCCGTATCCCCGCCTTCCCCCCCACCTCGTATCCCCCCGCGGACCGCTACACCGCGTCCGCGCCGACTTCCTCAAACTTCCACTGGTCCGCCTTCGACCCGACGAGCTCCGGAACCTGATGCTGTGGAAGCCAGATGATCGGCCCGTTGACGTCCATGCGGAGCTCGACCTCTAGGCCGCTCGGCTTGTGCGGGCCGGGCTTCCTCCGGCCGGTCAGCCGTCCGGGCAGGTTGTAGCTCCCTGCGGGCGCTCCCAGCGGTGGCTGTACATCGGTGACGGTGACGGACTGACCCTTGGCAGATGGTTTGATGTGCATGAAGGGTAAGGTAGGCACGCCTGAACAAACGTCAAGTGGCCGGCGCCGTCCCGCCCTTCCTCTGCTGTCTCCCCGCCTCTTCCTTCGCGTCCCCCAGCACCACCTCCGCCAGCTCGATGGCGCGCATCAGCTTGTGCGGCCCGCCCTCGGCTACCTGCCGGGCGAGCGCGACCTTTGGGTCGGCCAGCACGCCGCGGGCGAGCTCGTCCGCCAGGACCTCGGGCACGGGCGCCCCGGCCGCAGCCAGCGTGAGGACCGCGAGGGCGATCTGGGCCGGTGCGGTCCAGTCCGCCCCATCTGTCCTGAAACTGTCACACGGAGGGGGGTTGGAGGGGGGTGAGACCTGGCCCTCCCCCGAGAGTGACCGCGGCGCGACTCGAACGCGCGACCTACTGTTTAGGAAACAGTTGCTCTATCCAGCTGAGCTACGCAGTCAAGGCAGCGCACGGCTCGTGCCGCGGCGCCAGCCGGCGTGGATATATCACGAACACCCCGGACCGCGAAAAAGTCCGCGCGCGGTGCCGCATCCTCGACGAGGACCGCGCACCGATCTGCCCATAAGGGCCATAAGGACCATAAGGGACATAAGGCCCATCAGGCCCATCAGGGCGTCTTCAGATCGCCGAGCAGGAACGGCAGCGTGGTCTCCAGGCGGGTGCGCAGGCAGTCCCACGCCGTCTCGGACGGGGTCGACTTGCGCAGCACCTGGACCTTGCCGGCATAGCTCGGCAGCGACAGCGCCTTCTGCACCGCGTCGTGCCACGTGGCCGAGGCCTGCGCCGGATCGCTGTCGCTGAAGTCGAGCGCCAGGCGGCTGATGCGGGCGCCCTGATCGGACTTCAGCATCTCCAGGTACGGCGACGGCTGGCCCATGCTCGGCGCCGCGCCCCAGCCGAAGCGGCCCGACTGGCTGGCGGCGCGGGTGAAGCGCGCCTTGGGATCGCTCCAGACGAGGTGGAACGACAGCGGCCCGGCCAGGTCGATGCCGAGCAGCGCCCGCGGCTCGCCGGTGCGGTAGCTCTGCTCGACGAGCGGCACCACGGTGTCGGTCAGGAAGCGCTCGTAGGCGCCGCCGCGCGGCGTGACCTCGGGGAACGTGACGTCGGTGTTGGTCGCGAAGGTGGCCAGGCGCTCGAGCGGGTCCGCCGGCGGCGCGATGAGCACCGCGACGACATCGGGCAGCTGCCGCGTCTGCGCCAGGCGCTCGAGCGTGCGGTCGTAGCGCCCGCGCACCAGCGCGTCCTTGCCGTCGTGGATGTAGAGGCTGGGGTAGCGCCGGGTCGCGGTCGCGTAGCCGGCCGGCAGGTGGATGAGCACCTCGGGGCTGGGCGCGCCCGGGGGCAGCGGCAGGCGGCGCAGGCGCGGCCCCATCTCGACGTAGCCGGGCGCGTAGGCGACCGAGTTCAGCTCGCCAGCGTTGCCGCCCAGGATGTTGGTCGGCGACGGCGGCAGCACGTGCCCGTCCCAGGCGACCTCGGGGTTGCGCGGATCGGCATAGCGCTGGCCGTGCAGGTCGAAGCGGTACTCCAGGCGCGCCCCGGCGGCGCGGCGGCCGCGGTAGGCGACGGTGCCGTCGAGCACGAAGGTCATGCGGTCGCTCGGAGCGCCCCAGCCGTTGAAGTCGCCGACCAGCGAGAGCTCGGTGTGGTCGACGGCGCCCAGGTGCAGGAACGTCAGGCCGCGGTGCGCCGTCCCCTCGCCGCTCTCCCACAAAAGCGGCGTCTCGGCGGCCAGGCGCGTGAGCGTGTCGCGCAGGTCGGCGGCGCGCTGCTTCTGCTCGGACGGGGGCGCGCGATCGGCGCCGCGATCGCGCAGGTCGGCGGCGAGACCGACCATATCTATCGCTACGAGGATATCGGGCGCGACGCGGCGCTGGGTTGTCCGTGCTGCACGAAAAGGTATCGAAATCCGGGAATCGCTTAGCGAACAGGGAATCAAGAGACGCAATATCGATGCGATGATTTTCATCGGACACGATTAACGCCTTGCAGGCTTGTGTTGATGCAGATTGTTGATCTGCATCAAGTTCGCAGAGGGCTTCGTTGAAGGGGATGTGGTTTTGTCCGGACCGCACCTATCTGTAATAGCGCCGGAGTTCGTGCGCTGGACGGGAGTGCTGTTACAGCCTGCATGTTCTGAGGTCGGTCCAAACCCTCACAATGAGGTGGGGGCGAGTTGGTGAAAGTTTTTCAATGAAGTCCGGCTGGCCATGCGTGACTTGTCCAAATCGGGCTTCGGGCTTTTGCGGAGCTTTGCTTGGCAGATCGGTTGGGGGCGATGCTCAGGAAGAGCAGCCCGATTGGCAAAGCTATCGCGGCGTTCGTGCGGGCGAGCAGGTGATCACGCGTCATCAGCCGTCGGAAAAGATCTTCATGCTGTGCAACGGCTGGGCGTTCCGCTTTTTCCAGCTCGCCAATGGCCGCAGGCAGATTTTGAATT
>ERZ650309.1641-NODE-1641-length-10468-cov-5.325363_pt1 | contig 10468 bp, 6 predicted proteins | sample MGYA00376245_ERZ650309 | MGnify/ENA primary metagenome ERZ650309 (study PRJEB26733, sample SAMN07839294) | wastewater metagenome | biome: urban; feature: wastewater treatment plant; material: waste water | place: USA: North Carolina | collected 2016-04-26 ...
CATGGTGATGGACGAAGATTACATTCGCGCGCTGAGTTACGGCATGCCACCGACCGGCGGCGAAGGCATCGGCATTGATCGGTTGGTGATGATTCTGACCAATCAGCATTCGATCCGCGACGTCATTCTCTTCCCGCATATGCGACCGGAAGCAAAATTATAAATCGGCCTGGGAATGTCCCCGCCTGCGCGGGCAATCTTCGCCTGACGCTTGCCTGAAAGGAGGCGGGCGTTCCCAGCTCTTTGAGGAGTCTCACCTTGAGCAAGCAAGCTGCCGTCAAAGGCAACCAGAAAAAATCCGCATCCGATGAACCCGTTCTGCCCGCTGCCGCCCCGCGAACCGAGAAAAAAGACAACCAGCGACTGATCTTGATTGTCGCTGGCGCGTTGGCGCTGGCGTTGTGCTTGACGATTTACGTGATGCGGCTGGATCGCGTGGTCGGGTTGATTGTTGACGACGCCTGGTACTTGTTGCTGGCCAAGGCTTTGGCGACCGGACAAGGGTATTCGCTGATCAATTCACCGACACCGGGAATCACGCCGTTTTATGCTCCGGCGTTCCCTGCCCTGCTTTCCATCTTTTATCGAATCTCGCCGAACTTTCCCGGCAACGTCTGGCTGCTGAAATCGGTTTCGATTGCGGCAATGATGGGAGTCGGCTTTCTGACATTCACGTACTTTCGGCGCGATCGCGAATTGCCGCAGTGGGTGGCGTTGCCGCTGGCGCTGGCGACGACGCTTTTCCCCGCCCTGGTCTTTCTGGCGACTTCGTCATTGATGTCAGAATGCGTGTTTATGGCAGCGCAACTTGGAGCAATCGTGTTGATCGAACGCGGCGTCAAGGCTGGTCAACTGTCTTCTGCCTGGCGATTTGCGTTGCTTGGAGGCGCGCTGGCTTCCTTCGCGTTCCTGACTCGCCCAGCTGGCGTCGGACTACTGGTCGGCACAGTGCTTTACCTTTTGAAGGAAAAACTGACCCGACAAGCGATTATCTTCGCCGCTGTCGTGGCGGTTTGTGTCGGGCCTTGGACGCTTTATTCGCGTTCGCATGCTCCCACGCCGGAACAACGCGCTGAACAGGGAGCAAACATCGTTCAGCCGTACACCACGCAATTTTGGCAGCGAGTTGCCGGTCAGCCGCTGAACGGAACCATCACATTGGAAGATGTGCCGGGCAGAATTTGGAAAAATCTGTCGGAAATCGGCTTGTACGATTTCGGAGGCTTCACGTTTTATTCGCTCTATCGCCCGCTGGAACCCGGCGAGCCAATGCGAATCCCCAGCGAAGCCCGCATGATTTCGCTATTTCTGGCGTTGCTGGCGTTGGCTGGATTCATCGCCACAGCGCGCGAACGGCTGACATTGGTCGAATTTGTCGTGCCGCTTTCGCTTGGCGTGACACTGCTTTGGGGTTGGGAACAGTTCCGTTTGCTGCTGCCCCTGGTTCCCTTCCTGCTGTTTTATTTGGTCATGGGCGTGCGGCTGATTGCGCAGCTTTACGAAAAACTTTACAGCGACGGAAAATCTCGTGAACTCGTTCCGATGCTGGTCATTTCCTGGATTTTGGTGCTGACCACACTGCAAGGAAATATCAAATACATTCAAAAGATGAACGAAGCTCGCCCGGCTGATCGCGTTCGCTGGATTGCGGCTTATGACGAAAACGAAGCGATCATGAAACACATCGGCGAAACCGTTCCGAAAACCGAAGTGATTGCAACCCAAAATCCCGCTTTGCTTCATCTTTATACCGGCCATAAAACTATCGCTTCGGATGATCCGGCTGGTTCGTGGGAAAACTGGAACCGTTTGGGCATAAAGTTTTTGGCCCGAACTTCGCCGGTTCCGCTGCCCAAAGCAGATGCCAACGAAAACCAGTACAAAACCGTTTATCGTTCAAGTGGTTTTCTGAACTTGCGGCTGGTTGATCTGGGCGCACCGGATTCGCGCCCGGTCTGGAAAAAGAACTGAACCAATTTGACCGGTCGCCTTCACTGAATGTCCTTCCAACTTTTCATCGCGTTGCGCTACTTGCGAGCCAAACGGCAGCAAGCTGCTGTTTCAGCAATCACCGCAATCGCCATTGCCGGCATCACCATCGGCGTCGCGGCTTTATTGGTTGCTCAGGCGATGATTCACGGCTTTCGCAGTGACGTCCAGGAAAAAATCCTGGCGGGTACGGATCATCTGAACCTGCTCAAAGAAGACAACGGCGGCATCGAAGGCTACCAGGAACTGACCGACCGCATTCGTAAACTTCCGGGAGTGCTCGAAGCCTCCGCGACAATTTACGCGCCGGTGCTTTTGAGTTTTAGCGGCAGACAGGAACAAGCCGTGCTGAAAGGGCTGGACACCAGCAGCACCAACGATCTTTCTTCCATCACGATTGAGGGCGATAGCCGATTGCTACCCTCTGCACCTGAACAAAGCTCCGATCCCAATGAAGAGCTGCCAATTGAAGGACTCGTTATCGGTCAACAACTGGCCAAAGCATTAGGCGTGAAGCTGGGAGATCAGCTCATGGCCGTTTCCGCCGTTACGCGCCTAACGCCCGTCGGCTTGCAACCTCGGCCGCGATATACGCAGTTTCGAGTGTCCGGAATTTTTTCTTCAGGCTGGTATCAATACGATTCAAAGTGGGCCTATATCACTTTGGCTGCGGCACAGCGACTGACGGGAACCAACGACACTGCGGGCGTCATTCGCTTGAAAGTTGCGGATATTGACCAAGTCAAAGAACTCAGCCAGCAAGTCCTGACAATTGCCGGCAAAGGCTTTGTCACCACCGACTGGCAGGAACTCAACAAGCCTTTGTTTGCGGCCTTGCAGTTGCAGCATCGCATTATTCTTATTTTCTTCGCGTTGCTGATCGTGATTGCAGCGCTTAACATCATCACGACGTTGACCATGATGGTGATTGAAAAGCATCGAGACATTGCCATACTCCGCGCTCAAGGAGCGATGCCAAGGACAATTCACCACATCTTTTTGCTGCAAGGATTGATTATTGGAATTCTTGGCGCCGGACTTGGGTTGCTGCTGGGATTAACAATCAGCTTATTGGCCAATCATTATCAATTGATTTCCGTTCCTGCCGAAATCTATTCGATTTCACACATCACCCTAAAATTGCGCGCCTTTGATTGTCTATGGGTAATGGCTTTAGCAATTGGAATTTGTCTTTTGGCAACCATCTATCCTGCCTCAACTGCCGCTAGACTCGCGCCTGCCGACATCCTTCGTCATGATTAGCCCGTGATAAATATTTCCTGAAACTTATTGACAGCCAAACTTGAGGATACTAAACTGCGCCGCGTTAGTGAGCGATTTACTCACAAGGGTTGTTATTACCTTAAAACGATCGCAAAACTAATTGTTCACGTTAAGCATGCCAACAAACAGCGTATCTAACACCCAAAGCGCATCAAATGAATGATTTGATCAGTGGATATTCTGAAACAAAGTTGCCGTTCACTAAACCAGTTTTGGCAAAGCTTACCGTTCGTCTCTTATGGATTCCACAGACTTAAATTGCTGTTTGTAGGTGTCCGAATTCAAAACCTTACAATCCAAACAAGGAGAAACACAAATGCGTACCTCACGCAAGCTTGCACACGCGCTGTTGGCGCTCTTCGCGCTGGTTGTTATGTCGTCTTTCGCTTTGGCGGCTGATCCGGGACTTGCTTATCCGGCGACTTCCGAAGCTAGCGACCAAAAAGCTGGCTCGATCCTGTTCTACAACGTCTACACTTCGGGCGCCACTTCAGGCAACACCCAAAACACTCGCATCAACATCACCAACACCAACTCGGCTGTTGGCGCTGACGCTTTTGTTCACCTCTACTTCGTTGCTGAAGGCTGCTCGATCGCGGACAGCTACATCTGCTTGACGCCGAACCAGACCGCTTCGTTCCTGGCTTCCGACGTTGATCCTGGTATCACCGGCTACATCGTTGCTGTTTCTGTTGATGGCGTGTTGGGTTGCCCGATCGCCTTTAACTCCTTGATCGGTGACGAATACGTTAAATTCACTAGTGGTCACGCCGCAAACTTGGGTGCGGTGGCATTTTCCCGCTTAAACGCTGACACAGCTTGCAATGGCAGTGCTGTGACGGCGGCGATTAACTTTGACGGCGTCAGCTACAACTGCGCTCCTGCAGTGTTGGCGTTGGACAACGTTGGCAGCCGTGCGGATGGCAATGACACCTTGGTCATCATCAACCGTGTTGGTGGCAACCTGGGTATCGGCGCTTCGACGATCAGCACGATCTTCGGTTTGTTGTACGACGACGCTGAAAACGTACTGAGCTTCTCGGTTTCCGGAAGCTGCCAGTTGCGCAACAGCCTGTCGAACAACTTCCCGCGCACCACGCCGCGTTTTGAAACCTTTATTCCTGCTGGCCGCACGGGCTGGGTGAAATTCTTCAACCAGACTGGCGCGATTGGCCTGTTGGGCGCAGCGATCAACTTCAACGCGAACGCCGCTTCCAGCGCTGGCGCGTTCAATGGTGGTCACAACCTGCATCACCTGACACTGAACTGCCAAATGACTTACACCGTTCCAGTCTTCCCGCCGAGCTGCTAATCCAGCTAGCGCAAGAAGAATGCAACGAAAGCACCGAAAAGGCCGAGAATTCGGCCTTTTCGGTGCTTTCACTCCATAAAAAACAGTAGTTTTCCTCCCTCAAAAGACTGTTCAATCTTTCACATCTTTAAGGAGAAAGCACATGCGATATACCAAACCACTCACTTTCGTAGCATTATCGCTTTTCGCCGTGATTTTACTGTCATCGTTCGCGATGGCGGCTGATCCCGGATTGACCGTTCCGCCGACTTCCGAAGCCAGCGATCAAAAAGCCGGCTCAATCCTGTTTTACAACACCTACACTTCGGGAGCGACTTCGGGCAACACCCAAAACACCCGCATCAACATCACCAACACGAGCGTCACATCTGCAGCGTTTGTTCACTTGTACTTCGTTGCTGAAGGTTGTTCGATCGCGGACAGCTACATCTGCTTGACCGCGAACCAGACGGCTTCGTTCCTGGCTTCGGACGTGGACCCTGGCATCAGCGGGTACATCGTAGCCGTTGCCGTTGGCGGAGTGACTGGCTGCCCAGTTGCTCATAACTGGCTGATCGGAGATGAATACGTCAAGTTTACCTCTGGACATGCTGCGAATCTCGGCGCAGTCGCGTTCTCGGCTCTTTATAATGGTGTGTTGCCGGGCTGCGATGGAAATTCCGTAACAGCGATTATTCGCTTTAATGGAGTGGTTGGGGCTGGTTACAACTGCGCCCCGGCAGTGCTGGCCTTGGACAACGTCGGCAGCCGTGCCGATGGCAACGACACCCTGGTCATCATCAACCGCGTTGGTGGCAACCTGGGTATCGGCGCTTCGACGATCAGCACGATCTTCGGTCTGTTGTACGACGATGCTGAAAACGTACTGAGCTTCTCGGTTTCCGGTAGCTGCCAGTTGCGCAACAGCATTTCGAACAACTTCCCGCGCACCACGCCGCGTTTTGAAACCTTCATTCCTGCTGGTCGCACCGGCTGGGCGAAAGTGTTCAGCCAGACCGGCACCGTCGGTTTGTTGGGAGCTGCGATCAACACCAACCCCAACGCTGGTTCCAGCGCTGGCGCGTTCAACGGTGGTCATAACCTGCACCACCTGACGCTGACGACAGCTACGTATGTCGTTCCGGTCTTCCCGCCGAGCTGCTAATTACGCAAGGCGTTAGATCGCTGATGGCCCAAATCATCAGCACACTTTTATGGGTGAGCATTCAAGATGCTCACCCATAAATTTTTTCGCCTGGCCTTTCCTACCGCGATCAAGCCTCCATCCTCCCGTGATTGGCCGTCACAATATTCCGAACCCAAAAAAACGATTGCCAACAAAGCGTCCATAAAAGCCTGTTGATAGCTTGGAAGAACGAATGCGCCGCGTGCTTAAGGGGGTGGAAAAACCACCCAATCAGGTTGCTTTGACATTGTGCCGAGAAACCTTGCGCAGCAAGTTTTTGAAAATAAAGTTGCGAAGCGTAAAACCGATTGGCCTAGTCGTTACGAATAGTAGGCGACGGTGATTACGAGAGAACAATAAAGCAGGAGTCAAGCAGGAGAATGAGGGGGCAATAACACGAGTCTTGAAGTTAAGACACGCTTGCCTAACGCTGCACTCCTTAACTGATCAACATTCAATTTCACAACATAAGAAGCCTTGTGCTTTTCAGGGAGAGGTTTGCCCAATGACGAAGATAAGCAAAAGAACATTGCCGGGAATCATAGCCGCGCTCGGTCTGGCGGGTCTGTTCAATTTGATGATTTTGGTTGCTGCCGGTGTGATTTCACCCGCAGTCAGCGCCAGCAAGTTGCAATTGCCTGCGCAGGTTGACGCGACCGTGTATGCATTGACGGCGACGAATAATCTGGTCAGCTTCAACGTGCTGACGCCGGGCACGATCTTGCGCACAGTGGCCATCACAGGTCTGGCGCAAGGCGAAACTCTGACGGGAATTGATTTCCGTCCGCGTAACAATCAGCTTTATGCGATCAGCAGCCAGAACCGTATTTACACCATCAACACTTCAACCGGAGCCACGACCGCCATCAGTCCGGCAGCTTTTACGCCGCCGCTGACTGGCACTGCGTTCGGCGTGGATTTCAATCCAGTGCCTGATCGCATTCGAGTTGTCAGTGATGCCGATCAGAATCTGCGGCTGAACCCCGACACTGGAGCCGTTGCGGCTACCGATACGACGCTGGCTTATGCTGCGGGCGACCCGAATGCGGCAGTCAACCCAAGCATCGTCGGAGCCGGATACACCAACAATTTCAACGGAGCGACGACGACAACGCTTTACGTCATTGATTCCAACTTGGATATTCTGGCGCGACAAGGCTCACTTGGCGGAGCGCCTGTTTCGCCCAATTCCGGTCAGTTGTTCACCATTGGTTCGCTGGGAGTGAACACCACAGATCAAGTTGGTCTGGACATCATCGCGCCAGCCGATATGGCCTTGGCTTCATTGACGACGCAAGGCGCGACAACGTCGGCGCTGTATTCGATCAACCTGGCAACCGGCAACGCGACCTTGATTGGCGATATTGGCGGTGGCCAGATTATCCGAGACATCGCTGTCGTTACCAGTTTTACTTTGCCTGAAGTCGCTGCCGTCAATGCGGCCAGCTTTTTAGGCAACACGCTTGCGCCGGACACGATAGCGGCGCTCTTCGGAAACTTTCAAACCCAAGGTGATGCCGTTTTCGTCGCTTCGACTCAGCCGCTGCCGACCACTCTTGGAGGAGTCAAGGTCAATGTCGGTGGCACGGACGCCGGATTGTTTTTCGCCAGCAACGGACAAATCAATTTCAGAGTGCCCGGCAATATCAATGACGGATTGGCGACAATTATCGTCACCAATTCAAATGCAACGACTCGCACCGGTACGGTTTCGATCAATCGCACTTCGCCTGGATTATTCACTTCGGATTTCAGCGGACGCGGCCCCGCAATCGGACTCTCAACCAGCGATGGAGTGAATTACACCTCGCTTTCAACCGCTACTGGCTCGCGCATTGTTGATCCTGGCACGCGCCAACGTCCGACTTATCTGGTTTTGTTCGGCACAGGCATTCGTAATGCGAAGGCTGAAAATCCGAATGACACAAACGGCGTTGCCGAAGCCGTTCAAGCGACAATTCAGGGTGTGCCGGTTCCGGTGCTTTACGCCGGACGGCATCCTGACTTTGAAGGACTAGACCAAATCAACCTGATTCTTCCGCCAGAGCTTGCAGGGCTTGGCCAGGTGACGATTCGTCTGGTGGTCAATGGGCAGCCGTCGAATCCCGTCACGATCCAAGTCGGTGGCACAACGCCCGCAATCAACTTCCAGCCCATCGCGTTCGGACAAAGCATCACTTCAGGTTTGTCGCCCGACGATCAAGTGCTGGCTGCGCCGGATGGTCGCACGTACTTTTTCGACGCGTACCGATTCACGGCTGTGACGAATACGACGCTGGCAGTTGATCTGCGGTCGTCCGTATTTGACGCGGCGGCAATGCTTTACAAACGCAACGCTGCCGGAACGCTCGACCTGGTAGCGGTTGACGACGACCTGGGAGGTTTAGGTGATGGCGACATCGTCAACGACAACGCGCTACTTTTGACCACGATTCAGGAATCCGCCGAGTACGTGTTGTTCGTTACCAGCGCCGAAGACAATCCGAATGGCACAGGCGCTTACACCGTGCGGCTAATTGGCAACGCGATGCAGAACATTGCGTACGGCGCGACAGTCAACGGGCAAATTGCCGCCTCGGATTTGCAAACTTCAGCCGGTGATTATCTGGACGCTTACTGGTTTGCCGGAGTGTCTGGCGACAAAGTCCAAATCAGAATGAATTCAACTGGCTTCGATTCGTTGCTGATTCTGAACCGAAACACCGGCGCAACCGTTGCCGCCGATGACAACAGCGGAGGCGGAACGAATTCGCTGATCAATTTCACGCTGCCGGAAACCGGCGTGTACGTGATCATCGCTACGCCGTTTGCTCCGAACCGAACCGGCGATTATACGTTGACGCTGACTCGGACGACCAGCTTGAGGCCCGAAGTGTTGGCTGAGGAAACAGATTCAGTTGAAACAGTTCGCGCAACGCGGTTGAACAGCTTGAGCGACGATTCACGGCTGGAAAGATTCGCCAATCGTCGAGTTATCAAGCAATGAACCAATCGGATGGTGGGACAAGCTACCAGCTTGTCCCACTCCAGAAACAAGGAGTGAAAGACAATGCGACGATTGATTGGTTTAGGATTATTAGCTGTTTCGATGCTGGCGACGAACGCTTGTCGTTCGACCGATGCAGCGGCGAAAACCTTGTTGCCTTGTGAAATCGCGTTGGCGGAACACGATGGCAATTCAACACTGGATGAAGAAATTCGTAATACCCAAAAGAAAATTCGTGCCAAACAAAACGACGAACAAACACTGCCAGTGATTGAAAAACTGGGATGGCATTATGTCGAAAAAGCGCGAGCCAGTTTCGATCCGGGGTTTTACAAGCTGGCCGAACAGTGCGCTGCCTGTCTGGAAGCCAAACTCGCTCAGCCGATGAAAGCCGAGCCAGTCGCTCAGACCTTTGCGCCGCTTTCGCCCAAAGCAGCCAAAGCGTCGGCATTGTTGTTGCGCGGCCACGTGCTGCACAGCTTGCATCGGTTTGCCGAAGCCGAACAGATTGCCCGCGAATTGGCGACCACGCGCGGACTGGCTTTTGATTTCGGGTTGTTGGGCGATGTGTTGATGGAACAGGGCAAGCTGGATGAAGCCATCGCCGCTTACCAAAAGATGATGGAGCAGAAACCTAGCCCGCAGGCTTACAGCCGAGCCGCACACGTTCGCTGGCTGAAAGGCGATTTGGATGCCGCACGCGTGTTGATGCGAATGTCAGCACAAGGATCAAGCGCGGGGGATGCCGAAGCTTCGGCCTGGGCCTGGAGCAAGCTGGCGCTTTACGAATTGCAGGCCGGAGCTTTGAAGCAGTCGGCGGCGAGTTGTGAATTGGCGCTGGAACTTCAACCTGGTTATGCGCCTGCGCTGTTGGCCGAAGGGCGAGTGTTGATGGCCGAAAATAGATTCAACGACGCAGTGCCTTTGTTGGAGCGCGCGGCCAAACAGAATCCGTTGCCGGAATATCGCTGGGCTTTGGCCGACGCATTGCGCGCAGCCGGTCGCGGGGATGAGGCTCAAAAAGTTGAATCCGAGTTGAACTTGCGCGGCGCTGGCGATGATCCGCGAAGCTTTGCTGTTTATCTGGCTACGCGCGGCGAACAAACGGCGACGGCGCTGAAACTGACCGAAGACGAATTGAAGAACCGCCGAGACGTTTTCACTCTGGACGCGCTGGCCTGGGCGCAATCGGCAGCGGGCAATCACGATCAAGCCTGGCAGACGATGCAACAATCGTTGGCCACGGGTACAAAGGACGCACGACTTTTCTTTCACGCCGCTGTGATTGCGGCGAAATCCAACCAACCCACCGAAGCTCGACAATTCGCAAAACGCGCTTCGGCCATTCAATCAACTCTGTTGCCCAGTGAACGAGAACAACTGCGGCAACTGAAACTCTAATTCTTTCACGACAACCACACGCAATCCGACGCCTGACGAATGGGCGCAATGGTCGTTGTGTGTCTGGTGCAGTTAAACGGCTCAGGCGTCTGAGCCAAACCTGAAACTTTGAACTGTTCAGTTTTCTCTTCGCCGCCATAGCGGCGGGTGAGGCTCGTTTCCCCTTGCGCAAAGGGCCGGCCTAGCTTGGGCAGGAGCTTCGGGTCGATGCCGCTGCCCACCACCAGGCCGGCGTCGTTGATGCCGAAGGCCACCGTCATGAAGCTGCCGTTGGCGGTGGTGGCGGTGATCAGCGACCCCACGCCGCCGACGAACAGCGCCGCCACCACCG
>ERZ650309.1642-NODE-1642-length-10466-cov-3.655461_pt1 | contig 10466 bp, 11 predicted proteins | sample MGYA00376245_ERZ650309 | MGnify/ENA primary metagenome ERZ650309 (study PRJEB26733, sample SAMN07839294) | wastewater metagenome | biome: urban; feature: wastewater treatment plant; material: waste water | place: USA: North Carolina | collected 2016-04-26 ...
CAAGCATTTCGAATCCGCCAAGCCGTCCGGTTGTCAGGTCTATCTGTTGTTCGAAATAGGGAACAAATTCGCCGTTCGGGATACCGCTGCGCATCCCGCTTTCCGTGTCGTTGCGCTGCTGGAGGGCAAGTTCCATGGACGTGTCGAACCAGGCCGTGCGATTCCGCCCCTGATGCTTGGCCGCATACATGGCGATGTCTGCGCGCCGCATGAGAGCGTCGACGTCCACACAATCCCCCGCTGAATGCGCTATGCCAAGCGACACACTGATGTGCGTGAAGATGCCGTCCGCATCGAAGGGTTGCGACAGGCGGGTTACAACGGCATCCGCTACCCGGTCGACAATTTCCCGATTGGCCAGGTCGAACATGAAGCAGCAGGCGAACTCATCGCCGCCAAGTCGGGCTGCGAGCGAATTCGGCGGCATGAGCTTGGCAATTTCTGCCGCGACAGACCGCAGCAGCGCGTCACCCACGGCATGACCATGCATGTCGTTGACGTTCTTGAAATGGTCGAGATCCAGCAGGAGCATCGCAACGGCCTTTTCGCGGCGCGATGCCTTGGCGAGCATCTCGGCACCATTTTCGATAAGCGACCGGCGATTGTGGAAGCCCGTCAGCGGATCGCGCAGCGCGAGCGAGCGGGCTCGTTCCTCGGCTGCTTTGCGTTCCTCAATCTCCGTCGACAGATCATTGTAGCGGCGCCATCCGAACAGGATCAGCGCAATATTCAGAAAGAGGGCAATCGTCAGTGTGCGGTCGCTGCCGCCGCCAACGCCACTGATGATGTCAATGGTTGATGTGAGCGCGGATGTGCCTGTGCCGACGAACATGATGATCGCGGCAATGACCACGGCACCGGTGAAGATATCCTTCTGGGCGGCCCGAGTGGCCGTTTCGCCAGCGGCCTCCCCGCGCATAAGCATCATTCGCACTGTCGTTTTGCCCCCAGTGTGAGTTTATGAACGATCAGATTAATTTAGGTGAATGAAGAAGGCGTTAAGGCGATTTGTCGTGCCGGTCGATTGACCTTCGCCTCATCTTTCGCTAGGCGCGCCCAAGCTTTTCAAGCGGAAAGCATGAATTAGGCCGCCCAAGGGCGACGCTGGCCGACGAGGTTTCGTCCGCCGGCGCTTTGTGTTTTGGGCCGAAGGGAACGGAGCGAACGGATGTTCGAGAGTTTGAGCGATCGGCTGGGCGGGGTCTTTGACCGGCTGCGTGGCCGTGGTGCGCTCAACGAATCCGATGTGCGCGAAGCGATGCGCGAAGTGCGGATCGCGCTTCTCGAAGCGGACGTCGCACTGCCCGTTGTGCGTTCCTTCATCGACAGCGTCACCGACAAGGCAGTTGGCCAGTCCGTCCTGAAATCGATCACACCCGGCCAGCAGGTCGTGAAGATCGTCAACGATGCGCTCGTCGAAATGCTCGGCAGTGAGGCTGCTGAACTTGAACTCGCTGTTACGCCACCTGCGATCATCATGGTGGTCGGTCTGCAGGGCTCGGGCAAGACGACGACAACCGCCAAGATTGCGAAGAAGCTCTCTGAAAAGGATCGCAAGAAGGTCCTCATGGCCTCGCTCGACGTCAATCGTCCGGCTGCACAGGAACAGCTGGCTGTGCTGGGAGAGCAGATTGGCGTTGCAACGCTTCCGATCGTAGCCGGCCAGCAACCTGTCGATATTGCCAGACGGGCCATGCAGGCAGCGAAGCTTCAAGGCTTTGATGTCCTGATGCTTGATACGGCCGGGCGGCTTCATGTCGATGCCCAGCTGATGGACGAAATGAAGGCCGTCGCGCAGGTATCCGCACCGGCTGAAGTGCTTCTCGTCGTTGACGCCTTGACTGGTCAGGATGCGGTCAATGTCGCGAAATCGTTCGGCGAACAGGTTTCGCTGACAGGCGTCGTGCTGACGCGCATGGATGGCGACGCGCGCGGCGGCGCTGCCCTGTCGATGCGTGCCGTCACAGGCAAGCCGATCAAGTTCGTTGGTACGGGCGAAAAGCTTGACGGGTTGGACGTCTTCCATCCGGAGCGCGTCGCGGGCCGCATTCTTGGCATGGGCGACGTGGTCAGCCTCGTCGAGCGCGCCGCCGAGACAATCCAACAGGATGAAGCCGAGGCGCTCGCAGCCAAGATGGCCAAGGGCCAGTTTGACATGAACGATCTGCGCGCCCAATTGGGGCAGATGCGGCGCATAGGCGGCATGGGCGCCTTGATGGGCATGATCCCCGGCATGAAGAAGGCGCAGGCCGCCATGGCGCAGTCTGGGGTCGACGACCGGATCCTCATCCGTATGGACGCGATGATCGGCTCAATGACGCCGAAAGAACGCTCCAAGCCCGAACTGGTCAACGCAAAGCGCAAGATCCGTATCGCCAATGGCTCCGGGACGACAGTCCAGGAGGTGAACAAGCTGCTCAAGATGCACCAGGAGATGAGCACCGCAATGAAGCGGCTTCGCAAGATGGGCGGGGTGAAGGGATTGGGCGCGCTGCTTGGCAAGGGCGGCGGGCTCGGAGGATTGATGGGCGGAGGGGCTCCGGGGGGAATCCCCGGGCTGCCGCCTGGCATGTTCAAGCGATAATTTCAGTTCAAAAAAGGAAGACTAAAAATGGCAGTTTCAATTCGTTTGTCGCGTGGCGGTTCCAAGAAGCGCCCTTATTACCGGATCGTGGTTGCGGATGCCCGCAGCCCGCGTGACGGCAATTTCATCGAGAAAATTGGCACCTATAATCCACTCCTCGCCAAGGATGACGCCAAGCGCGTGACGCTCGACACCGATCGTGCGAAGCATTGGCTGGGTGTTGGCGCACAGCCGACGGATCGTGTTGCTCGTTTCCTTGATGCGGCAGGCCTCCGCGAGCGCGCAGCGCGCAACAACCCGAACAAGGGCAAGCCAGGCGAAAAGGCGCTCGAGCGTCTTGAAGAACAAGCCAAGAAGGCTGAGGAAGCTGCCGAGGCGGCAGCCGCTGCTGCAGCGGCGCCAGAGCCCGAAGCAGTTGAGGAAGTCGCCGCAGAAGAGGCTCCTGCCGAAGTTGCAGCCGAAGAGGCTGCACCTGTCGAGGCTGTGGCCGAGGAAGCTCCTGCAGCTGAAGAAGCAACGGCTTCGGCTGACGTTGCAGCCGAAGAAGCCCCTGCCGCTGAAGAGGCTGCCGAGGAAAAGGCCGAGGGTTAAGCCTTGGCTCACCGCCCCGTCACACTTGCCGCCATCATTGGTGCGCACGGCGTGACGGGGGAGGTGCGACTGAAACTTTTCGCCGAAGGGCTTGAGAGTCTGACAGCGCACAAGAGCTTCAATGATGGAGCCTTGACGCTCAGGAGTCTGCGCCCCGGCAACAATGGCGCGATTGCGCGTTTTGCCGAAGTGTCGGATCGCAATGCGGCCGAAGCGCTGCGTGGCACCGAACTGACTGTGCCGCGTGACGCACTCCCCCCGTTGGCCGAAGGCGAATATTATCACACTGACTTGATTGGCCTTCCTTGCATCTCGACAGACGGCGCTGATCTCGGGACGTGCGTGACCGTCGAGAATTTCGGCGCCGGCGACGTGCTTGAAATCGAGCGGCCGGATGGCAAGCGCTTCATGGTGCCCATGAAAGCGGACGCGGTGCCGGAATGGGGCAGTCGCATCGTCATTGACGCAGCCTTTGTTGCATGACCTTCCGGGCGCAGATCCTGACCCTTTATCCGGAGATGTTTCCGGGTCCATTGGGTATCTCCATCGCAGGGCGCGCGCTGGAGGAAGGCGTCTGGTCCTGCCAGCCGATTCAGATCAGGGATTTCGCAACAGACAAGCATCGCACAGTTGATGATACGCCAGCGGGTGGGGGAGCAGGGATGGTCCTGCGGGCAGATGTACTTGCCGCCGCAGTTGATCATGCCCTCACAGCCCTGCCAGACGCGCCTCTTCTCGCCATGACGCCTCGCGGCAAGCCGTTGACCCAGGCGCGCGTTCGACAGCTCGCGACGGGCCCCGGCGTGACGATCCTGTGCGGCCGTTTTGAGGGCTTTGACGAGCGGATTTTTGAGGCTCGCCCCATTGAGGAAGTGTCAATGGGAGACATAGTTCTGTCCGGAGGAGAGCCTGCTGCACTGATGCTTCTGGACGCTTGCATTCGCCTGCTTCCCGGCGTAATGGGCGCGGCCTTGAGCGGTGACGAAGAGTCGTTTGAGAACGGCTTGCTCGAATACCCTCATTATACCCGACCTCAAGAGTGGGAAGGGCGCACGATCCCCGAAGTGCTGCGATCGGGGGATCATGCGAAAATCGCCGCCTGGCGGAAACAACGGGCGGAGGATGATACACGGTTACGCAGGCCGGACCTTTGGGAGCGCCATGAGGGCGCTCGGGTTCAGCCTGCCTCTGGCGCGCGGCGGAAGACTAAGAAGGATAAGTGAGGCAATGAACCTCATTCAAACGATCGAAGCGGAACAGATCGCAAAATTGACCGCAAGCAAGAAGATCCCCGACTTTCGTCCGGGCGACACGTTGAAAGTCGGCGTGCGCGTCGTCGAAGGCGAACGCACCCGCGTCCAGAACTATGAGGGCGTGTGCATTGCGCGTTCCAACAAGGGAATGGGCTCGAACTTCACGGTTCGCAAGATCTCGTTCGGTGAAGGCGTGGAACGCGTTTTCCCGCTCTATTCGCCCAACATCGACAGCATTGAAGTCGTCCGCAAGGGCGCCGTGCGTCGTGCCAAGCTCTATTATCTGCGTGGTCGCCGCGGCAAATCGGCGCGTATCGCCGAACGTCGCGACACACGAATTACCGACACCGCGAAAACTGTGGCTGAAGAGGCCTGATCCCGCGCGTTTGAACAAACGAATGACCGAAAGGGCCGGGATCCACACAGGGTTCCGGCCCTTTCTTTTGAGTTGAAGACTGAAGGAAGACATCATGGGCTACCGAGTTGTTGTTGCAGGCGCCACGGGCAATGTGGGCCGCGAAATGCTGAACATCCTCGCAGAGCGGGAGTTCCCCATCGACGAGATTGCTGTGCTCGCGTCGTCGCGCTCGACTGGAGACGAGATCGAATTCGGCGATACCGGCAAGAAATTGCGTGTGCAGAACATCGAGCATTTCGATTGGGCAGGATGGGACATCGCACTGTTTGCCATCGGTTCGGAAGCAACAAAGAAATATGCCCCCATTTCTGCGGCTGCGGGATGTGTCGTGATCGACAACAGCTCGCTGTATCGGATGGATCCGGATGTGCCGCTCATTGTGCCGGAAGTGAACCCGGACGCGATCGACGGATACAAGGCGCGCAACATCATTGCCAATCCCAATTGCTCGACGGCGCAGATGGTGGTGGCCTTGAAGCCTCTGCACGATGAAGCAAAGATCACGCGGGTTGTCGTGGCGACGTATCAGTCCGTTTCCGGAGCTGGCAAGGAAGGGATGGACGAACTTTTCGAACAGTCACGCAACATCTTTGTGGGCGATCCGGCCGAGCCGAAGAAGTTCACTAAGCAGATCGCCTTCAATGTGATCCCGCATATCGACAGTTTCCTTGATGATGGCTTCACCAAGGAAGAATGGAAGATGGTCGTTGAAACCAAGAAGATCCTCGATCCAAAGATCAAGGTTGTTGCAACCTGCGTTCGCGTGCCCGTCTTTGTAGGGCATTCGGAAGCGCTTCACGTCGAATTCGAGAACGAGATTTCAGCGAAGAAGGCGCAATCCATCCTGCGCGAAGCGCCGGGTGTGATGCTCGTCGACAAGCGGGAGAATGGTGGATACGTCACACCGGTCGAATGCGTCGGAGACTATGCAACCTTCGTCAGCCGCGTGCGCGAAGATCCGACCGTGGAAAACGGCCTCGCGCTCTGGTGCGTCTCGGACAATCTGCGCAAGGGCGCCGCGCTCAATGCGGTGCAGATCGCAGAGTTGCTCGGACGGCGTCATCTGAAGAAAGGTTGAGGCTGGTCAGCTCTGTTCGAGCGGCATATTATTCTTCCTCTGATTAGGGAGGATAGTATGCGTTACGAGATTTCCGGCACTGTCATGCAGACTGTGGCGATCGACCTCAACAGAGGCGAAATGCTCTACAGCCAGACTGCAAGCATGGCCTGGATGTCCAATACTATCCGAATGGACACGCACACCGGTGGCGGCCTGTTCGCCGGCTTGAAACGCGCGATGAGCGGTGGTGGACTCTTCATTACGGAATTCACGGCCGAAGAGTCCGGCCATATCTCGTTTGCGCCCCGTTTTCCGGGGCAGATCATTCCGGTTCAGCTTGCAAGCGGGCAGTCTCTGATTTGCCGCAAGGAAACCTTTCTTTGCGCCGAAAAGTCCGTGACCCTCGATATCGCGTTTCAGCAACGCCTGGGTGCAGGCTTCTTTGCTGGCGAGGGCTTCATCATGCAGCGCGTCACCGGACCCGGGACAGTCTTCCTCGATCTCTCGGGCGAGGTGGTGGAAAAGACCTTGGGACTGGGCGAAAAACTGCTTGTCCATGCCGGCCATATCGGGATGCAGGAGCCGTCGGTCGAGATTGATATCCAGATGATACGCGGCTTTCGAAACGTCCTGTTTGGCGGCGAAGGTCTGTTTCTCGCGACGCTGCAGGGGCCCGGCAAGATCTGGCTGCAATCGATGCCAATCATGAATCTTGCGGAAGAAATCGGCCGATATCTGCCGTCGAGCGACGGGGAACGCAGCACCGGGGGCACGGTGCTGGGCACTGGAGTAGCAGCGGCGGCCGTTGGCGGCATTCTTGGCAGCATGTTCGGGAACGAATAGGCAGTGCCAGGATTTTTCGATTTCACCCACGCAATTGCCCGATTGCCAGGTCGCTCTGCTGTTCACGGCTTGCGTGACGGTTCCGGTGCAGATCCCGATTTCGAAACGCTGGCATCCGAGCATCATGTCTATGTTGAGGCGTTGCAAGCTGCGGGTATTCCAGTCGATCTGCTCTTGCCCGAAGAAGGGTTTCCCGATTCCGTTTTTGTCGAGGACGCGGCACTTGTTTTTGGCGAAGGCGCAATCCTGCTCAGGCCGGGGGCACCAAGCCGCGCAGGAGAGGCTGCCTTGCTGCTGCCCGTGCTCGAAAGACATTTTGATCTGGTGCTGACCTTGGAAGAAGGCCATGCGGATGGAGGCGATATTCTCGCCACACCGGATGCGGTGATCATCGGACTTTCCCACCGCACCGATCGCACGGGGGCCGAGTCACTCGCGGTCCTTCTGTCGCGGCTTGGCAAGAAGGCCGTGATTGAGCAGACACCGGCCTCAATACTGCACTTCAAGACCGGCTGTGGGATGATCGATGAGGAAACTGTTCTCGCGGTACCGGAAATGGCAGGATGTGGCGCGTTCAATTCTCTTCGCGTTCTGGTTACGCCCAAGGGTGAAGAAGGGGCGGCAAACATCCTGCGTGTCGGATCAAGGGTCCTGATCGGAGACCATTGGCCCAAAACAAGAGACATGATCGAACGCCTCGGGATCGAGACCGTGGCGCTTCCTGTTGCTGAAATTGCCAAGCTGGATGCAGGTCTGTCCTGCATGTCATTGCGCTGGCGCGCGCGCCTCTAGGCCATAGATCAGAGCAATCGCACCATGTCCTCGAACTCCCAACTCTCAGGCGGTTGCCAGTGCGGCGCCATACGCTACACTGTTTCGGGTCCATTGCGTGCTGCCTATGCCTGTCATTGCGGGGAATGCAAAAAGCAGTCGGCGAGTGCATTTTCCATGTCGATTGCGATCCCATTTGGGCAGCTGGACGTCGCGGGGAGCGTGAAGACCTATGAGACCAGAGCCTTCAGCGGAAAGCGCAAACAGGCCTGCTTTTGCGAAATATGCGGGACAAGGCTTTGGCACCGCATACCAGGCACCGACGATCAGATAACCTTGAAGGTGGGCACCCTCGATGACGCGACGGGAATTTCGCCAAGGGGACATCTGTGGGTATCGAAAAAGCAGCCGTGGATTGTTATTCCTGAGGCGGTTCCAGCGTTCGAAACCCAACCGGAGGATGTTCAAGCGTGGCGGGAAAGTCTGGGGCAGGAGTAAAGTCGTAATATGCCGAAAATGACTGGTGGCTGCCAATGCAGACGAATTCGATACTCGGTCGAGATTGAACAATTTGACGCCTATCTCTGCCATTGCCGTATGTGCCAGCGGGCAACGGGTGGCGTGTCGATTGCATTCAAGAATGTGCCGCGCGTCAATCAGACGTGGGAGACGGAGCCGGACCGATTTGCCAGTTCGCCCTTTGCCAATCGCCTGTTCTGCAGCGCATGCGGGACGCCATTGGGCTTCGAATATGGCGACAGCCCCAATCGCGATATCACAATCGGCAGCTTTGACGATCCGTCGCAATTCTTCCCGACAAGCAATTTCGGCGTCGAAAGCCGTCATGATGCCTGGAGCGATACGAGCGCTTTGCCGGGCCAGCGCTGCGAGGACCATGCGCCCCTTGTGGATCGATGGAAGACTTCAGGAAAGCCAATGCCGTGACCAGTTTTATCAAAGCCGCTGACGGCACGCGCCTCGCCTGGCGCGAGATGGGCACAGGGAGGCCGCTGCTGCTGATCCATGGCTACATCAGTGATGCAGCGACCAACTGGGTCACTTACGGCACGGCGGCGCAACTGGCGGCTGCCGGCTATCGCTGTATCATGCCCGATCTGCGCGCGCATGGCGCGAGCGACAAGCCCCACGCGGCATCCGCCTATCCGCAAGACGTGCTTGCTGATGATCAATGCGCGCTTGTCGATCATCTCGGGCTCATCGATTTTGACCTGGCCGGATATTCGCTTGGCGCACGCACCGCGGCGCGACTGCTCGCCAAGGGCTTGCGTCCCGGAAAGGCCATCCTGTCGGGCATGGGACTTGAAGGGCTCACAAACACCGGCCACCGCCGTGCGCATTTCCGAAATATACTGCGCAACATCGGGCATCATGCGAAAGGTTCGCCCGAATGGATGGCAGAAGCCTTTCTGAAGACGACGGGTGGCGATCCCGTGGCGCTCGACATGATCCTAGATACTTTTGTCGATACCCCGCGAGAAGCCTTGGCCGAGCTCGATTTGCCCATTGGCGTTGTGTGTGGCGTTGACGATCAGGACAATGGGTCTGCAGCGGCCCTTGCCGCATTGCTGCCTCAGGGCGAACTGATTTCCATACCGGGCAATCACATGAGCGCAGTGACCAAGCCGGATTTTGGCCAGGCGTTTGTTGGGTATTTGCAAAAAGGCCGGTGAAGCTGAGCTTCACCGGCCTCCTTACGCCCCCCGGGTAGAAACGGGAATTGGTCGAACTGTTTTTGGTCGTGTCAGGCCACTTGGGCCAGGCCTTCGCCTTCGTCGGCTTCGCGCAGCACATAGCCACGGCCCCAGACGGTTTCGATGTAGTTTTCACCGCCGCAGGCATGGGCAAGTTTCTTGCGCAGCTTGCAGATGAACACGTCGATGATCTTGAGTTCGGGCTCGTCCATGCCGCCATAAAGGTGGTTGAGGAACATTTCCTTGGTCAGCGTCGTGCCCTTCCGCAAGGAGAGCAGTTCGAGCATTGCATATTCCTTGCCGGTCAGATGGACGCGGCTGCCATCGACTTCCACAGTCTTGGCATCGAGATTAACGGCAAGCTTGCCGGTGCGAATGACGGATTGCGAATGGCCCTTCGAACGACGGACAACGGCATGAATGCGCGCCACCAGCTCTTCGCGGTGGAAAGGCTTGGTGACATAATCGTCAGCACCGAAGCCGAATGAGCGTACCTTGGAATCCATTTCACTGATGCCTGACAGGATCAGGACCGGAGTCTGAACCTTGGCGACACGAAGCCGCTTGAGAACGTCATAGCCGTGCATATCCGGCAGGTTCAGGTCGAGACAGATGATGTCGTAATCGTAGAGTTTGCCCAGATCGAGGCCTTCTTCGCCCAAGTCTGTGGTGTAGACATTAAAGCCTTCATTGGTGAGCATGAGCTCGATTGCCTTGGCAGTCGTCGGCTCATCCTCGATCAGCAAAACACGCATGGGCAGCCCCCTTTTGTTAGTCCATCGTGGCAACGGTGCCCCTTCACCGTGGCCTCCGCGCAAACTCTATTAACCAAAAATGTAATGAAGGGAAAAGGTTAATTTTGCGTAAACCCGCCTGACTCCACGAGTCGCGCGCCATCAAGGGCAAAAGCTTCGGCAACCAGTTGGTAACTTCGGCACCGTGCCGCATGATCATGCATGATGTTCACGAGCATCATTTCATCTGCGCCATAAAGGCGTGCAACCTCGTCCAACGCCTCTCGGACGTCTGCTCCTGTGCCGAGCGTAACGCGCCGCCCACGGTCCGGTAAAGGCCTGTCTCTGGCCCATTCTTCTGCCTTTTCAACAGAAGGGACGGCAATAAGCTCCCCGCGGACCAGGTGAGCAAACATGACCTGCGCCGGCAAGGCTTGGCGTTTAGCCTCTTCCGGGGTGTCAGCGGCGATCACCCATGTGGCGACCATAAGATGCGGCTT
>ERZ650309.1644-NODE-1644-length-10463-cov-5.257782_pt1 | contig 10463 bp, 8 predicted proteins | sample MGYA00376245_ERZ650309 | MGnify/ENA primary metagenome ERZ650309 (study PRJEB26733, sample SAMN07839294) | wastewater metagenome | biome: urban; feature: wastewater treatment plant; material: waste water | place: USA: North Carolina | collected 2016-04-26 ...
GCAGGATTCGGCTGCGGTATTCCTCTTCGTCGTTGAGCGGGTACTTGGCGAAGTTGTGGTCGTACTCGGTGTTGATGGCACCGGTCCACATGAAGTTCGCGGAATCGACCATCTCACCCATGACATGCAGATGCGAGGGCTCCTGCAGGTTGAGCATCTGCCCGCCGATCAGCGTGGGGACCTTCGCGAAGCGGCTCAGTGCCAACGCCCGCAGAATCGAGTCAGGCTCGATGCGGATGTCGTCATCCATGAACAGGATCTGTTGGCAGTCAGTGTTTTTCAGCGCTTCGTACATCACGCGGCTGTACCCGCCGGAACCGCCGAGGTTCGGCTGGTTGTGGATGCTCAGTCGATCGCCCAATGGTGCTGCGGCCTCGGCGAATCCGGGATGGTCGACCGCCTTCTTCGTGCCCTGGTCGGTGACGATGACTGCGCCGATCACCTGATCCACCAACGGATCCGACGACAGCGCCGCCAATGCGTTGACACAGTCCGACGGCCGGTTGAACGTGGGGATGCCGAGCGCGATGTTGGCCACACCGGGTGCGGGCACCGAGGCGTACCAACCCGCGCTCTGCACCGTCACCGCGGTGTCGGTGGTGATGTCGAACCAGATCCAGCCGCCGTCCTCGAACGGGTCCAGCTCGATCTCGAACTCGGCAACGCCAGAGCTGACTTCGCTGCCGCCCACCGTGATTCGGGCTCCGGTCGCCTTGGACCGGTAGACGTCGACCCGGGCGCTGCCGGTCAGCTCGACGCGCAGGACAACGGACTCCACCGTCGACCAGCGTCGCCAGTAGCTGGCGGGGAACGCATTGAAGTACGTGGCGAACGAAACCTCGGACTCCGCACCGATTTCCAGCGTGGTGCGAGTCGGGGCGTGGGCACGCCGAGCGTTGGTCGCGGACTCCACGATGTACAGCTGGCGGACGTCCAGCGGCTCACCCGGCCGGGGCAGGATGACTCTGGACAGCAGGCTTACCGCTCGAGACTGGCCCGCAGCCAGTGCACCCGACGGAATGTCGCTCATGGTCAGCTACTTTCTGTGTCGGCATCGCCCAGTGCCGCGCCGTCGCGCAGATGCGGCGCCAGGACGTTGTCGTACATGTTCAGCGCACTGGCGATGGCCATGTGCATGTCGAGGTACTGGTAGGTGCCCAGACGGCCACCGAACAGCACTCGGTTCTCCTCGGTCTCAGCCTTGGCCCGGGCCCGGTATTTGGCCAGGATCGTGCGGTCGGCGTCGGTGTTGATCGGGTAGTACGGCTCGTCGTCGTCGTTGGCGAAGCGCGAGTACTCCCGCATGATGACGGTCTTGTCCGTCGGATAGTCACGTTCGGGATGGAAGTGCCGGAACTCGTGGATCCGGGTGAACGGCACATCGGGGTCGTTGTAGTTCATCACCGGCGTGCCCTGGAAATCCCCGATGGGCAGCACTTCCATCTCGAAATCCAGAGTGCGCCAACCCAACCGGCCCTCGGCGTAGTCGAAGTAGCGGTCCAGCGGGCCGGTGTAGAGCACCGGTGCCGACGGGCTTTGTGCGCGAACAGCGTCACGCACGTCGAACCAGTCGGTGCCCAGGACGACGTCGATGCGGTCGTCGGCGGCCATGTTGGTCAGCCAGGCGGTGTAGCCCTCGACCGGCAGGCCCTCGTAGGCGTCATTGAAGTAACGGTTGTCGAAGTTGTAGCGGACCGGCAACCGGCTGATGATCGACGCCGGTAGATCCTTCGGGTCGGTCTGCCACTGCTTGGCGGTGTAACCCTTGACGAAGGCTTCGTAGAGCGGCCGGCCGATCAGCGAGATGGCCTTCTCTTCCAGGTTCTGCGCATCGTCGGTGTTGATCTCGGCGGCCTGCTCGGCGATGAGCGCCCTGGCCTCGTCCGGGCTGAAATACCGCCCGAAGAACTGCGACACCAGACCGAGCCCCATCGGGAACTGGTAAGCCTGGCCGTCATACATGGCGAAGACCCGGTGCTGGTAGCCGGTGAACTCGGTGAACTGCCGGACGTAGTCCCACACCCTCTGGTTCGAGTTGTGGAACAGGTGCGCGCCGTATTTGTGCACCTCGATGCCGGTCTGCGGTTCAGCCTCCGAGTAGGCGTTGCCACCGAGGTGACTCCTGCGCTCGACGACGAGGACTCGCTTGTCGAGTTGGGTTGCAGCGCGCTCGGCGATCGTCAGGCCGAAGAATCCGGAGCCGACGACGATGAGGTCATACGGGCCGGCGGGCAGGCGCCCAGCTACCCGGGAATCAACGGAAGTCATCGGCTGCAAGGGTATCCGACGAGGACCGCCGGTCCCGAATAGCCGCTCGGCCGGTCGTACCTTCTGCATCACTCGTCACCAGCAGCCACACGGCGCGTGGCGCGCGCCACAGCTGTCGTCGGCGGTGGCGCCTGCAACCGAGCAGATCGCGATTCGCTCACGATTCTGCATCGTCACTCCAGTCACAGCATTCACAGCCGTACCATCGATCACGTCGGCAATTTCGGATTCAGCAGCCAGTTGAGTCAAGCCGGCCGACACCAGAAACCACCGGGGGTGGCCCTCGTCATCGGGACAGGCCTCGGAAACACGTAGTCCAGATATTGAGGAGACTTCCGTGCCGAATCGACGTCGACGCAAGCTCTCGACAGCCATGAGCGCAGTCGCCGCACTGGCCGTCGCAAGTCCTATCGCCATCGTGGCGGCCGCGCAGATCACCCCTGCGTCCACCACCCCCCAGCATCGCGAGTTCGTCCAGGCCTCCCTGGTCACCGACTTGCCCAATGATGTGGTGTCCGCGCTGTCCCAGGGCCTGTCCCAGTTCGGCGTGAACCTGCCGTCGGGCATCTTGGCCGGCAACACCTCCGCGGCGCCGACCACGCTGACCAGCCCTGGCCTCACCTCGCCCGGTCTGACCTCGCCTGGCCTGACCTCGCCTGGCCTGACCAGCCCCGGACTGACTCCGCCGACGGGCCTGACCACCCCTGGGCTGACCTCGCCCGCAGGTGCGGCGACCCCCGGCCTGACCGCCCCCGGCCTGACGCCGGCCACGGCCACCGCCCCGGGTCTGACGGCTCCCGGCCTGACCGCTCCCGGTCTGGCTTCGCCGACCGGTCTGACCACGCCGTCGCTCAGCACGCCCAGCCTGGCCGCACCCGGCCTGACCGCTCCGGGACTGAGCACGCCCTCGGTCAGCCCAGGACTGGGCGCTCCGGGTCTCGGTGGAGCAGGCATGCCGATGACCGACCCCAACGTCGGTTTGGGCCTCGGCCCGGGCCAGGGTCTGGGTGGATCACCCGGCAGCTACCCCATCCTCGGTGACCCCAATGTGGGCCTCGGAGGCGCCGGCCTCGGCGGTGGTAGCAGCAGCGGTGGCGGTGGCCTGATCAGTGACCTGAGCAGCGCCGCGAACCAACTGGGCGCCACGCAGGCCATCGACCTGCTCAAGGGCATGGTCATGCCGGCCATCATGTCGGCCGTCAAGAACGCCAGTGCCGCGGTTCCGGCCGCAGCTCCCGCAGCGGCAGCACCCGCCGCAGCGGCAGCGGCAGCCGCGCCGTTGACCGCCGCCCTTCCGGCGGCCGGGGCGCTCATCCCGTAAAAGTCCTACAACGAAACGGCACCGCAGAAGCCAATCGACGGGCTCTGCGGTGCCGTTGCGTTGCGGGCACTCAGCATATTGACAACCCGGTAACCCGTGTCGAAACACTGGTAACAGCTGACACATACGTAACATCGGGCCGTGCCGCGTCGTCGCCCTGCGCCGTCGATCCTGTTGTCCGCAATCGCGACAACAGCCGTCGTGCTGCCGTTCGCGATCAACGGACTGCCCCACCAGACCGCACCGGCGGGACCCGACACCCCCCAGTTCAACGAGCAGCCACTGGCTGGTGTCGGCGGCGGCGAAACCATCCGCGAAGTGCACCAGGACGCCCCGTTCTCGATGGTCGCGCTCACCGCGTCCGACTTCAACGGCACAACGGCCCGAGTACGGGCGCAACACGCGAACGGGTCATGGGGCCCCTGGTACGACGTCGAGGCGCCCGACGGCGTCGGTGACGCCCACGCCCCGACCCGCGGCACCGAGCCGGTATTCGTCGGACGCACCACCACTGTGCAGATCGCAGTCCGGCGTCCACCGGGCGCGGCGCCGACACAAGCCACCCCGCAGGGCCCCAGCCTGGGCTATCGGCCCGTCGACGTCGAGAAACCACTCGGCCAGAACCTCAAAGCGGTCTTGATCACTCCGCCTCAGGCACCTACCGACACCCAATTCCAGCCGCCGGCCGCGGTCTCGGCACCCAACCAGGTGCCGAACATCATCAGCCGCGCGCAATGGGGCGCCGACGAACACCTGCGCTGCGGAACCCCGATCTACGACCAGGGCGTCCGGGCGGCCATCGTCCACCACACTGCGGGCAGCAACGACTACGCCCCGGAGGACTCCGCCGGCATCATCCGGTCCATCTACGCGTACCACGCCCGCGAACTGGGCTGGTGCGACATCGCCTACAACGCCCTGGTCGACAAGTACGGGCAGGTCTTCGAAGGACGCGCAGGCGGCATCACCAAGGCCGTCGAGGGCGCGCACACCGGCGGCTTCAACGTCGACACCTGGGGCGTGGCCATGCTCGGTGACTTCGACGCCGCGCCCCCGACCCCGATCCAGCTGCGGACCGTCGGCCGACTGATCGGCTGGCGGCTGGCGATGGATCACGTCAATCCCCTCAGCAGCGTCATGCTGACCTCCAAGGGCGGCGACTTCACCCACTTCCCCGCCGGTGCCACGCCGACGTTGCCGACCATCTTCACCCACCGGGACGTCGGTAACACCGACTGCCCGGGCAACGCCGCCTACGCCGCCATGGGTGAATTACGGGATATCGCAGCGGCTTTCGCATCCGCACCGGGAACCCTGAGCGCCACCGAGATGCTGCGGGGCGGGCAGATCTACAACAAGTGGGAGTCCCTCGGCGGTCCCGGCGGACCGCTGGGCGTACCGACCTCCCCCGAGTCCTCGGCCACCGGGTTGGCCCGCTATGCCACCTTCGATCACGGCGCCATCTACTGGTCCCCGGTCACCGGAGCGCAGGCCCTGACCGGAGCGATCTACGACGCCTGGGGCACACTGGGATTCGAGCGTGGCGCGCTGGGACTCCCCACCAGCGGCGAGGTCGCCGAACCGCAGTGGATCGTGCAGAACTTCCAGCACGGAACATTGAATTTCGACCGTGAGAAGGGCACCGTCACCCGAGTGATCGACGGTGTGCCGCAAGAACTTCCGCCGTTGGCCAAGAGTGAACCGGTACAGCTGGAGCGGTTCACCCGCATCGACATCGGCTAGGACCTACAGCCACCAACGCTCGAGTACCCGAGCAACCCCGTCATCACTGTTGTGTGCGGTCACCTCATCGGCCGCAGCTGCCGCCTCTGGATGCGCATTGCCCATCGCTACCCCCAGACCGGCCCACCGCAGCATCGGGATGTCGTTGGGCATGTCGCCGAACGCCACCACGTCCCCGGCGTCGACGGCAAGCGGCGCAGCGACTTCCGAGATCCCGGTGGCTTTGCTGATACCGATGGGAACCACTTCGATCAAACCGTTGTTGGTCGAATACGTCAGATCGCCCTCGAGGCCGATGTGCGGCGCGAGTGCCGCCGCCATCTCGGCACTGGTGGCACCGGCCTTGCGGATCAGCAGTTTGACGGCCGGCAGGCTGAGCATCTCCTCCAGGGGCACCTCGGTGTTGTCCGGGTTGTGCCAAGCATGTTCATAGCCAGGCGAACTCGCGAACTGCGGCACCGATTCGTCGAATGCGCTGCGGCCCACCCGTTCGACGGCCAGCCCGACTCCGGGAATGACCCGGGCGGCGACTTCGGCCAACTCTGCCAACTGGTCAGGGCTCAACGTGTGTGCCCTGATGATCCGGTCGGTGGCGGCGTCGTAGAGGACGGCACCGTTGGCGCACACCGAGATCGGCGCCAGCCCCAAAGCCTCGACGACCGGCGGGATCCACCGCGGTGGCCGCCCCGTCGCGAGCACGAATTGCGTGCCCGCGGCCACTGCGGCATGGACCGCTGCGCGCGTGCGCGGTGTGATGTTCTCCCCGTGGTCGAGCAGCGTGCCATCGACGTCGGTGGCGATCAGCTCAGGCAGCATCAGCGCCTCCCGGCAGATTTGCGGGCCCGTTCGGCCTTGTCGAGCACTTGAGCTTCCTCCAGAGTCGGTGCACCACCACCCATCCGGTGAGGCACCCAGTAGGCGCCCTCGGGATGCGGATAGTCCTGCTGAACCGCATGCAGTTGCGCTGTCATCACGTCACGTAATTCGGCCAACGTCTCCTCGAGTGAACCCGAGGCACCGATCGGCGGGCCCACCCGAACGGTCACCGGAATCTTTTTCCGCCCCAGGCTTTTCGGATGATCCTTGGTCCAGACTCGGTGCACTCCCCAGATCACCACAGGAATGATCGGCACCCCGGCGTCCACGGCCATCCGGGCCACACCGGTCTTGAAATCCTTGAGTTCGAAGCTGCGGCTGATGGTTGCCTCCGGGTAGACACCCACCAGCTCTCCACACCGAAGTTGTTCTACCGCAACCGGATACGCATCGCCACCGGCACTCCGGTCGACGGGGATCAGCCTGGCCCGCTTGATGATGAAACCGACCACAGGGATCGCCTGCACCTCGGCCTTGAGCATGAAGCGGATCCGGCGTTTACAGCGCTCGACCGCCAACCCGGCGGGCAGAAAATCGACGTAGCTGGTGTGGTTGATCGCGATGACAGCGCCACCGGTGGCCGGAATATGTTCCAGCCCTTCATAATTGATGCGCGCACCGGTGACAGCTACCGCCGACTTGGCAGCCAACTCCAAGCTTCGATAAACCGGTTCCACTGGGCTACTCCGCAGTGCCTTCCGCTTGCCGGGCACGGCGAGCAGCCTTTTCACGCGCTTCTTCCAGATCCATCTGATCGGCCTCCGCCAGCGTCGGCGCTGAACCACCCAACCGGCGCGGCACCCAGAACTCCCCGGGCGGATACGGCCCGTAGGCATCCTGCACCTCTGCCAACAGATGCTGCATCCGGGCATGCAGCAACGCCGTCAGTTCCGCAGCAGGCAGCGTCGGATAGATCGGCTCACCGACGTGGATGGCGATCGGCACCTTGGGGCGACGCATGTTGCGCGGGTGCCCCTTGGTCCAGATTCGCTGCGCGCCCCACACGATGTGCGGCACGATCGGCACATCGGCCTCGATCGCCATCCGGGCGGCGCCGGACTTGAATGCCTTGATCTCGAAGCTGCGACTGATCGTCGCCTCGGGGTAGACCCCCACCAGTTCACCCAGTTTGAGCTGCTTGACGGCTTCCTCGTACGAATCTGCGCCGCTCCCCCGGTCCACCGGGATGTGTCGCATCTTGCGCATCAACCAACCGGAATACTTGCTGTCGAAGACCTCTTTCTTCGCCATGAACCGCACCTTGCGGCCGCGCTTCTGCAAAGCCGCGGGCAGACCGGCAAAGGTGAAGTCGAAGTAGCTCGTGTGGTTGATCGCGACCACCGCGCCGCCACTGACCGGCAGGTTCTCCACACCCGTGATGGTGAACTTGAGGCCCTGCAGCCGAAACAACGTGCGTGCGAAGTTGATCGCGGTGCCATATACCGGTTCCACGTAAGTCAGCCTAATGCGGACCGTCGGTACCGCGCTTACAAAGGTCGGCAAGGCTGGCGGGGTGCACGCTGTCGGGCGCTAGACTCGTCGACGAACTCTCCACCGCAATAAGGGGTATTTGTGCAGGTCACGAACGTCGGACACGCGGGATTCAGGATCGATACCGCCGCCGGGAGCATCCTGTGCGACCCGTGGGTCAACCCCGCTTACTTCGCCTCCTGGTTCCCGTTCCCGGACAACAGCCGGCTGGACTGGGACGCACTCGGTGATTGCGATTACCTGTACGTCAGCCACCTGCACAAGGACCACTACGACCCGAAGCTCCTGCGCGCCCACGTCAACAAGGACGCGACGGTGCTGCTGCCGGACTACCCTGTGCCGGACCTGCGCCGCGAGTTGGAGTCGCTGGGCTTCCACACGTTCTTCGAGACCACCGACTCGGTCAAACACACCGTCAGCGGCCCCAAGGGCGAGCTGGACATCATGATCATCGCCTTGCGGGCCCCCGCCGACGGGCCGATCGGCGACTCCGGCCTGGTCGTATCCGACGGCACCACAACAGCTTTCAACATGAACGATGCGCGGCCCATCGATCTCGAAATGCTCGCCACCGAGTTCGGCCACATCGACGTGCACATGCTGCAGTACTCCGGCGCCATCTGGTACCCGATGGTCTACGACATGCCGGCCCGCGCCAAGGAGGCCTTCGGCATCCAGAAGCGCCAGCGCCAGATGGACCGCTGTCGGCAGTACATCGCACAGGTCGGGGCCACCTGGGTGGTTCCCTCGGCCGGGCCGCCATGCTTCCTGGACGACGAATTACGTTGGCTCAACGACGATCACGACGACCCGGCGAACATCTTCCCGGACCAGGCGGTGTTCCTCGATCAGCTGCGCCGGCATGGTCACGACCGCGGACTGTTGATGATTCCGGGCACCGTCGCCGCGTTCCGCGGCTCCGAACTGGACTCCCTGACACACCCCATTGCCGACGCTGATGCCGAGGCGATCTTCACCACCGGCAAGGCTGCCTACATCGAGGCCTATGCACAGCGGATGGCGCCCGTGATGGCGGCCGAAAAGGCTTCGTGGGCACCGGCTTCCGGCGACTCGCTGCTGGAGCCGCTGCGGGCGAAGTTCGAGCCGATCATGGTGCAGAGCGATCAGATCTGTGACGGTATCGGTTACCCCGTCGAGTTGAAGATCGGCGCCGAAACGGTGGTGCTGGACTTCCCGAAACGGGTTGTGCGTGAACCGATTGCGGACGAGAAGTTCCGCTACGGCTTCGGCATCGCGCCGGAATTGGTCCGCACCGTACTGCGCGACGACGAACCCGACTGGGTGAACACCATCTTCCTGTCCACCCGTTTCGAGGCGTGGCGGGTCGGCGGCTACAACGAGTACCTGTACACGTTCTTCAAATGTCTCACCGATGAGCGCATCGCCTATGCCGACGGGTGGTTCGCCGAGTCACACGACACCTCGGCATCGATCGAGTTGGGCGGCTACGAGATCCAGCGCCGCTGCCCCCACTTGAAGGCCGATCTGTCGAAATTCGGTGTGGTGGAAGGGAAGACCCTCACCTGCAACCTGCACGGCTGGCAGTGGAACCTGGAGAACGGGCGCTGCCTGACCACCAGGGGCCACGAACTGAGGTCCGCCAGACCGTGAGTTCCGCGCCCCGGCAGTACTACGACGACGGACTGGTCCAACTGGACCGGCACGCGTTGACGCTGCGGCGGTACCACTTCCCGTCGGGAACCGCGAAAGTCATTCCGGTGTCGGATATCCGCGGCTACGAGGCGAGCCCACTGGGCATCTTCCAGCAGCGCTTCAGGATGTGGGGCACCGCGGACTTCCAGCGCTGGCTGCCGCTGGACGTCGCGCGCCCGACCAAGTCCACGCTGATCACCCTGGACGTCCCGGGACTGCGGTTGCGCCCGGCGTTCACCCCCGAACGGCCGGAGGAGTTCGTCGAGATGCTCGATGAGGTCCTCGGCGGCCGGCGGGATCGATCAGCCCTGTGAAACGAGTTGCTGTAGTTCGGATTTCGCGTCGGATTCGGTGTCGTAGACCCGGACGACGGCCCGGTCCCCGGGCTGCAGGAAGGTAGACTCCCCGAGCGGGGTGTAGCGGGTGGCGCCGATCCCGATCAGCACGTGATCGGGATGTCCGGAGGCCACCATCAGCGCTCCGACATCCTCGAGCGGCGTGTCCGGCGAGCCTTTCTGGTTGGCCAGCCGCTCGACGATCCAGTCCAGCAGCACCTCGCCGTAGTAGGAGTAGCCCAACAGCGGGCTGTCCACGCCGTAGGCGTGCTCGGCGCCGTCGCTGCCCTCCAGGAAGCAGACCAGTCGCAGGGTGGCGGTCGGACCGTCGGGCGTCAGGTCGCCGATGTCGAAGAACTGTGCGGCAACACCTTTGGAGGCCGGGCCCCAGTTCTTCTTGTGGCTGATCTTCGGCGCCCCCGGCCGGCGGATCGAGCAGTCGTTGAACGCCCCGAGCGCGAACGGTTCCAGGTCGGCCACGGTGTCACCGTTCCAGCGCACCCGGCAGGCCAGCGCGACCTCGGGTTCGATCTGCAGGTTGAGCGGGCCCTCGAATTCCGGGTCCGCCTGCGGTAGGACGATCGCGTCGGTCGACAGCGGGAACTGGCCCAGGAAGGTATCCGAACCCGGTGCGTACCAGGGGAAGATCCCCTTGGGCGCAACCCCTTCGGTCTTGACGTTGACGAAGTCGGCGTCCTCGCCGGCCTGTTCGAGGTGCCCGGCGAAGTTGCCCGCCACCCCGAAGCCGAACCAAC
>ERZ650309.1645-NODE-1645-length-10458-cov-5.176776_pt1 | contig 10458 bp, 10 predicted proteins | sample MGYA00376245_ERZ650309 | MGnify/ENA primary metagenome ERZ650309 (study PRJEB26733, sample SAMN07839294) | wastewater metagenome | biome: urban; feature: wastewater treatment plant; material: waste water | place: USA: North Carolina | collected 2016-04-26 ...
CACCACGCTGCCGCGCGAGCCGATGACGTTGCCATAGCGCACGACGGCGAAGATCGGGTCATGGCCGCCCGAGAGCGCGTTGGCGGCGATGAAGATCTTGTCCGAGGCGAGCTTCGAGGCGCCATAGAGATTGACCGGGCTCGCCGCCTTGTCCGTGGACAGCGCGATCACCTTTTCGACGTTGTTCGCAATGGCGGCGCGAATGACGTTTTCAGCCCCGTAGATGTTGGTCTTGATGCACTCCATCGGGTTGTATTCGGCTGCCGGAACCTGCTTGAGCGCTGCCGCATGGATGACCATGTCCACGCCGCTCATGGCCTGCATCAGCCGCTCGCCGTCACGCACGTCACCCAGGAAATAGCGCATGCAGGGCGCATTGAACCGCTGCGCCATCTCGTACTGCTTCAGCTCGTCGCGGGAGAAGATGATGAGGCGTGCCGGCTTGAACCTGGCCAGCAATGTGCGCGCATACTGGTGGCCGAAAGAGCCTGTTCCACCGGTAATCAGGATGGATTTGTCGTTGAACATGCGGATCCAATGTGGAAGGCCCAATAATATTCGATCACAATCAGTGCCCGTGACACGCTACACGCTGAACCCGACGCAGCTTCTGCTGGATGCCGTCCTCTTGCTGACAGCCTGGTGGGCCGCCTTCTGGTTGCGTTTCAACCTCGACGTTCCCGACGAATTCCTGGCGATGGCGCTGGCGTCGGCGCCCTGGGTCGTGCTGGCATGCCTTGCGGGCCTGGTGATCGCCAATGTGTACCGTCAGGTGTGGCGCTTTGCCGGGTTGCCGGAGCTGCGCCAGCTCGGCTGGGGGGTCCTGCTGGGGTCCGTGTTGGCCGCCGCGGCGGTGCTCATGCAGCGGTATCCCAACTTTCCGCGCTCGGTCCTGCTCTTGCATCCGCTGGTGGCGCTTATGCTGCTGGGCGCAGTGCGGGCATCGTGGCGCACGTTCAGCGAAAGCCGCGCCGCCGTGGCGCCCTGCGGCGGTGTGAGTTCCGCGCATTTGCCGAGGGCCGCGTGCCACAGGGCTTCGTCGTAGCCGAGGCCCGTGCAGCCCGACGGCACGCGGCGCTTTGCCACGCTGGCCGGCTATGCCGGGCGCGGCGTCGTGGCCGAAAACCATCACGTCGCCCCGATTCACCCGGAATACGCTGAGCTACCCAAGAAGACGCGCGACGTGGCCGGCGGCCAGGCCCTCGGGGTTGGCGCGGCGCAGGCCGAGACCCGGTACCCGGTGACGATCCAGAACTGCGGCGAGACGCTGACCTTTGAGAGGGCGCCGACGCGCATCGTGTCGATCGGCCAGAGCAGCACCGAGATCCTCTATTCGCTGGGTCTCGCTGACAAGGTCGTCGGCACTGCCGTGTGGTTCGTGCCGGTGATGCCGGCCTATGAAGCCGTCAACGCCAAGATCAAGCGCCTCGCCGATAACGACCCCAGCTTTGAAAGCGTGGTTGCCGAGAAGCCCGACCTCGTGACGGCGGAATATGAATGGCATGTCGGCCCGCAAGGGTCAGTCGGCACGCGCCAGCAATTTCATGATCTGAAGATCCCGACCTACATCTCGCCGGCCGATTGCGTCGCCAAGGATAATTCCGGCGGCGGCGATGGGGTGCGCAAGGAAATGTTCAGCATGTCGTTGCTCTATCAGGAGATCGGCGACATGGCTAAGGTCTTCAATGTCGAAGACCGTGGCGAGAAGCTGATCGCCGAGTTGAAGGCGCGCGAAGAAAAGGCCGTCGCCTCGATCGCCGACAAAAAGGCCAAAGACACGACCATGGTCTTCTGGTTCTCGAGCCCGGAGATCAAGGGCGACGCCTACATCGCCGGCAAGAACGGCACGCCCGCTTACATCATGGAAAAGCTGGGTGCCCGCAATGTCGTCACCACGGAAAAGGAATGGCCGCTGATTGGTTGGGAAACCATCGCCGGCGCCAACCCGCAGGTGATCGTGCTGGCCCGCATGGACCGCCGCCGCTTCCCGGCCGACGACATCGAGAAGAAGCTCGAATTCCTGAAAACAGACCCGGTAGCGAGCCAGCTCGACGCCGTGAAGAAGGGGCACATCGTCATCATCGATTCCCAGGCGATGAATCCATCGCTGCGCACGGTTGACGGCATTGAAGCCGTCGCCGATGGCGTCAAATCCTTCGGCCTCACCAATTGAGCGCTGAAGCGATCCATATGGCCGTCCGGGGTGGGTGGGGCTTTCGCGCCCTGCTCGCCCTGGCGGGTCTTCTGGCCCTGATCCTGGCAGTCGGCATGGCGATGTCGATTGGCGAGGTGCAGACGCCGCTCGCCGCGACCTATCAGGCCATCGCGCATAAGGCCTTTGGCACCGATACGAGCCTGACGCCGATCGAGCTTGGCATTCTGTGGGACTACCGCCTGACGCGCGCCTTGGTCGCTGCTTGCTGCGGCGGCGCACTGGCGGTCTCCGGGGTCATTCTGCAAGCCTTGCTGCGCAACCCATTGGCCGAACCTTATGTGCTCGGGATTTCCGCTGGCGCCTCGACGGGCGCTGTTGGCGTCATGATCCTCGGCCTCGGCGCCGGCTTGCTGTCGGTCGCGGGCGGTGCCTTCATTGGCGCCGTGCTTGCCTTCTTCGTGGTCAGTATCCTTGCCGCCGGCGCTGGGGGCAGTTCTGAGCGCATCATTCTCGCCGGTGTTGCAGGCTCGCAGCTTTTCAATGCGGCCACCTCCTATATCGTCACCACCTCGGCCAATGCCGAACAGGCGCGCGGTGTGATGTTCTGGCTACTCGGCAGCATGAGCGGTGTGCGCTGGCCGGATGTCTATCTCGCGGCACCTGTCGCTGCCATCGGTTTCATCGTCTGTCTGCTGCATGCCCGCGCACTCGATGCCTTCACCTTCGGCAACGATGCCGCCGCGTCACTCGAAGTCGTGGCACATCTCGCGGCTGTTTCCGTCGTGGTATCTCGGAAAGTATCCGCACAAGCAGCTGATCGGATGCACGCACAGCGCTGAGCTTTCGACCGACTTTGGCCGCGACATCCGAGACTTCATCAACGACGAGGAGCTTTTCAATCAGGTATTTCCCGGCGTTGGATGCAAACCGGACAGCAAGGCGGCGGGGAAGTTTCATATCGTCAAGAAAGGCTCCCGGCTCGTCGGTGCGTACATCGGTTCTGCGCGCGACAGGCGCAAGTCAGGACGCGGCGCCGATGTTCTGATCATCGACGATCTGCTTGACGAAATGGAGACGTACAGCGACGCCAAGAAGGAAGCTGCGCGTCGCGCCATGCGCGGTCTGAGGACGCGACTTCAGAAGGACGCGGCGATCGTCCTGCTGATGAACCGCACTGGAGACGATGACCCCATCGCCTACGCTCTCGAAACGTGGGGGCACGAGGGCTGGGAGGTGATATCGTTCCCGGCCTTGGCAGAGGAGCGCGAAGAATGGACACTACCCGACGGAACGAAATGGGTGCGCGAAGTGGGTGATCCGTTGTGGCCCGAGATGTTTGACCGAGCAGCCCTCGAAGCGCTGCGCGACGGCATGCCGCTTTTTGAATGGCTGTCGAAGTTCCAGCAGAGCCCAATTCCCATCGGCGGCAAGCTTGTCAGTGAAGAGTGGTTTGCCGAGCGCCGCTACATGGACGATCCCGCCGACCTGCTGAAAGATGCCCAGCGGATCACGCTGTCGGAAGACACCAGCAAGGGGTCAGCCACTGGCGCGCGGTCGGCCATCAGCATTTGGGCTGAAAACGAGCGGGGCGCGTTTCTCTGCGGCGTGCTGGCTGACCGCTGGCAGATGCCGGATCTCATCGCTCGGAGCAAGGCCGCTGCGGAGCTGGCGAATCCGCACGCCGTGCTGATCGAAGACAAGAGCACGGGCGAGAGCTTGATCCAGATCCTGCGGGCCGAGCAGTCAGGGTCACTCAAGCCACAGCCGGGACAAGTGCGCTGGCGCTGGCCTATCGAAGCCGTGCTTCCTGCGCAGGACAAGGTGATCCGCTTTGCTGCCATCACGCCAGCTCTCAAGACTGGCGAAGTCTGGATACCAGCCAAGACCAACCCCCACACCCGTGAATGGCTGCCCAAGTTCGAGGCGGAGTTTTTCCGCTACCCCAACACGGAGCTAAAAGACCAGGGTGATACCGTCTCGCAGTTCATGAACTGGCGACGAGAGAACCCGCTTCTGATTCAGAAGACAGAAAGCAACTGGTCTGCGCTCGGAGAGGCTATGAGCGCGCACTTCGACCAAGGCACAGAGGTCTGGTAGCGTTGAGAATCACCACAGCGGCGTAGATTCCTGTGTGAGAATCTTCGACAGCATTGCAGCGGCAGCGACGAAGTACGGCAGGCGGTTAGACGATGCGGTGGAAACCGCTGGTGATTTGATGCGGGCGCTCCAGTCCCAGAGCGCATCAGAGATTGCCCGCCGTCTTTCCGACAGCATCCACCCGGAAAGCATCATCCCCCAGACCGAAGCGGAACTGATACCCGAGTTTTCGTGGACGCTCGAAAGCTTGCAGTCGGCACTGGTAGCGATGTCCATCGGCGACATGCAACCCGCTCAGCGGCTCATGTTTGCCATGATGCGCGATCCGGTGATAGCTCACGGCGTCGAGACGCGGGCCGAGACGCTGATCCAAGTGCCTGTTCATTTCGAGAAACACCCCGACTGTCCGCAGTGGTTCTTCGATTGCTGGGTGGACACTTGGCCGGAGATCCTAAAGCCGTCAGTGCGGCAACAGCTTGCCGAGTACCGGACCATGCTGGGGGTGGGTATCTCGAACGTGATCTATGCGCCGGACCGCTCGGGCCGCGCGTGGATGCCGTCGAATCGGCTGCTAGAGCCCGCGAACCTCATGTGGAACGCGGACCCTCACGACCGGCGTTATTACTTCAATGCGGTAGACTGCGGGCGTCAGCCTGTCTACGACACCGGAGAGCGGTTCCTACTGTGGAAGCGAGCCGGGCGCCGTCCGCACCTTGCTGGGGCCGAGCTGCCGCTTGCGGTAGCGTGGTTTACGAAACAGGAGGCTCTTCGCGCGTGGCCGAGTCACAACCGAAGCCACGGCAAGCCTCAGCGCGTGCTGAAGGTGCCTGCGGATCAGCGGGAGAGCGCAGACGTGCGGGCTCTGGTCGCACAGGCTCAGGCGTTGCTTGCGGGCGGCGTGATGATCCTTCCGCAGTATCGGGAGCAACTGCCCAACTTCGATTTCGACCTGGTGGAAGCTCACACGCAGGCATACGAGACATTCGAGCGGCTGATCCAGCTATGCGACAACTACATCACCCTGGTGCTGCTCGGTGCGACCGAGAACACGCAGGGCAAAAGCGCCAGCAATGCGAAGGCCATGACGCACGACCGGGTGACGCTGCGCAAGGTCAAAGCCGACTGCCGCAGCGATGAGGAGTCGGTCAACCAGCTTGCCAGGTACACCGCGTTTCTAAACAAGCTGCCTCCGCACGTAGCGCCCCGCCTTGTGTGTGAAGCCGACCCGCCGGAAGACCAAAACCAAGCCGCAGAGCGCAGCGAGCGCAAATCAAAAGCCGGTGATGCGATGGGTTCGCTGATCCAGAAGCTCGACGCGCACAACGCTGCGAACCAAGACAACAAAATCGCCTATGAGCCGGATTACCTGCTTGAACAGGTGGGCCTGCTGCTGACCCGCAAACAGGACGGCCAGCAAAGCCGCAAGATGTAGCGCGTATACTGGCCGTGCCAAAAGCAACGACCATCAAGCTCTACGACGAAATCGGCGGCTGGGGGATCTGGTTTTCCGATTTCGAGCGGCAGCTTGCAAAAGCATCTGGCGATGTTGAGCTGCTGATTCATTCGCCAGGTGGCAATGCCTTTGAAGGCATGGCCATGGCGAACGCTGTGAAGGCCTACGACCGAGGCAAAGTCACCGGCATCGTGATGGGGCTGTGCGCTTCAGCGGCAGGCTTTGTGCTCGCTGCGTGCGACGTGCGCAAGATGTACGCGGCCAGCCAGTTCATGTGCCACGAAGCCAGCGTCATGGCGTGGGGCAAAGAGGCCGATTTGATGGATGCGGCCCGCCGTTTGGTCGACATCAACCGGCTGCAGGCCGAGATGTTCTCCCAGATCACCGGCAAGTCCGCTGACGACGTGCTGGCTCTGCTCAAGGCCGAGACTTGGTACACGGCCAAGGCTGCCAAGACGGAAGGCTTCATCCACGAAGTCATTGACGCCAAGGTGCCAGCGACCGACGCCAAGGTGACCGACGCCAAGGTGACCGCTCAGTGGATGGCGCGCTTTCAAAACGTTCCTACCGAATGGGCACAGCGCGCGGCGCCGTTTCGGGCTGCTGCGTCGCTGTCACCAATCCAACAACGCATTCACGCCACTGCACCAGCAGTGGCCAAACAGAAGAGGCCTGTGATGTCCAGTCGAAAGCAACTCGTGTCCTTTCTCGCCTCCGGCTTTGCGCTGATGTTCGCCAAGGCCACGGAGGCCGCCGAAGATCCCGATTCGGAACTCCAGTCGGTGGCCAAGGAAATCTTGGCTGAAGACAAGCTGCCTGCCATCGTCGCGCTCATCAAGCCGCTGGCGGAAGCTGACGGCAGCGAGGAATCGCAGGAAATGGCAACCGCGCTGGCTGTGTACGAAGCGGCCAAAGAGATCACCGGCGCCAAGGAAGGCGTGATCGGAGCGCTCGAAGCCCTCAAACGCAACAGCGAAGCCAAGACTGGCCCGGCCAAGGCATCGATCTCGGTGCTGGTTGAGACGGAGCTTCAGAAGGGCATCAAGGCGACCAAGATCCTTCCTGCGGAGGGAGACAAGTGGCGCTCGGCCATTGCGAGCGGAAAGCGGACGCTGGCTGATTTGAAGTCGTTCCTTGCGTCCGCGCTTCCGGCGGTGTCTGAGGAAAATCAGCAGCCCGTGCACGGCGTGCATGATGGCACCGAGCCGAAGGCGGCCACTGGCAAGAGCGCTGACCCGGTTGTGGCCAGCCTGCTTGATTTCGACCTGAACTAGCAACTCACCGACGAACAAGGCGGTACACCATGTCTCTGTCCAATCCCATTGGGACCATCACGGAACTTGCCACGGGGCGCGGTTCCGAGCGATTCACAGCGCCGGTTGGCTACAACCAAAAGCTCTTCAAGGGCGCGATGTGGATGTTACAAAAGCAAGCATTCCTGACGGCTGGTGCAGGCAATGCGGCTCTGACCGTGATCTGTCGCGGTGACACTCCGGTGTCTTTTGCCGTGCAGCAGCAGGTTGGAGCAAGCCAGGCTCTCACCCATACCTATGCGGCTGGCGCGCTGATTCTCATGCTGGGCACCGATGCCGGTAGCGCTCCGAACACCAAGGCAAGTGCTGCGGCTGCTTACCTGACGGCTCAGGCCGGTTTGCAAGCCGACTTTCTCGGCTTCATTGCTGGCGGCGATGGCCAGTCCATCATGGCTGCTGCTGCCAGTCAGAGCTTTGTCAAGCGCAAGTGCTGGATCAGTGGATCGGACGCCGCTCTGCATCATTACTGTGAGTGTCCTGCGCGCGGTGAGGGCGACAACAACGGACAAAGCTTCATCGACAACACGCTCGCAGTGACTGGCGGTCTGCCGGGAGCGGTTTCGGCAAGCGCTGTGCAGTCCGTTTACCGGCTGCGTAACGACGAAACGACGCCAGTGGTTAGCGCGTTTGCCCTCTGCTACCTCCTCGGTGACGACATCGTTTCGGCAGACCCAACCGGTCACCCGATCGCTGGTTTGTCGACGTTCATTTTCCCCGATGGGTCGGTCGCCGTCGACACGATGCGCTGGTACTAAGGCAGAGAGAAGGAAGGAACCTGACACATGAGCTTGCTCACTCCCCAACAGCTGCGTGAACTCAACACGCAGATCAAGCCCAAGTACGAAAAGGGCCTCGCTCTCTACCTGCCCCGCTGGGACTGGAAGGAAATCGCCGACAAGGACAAGTGCAGCCAGGGCGAAGTGATCCTGCACTGGCTGGATCAGTGCCCCGGTATCCAGGACTGGACGAACGTCAGCAAGGAGATCACCAACTTCTCCGAGCGCGGCATGCGCATTCGCATTCGCGATCAATCCATCGTCGCCGGTCTGAAGCTCAAAGAGCTGGAGCGCGGCAACGCGCGCAACCTGCGGATCTCGCTGCAGTACGTCAGCAACGGAGCCGCCAAGGCATATCATGACCTGGTGGCGTCGGCTCTGATCAATGGCGGCGTCAGTGTGTCGCCGCTGCATCCCAAGCCGGACACCTACGCAGGGTACGACGGCAAGGGGCTATTCGGCGACCATCCGATCAATCCAGATCTCGACCTCACCGCCAAGATCACTCTTCCGGTCAGCGATGCCAAGGTGATCAACACCCAGAGCAATTTGGTGACTGCGGCGGCCATGAGCCCGGCGGCGGTGGCAAAGGTTCGTCAGGCTGCCCGCAACTTCCGCGATCCGCGAGGTCGCAACCTGGGCGTGGAGATCAACACGTTCATCGTTCCGCCACAGCTCGCAGAGGCGACCTATGAGGCCATTGGGGCAAAACTGATCGCCACATTCCCCAATGCGACCAGCGGAGCCACGAAAGAGAACGTCAACGCGACGATCTCCTACTTCTCGAACGGTCAGATGGTCATGGTGGTTCCCGAGCTGGATGTCGGTACGGTAGCAAGCCAGACCTCTTGGTACGGCTGCGACCGGATGCACAGTTTGGGTAAGCCTTTCCAGATTATGGAAGAGAAGCCGCTGACCTTCGGAACCAACCTGGGCCAGGTGGCCGCCCAGGCGGAAACTCAGGGCATCATGACCGAGGATGTGTTGTTCTCGGCCACGGGTCGCATGACCGGGTACGCGACGCTCTGGTTTCTCATCGTCAAGGCCACGGCGTAAGGCATGCGCCTCACCGTCAAGATATCAGCGCCGACTCTCCCGCCGGACCAAATGCCAGCGGGAGAGGTTGGCGTCATCCCGACACGCGAGGGCGTGGAGCTGCGCATCAAGGTGACTGGTGCGTCTGTCTCCGTGCGTCCTTGGCGATATCGCGATGGGGACTGGGAGCCGTGTCGCTACGACGGAAGAACCGGGGTCGGAATCGAACCGGTTACGGCTGATCCGACCCTCAACGGCGGACGCGCAAACGGTCTGTACCTTGTCGGGCCTGGAGCGTGCGCGTTTTGCCTTGTGGCAGAGAGTGGCGACGCAACCAACGTCGTCGAAGCGTCTCTTCAAGAGTACTTCGTAGGCTGATCATGCCTCTGATTGTTCCTGACGACCTGTTTGTTCGTGGGTGTCCTGCGGTCCTGTTGTTCGGGGACCAAAAGCGCGGCATCCAGGGCATCGCGCCAGGTGCAATCAGCGACGTTGTGCAGGTCGGCGTAGGGTCTGGTGTGGTCGAAGCATCTGGCGTCGCGCGCGATGCGTTTTCTGTCGTGCTGCGCTGCAAGGTCGGCGGTGAGATCAACGCTTCGGCGGTGGCCAACCCCGGTTTGCTGCCAGTGTTTGCGGTCAGTCGCAACGGAGGTGCAACCTACGAAAGCGCCGTGCGAGTGACGGACACGCTCGACGAGGCGTACATCAAAGACGCCAGTACCGGGCTGACCTTCACATTTCGCAACGGCACAGCACCATCGTTTGTGGCCGGTACGACGTACAACTTCACCACGCAGGCATCGCCGGACATCTTGGCCATCATCACCGAGGTGGAAGCCGAGATTCTGGAGAGCGCGTGCGGATCGTACGACCCACCGATCTCAGCGTACCCGGCTCACTGGAAACGCCATGCGGTGGCGCTGTTGCGCTGGTATCTCCTCGAAAAGATCGGCGTCAGCAAGGATCGTGACCTCAAAATCTACAGTCCCGTCGAGACACGCAAGTGGCTTGAGGACATTCGCACAGGCTCTCGGGCAGTGAAGCCAGATAGACAAGGCTTGGCGGAGTCAGCACCGGGCACATCGTTTCCGCTGCTGGTGCCGCCGCTTCCCGATCCGCTTGTGCCCCCCATCTGAGAGGGAAACATGCAGGCTGTACGTTTGAGGGCGTCGATTGGCGTCCTGTGCTCGCTTCTGATCTGCTCGTCTGCGCTTGCAGGCGACCGCTCGAACTTGGAACCAAAGTCGTCAGCGAGCGGATCGGCCTCATTTCCGCGTGGGTGCCTTCGACGGCGGAGTTTGCAACGCCGATCCGCTGCGACGGCAAAATCGTGGGCTACGATTTAGATATCGACAGCAGCAAAGATATGGCCTCGCGCACTTGGGCGATTGCCTTCGACGGTCCGCACCCAGGTGGTGTGGCGGCGATCTCTGCCGATATCGATCTGCTGACCCCGGCCAAGCGCATCGCAACGCTCTACAGCGGCCCTGCGAAGCTCGCAGAAGTCGAAGGAGTGCTTACCACGGTGTCTGCGTCCAGCGCGTCACCTGTGGCCCCTGGACCGCTACAGCGCTCGTTTGCGGTCATTGTCCCTGGTGGTCTGCACTATCGAGGGCAGATCCGCATCCG
>ERZ650309.1646-NODE-1646-length-10455-cov-3.876250_pt1 | contig 10455 bp, 5 predicted proteins | sample MGYA00376245_ERZ650309 | MGnify/ENA primary metagenome ERZ650309 (study PRJEB26733, sample SAMN07839294) | wastewater metagenome | biome: urban; feature: wastewater treatment plant; material: waste water | place: USA: North Carolina | collected 2016-04-26 ...
CTTCTTCTCGCTGCTGGTCATCGCCGTCGCCTTCTTCCCGGTGTTCGCGCTGGTCGATCAGGAAGGGCGGCTGTTCCGGCCGCTCGCGCTCAGCAAGAACCTGGCGATGGCGATCGCGGCGATCCTGGCGCTGACGCTGGATCCGGCGATGCGCATGCTGTTCTCGCGCATGGAGCCGCACCGCTTCCGCCCGCGCTGGCTCGCCGCCCTGCTGAACCGCGTCACCGTCGGGACCTACTACCCCGAGGAGCGCCACCCGATCAGCCGCCTGCTGTTCCGCCTCTACGAGCCGATCTGCCGCCTGGTGCTGCGCGCGCCGTATCTGACCGTGGGCGCGGCGCTGCTCCTGACCCTGAGCACCTGGCCCGTCTACCAGCGCCTGGGCAGCGAGTTCATGCCGCCGCTCGACGAGGGCAGCATCTTGTACATGCCGACGACGCTGCCCGGCCTGTCGGTGGCCGAGGCCGCGCGCCTGTTGCAGGAGCAGGACCGCATCCTGCGCGGCTTCCCCGAGGTGCGCAGCGTCTTCGGCAAGGCCGGGCGCGCCGAGACCGCGACGGATCCGGCGCCGCTGTCGATGATGGAGACCACGGTGCTGCTCAAGCCGCAGTCCGAGTGGCGGCAGCGGCCGCGCTGGTACTCGGCGTGGGCGCCTTGGTGGCTGAAGCGCGCGCTGCGCACGGCCTGGCCCGAGCACATTCTGCAGCAGGACCTGCTCAACGAGCTCGATGCGGCGCTGCGCATCCCCGGCACCACCAACGCCTGGACGATGCCGATCAAGGCGCGCATCGACATGCTCTCGACCGGCGTGCGCACGCCCATCGGCATCAAGGTCATCGGCTCGGATCCGGCCGAGGTCGAGCGCATGGGCGTCGAGGTCGAGTCCATCCTGCACGAGGTCCCGGGCACGCGCTCGGTGTTCGCGGAGCGCGCGGCCGGCGGCTACTTCTTGGACCTGGTGCTGCGCCGCGACGCGCTCGCCCGCTACGGGCTGACCGTCGAGGACGTGAACTCGGTGATCGCGGCGGCGATCGGCGGCGAGACCGTGACCACGACGATCGAGGGGCGCGCGCGCTACTCCGTCAACGTCCGCTACCCGCGCGAGCTGCGCCAGGATCCCGAGCAGCTCGGGCGCGTGCTGGTGAGCGCACCGAGCGGCGTGCAGATCCCGATGCAGCAGCTGGCCGACATCCGCCTGACCACGGGCCCGTCGATGATCCGCAACGAGGGCGGCCTGCTGACCTCCTACGTCTACGTCGACTTCGACACGTCCGCGATTGACATAGGGTCCTATGTAAAAACCGCCAAGGCCGCGGTCGACGCCAAGCTGGCCAAGCGCCCCGGCTATACGCTGTTGTGGAGCGGCCAGTTCGAGAACCTCTTGCGCGTGCGTGAGCGCATGAAGCTCGTCCTGCCGGTGACGATCCTCGTCATCTTCCTCTTGCTCTACGCCAACACGCGCTCGACGGTAAAGACGCTGATCGTGCTGCTCGCGGTGCCGTTCTCGGCGATCGGCGCGGTGTGGCTGTTGTACGCGCTCGGCTACAACGTCTCGGTCGCGGTCTGGGTCGGCGTCATCGCGCTCATGGGCCTGGACGCCGAGACCGGCGTGTTCATGCTGCTGTACCTCGACCTGGCGCTGGACGAGGCCAGGGCGCGCGGCGAGCTGCGCGGCCGCGCCGATCTCGTCGAGGCCATCGTGCACGGCGCGGCGCGGCGGGTGCGGCCCAAGGCCATGACCGTGTGCGCGGCGTTCATGGGCCTGTTGCCGATCCTGTGGGCGACCGGCGCCGGCTCGGACGTGATGAAGCGCATCGCGGCGCCGATGATCGGGGGCCTGGTGACCTCGTTCGCGCTCGAGCTGATCGTGTACCCGGCGGTGTACTTCGTGTGGAAGCGGCGGAGCTTCAGCTCCCCTTGAACTTGAGCGACTCCAGGAAGCGCTGGAAGAAGGCCATGGTCTCGCCCCAGTTGAAGTAGAGGTACACGGCCACGACCAGCGCGCCGAACGAGAACTCGAGGAAGCGGCGGAACCGGCTGGTGGCCCCCGGGTTCGTCGGGCCGGGCTGGTACGGCGGCGCCTGATACGGCGCCTGATACGGTGCCTGATACGGTGCCTGATACGGCGTCGGCGTGTACGCGGGCGCGGGGACCATGGCGCTGCCCGCTCCGTAGCTCGGCGCCGGCTGCGCGTACTGCGGCGCGGGGCTCGGGTAGCTCGGCGCCGGGGTGCTGGGCGGCGGCTGGTAGCTCGGCGGCGCGGGCGCCTGCGGCGGCGGCGGGCCGGGCGCGGGCCGCACGTCCGTGGTCAGCCCGGCGCTGCCGGTGAGCTGCGTCCCCTCCGTCGAGAACGCGGCGATGTTCTTGATGCCGCGCGCCGCGGTGCGCAGGTCCTGGATCACCTCGCGCATGGTCTGCTGCCGCAGCTCGGGCTGGCGCGACAGCATGCGCCGCACCACCCGCGCGAGCTGCGGGCTCACGCCCTGCGGCAGGTTCGGCGGCGTCGCCTCCATGTGCAGCATGATCCACTCGTACGCCGTGCTGGCCGAGTACGGGCGGGCGCCGGTGAGCATCTCGAACAGCGCCACGTCCGCCCCGCTTGCCGTCGAGGAGATCCGCCCCTGCGGGACCGGGGAAGCGCCGGGGACCGCGTGAGCACCGCGGCGCGATCTGCAGCCTAGGCGCGCACGCCTCGTCGACGCAGCAGCAGCAGCAGCATTCCGAGCACACCGAGCACCAGCCCCGAGGCCGGCGTCGCCGCGCGCTGCCGCGTCAGATCGCAGCTGCACCCCGTCGGCAGGCTGCCGTCCGGCTGCAGGCCGCCGTCGCCCGACACCAGGTCGCCGTCCCGCAGCTGCGCGCCGCCGCAGGTGCTCCCGCTGGGGACGTGGCTGCTGAACGGGCTGTCGCTGATCCCGGTGAAGTCGATCTGATCGAGCTCCCAGCCGGTCGCGCTGCCGGTGTCGTTGCTGCCGATGCGGAAGCGCAGCTTCACGGTCTTGCCGGCGTAGGTGGTGCCGAAGCTGGCCGTGGTGGTCGAGAAGGCCGGGTAGCCGGCGCTGTCCCCGACGAAGCCCTGGCGCCGCGGCAGCACCGGGTTCTGGTCGTAGATCGGCCCGTTGTAGCCGCCGGCCGTGAGGCTCGCGCCGATGTCGGTCCAGGTCGCGCCGTCATCCTGGCTGATCTCGATGACGCCGCCGTCGTAGTACAGCGGCCCCGGCGTGCCCGGCGGGTCGTCGTCGAAGCTGTAGCGGTGGCGCAGCGTGAAGCCGAAGGGGCCGCTGTCGACGTGCAGCGGCGGCGACACCAGGTACTGATCCGCGACGACGGCGCTGTCCGCCCCGACCCACGAGCCGCTCTGCAGGTCCTGCCGCCACGGCTGCGCGGTGTCGAGCGCGGCGTCCGAGGCGACGGTCCACACCGGGTTCGGATCGTTCATGGTGTCGATCCGGGACCTCCCGTAGACCACGTCGTAGTTGACCTGCCAGGTGCGCGTGAGCGTGACGCGGCCGTCGATGGCCGCCGGGGTCGAGTCCAGGGCCACGGTGAAGGCGACGCGGTCGTCGCTCGCCGTGCCCTGCTGCGTGAGATCGACGGTCACGGTGGCGCTGGCGAAGGGGCTGATCGTCGGGAAGCTCACCGCGCCGCCGCTGGCGACGGTGATCGCGGGGTTGCTCGAGGTGACGGTGCCGCTCAGGGTGATCGGCATGCTGCCGGTGTTGGTGACCTTGATCGTCAGGCGGCCGCTCTCGCCGCTGTCGAAGATGCCGTCGTCCTGGGCGCAGTCGCTGGTGAGGGCGGCGAGCGTGATCTCGCTGACCTTGAAGGCGACGCCGCCGACGTAGCTCTCGGTGACGGTCTTGTTGTCGGCCGAGGTGCGCACCGGACCGGTCGCGCCCATGCCGGCGCCGCGGCGGGCGAAGGCCTGCGAGCAGAGCTGGAAGTCCGGCTGGCTGTCGGCGTACATCACCGTCAGCAGCGCGTCGCGCGCCTCGAGCAGCGTCGGGTTCAGGGGCGTCATCTTGAGCGACGCGACCAGGTAGTCGCGCATCTTCTGGTTGGCCTGCACGAAGGTGTAGCGCGCGCTGTCGCGCAGGAGCGCCGCGTAGCACTCCCACAGCATCGTCGTCCAGACCTCGCCGGTGTTGTGCACCTCGGAGTTGCCGACGCCGTCCTGCCCGAACTGCGGCGCCGGGTTGGTCGGCAGCGCCACGCCCTCTTCGATGTGCTTGAAGGTGAGCGGGTCCTTGGTCAGATCGGTCGAGTAGGGATAGCGGCGGATGCCGTAGTAGGCGACGTTGTTGCCCGGTCCGGCGCCGTAGGCACCGACGGCGTAGGTGCCGCTCCAGCCGGCGTTGGCGGGGACGGTGATGTCCTCGGGGCGGACATAGGTCAAGAGCGCCGTGAAGTCGCTCCAGCCCTCGCCCAGGCCGTTCGCCTGGTTGGTGGTCAGCCCGTTGCCGTTGCCGATCAGGCGGCCCGACATCGTGTGGCCCCACTCGTGCGAGACGATGGTGCCGTCGAGCGAGCTGTCATTGTTGGCGCGGCTGGAGAGCAGCGTGGCGCTGACGGTCATGCCGCCGCCCAGCGCCGCCTTGATCTTGCCGCCGTCGGTCTGGCTGACCATGAGCGCCGGGATGGTGATGGTCGTGGTCGGCGTGCCGCCCATGCTGATCGGGGCGCCGGGCTGGTTGTTGACGACGATGACGCCGGCGGCCCCGGCGGCCTGCGCGTTCTGCACCTTCTGCGCGAAGTTGCACAGGCCGCGATCGACGAGCGCGATGTTGCCGTTTACGGCGGTGCGGTTCACGAACGGCGCCTCGCAGCCGTCGCTCGTCGGGGTGGTGGGGTCGACCGCGACGACCACGTTCTTGGTGACGCTGAAGGTCAGCGGGCCCCAGCCGGCGCTGCCGGTGATGTACGTGCCCGCGATGCCGGCGGGGCTGTTGACGGTCAGGCTGCGCGTCGGGTCCCACAGGAACTGCTGGATGCGCGGCGACTTGCCGTCCGCCGGCGTCGAGGCGTTGGCGTTGTTGCGGCCGGAGTAGTCCTGCGCCTCGGCCTTGATCGGATCGCCGGCGACGCCGCCGCGCCCGAGGTTGTTCTGCTGCGGGTTGCGCGCGGCCTCGTTGTAGCCGGAGTCGTAGAAGGCGTCGTGCATGTAGTTGACGACGTAGAACAGGTTCGTCGTGACGGCGCGGATGCTGGTGGTGTTGGCCGCCGGATCCGTGGTCACAAGGTCCAGGGCGTAGTCGAAGGTGTTGGCGCTGGTGCTGGGGACGGTGACGTCGCCGACGCCCTGGCCGTCGGGGTTGCGCAGGTCGGCGTAGGCGACCGCGTTGTTGCCCGAGAGCTGCGTCGCGCCGGTCGGCAGCCAGGGATCGTTCTTCGAGAACGGCAGGTTCTGCAGCGTCACCAGCTGGCTCGCGCGGTAGGTCAGCGAGCGGCCGTCGGGCGCGCCGAGCGGATAGGGGCTGAGCGCGGTGCCGTGCGGCCCGTCCCAGGGCAGGAAGCCCGGCGCGCCGTCGGCCCACACGCGGTAGGTCGCGTCCCGGACGAGGTTGTTGCGGAACAGGACGATGCCATCGACCGCCGAGATGACGAACGACTGCATGTCGGAGTCCGGGAGCTCGCCCTTCTGCAGGTCGAGCTCGACGTAGTAGGCCGGAGTGAGCCCGCTCGGGCGCGGGAAGTAGGTGCGGCGGACGCGGGCCGGCGCCGCCGCGGCCTGCACCCCGGCGGGCGTCTCGATCGGGGCGAGCGAGAAGAGCGTGTAGCCGTGGCCGTCCGTGCGGAGGCGCTGCACGCCGGGTGCGGGGGCGCCGAGCAGGGCCCGGGTCGCGCTCGCCACCGCGCCGGCCTCGTCGAGGCTGAAGGCGACCCCGGGATCGCTCGGCCGGATGCGGGGCGTGAGGTGGCCGCTCACCGAGAGCGGCGCGAGTCTGCGATCGAGCGCGACGTTCAGCTCCATCCCGAACACGTCGGTCTCGCCGATGCGCTGCTCGAAGTGGACGAGCACGGCGCCGCGGCCGGTGTCGTGCACGCCGCGCACCTGCGCCGCCGCCAGCGCCTCCGCACTCAGGCGGTACAGCGGCGCCAGCTGGCGCAGCACCTGCCAGGCAACCCCCTCGGCCGTCGACTCCGGCGGCGTCGCGGCCGGCTCCAGCCAGACGAAGCTCGGGACCCCGAGCTGCGCGTCCTCATGCGCGACGCGGGTGCCGACGACCGGCTGCCAGTCGGCGGCGCCCGTGGGAGCGGCCGTGGGAGCGCGGCCGGACTCACCGCAGCCAGCGAGGAGCGCTGCGATGCAGAGGGAGAGCCCTCGGGAAGAGCGTGACTTGGACATCGATCACCCCCTCTGATATGTGAGACAGAATACAGATTCTAGTTACGATCAAAATCCCCCGTCCAGCTGGATCACAGAGCCGGTGCACGGCGCGTGTCCGGTGCTCCGCGCACAGAGACCCGAGCGCGCCGGTCCGCCGATCGTCGCACCGGCGCCGCGCCGGCGCCGCACCGTCGCTGAGCACGCAGCTCCGGGCCATGTCCGACTCCGGACCCTGGGGTGATCAACGGTAGACATTGTCTCTTTCTGCGCGCTCCGTATCCTGACCTTAGGGTCCGGCGGAAGGGACGCCGGCTACGTGGGGAGGGAGCGACCATCATGAGCCTGAAGGACGCCATCAAGAAGTTCACAGACAGCGTCAGTGACCTGAGCAGCCTCGAGGTGCTGACCTACACGGGCAAGATCGAGCAGCTGGTGAACCCGAGCACCGGCCAGATCAGCTGGGAGGAGTTCAAGCCGACCAGCGGCAAGCTGACCCTGGTCGCGGCGACGCTGATCCGCGCCGACCAGGACATGATCAACTTCCGCGCCAGCGACGTCGAGCAGGGCGATCTCAAGGCGCTGCTCGAGCTGCACGCGACCGCGCTGGAGAGCGCGCAGAACGGGCGGCTGGCGCTGGTCAAGATGTTCTCCAGCCTGATCCCGACGCCGGCGGGCTCGGGTCGTGGCTGACCAGGAGAGGGCGCGCGCAGGCCGCACGCCGCCCGCTCGGGAATCGGAATTGGAATCGGAATCGGAATCGGAGCTGGAGGCGCTGCGCGATGCGCTGGCCGAGCTGGACGAGCACCTGGCGCGCGCGCAGCAGCGGCTCGGTCTGTCGCCGCCGCAGCCGCCGAATCCGCCGAATCTGGCGGATCCGGAGTCGCCTGCAGGGTCCTCTGCGGAGTCTGTTGCGGAGTCTCTTACGGAGTCCCTTGCGGAATCTCCTGATGAGTTCCTGGATCCGGGAGCCGCGGATCCGGCCTCGCCCGATCCCGAGCGGACGGGCGCGGCTCCGCGCCACCGGGTCGCCGCGGCCCTGGACCTGGCGCGTTCCGCCGTAGACAGCCTCGGCGTGCTGGTTGGCGCGCCCGGCGCCTTGCCGCACAGCGACGGTGTCGCGCTGGTGCGACAGGCGCTGGATGCGCGCGCCGATCCACGACCGCTCCAGCAGCGGCCGCGCCACCTCGACGGTGGTCACCGACACCCGCTGCTGCCGCTGCTGCCGATCGGTCAGCACCACCTCGAACGGCTTGTCCGCCGGCAGGTCGGCGTAGACCAGCGCCTGGTCGCCGGGCTGCATGGCGTCGAGCGTCAGCGGCCACACCCACTGGCTGCCGGGCACGCTCACCGCGATGCCCGAGTGCACGCCGCGCTCGATCTTGCGCACCAGCGCCGCGGCCCCCATCTCGCCCTCGAGCACCAGGCCGTCCGAGGGCAGCCCGGCGCTGGTCAGCTTGCCGAGCAGGCCGTCGTCGCGGATGCCGCCGAAGGCGACGACGTCGAGCCGCCGCACGCCGAAGCCGCCGAGCGCCTGCACCAGCGGCTTGAGCTCGGTCGCCTCGGCCTGCCCGGCGGTGACGACGCCGTCGGTGATGAGCAGCGCGCGGTGGTACGAGCCGCCCTTCTGCGCGGCGGCGGTGAGCGCCCGCCCCAGGTCCGAGGCGCCGAGCGCCTGCCGCTGCGAGAGCTTGTCGAGCTGCGCCTTGCCGAAGTCCCCGGCGCTGCCCGAGAAGATCTCCTCGACGTCCTGATCGAAGGCGAGCACGCGCAGCGGCAGCGCCGGCCCGGCCTGCTGCTTGAGCGCCGCGACGAGCTCACCGAGCGCGCTGACCTGCGCCGCGAAGCCCAGCGCCCGCGACGCGCTCGTATCAAAGAGCACGAGCAGGCTGTCGAGCGGATCGGTCTGGCTGGCGGTGATGAGCTCCGTCGGTGAGATGCGCGCCAGCAACAGGTTCTGGTGGCGCAGCCCGACGGCGCCGCCCTTGCCCGACTGAGAGACCTGCGGCACCGGCACCGCGACCTCGAAGTCGTTGTCCGGCGTCCAGTCGCTCTTCTGCACCGCCACGGTCTGGTGCACCAGCGACACGCCGCCGAGCGACGACTGCACGCCGCCGCCGACGTCGCGGGCGACGAGGGCGCGGATGTCCAGGCGCTCGAGCTTGGGCAGGCCGCGCAGGTAGATGCGGTACGGCTCGCTGTCGCGCACGCGCTCGGCCGAGTAGCTGATGATCAGCTCCTTCTCACCCGAGGGCGGGATCGGGAACACGCGGGCGCGGAACTGGTTGCCGGCCTGCTTCTCGAGCAGCGCCGGGTCCTGGCGGCGGTGGAGGAAATCTTCGTACGCCTGCCGGGCGGCCTGCAGCTCGACGACCTCGCCCTCTTGCCAGGCGTCGCCCTGGCGCATCGCGAAGCGGCTGATCGCAGCGTCGGGCGGCAGGGTGATCTCGAACTGCCCCTCCAGCTGGCGCGGCTGCGGGTTTCTGAACGTCAGTTTGAGCTCGGTGAACGTCAGCGGATCCTCGACCACCGCCCGCGCCTCCAGGGCCACCAGCTGCAGCCCCGTGCCGTCCGAAGAGGTCAGCGACATCGGCGGCCCCGCCGGCTTGGCCAGCACGAGCTCGGGCTCCAGCGGCTTCACCGGCGTCCACACGATGCTCGGCCGCGGTCGCCCGCGCGAGCCGGGCGGCACGTCCGCTCGGGCGCGCCCCTCCAGCAGCCAAGAGAGCCCGCCGCGATCGCCGGCCGCCGGCTCGTCCGCCCGATTGCCCGCCGGGGCGCAGGAGGACAGCGCGGTCACAAGCGACAGGCCACAGGCGAGCGCCAGGCCAAAGCCAAGGCCACCGCGCCGCCCGGCTGGCGCGACCGCGGACCCAAGGTCGCCCTGAGATCTTGCAGGTCCCGGGGGCCTCATGGATTCCGGGGGTCGCGGGGGTTGAAGCTCGGCGGGCGGCTGAACAGAGGGCGGAAGGCGCTTGCGGCTATTCATCAAGAAGACTCCTGCACTACCGACGACCAGGGTTTGCGCGATCACTGCCGCTTCCAACGCAGGCGCTGGCCAATGGGTCTAGGCCGGCCCCGGCAGCTCTCGCTGCTCGCCGGGCCAGAGCGCGCGGCTCCCGGAGGTGGGCGGAGGCGTGTTCGCGATCCAGCTATTTTCGGCGATCTTGCGCGCTGGCTGGGGATCTGTGAAAGCGCGGCTAGAAGCTCCGACGGTCCCGTCGGTCCGCGGCCGCGCGGCTTGGGGCGGGGCGGCGGCGTGCAGATCCTTGACTTTCGGGCCCGCCGTGGGGGTACCATCTGGAGCCCGATGAGTACTCTCAAATCCGACCTTGGTACTTGGCTGTCCCGGACCACCCTAGCGGCCTCCGTCGCGTGCGGCCTGCTCGGCGGCTGCGCGCAGCCCCAGCGCCCCTACCAGTTCGCGACGCCGCAGATGGCGCGCGATCCGGTCGAGGCGCTCGCCACCTCGCTTACCCAGCTCGGCTACATCCCGGCGACCGTCGATCCGAAGCAGGGGCTGGTGCAGTCGCGCTGGGAGGACACCCACCGCCACTCGCTACCGATCAAAGAGCAAGACACCGTGATCGTGCGCCGCTTCGTCGCCAAGCTCGACCACGGCTCGTTCGAGAACGACATCACGGTGAGCAGCGAGGCCCGACGCTGCGTCCTCATCGGCCTGGCGCTCACCGAGACCGATATCCGCGGCACCTGCGAGCCGCTGCCGCGCCTGGACGAGCCGCTGCAGAAGGAGCTGCTGGCGCTCGGCAGCAAGCTGCAGCAGGCGATGTCGATTCCGTAGGCGGGGCTCAGGGGTCCTTCGGCAGGTCCGCGGCGCTGCCGCAGCCGGGCCTCAGCGCTGGATCACCAGCAGCGGCTTGGCCGACGGGGGGATCGCCGGGATGTGGTGCGCCGGCGGCGGCTCCTTCTTCTTGAGGGTCAGCGGCCCGGTACCGAGGCGCACGATCTCGGTCGTCGGGGGATAGCTCACCTCCCACTCGCGCCGCGACACCAGCCCGTCGGGCTTGCCGCGGTTCTCGTTCTTGGGATCGGTCTTCCACCTGCCCGTATAAAGGTAGCGGCGGCGCTTGATGCGGTAGCCGGGGTAGCCGTCCTGATCGTTGAACTTC
>ERZ650309.1647-NODE-1647-length-10450-cov-8.716017_pt1 | contig 10450 bp, 12 predicted proteins | sample MGYA00376245_ERZ650309 | MGnify/ENA primary metagenome ERZ650309 (study PRJEB26733, sample SAMN07839294) | wastewater metagenome | biome: urban; feature: wastewater treatment plant; material: waste water | place: USA: North Carolina | collected 2016-04-26 ...
ACCACCCCCAACCACTCAACAGCCTCAGCCATCAAGTCAGGCCGCGCATTCTATCAATTTAAAACTTAATGTCAAGCATTATTTTCTAAATTTTTCAGCAACTTAAGTTTAACTAAACTTAACATTTGCTCGCGTCCTGAAGAGGAGGCGAATTATATAGAACACAAAACCTTTGTCAACCAAGAAAAGACCTGTTTGCCTACTACTTGATCAAAAACATGTTTTATGACTATAAAACACACTACAAAGCATTGATGGGCTTAAGATTAACCTTGAATATTCATTTTTTAGGTCAATAAACAACCAAAGTCTGAAAAAAGCCCAAATTTTGAGAAGGTATCTTTCAGCTTAGTCTTGTAATGTCACTTTGGCAATAGCTTTTTTGCCTGCTTGAATAACTTTACTTTGGCCTAATGTCATTCGATAGTCGGCATTTACTGCTTGCCCATCAACAAACACAACTCCCCGTGCTAATACATCTTTTGCGGATGCTGCATTTTTTACGAGTTTTGCTCTGTTTAAGATGGCACTAATAGGTAAATCTGTAACGCCAGCTTCTAAATTAATGATAACCTCTGGTACATCCTCTGGAATTTCCCCATAAGCTAAAGTATTACCCGCACCTTTATGTGCATTTATTGCGGCTTCTGCATTATGAAAGCGGGTAATAATTTCTTCGGCCAATACTTTTTTGATATCTTGAGGGTTACGACCATCTGCTATTTCTTGGAGGAATTGATTGACTTCTGCCATTGGTCTAAAGCTTAACAATTCAAAATAACGAGGAATTAAGCTATCAGGCATTGATAGAATTTTTTGGTACATCTCCCCTGCACTATCATTTACCCCAATATAGTTACCTAATGATTTAGACATTTTTTGTACGCCGTCTAAACCCTCTAGAATAGGTAGAGTCAAACAAATTTGTGAGGATTGTCCATAACGTGCTTGTAAAGTACGTCCCATTAATAAGTTAAAGGTTTGATCTGTGCCGCCTAATTCAACATCAGCCTGTAATTCAACAGAGTCATAACCCTGTAATAAGGGATATAAAAACTCATGAATGGCAATGGGTTGCTGATTGGCATAACGCTTGGAAAAGTCATCTCGTTCCAACATACGCGTCACTGTGTACTGTGCGGCTAATTGAATCAGATCGGCAGCAGTTTTTTGTCCCATCCATTCAGAGTTAAAAACAATACGGGTTTTTTGTGGGTCTAGAATTTTAAAGACTTGCTCTTGATAGCTTTTAGCATTCTCTTTCACTTGTTCTTGCGTTAAAGGTTTACGGGTGACGTTTTTGCCTGTGGGATCGCCAATCATGCCAGTAAAGTCACCAATCAAGAAAATAACCTCATGACCCAAATCTTGAAATATACGTAATTTGTTAATTAATACGGTGTGTCCTAAGTGTAAATCTGGTGCTGTTGGGTCAAAACCTGCTTTTACACGTAATGGTCGGCCTTCTTTAAGTTTGGCCAATAATTCAGTTTCTTGAATAATGTCGGCTGTACCACGTTTAATCAATTCAAGTTGCTGTTCAGGTGTCATCATTTTCTTTACTACGCTAAAATAAAAATTTGCGTTATTTTAGGGCGAATAGCTATAAATTGCATTATGCTCTACAAGTTTTTAAAAAAATGAGTGTTTACAATGGATGAGATTTATTTAGGTTTGATGTCTGGTACTAGTCTGGATGCGGTTGATGCCGTTGCTGTGTTATTCAATGCACAAGGCTGTCAACTTTTAGCCACTCATTCTGTAGATTTACCACTCAGTTTGCGTGCTGATATTTTAACGCTTACTCAACCGACCCCTTATGAAATTGACTTAATGGGTAAAGTTGATGTGGAAATTGGCTTGCTCTTTGCCCAATGCGCCAATGAGTTGCGAGATAAGTTATCTTTAGAACAACAACAGCAAATAAAAGCGATTGGTAGCCACGGCCAAACTATTCGCCATCGACCTTATGCCCAAACACCTTTCACCTTACAAATTGGTGATCCCAATGTGATTGCTGAAAAAACCAGAATGACGGTTGTCGCTGATTTTCGCCGTCGTGATGTTGCTGCTGGTGGACAAGGTGCGCCTTTGGTTCCTGCTTTCCATAAAGCCTTATTAAAAAGTTCTTCTATAGATAGAGTCGTACTTAATTTAGGTGGCATGGCTAATATTACGGTTTTACCTAGCCAAAAAGATATTTTAGTGTATGGCTACGATACTGGCCCTGCTAATGTATTAATTGATGCTTGGTGTCAGCAACACTTACAACAAAACTATGATGAAGATGGCCGATGGGCAGCTTCTGGCACAGTGATTTCTGAGTTACTCGAAAAACTACTAGCACATTCCTTTTTTGCGAAAGCTGCTCCCAAAAGTACGGGGCGCGAAGATTTTCACTTAGCATGGTTAGAAGATGTGTTAAGCAACTTTGAGCATTACGATTTGGCGGATGTTCAAGCGACTTTATTAGAGTTAACCACGACTTCTGTTGCCAATGAGATTAATAAAATTGGTTTTGCCCAAGGTGAGTTGTATTTATGCGGCGGTGGTGCATACAATCCCATTTTATGGCAATCTTTAGCCCATAAACTACCTAATTACCAACTATTTTCTACAGAAAAAATTGGCATATCGCCAACTTGGATTGAAGCAACGGCTTTTGCATGGTTAGCCCAACAAACTATCAAAGGCTTAACAGGTAACTTACCAGCTGTGACAGGTGCAGATGGAAAACGTATTCTAGGTGGAATTTTTCAAGCTTGATTATCAAGGAGGACTTTACTTTGTCCTCCTTGATTAATTTAGATAGAGAAAGAGGAACCACAGCCACACGTTGTTGTGGCATTTGGATTTTTAATCACAAAACGTGAACCTTCTAAACCTTCAACATAATCGACTTCTGAACCTACTAAATATTGAAAGCTCAACGAATCAACTAACATCGTCACATCTTCATTTTCAAAAATAGAATCGCTTTCGTTGGAGTTTTCATCAAAGGTGAAACCATAAGAGAAACCAGAACAACCGCCACCTGTGATATAAACACGTAGTTTAAGATTAGGATTGGATTCACCTTCACGCAATTTACGTACTTTAGCCGCTGCACGGTCGGTAAGAATCATGCCTTGAGCCAGCTCTGACATAAAACAGCCTCATCATAAATGGGCATATCTGCCCCAAAAGTTAAATTTGACTAAATTACTAGGAATTATCTTGCGTTAGCTATCAACCGTCAACTCGAATTTGTTGCTTTTCACCGCAAAGAAAAAGCCCAGCATTAGCTGGGCTTTGGCATTATGTCAGATAAGTAATTGATTACTCGTCTTTTAATGCACACTCGAAGCTTGCTGGATCGTGTTTACAACGTACACGCTTCAATAAACTTAACATTTTTTTGTCGTAAATACCGTCAGCAGCCAAAGCAATACGGGATTCGCGCATTAATTTGACGTAACCAGGCTTATCGGCTTCTGCAACGTCCATCCAATATTTAGCTGGAACATCTTTTTCAGTTTTTTCGATATTTTTGAATGCTTTGTCAACTTGAGTTGCTACATATTCGCGGCTCTTTTGACCAAAACCTTCTGGGAATTTCTTAGGATTGATAATGATGTTGCCAGTAATTTGTACGATTGGGAAACGTACAATAGCACCTTTAGTGCCCAAACCTTTGTACAATTCTAATGGTTTGATTGCAACCGCTGGTGCAGCAACGATGTCTACTTGACCATTGTTGAATTTACCAGCAAAGTTAGTTACGTCAGAAGCAACTGGTTGTGCACCAATTTTTTGTACCATTTTAGCTTGAGATTTGTCATAGTCTAAAACAGCAATCTTTTTACCAGAAACTTTAGATAAGTTGTTGATAGCACGGTCATTTACTAATAAGTAACCCGCACCTAATGGCATAATACCTACAACTTCATAAGAACCACTGGCCATACTTGGTGCAATTTTGGGGCTGCTTAATAAAGTTAATACATCACGCATTTGTGCATAAGTCGTGATAGCACCAATAGAGTCAATACTGCCTGTAAAGGTATTAAATTGACGGCCACGTAAACCTGTCAAACTTACACCATCACATTGACCAGCTTTGAAATCTTCAGCAGCAATACGCTCGTCAGTATAAGGCTTCAATTCAATATCTGCACCCCACTTAGCGGCCGCTAAGGAGTAGTCTTTCATCATGGCATAGACGTCACCGCCTGTGCCCAATAAGTCAAATACACAAATTTTTTGTTTTGCAGCGTGTGCAGCTGGACTTAAAGCAACACCAGCAGAGATAATGGCAGCAGCCAAAGCGGACGTTTTTTTCATGATTGTTCCTTGTTGTAGCAAATAATATATTTTAAAAAATCAAACTTTTGAGCTTCCCCTCAGTGAGTGCTGATTATTTTTACAGGAGAATGTAAAAAGTCACTATCCAAGCTCAGTAAAAGTTTGGGCGATTCTACCTAACAAAAGCAATGTTAAACATAGTTTTTGTTAAAGACATTGGTAATTTATATGAAAAATTACTTTTTATTTTTAACAAATATAAACCATAAACCTCATTTGTATAGATAGATACGCTTTTTTAGAAATATTTTGTAAAATTTTAGCTAAAAAAAAGGGTGGCAGGGTGCCACCCCAAAAGAGGGTTCTTTTGAATAGACAGCGCAACCTGCCTAAATATGCGTCACTCAAATCTTAATAAACATAAGATCTAAGTGTTAACAATTAAGCAGCTTTACGCTTTTCGCCAGCAGCTACTAAATCATTAAATAACTTTTCAGCTTCAACTTTTAATTTGTCAGCTTCAACTTTTAAAGTTTCAACTAAACCAACAGCAACTAACACAACTTTTTTGTCGTTAGCAGCTTGTTCGCCACGAGCAGCTTGACCAGCAGCAACTAATTTGTCTAATTGCTTTTGACCTTCTTCTTCAACTTTAGCAACCACTTCTTCAACTTTAGACACAACGCCTAAACTCGCTAAAGAAACTTGATTACCTAAATCTTTAACACGATCAACCAATTTTACTTCAACTTGGCTTTCTGCAACGTCTTTTAACTCGCCCATGACTATCTCCGAGGAATTTAATACACCAACACTCATTACCTAAAAGTTAATGTTTGAATTAAGAACTCCGTTTAGTAACTCTACCGTTGTTTATTGCAAGCAATATCACAGGGTACAAACATTAAACTTTTTCTATCAGCTCGCTCAGTGATGATTTACTGCGCTGCTGTCTTGATGGCGATTATAGAGGGGCAATTAGCGACTAAAGCATGTATTTGTTTGACAATCAAACAAGATAAACTTTTTTTTATTCATCTAAGATAAAAGCTCGTTAAACACGAGCTTTGGAGACAATCTATAGCAAGTTATAAAGCCATTTTATTGGGCAAAACAGCAGCAATTTGCTGAATGCGGGTGTTGAGAGTGTCTAAACAGTCTGCAGTGACAGTAATATGGCCTAATTTACGGCCAACACGCTCAGTCTTACCATACAGGTGTAAATGGGCTTCGGGAATAGCCAAAATGTCAGAAGTTTTTGGATGTTGGCCAATGATATTAATCATGGCACTTGGCCGTAGCTCTTGCGTGCTGCCTAATGGCAAACCTGCTACTGCACGCATATGATTTTCAAATTGCGAGCAAATCGCTCCCTCAATACTCCAATGCCCTGAATTATGCACTCGTGGTGCAGTTTCGTTAGCATATAAACCTTGGTCAGTTTGGAACATTTCTAAGGTTAATACGCCCACATGATTTAATTCATGCAAAATAGCAGTGATGTATTGCTCTGCTTGGGCTTGTGTTGCTGCATCAACTTGTGGTGCAGGTACGACAGAGTGCGACAAAATTCCTTGATGATGGGTATTCCACGCTAAAGGATAACAACGCGTTTCACCATCTTGTGCACGCACTGCAATAATAGATAACTCACGGTTAAACTGAATAAATGCTTCTGCTATTAAAGGAGCACCAGCTTGTAACTCTGACCATGCTTGCGCCACTTGCTCTGCTTGACGAATAACAAATTGTCCTTTGCCATCATAACCACCCATTGTGGTTTTTACGACTAATGGTAAACCAAGAGTATCGACTGCTTGTTGTAAGTCGGCTTGTGAGCATACTTGGTGATAAGCTGCCGCAGGAATGCCTAATTTGGCAAATAATTGTTTTTCATTTAAACGATTTTGTGAAACAGCTAAAGATTTAACACTTGGATAAACAGGCTTGTGTTGAGCAATATGTTCTACCCATGCAACTGGAATATTTTCAAACTCATAGGTAAATACATCGGCACTGGCCAAAAAAGCATCTAAGCTGGCTTGGCTAGCCTCTTTGTCGCCAATCACCTCACCTAATGGAGCAGATGGACAATTTGCTGCTGACTCATAAAAACTAAAACCAAGATTAAAGGGGTATGCTGCCAAAGCCATCATTCGGCCTAACTGACCGCCACCAAAAATCCCAATTTTCATGCTTGCTCTCCCGGAATAGGGTTAGCTAAGACTTTGTCGGTTTGTTGTTGGCGAAAGTTTTCGATTGCTTGTAAATATTCTGGATATTGTGCCGCTAAAATTTGAGTAGCTAATAAACCAGCATTGGTTGCCCCTGCTTTACCAATAGCTAAAGTTGCAACAGGCACACCTGCGGGCATTTGCACAATCGATAATAAAGAATCTAAACCATTGAGTGCCTGTGATTGCACAGGAACGCCTAGCACAGGTAAGGATGTTTTAGAGGCACACATACCAGGTAAATGCGCTGCCCCCCCTGCCCCTGCAATAATTACTTGAATGCCACGACCACGTGCTGCTTCGGCATAAGCAAATAATTTATCGGGAGTACGATGTGCAGACACAACTTCTGCCTCAAAAGGTACACCGAGGGTGCGTAATACATCGGCGGCATGTTGCATGGTTGCCCAATCCGATTGTGAACCCATAATAATACCGACTAAGGGAGTTGCCGTTGTTGCTGTCATGACCAAAGTTCTCTAGAAACACCTTTACAGTTTTGCACTGAAAGGCGGGTAAGTTTAAAAAGCCGACTATTTTGGCTGAATAATTACCCTAGGCCAAGTGTTTATGTAAAAAATTTAGTTTCTAAACATGAAATAAACGGCACCTAATAAACATAAACCCGCATAAACATAATCCATTTTGAAAGGTTCTTTGAGATATAAAATGGCAAAAGGCACAAAGACACTCAAAGTAATGACTTCTTGAATAATTTTTAACTGCCCTACTGATAAGACACTATGACCAATTCTATTAGCAGGCACCATTAATAAATACTCAAAAAGCGCAATACACCAACTAAAAATAGCCGCTAAATACCACGGTTTATCTTGTAGATTTTTCAGATGACCATACCAAGCAAAGGTCATAAAGATATTGGAACAAATTAATAATAGGATTGTTTGTAAGGTAATCGGCATAACAAGTCTCTAAGTTTAAGTCTTACGCAGTTATCGCTTATTTGCTCATAGTTCAATTATTTTATATTCACAAAATGCGCTAATTTCGGTGTAATGCGTCAGTTCTGAGTGCCATTAATTCGCTATAATTCGGCGATAATTTTTTAGGATATTGGCTAAATGAAAGCCCTATTACAACTTTTTTGGCAAATTCTACGATTTAAACGCGGCCCTGAAGATGTGCCTTATGCTCCTAATCTGTTATGGCTACTGCTTATCATCAATTTGACGATTAGTATTACAGCCCAATCAATTGGTAGACCAAATCAATTTAATATTGCCGTAACTTTGCCAATCATTGCCCTTGGTGTAGAGTCTTTATGTATCTTTAGCTTATTACATCTCAAAAAATTGAGTAATCGTTTTACCCAAAGCTTAATTGCTATTTTAGGAGTCGATAGCTTTTTAAGCTTAGCAACGATCCCGTTATTAATACTCGGCTTTCAACTCATTGGCCAAACACCACTACTCAAATTTTTAGGTTTATTGGAGGTCATTTTATTGGGATGGAGTATTGCGATTAGAGCCTTTATTTATCATCGTGCTTTAAATATTGGCTTATTACTCGGTAATTTAATGGCTCTCATGATACTCTTATTAACATTATCAATTAACGTTAAAGTATTTCCCGAACTCTTAGAACAAGCCAAAGCGGCTGCTAGTCAATCTTCTCGTTAGGACACAAGATATTATGCATATTCATATTTTAGGTATTTGCGGCACATTTATGGGGTCATTAGCCGTTTTAGCTAAAAATTTGGGCCATAAAGTGACAGGTAGTGATGCGAATGTTTATCCCCCCATGAGCACTCAACTAGAAGCTCAAGGGATTAGTCTGATGCAAGGCTATGAACCAGAACATTTGCAACCTCGCCCTGATTTAGTCATTGTTGGCAATGCCATGAAACGTGGCATTCCTGCAGTAGAATATGTGTTAAATGAAGGCATTCCTTATACCTCTGGCCCACAATGGTTGGCGCAATATGTGTTACAAGGCAAACACGTTTTAGGCGTGGCTGGTACACATGGTAAAACCACGACCACCACCATGGTTGCTTGGATTTTAGAACAAGCAGGTTTAGAGCCGGGTTTTTTGATTGGTGGTGTACCCAAAGGTTTTGAAGCAAGTGCGCGTTTAGGCGGTGGCAAATATTTTGTCGTTGAAGCCGATGAATATGACTCTGCCTTCTTTGATAAACGTTCTAAGTTTGTTCATTACGCCCCAAAAACAGCCATTTTAAATAATTTAGAATTTGACCATGCTGATATTTTTGATGATTTAGCCGCTATTCAAAAACAATTTCATCATTTAGTCCGCACTATTCCCAGTACAGGCAAAATTATTGTCCCTGCCAACGATGATAATTTAAAAGACACTTTAGCCAAAGGCTGTTGGACTCCTGTGGAAACAACAGGTATCGCCCCCAATTCTAGCGATTGGCAAGCTGAGTTGCGTGCCAATGATGGCAGTCATTTTGTAGTCTCTTATCAAGGTCAACAAGCCGAAGTCAATTGGGGCATGACAGGTTTACACAGTGTTTATAATGGTTTGGCGGCAATTGCGGCGGCGCATAATGTTGGTGTAGAGTTACAAACGGCTTGTGCTGCATTAAGTGCGTTTGGTGGCGTAAAACGTCGTATGGAGTTGGTGGGTGAAGTTGCCGATATTAGCGTTTATGATGATTTTGCCCACCACCCGACTGCAATTAAAACCACCTTAGAAGGTTTACGCAACAAGGTTGGCGAGCGCAAGATTTGGGCAATTATTGAGCCGCGCTCAAACACCATGAGAATGGGTACACACAAAGATAATTTAGCTGAATCTGCACGCGATGCTGACCAAGTGATTTGGTATCAGCCCGCAGGTTTGGATTGGGATTTAAGTCCAGTCATTGCGGCTTCACCTGTGCCAGCTCAAGTTGCTAATAATATTGATGGCATTATTGCTGATGTGATTGCTCAAGTTAAATCGGGCGATGCGATTGTCATTATGTCTAATGGCGGTTTTGGTGGCATTCATGGCAAGTTAGTAAATGCGTTAAAAGCAAAATTTGCTTGATGTGATAAATTAAGTATTTCAACAATGAGATACAAACCTATCTCATTGTGTTAAAGAGAAGAAACAATGTCTTATAGTGTTGCTAGCAATTTTTATCTTATTGATAATTATTTATTTGATACAGAACTATTGCCCAAAGACTATTTGCTCAAGACGAACAAACGAACTGAACGCAGGTATGGCTATGCTCACGATTTTTGTATTTTTTCTTATTATGGCCGTTCTTTATACCACACATATTCTAATATTTTGCCGCGTAGCCCGTCTCCTAATAAACTACTAACGTTTCTTATATGTGATGCTGTCTATGAATCTCAATACTTTATAATAAAGCCGTCTGAATTATATGAGCTAGTCAATGAGTTAAATATACTTGTCAATTGGATGAGTACAGACAATTACTGCTTAACAGAACTGTTATACTTTTTATCAGATAACGATATAAAAGCTATATTAGAAGGAAACTATGCCAAGGAGCTTAATCACTCAGAATTTATTTATTACGCTTTTTATTGTTTGATTGATTTAAAGAATATGGCTCTCAAAGCTATTGAAAATAATCAATTTTTTGTTATTAAGATTTATGTATCCTAATTGTATAAAGCTGGCATAAACACACCTTGACCAAATTCTTTAGTCAGGCGAGCAATTAATTTTTTTTCTTTAGGCAATAGTTTTTGTTGGCTAATATATGCCCAACGCTTCTCATAAAACACAAAAGCCAATTGAGCAGGAATAAATTTTTGATGAACATCCCACAAAATATGATTTAGCTCTGGATAATGGCTACGGTTAATATTGGACATAATCAACTACTGTTTAAATATCTGTCTTAAATCTAGCCAAAATTGAAACAAAAATAAAGGCGCAAATTGCGCCTTTATTTTAAATCTTATCGACTACCCTCACCC
>ERZ650309.1649-NODE-1649-length-10446-cov-5.889231_pt1 | contig 10446 bp, 9 predicted proteins | sample MGYA00376245_ERZ650309 | MGnify/ENA primary metagenome ERZ650309 (study PRJEB26733, sample SAMN07839294) | wastewater metagenome | biome: urban; feature: wastewater treatment plant; material: waste water | place: USA: North Carolina | collected 2016-04-26 ...
CAAGAAAAAGTAATTCCAGTTAGTAGTTGTATGGATCAACGTTTATCGCTTACACCGCCCGACGCCGAATCGGAATTGGCTGAACAACAATCGCCTCCGGCAGAAGTGTGGCCCGTCGCCAACGATTCTTTTGAGCCGTACCGCCGGACGGAAATTCACCGGTTGCCGGAAATGACGCCGTATGGCTTTGAGCCATACTATCTGGCTCCACCGCAGCAGATTAAAAGAAAAGTGCTTCGGCACTGGTTGCTGTTGGCGTTGACGGCAGTGACCACGAGCCTGGCCGGAGCGATCTGGTTTGGTCTTTCGATCAAGGCTGGGATGGTGTATTCGCTGACTGTCCTGACCATTCTTGCTGCTCACGAAATGGGGCATTACATTGCCAGCCGTTGGTACGGAGTGGACGCGACACTGCCTTACTTCATTCCCTTTTTGATTCCCCCGATTGGCCCGATTCCATATATTCCCCAAATCGGAACGTTTGGCGCGTTTATCCGAATCAAATCGGCGATTCCCTCGCGCAAAGCTCTGTTCGACATTGGCATAGCAGGGCCGTTGGCCGGATTTGTCTTTGCGGTTCCAGCGGCATTCATCGCGCATTATTTCGCGCAACCGGCGCAACCGTTTTCGGCGGAAGGCGGCGGAATCATTTTGCAGGACCCGCTGTTGTTCAAACTTTTTCACGTCTTGCTTCGGCTTCCTGAAGAAGTGGAATTGAACCCGGTGATGCTTGGAGCCTGGGTAGGAGCGTTGATGACGGCGTTGAATCTAATGCCGGTTGGACAGCTTGATGGCGGACACGTCACCTATTCGGTCTTTGGTCGCCTGGGACATAAAATCATCGCAATTACCTGTTATGTCAGCGTCATTGCGCTGACCGGTTATTCCTTGCTGAGCGGTGCGGGGAACTGGGTGTTGTATGCGTTGATTTTGACTTTTATGCTTCGAAGCGGGCATCCGCCCGTAATAGACGAACAAGAACCGATTGGCTTCGGGCGTAAACTTGTAGCCATCATTGGATTGATCGTTTTCATTTTGTGTTTCATGACAGTCCCGATCAGATTGGTTGGTTAATTCTGCCGCTTGGCTGGTCAGGGAGGATTCTTTATGCCGCTTCGTGCTTCAGACGTAATGATCAAAGACGTTATCACCGTCAGTGAAAAGACTCCGCTCAAAGAAGTGACCAAACTGTTTGCCGAAAAACATATCACTGGCGCTCCGGTCATCAACGAAGCGGGTGAGATGGTCGGTGTGATTTCGGAAAGCGACATCATTCGCAAAACCACAAGCATGGGCGCGTGGTCGCCAAGTCTGGCTGGACAGATTATGACCAAACCAGCGGTTACCGTGGCGCCCGACGAAACACTGCAGCGGATTTGCGAGTTGATGCACAATCGCCATATTCATCGGGTTGTGGTTGCCGATGGCAAAGAAATCAGCGGCATTATCACAACCATGGACATCCTGCAGGTCATTGCCAAACTCGGCAAACAAAGCGTGCAGGATGCGTTTGAAAGTTAAACGAAAGACCCAAAATCCTTCAGGCAGAGTTTTTCGGGAAGAATGTCGGCCGCAGTCTGAAGTGCCAATCCTGTAAATTCTGTCCACCTCTTTTCCTTGATGCTGGACAAACTCATTTATCTGTTATTGCTGGTGCTGCTGGTGTTGACACCGTTGCCGTATGGTTCGGTTGAAACCTGGTCCATCGCGCTGTGGGAAATTCTTGTTTTCGGCCTTGTCGGATTATGGGCGCTGTCCGCAGTCGTCGAAGGAAGATTGAAGATCAAGCTCAACCCATTGATCTGGCCCATGGTGGCTTTGCTGATTCTGGCCATTGTGCAGGTCTGGCCGATTGCTACAGGCGGAAGACAGACCATCAGTTTTTCGCCGTATGCCACGGTTCAATTCGCCATCAAACTATTGGCTTCGATCTGTTTCTTGTTGTTGTTCGCCACCTTCGTCAACAACGACGAACGGCGCATGACAGCCGTCAAGGTGATGATCGCAATTTGCGCGGTGATTGCCATTGTCGGCATAGGCCAGGCATACATTGGCAGATTGTTCTGGCAACGAGGCGCTTTTGGTCCTTTCGTTAATCGCAACCATTTTGCAGGCTTTCTGGAAATGGGCGTTGCCCTGGCCGGAGGGTTGATGATTGGCCGAGTCGTCAAGCAAGTCTGGCTGGCCGTGTATGGAAGCTGCGCGCTGGCGATGTGCGCCGGAATCGGTTTGTCGGCTTCGCGCGGAGGCGTGCTGGCGTTGGTCGCCGAAATCGTGTTTCTGGTGTTGATTGCCATTCCGACGTTTTTCCACAGCCGCCAACCGGATAAATCCCGTCGCGCTGGCATGCTGATTCGTTCAGCGGCCACCTTGTTGATCGGAATTGGAGCCATTGCCGGAGCCATGTTGTTGGTCGGTTCCGAAGGATTGGTGGCGAACTTTTCGCAGCTTCAGACGGAAACGCAAGGCGAACTTCCGGCCAGCGAACGCTTCAGCCGCCGTGACATCTGGAATGCAACCACCCAACTGATTAAAGATCATCCTGTAACGGGCGTAGGCCTGGGCGCGTTTCAGTTTGCTTATACCCGGTACGATCAAAGCTCTGGCATTCAACGCGTCGAACAATCGCACAACGATTACCTGCAAATTGTCGCCGACGGAGGGTTGATTGGCGGATTCATTGCGCTGACGTTCATTGTTCTGCTGTTCGTTCGCGGATTCATTACCGTCCAAACTCACAACCGGCAGAAACGCGCTGTCGTAATAGGAGCGCTGGCTGGCTGTTTTGCTATCGCCGTTCACAGCTTCGTCGAATTCAACCTGCAAATCACTTCCAACGCTCAACTCTTTCTGGCGCTGGCCGCGCTGGCAACGACCGGACGGCACAAGCGACAAGGAAGCGAAGAGCTTGAATAGCCTTAATAGTCGCTTAAGTCACCAATACCTTTTATCCATTTGCCATCAGCCATGAACAGGCAAACGGTCAGGTTTCATCCGTAACCGTTGCTGGTGAAATGGGCGAACCCCACTCGGCTTCCCACGCATCAGCCAAAGACAGAAAATGCCGCCGAAAGGTTTTCAAAAAAATCCTTCCGAAAAATGGAAGAAAGTTGTTTCTTGCCTCGTCCAATGCACGAACGCGAATGAAACGACGAACAACGAATCGGAAGAGGCGCTGCCACGATGAACGAACCCTGCAACGAAGAGCGGTTGATTGAAGCCTGTCGGCAAGGCGACCGCGAATCGTTTCGCCAGTTGTTTGAACTGCATAAAGACCGCGTCTGGTCGGTTGCGCTGCATTTCATCGGTGACGAAGCGGCAGCGCGCGACATTACGCAACAGGTGTTTTTGAAGTTGTTTACCGTCATCGGGCAGTTTCGCGGCGAAGCTGGCTTTTCAACCTGGCTATATCGAATGGTGGTCAATGCCTGCCTGGATGAACAGCGGCGGCGAAGACGGTTTCTGTCCTTTGATTTTTTCAAAACCGGCGACGGATTCAGCGGCGGAATGGACGTTATGGATCAGCAACAGGCAGCGCAAATCGAACGGGGATTACAAGCGATGGCGCAGGAAGACCAGCACGCGCAACTGGAACTTTCTGCCGCCGTCAAAGCGGCCGTCAAAGAACTGAAGCCGAAGCTGCGAATGGCGATTCTGCTGAAATACTTCGAAGGGCTGTCATACGAAGAAATGGCCGCAGTGCTTGGCTGTTCAGCGGGAACTGTCGCTTCGCGGCTCAATCGAGGGCACAAGGAATTGGCGCGGCGGCTTCAGCATTTGCGCGGCAATATCGAAACGGGGAAGTAAGCAATGTTCGGCAATCACGTCAGCAAACAACTTTCGGCTTATCTGCACGGCGAGCTTCCGGCGGAAGACGCGCGCCGCGTCGCTGACCATCTGCGCGATTGTGGGCGTTGCCGAACTGAATTTGAAGACGTCGAATTCGGCGCGCAACTGGCTGGGCAATTGAAACGCGAACAAGCGCCGGAATCGTTGTGGGCAGAGTTGGAAGCGGCGATGAATCGAGAAGGTTTTTCTCATCGCAGAGGCGCAGAGAGCACAGAGGTGGCGCGAAGGAACTTGGGCTTTTCGTGGCCAACGCTGAAACTTTGTTTGGAACTTGCGCCGGTTTTGATTTTGATTGGCGTTGGAATCGTTTTCCTAAACCGGTATTTCCAGCCGCCGCAGCCGGACAATCGGCCTTCGTGGGAAGTCACTCGGCTGGATGGCAGGCCGACTGTCGGCAAACAGCAGATTGCGGAAAAAGGAAGGTTACCGCTCGGCGAATGGCTGACCACCGACGATGCTTCGCGCGCGCAAATCAGCGTGGGCCAAATTGGTGAAGTCAAAATTGAACCAAATTCGCGCATTCAACTGGTCGAATCTCAGGACGACAATCATCGGCTGGCGATGCAGCGCGGAAAGATGGAAGCGTTCATTTGGGCGCCACCGCGCAAGTTTTTCGTCCAGACGCCTTCGGCGCTGGCGGTGGATTTGGGGTGCAGTTACACGCTGGAAGTCACCGCAGACGGAACCGCGCTGTTGCACGTGACGATGGGCTGGGTCGCGTTTGAATGGCAAGGCCGCGAATCGTTCGTGCCCGCCGAAGCCAAATGCGTCACGCGTCCGGGATTTGGGCCAGGCACGCCGTACTTTGGCGACGCTTCGGCGGAATTTCAGCTTGCGTTGGCCCAGTTTGATACCGGCCACGCTGATTCGCTGGATTCCGTTTTGGCCTTGGCCAGAAAACGCGATGCGTTGACGTTGTGGCATTTGTTGGCGCGAACCGATGGCGAAGCGCGCGGCAAGGTGTTTGACCGGTTGGCGAGCTTGATTCCGCCGCCAAAGAACGTGACTCGTGAAGGCGTTCTCGGCAGCAACCGCGAAATGCTGGATGTCTGGTGGAAAGAACTTGGGCTTGGCGACACCGAATGGTGGCGGATGTGGAAAGGGCCTTTGCCTACGCAGGCAAAGTAGCGTCTCAAATCTTAAATCTCGAATTTCAATATGGCTTTTGACTGCAAAGGCCGGTAACCAAAAATTTCTGGGAGGAAACGTTATGACTCGCAAAATGCTTCGTTCGTTCTCGCTTGGTGCGGCTTTGATTCTCGTCACCACGGTTCAGCAAACTGCATTGGCAGGGCCGCCGCTGCTGTGTCATCCGATTGAAATCGGCAACGCCAAATCGCTGGCTTGGGCTGGCCCAAACTGGCGCGACGTGAAGAAAGATTATGATCTGAACCATCTGGTTGCCGACACGCTGGCTTTGCTGCAACCGGACACGCCTGTGCTGGCCAGGATGGAAACCATTCGGCGAGCGACGGTGTACGCCGTTTGGGCGAAGCTTGACAACGAAGTCGGCATCACCGTGAAAGACAACGAGATCGCCGATGAACTCCAGGCCAAATTGATGGAGCGCGTCCGCGAAGCAGTTCGGTTGAATCAATCCGCTGCGTTGGCCTTGTTCGACGCCGGGTATCTGGATTCCTGTTATAAACAAGCCGGGTACAAATCCAACGTCAACACGCCAAGCTTGGCGGAAGGCTACGCGATGGTGCGCAAAGGCTCGGCCCACCTGGGAGGAAGCCCCGAAATCGAATTTGCGTTGGCGATCATCTCGGAACATCCGCGTCAGACTACTCACCAGGAACATCTGCAAAAAGCGATTGCCGGAGCCAAAGAAGGTTCCTTGCTGGCAAAAAATCTGGTCAATCATTTCGGCAAACCAGGGCAGAATCTGACAGCGTTGCGTTCGCAAATTGCTACGGCAAAGAACTGAAGTTTGACAAACATCTTGGAACGCACAAAAAGCGGCTGCGCCAAATTCAATGGCGCAGCCGCTTTTGCAATATCGCCCTGCTGTTTGCCAAACCAAGCCACGGTGTGAAGAATAACGGCTTCTTTTACAAAGAGTGAAAAAGCCAATGAACAAGTTCTACGTTACAACTCCGATTTATTACGTCAATTCGTATCCACATCTCGGCCACGTTTACACAACGATCATCGCCGACACCGTGGCGCGTTATAAACGCCAACGCGGCAACGAAGTCTTCTTTCTGACTGGCACGGACGAGCACGGCATCAACATCGAACGCGCGGCGGAAAACGCTGGTGTGCCCGTCAAGCAACACGTTGACCGGATTGTTGATTCTTTCAAAACAGCGTTTGCCCCGTTCCAGTTCACCAACCGGCACTGGGTTCGCACCACGGACAAATACCACGAAGAAGGCGTTCGCAAGCTCTGGCAAAAAGCCAAAGACAACGGCTGGATTTACAAAGGCAAATACGAAGGTTGGTATTGCGGCAACTGCAACGAGTTTTATCAGGAAGCCGAAGCCGTCAAAGGCGAAGGCGATACGCTGCTTTGCCCAACGCACGAACGTCCGCTCGATCTGCTGTCCGAAGAAAGCTATTTCTTCAAGCTCTCCGCGTTTCAGGACAAACTGATTGCACATTACGAAGCCAATCCGCATTTCATCCGACCTGAAACCCGGCGCAACGAAGTCCTGAGTTTTGTGCGCGGAGGCTTGAACGATCTGGCGGTCAGCCGCGTTTCGGTGAAATGGGGCATTCCGGTTCCTGACGATCCGGAACACACGATGTACGTTTGGTTCGACGCCTTGTCGAATTACATCACAGCCATCGGTTACGGCAACAATCAGTTTGGCGGCGAAGAGCACTTCAACAAATTCTGGCCGGCGGATTTGCAACTGGTAGGCAAAGACATTCTGCGCTTCCACACGGTGTATTGGCCCGCGTTTTTGATGGCGGCGGGATTGCCGCTTCCGAAAACAGTGTATTCGCATGGCATGTGGTTGTCGGGCGGACGCAAGATGTCCAAAACGTTGGGCAACGTGATTGACTTGGCCGTGTTGCACAAACACTTCACGCCGGAAGTCGTGCGGTATTTCGTGTTGCGCGAAATGGTGTTCGGGCAGGACGGCGATTTCACTTACGAAGCGTTGCTGGATCGCGTCAACGCCGATCTGGCCAGCGGGCTTGGCAATCTGGCGGCGCGAACGCTGACGATGGTTCGCAACTTTTGCGAAGGCGTCATTCCTGCTGCTGGAAAGGCGAGCGATGAATTGACCACGCAAGCCGCCGAAGTTCGCGACGCCGTCGCCCAAGCTGTCACGGCGTTCGACCGCGAATTCGACGAATACAATTTTAGCCGTGCGATTGAAGCCGTTTCCAATGCGCGGTTTCGCGTAGACAAATTTATCTCCGACGCCAAGCCCTGGGATTTAGCCAAAGACCCTGCCAAACGTGGCGAGCTGGAATTGGTGCTGCACACGGCGTCCGAATCTTTGCGATTCTTTGCCGCGTTGCTGGCTCCAGTGTTGCCGAATGCGACGCAAGCGATCTGGCAACAGCTTGGCGAATCGGGCGAAGTCGATGCGATCGGCGGTCGGCATCGGGACTACTTCACGGCATTGGCGGCGGAGCTCGACGCGCCGTCCGACTCCGGTCACTCGCGGCGCCTCACCCAAGCGGAAATTGAGATCGACAATCTGAGAGCCGCTTTCGCGTGGAGCATCGAGAATGCCGAACCCGCACCGGCTTTACGGCTTGCTACTTCGCTGCAGCCACTATGGTTTTCGCGGTGGCGACACCGGGAGGGAGTTGGCTGGCTCGATGCTGCATTGTCTGCCACAACCGATGCCGTGCCTGAACCTGACCGCATTCGAGCGCTTGCCGACAAGGCACTGCTGCTCTCGTACGGCGGCTTTACAGAGGGCGCGCCGGCCGCCGACGACGCGCTACGTCTGGCCCGTGAGAACGGAGATCCGGCGCTGGTGATGCGTGCCCTCGTCGCACATGGGCGCGTCTACGCACACGCCTTCGAGGTGGCGGCGGCGGACTTTCACGAAGCCGGCACGCTCGCGCGCGAACTCGATGACCGATGGCGGCTCAGCCACATTCTGGGCTGGCAAGCCATTGCGTCAATGACCGTGGGGGACCATGCGGCGATCGCGGCGACTGCTCACGAGGGGTGTGCGTTGGCCGACGCGATCGGCGACGAATCGAACGCACGCCTGAATCGTCTTGCCATGGCCGCTGCACCCACCTATCGAGGTGAGGTGGCAAGGGCCATAGCCCCATTGCGGGACGTCCTGGCCGAAGCCACTGCCGCCCACGATCTGTTCTGCCGGTCAGTGGCACTGCTGTCGCTGACCTTTGCGCTGGCGTGGCATGGCGACGTCGAGGGCGCACTTGGCGTGGCCGATGAGTATGTGGTTGATCAGGCCGATACCGGCGAATTCGTTGAGGATTACGGATATTCGGCACTCGGCCTCATCAAACTGATGGCAGGTGACGCCACCGCTGCCCACGAGGCGTACGAAGCGGCGCTGCTGCGCACACCGCTGACACCGGCAACCGTATCCACCTACGTCCTCACCGCGATACCGATGTTGCTGTGCGGCGACGTCGCGGGGGCGCGGAAGCGGGCGGATGAGGTGGTTGCGATGTCGACGGGAGTGTCACTCGTCCCAGCGCTCGCTGCCCGTGCACGAGTTGGTATTGCGTTGGGAGACATGGATCAGGCTGAACTCGACGCTCGTGAGGCGCTCGAGGTAGCTGCCGAATCTCATGGCCACATGTTGGTTGCCGACACGCTTGAATGTCTGGCTCAGCTCGCCATCGAGGCCATGAATCTCAAAGAAGGGGCCCGCTTACTGGGTGCGGCGGAAGGCGCGCGGCAGCAGAGCGGTGTTGCGCGGTTCAAGGTGTATCAGTCGGAATATGAGAACATTCTGGAGAGTGCGCGAGAGCGGCTGGGGGACAGTGACTTCCGGAATTTCTGGGATGAAGGATCGTCGTTGACCATCGAGGAGGCCATCGCGTATGTGCGTCGAGGGCGCGGTGAACGGAGGCGCGCGAGCAGCGGTTGGTCCGCGCTCACCCGGGCCGAACTTGAAGTCGTACAGCAGGTTAAAGAAGGCCTGCCCAACAAAGATATTGCTGCACGGCTGTTCATCTCACCGCGCACGGTACAAGCCCATCTCACCCACATCTACACCAAGCTCGGCCTGACATCGCGGGTACAGTTGGCCCAAGAGGCGACTCGTCGCGGTTGATCGCGATGCCGTTGCTGGGTGCGTGACTGGCGTTCTGGGCGTCACACTGTCGGCGATGTGCAACCCGGTAGTTGCGCTCGACGACTGTCATATGCAACTCTGGAGTTGCATATGACCTCGACTCAAGGACCCGCCATGGACGCCTTCGACATCACCCGCAGCATCGACATCAACGCGCCGATCGACAAGGTGTGGGCCACCATCACCGAACCGCAGCTGATCTCCCAGTGGTTCGGTGACGCAACGGAATTCGAGGCGACCGAGGGTGGCAGAGGGTTCTTCGCCTGGAATGCCCACGGCAAGTTCCGCGTCGTCGTCGAACATGTCGAACCCCCTCGCGTTCTGGTCTACCGCTGGGCGCACCGTGAAGCCGACGCCGAACCGACACCCCAGAACTCGACGGTGGTGCGTTTCGAACTGACCGAAATCGCCGGTGGCACAAAGCTGGATCTGCTGGAAACGGGATTCGAGGGCCTGGCAGATCCGCAGGAGGCACGCAACGGCAATGAAGAGGGTTGGACCGCCGAACTCGCCGAACTGGTGAGCTTTCTGCAGAGCGCGCATTGAGCATGGCCAGTGTGCCGACAGCCCTCGCGGTGCTTGCCGACGAGACCCGCTGGGCGATCCTCACCGAACTGGGGCGTGCGGACCTCTCGGCCAGCGCGCTCGCCGAGAAGCTGCCGGTGAGTCGTCAAGCCATCGCCAAACACCTCGGTGTGCTCTCTGATGCGGGTTTGGTCGAATCGGTCAGGGTTGGTCGTGAAGTCCGATATCGCGCTCTCGGCGCCAAGCTGAGCGCGTTGGCGGTGGAGTTGGAACGCATTGGGCGGCAATGGGATCGGCGATTGGCTGCGATCAAGCAGATCGCCGAGAATGGTCTGGCGACATAAGTTTTGTCGGCGCATACTGGGGGTTGGCGGTGATTGCGATGCGTTACGAATTCCGTGAAGACGACCCCAGCGTGCATCAGGCGGCTCGATTCAGTCTGACGGTCGGGATGGCCGGCATTCTGGTGTTGGCTTTGTCGGCGTATGGGGTCAAGCATGGCATCGATCGCTGGGCGGCGGTCGCTGCGCCGGCGTTCCTTTTTGCTGGTGGCATATGGGCGTTCGTGCGGACGTATCAGGCGTGGCGTCACTACCAAACTTGGTTTGCCTGGCAGGGGGCCGGCTGGTTCCTGCTGATGCTTGCCATGGTGGTGCTGACCATGAGTCTGTCGGTGCTCGGCTGACGTTATCCACAGTGTGGGTTCTATCCCCAGGCTGGGTTGCGTTGGTGGTCCTTGTCAGTGGGTGCGGATAGACTCGAACACATGTTCGATGTCATGGATTGTGTTGGTGGGGTTGAGGATTCAGCCTTGATCGAC
>ERZ650309.1650-NODE-1650-length-10442-cov-69.899779_pt1 | contig 10442 bp, 14 predicted proteins | sample MGYA00376245_ERZ650309 | MGnify/ENA primary metagenome ERZ650309 (study PRJEB26733, sample SAMN07839294) | wastewater metagenome | biome: urban; feature: wastewater treatment plant; material: waste water | place: USA: North Carolina | collected 2016-04-26 ...
ATTTAGTTGATGGTAATAGTAAGCCAGTTACTGGGAAATCAGGTGATGGTATGGTAGAGTAATTAGATAAATGCCAAAGCAAAAACCCCGACGAGTTAGCAGCTCATGTGTCGGGGTTTTTAATTAACCAACCGCCTTAGGGTGATTTTTTATTGCGGAACATAAAATGTCATTGATTGATAAGTTAAAGAACATTGGGACTCTTGGTGGTTTCGGTGATATTGTTTTTACCGTAAATCCTTTTAAAATAATGAATTTTGACGATGCTGAGCATAAATCCTCAGTTGACTATGCAGAACATCGAACCGTCGGTAGAAAGCCAAAATTAGAATATCAGAATCCAAATGCTGACGAAGTTAGTCTCAACGTAACCTTAGCCAGTTTTTTAGGTTTGAATCCAAAAGAGCAACTTAAAAAATTTGAAGAATACATGCTTGATGGCGATGTATTTGATCTAATTCTAGGTAATGGATTAATGGAGTCAAATGTTCTTGGCGAGTTTGTGATTGAGTCATTGTCCAGAAGTTATAAAGAAGTGAGTTTTTTGGGTGATGTGACCAACATTAAATTAGGCGTAAAGTTCAAGGAATATAACTAATGCAAATTAGGATTAGTGTATTTGATAAACCTAAAATTAATTTTGCACCAGAATCAGTTTTGGAAGAAATAATCCAGAATGTACAGAATATCTTTAGGCAAATTAAAGGTACCATTCCTTATCAACGTGACATGGGAATGGATGAGGATATAATTGATTTACCAACTGACAATGCCATAATGATTTATCAGATTGATGTAATTAAGCAGTTGAAGAAATTTGAACCACGTGTAGTGATAAAAAGCTTCAATTGGAGTGGTAGCGATAAAGTAAATGGTAATCTTAAGTTAGTTGTTACTCTTGATATAGATGAGGTTTATTTATGAGTGAAAATCGGTTTGGATTACCAGAAATCAGTTTTGCTGCAAAAGACCCAGAGTTAATCAGAGCTCAAATGCTTACTCGATTCAAAGAAAAATCAGGACGAGAACTTTCTGCGGCGGATCCTATTACGACTTTGTTTAATGTCTTTACAGCTGAAATGGTTGGAATGCGTTCATTAGTCGACTTCGTTGGTAAACAAAATCTGCTTGCATATGCGCGAGACGATTACCTAGATAACAAAAATATGGATTTTGATTTAAGACGGTTTGTTGCAGTAAAAGCAGTAGTAACTATTCGTTTTACAATAAATCAGCTACAGTTAACTGAAAGAGTAATATCTAAAGGCACCAAGGTTACGGCAGATTCCAAAGTGTTTTTTGAAGTTACTGAAGATATCAGCGTTCCAGTTGATGCCACGTTTATTGATGTAACCTGCAGTGCTACTGCAGGTGGCGCGATTGGAAATGGTTATTTACCTGGAACAATTGTTACTCAAGTAAATCCGTTGGCGTTTGTCGGAGGTGTCACTAATATTGACATTTCAGCTGGTGGAGTTGATTCTGAGTCTGATTTTGCTTTTGTAGAACGCAGATTGGTTGCACCACACGCTTTGTCAACTGCTGGTCCTGATAAAGGTTATGAATATTGGGCTAGAACTGGAAGTGCCTCAATTATAGATGTGGAGCCATATTCACCATCTCCAGGAGTGGTATACATAGTTCCATTAATGATTGATGGTCGCTTTCCAACGGAAGCAGAGCTTGAAGTAATTGAAGATGCTTGTTCACCAAGCAGCAGGCGACCGTTAACTGACAAAGTTAAGGCAGTTAGTCCGGTAGCGGTCGATTATGAAATTAGACTGACATATTGGATTAGTTCTAAAGCAGAAATTGATCCTAGTCAGATTCAGGAAAATATTAATAAAGCCGTTGATAACTTTATTTATTTAACTAAAACCAAGCTTGGACGCCCGATTAATCCATCTGTTTTAGAAAATATGATTATGGCAGCTGGTGCTAGAAGGGTTAGCATAGCTAGTCCAGTTCAGACAGAATTATCTTGTCTAGAAGTTGGGAATAATGTTAACCACGATGTGGTATTTGGTGGCATTGAGAAAGATTACTAATGGCAAATATATTTGATACTCCATTAATACACTTGCTGCCATCTGCATTTAGTGATGTTGATGAAATTCGTTGGATATGTGAATCTGTCCAGCCTGAAATAGATGAAGTACTTGAAATTATTCGTAACAAACTATTCTTTTCTAGTTTCGATAAGCTTGACGAGCTTGCACTTGATTATTTGTTATTTGAATCAGGTATTGGTGGTTCAATTGAGAATTCATTTATTACCAGTCGTACAGATAAGATTAAATTTCTTAAAAATTACGTTAAGCTGAATCAATTGCGTGGCACAAAAGATGGCATTCTACATGCGGTTGATATGCTTGATATTAATGCTGAAGTAACGGAATGGTTTGATATCCCAGAAGAGCTAGAACCATATTGGTTTAAGCTTAAGATTATCAGCGATCGAGTTTTTACAGATAACGAATTAAAATTAATTCGAGCATATGTGACAGCGTATAAGAATACTCGCAGCTGGTTTAAGACTGAGATTAAGAATACTTATTATTCTGATATTTATCCTTCTTTGATATTAAAAAGACGGATCACATTTAAATCGCGTGCTGAATTTATAACCGCTATTTCTTCAAGTGTTTATTCAGCTGTAATAAGTAAAGAACGGATAGTGTTGAAAGGAAAGTTTAATGTCAACTAAAACGATAGTAACTAATCTTGGTAAAGAGCTAATAGCAAAAGCTACTGCAACTGGTACCACAGTTAATTTAAAGTATTTTGCAGTGGGTGATGGTAATGGAAACGAATATATCCCTGATGGCACTGAAATTGCTCTAAAAAAAGAAAATTGGCGCTCGAATATAGGAAGTATTGTTGTTAGCAAGTCAGATGCAAAAGAATTACTGATTGATACGCCAATTCCTGAAGATGCTGGTGGCTGGTGGATTAGAGAATACGGGGTTTTTGATGAAAATAATAATTTAATACTTATCGGCACTCCAATGCCTTTTTATAAATCTAAGACAACTGAAGGTGAGGTTTTAATTGTTGACTTTAATTTGTCTTTAATTTTACAAAATATAGCAAGTATTCAATTTATTGTTGATCCAACAGCATATGTCTCACATCAATACTTAAAAGAAGATGACTATACAATCAATGGTCAGTTAGCTTTTACGCAACGCCCTAGATGTGAAAATAGTGTTTTTGCTTTAAAGTCAGATTTAGATGGAGTGGGTAAATATCCAGATATTACGGATAAAGATGGGATCGTTACAATTCGACAACAAAATGGAAAGGCAGCTACTATGGTCTTTGATTCAGTAGATAATCCATCTAAATCAACAATTATAGACGGAACAAACGGAATACAACTTAACGGTACTTCAATTAAACTTTATAGGAATGAATAATGTTTTTAATTAATGAACAAACAGGCGCACTTAAAACAAGCAAAATTGAATTAGCTCATCATATTGAAATTAGTGAAGAGCAGTATAAAAAATTGAGCTGTATTCGGCAGGCTGAGAGAGTCATGGAGCTGGAAAAAATGTTTGGCCCGCTTCCTGATTTGGATGTAAATAAATTAACTGCCAATGAAGTTAAAGTACCTAGTGTCAATATTGATAAAGACGGTGTTAATAGTGAAAAAGGAATAAATGGTAAAAATAAAGCTGGTGACACGACTGTAACCATTGACTCTGAAACAGGTGATGCTAACTTTGCTGGGAAAATTACGGCAATAGATGCTTCATTTAAAAATAAGCCAGACATTCCTGATGCAAAAGGGAGTCCGAGTAAAGCGGCATCGATGGCTGATGTTGCCGAAGCTGCAAAGGGTGGTATTCAGCATATTGTTTCCGAAGATGGAACATTGGCAGTTGATGACATAGATAAATCAAATACTATAATTGATGTTAATCCTGCCTCTACAACTCGCCGTGGTGCGGTTAAGCCTGGCACTGGATTAACTGTATTACCTGATGGTACGCTTAATATCCAAGTTGCTTCCGATGTAGTTATTGGTGGAGTATTGGTTAAAGGAGGCGGTACTGGCATAGATATAACGCCAGAAGGCGTTATCTATCTGGATGGTGCAATTTCTCCATTTCTCTACATGGGAACTTGGAGTGCAAAAACCAATACCCCGCAAATTAGTGATAAAACTGGAAAACCAGATTCGTTTTACTTATGTCTCGAAGGTGGTGAAATTGATCTCGGTAATGGCAAAATTCAATTTGATATCGGCGATTGGGCATTATGCGAGGAAGAAGAAGGCAAAGCAGGTACTCAGAAATACGTAAATGTTCCAATGTCGAAAGCTATGGTGGTATCTGCTAGCCAAATCAAAGCTGGCACCTTGGGCAAAGGTATTGCCATGGATACAGATCAGCAGATCAAGACAACGGCTAATATCATAGCGAGTGTCTTGGAGGTAGCAACAGTCAATATTAGCGGTAAGATGACAGCTCAATCCTTAGAAGTGGCTGAAACTATTATAGCTAGAAACATAAATATTATCGGCGGTAAGCTTACTTTTCAAAAATCTAATTAATTAGGGTGCAACATGTATTTATATAATCCAGAGACTAATGATTTAAAAATTTCAAATAGCCCTCTTGAAGGGTATAAAGAAATTTCCCAACTTCGCTATAAAGCGTTACTTTCTAAAAAGGCAGACCAGAAAATAAAATCTTATGGGAAAAAATTAATAAGCATAGATGGGGAGAGTGGTATTCAAGGTAGAAGTACCAAGATTGCAGGAGTTTCTGATAGGAATAGTAATGAACCAACCGTTGTTATAGACTCTGATAATGGTCGCCTTTTTGGTTTAATTTTAGAAGTACAAAAAGAAGCAAAAGTTCCCACAGTATCCGCTGGAGATGCTTCAAAACTTGCTGCAAATACAGAGTGGGTAAAATTACAGAAATATGTTGATTCAAAAACGTTAGGAGCATATGTAACAAATAGTAGCCTTACGGCTAAAACCATTGATGTTAATCTAAAATCAGCTAAAGTAATGGATAATGATGTAGCTACTCAAATTTGGGTTACTCAGCAAAGTTATGTTACAGCCACTACTTTATCTGCATATGCAAAATTAAATAGCCCAGCTTTTACAGGGACTCCTACTGCTCCTACTGCTAATAAAGGTACTGAGAATACTCAGTTAGCAACAACTGCTTATGTTAGAACAGAACTTAAAGATTATTTAACTGCTATTTCTATCTCTAATAAAACTCTAAATGGTAATTTTAAATCATTAAAATTAAGTGATAATGATGTAGCTACTCAAGCTTGGACAGTATCTCAAAAGTATATAACCGCTGCCGCTTTATCTGATTATGCAACTGAAAATTGGGTCAAACAGCAAGGCTATGTGACATCTTCTGCCTTATCTGGTTATGCAACTCAGAACTGGGTACAACAGCAAGGATATGCAACTCAGACTTGGGTGAGTACAAATTATCAATCAAAGCTTAATTTTACTCCTGTTCAACAAGGTGGTGTTGCTGGAATGGATAATAATAAGATATATCTAGGCTGGGGTAATAAGTCTTTTAGAATACAAGTTGATTCTAACCCAATCGAAAGAATAATATTAGCTAGTAATTTCAATTCATTATTAGCGGTTTTTACTAAATCTTATACGCATGGTGCATCTGTAGATTGGCTTATGGCAGGAGTCGGTAGTAATGGAGTTTATCTATCTTGTGTTCCTAGTCGCTATGCAGCAGGGGGAGGAGATCAAAGAAGCGCTTTTTTTATAGATGATTCTTATGCTATAAATGGTAGGAACTCTGATAATAGTACTGGAAATGCATTTAGAGCTACTTCGCATACCAATATTCAAGGTAAAGACGAATGGTCTGAAAACCCACATTACTATTTATTATCTGTGGGTGACTATGAAAATGTTACTGGGGTAGTAATGGAGTATGTAATTAGAGAAGAAGGTAAGTATTTGAAAAAACTTACTAAAGAAGAATATTTACATATACTTGAAAGTTTTGAAACTTATACTGATAAATTTCTTTATTATAATAAAGAAATTAGCGAGCTTTATGAGGGGGAATTTCCATTAGAGTTTAAGAAGTTATGTAGTATTAGAGTTAAAAAGAATCTATTATTATGTACTGATAAATGGGCAACTAAACCATACTCCAATATTATGACTGAATCAGAATTAAATATTTTTGAAGAGCTCAGAGCATTGTGGCATTATGAAGTTTGTAACGATATTACTACTGAAGTAAACGTTAAAAACCTTCCAGAGTTCTTAGTCAAAAAACTTAATATAAACTTAGCTAAATTATAAGCATGAGAGATAATCAAGGGAAAAATATGTCTAAAATACCAATTCTAAAAGCAGGAAAAAGAATTGACTTTCATCAGTTATTTGACGTCGGCATCTATGGTTTACCATCAGATGCCACTTTTATTAATGGACCTGATAATTTCAAAAGTAATGGCGTTATTCTAATTGAAAACTTATTTGATTCAGAGCAAAATAAAATTGTAATCCATACACTTTTTACTGATTACGCTGGTCTATTTGTTGAAGTTTATAATAGCTCTGATCAGAGCTGGTCTGATTGGGCTGCTTCCAGTGTGTCTGGTGGTGGAGCAATTCAGCAGTTATGGGAATGTACCGATGGAAGTGTAACGGCAAATACTGAATACAACCCAAAGACCAGAACCTTCACAACCAAGATATCTGCCAGCGGGGCAAAAGGCGATAAAGGTGACAAGGGCGATCCTGGTACTGATGGGCAAAAAGGTGACACAGGTGAACGTGGCGAACAAGGTATTCCCGGAAAAGATGGAGCACAAGGAGCTAAGGGAGACAAAGGAGAAGCTGGACCACAAGGTGAACGTGGTGAGCAGGGTATTCCTGGAAAAGATGGAGCACAAGGAGTCAAGGGAGAAAAAGGCGACGTTGGAGCACAAGGCGAACGTGGATTAACTGGCGCAAAAGGTGACAAAGGCGATACTGGTCCTCCAGGTAAAGACGGTCGTGATGGTAATGATGAAACCTGCCTACCTGTTTATGAATTTAACTATGGCAATGGCATTATCGTTGAATATGATAAAACTTTGATCCCAGCGGTAACTACTATTGATATCAAGAAACCTTTTCCAAGTAAAGAAATTATCATTTCTGTACCAGCAATTCTTGATAGCAATTATGATACTTTTAAGTACATGGTATTTGCAGTGAATCTAGGAACAACAACAGTTAAAATTGATGGAACGGATAACGAAATTGCTCACGATATGCTGGTCTATGTCCGAGTCTCGGTGGAAGTTGCCAAACTGCCAACAGCTTTGTATGTAAGTACTGAGTATATTGCATTCAAAATTGATGTTACTAAATTGTTTAATAATCCTGCCGCATGGAATTGTAACCAGAAATTAATCAAAATAACAGCTAGTTCATACAATGAAAAAGGGTATCTGGCATTACCAGCTGTAATTGACGACTCAAATCCGAGCCGCACTTCATGGCATAGAACTAATAAGCTTGGAACTAATAGTTTGATTACACTGGCTAGTCAGATGTATTTTAACTATGATGGTCGACAAGTTAATTCTGGTAATGGTACTGTTGAATTTATAGTTGACATGCAGCGGAACCGATTTAGTAATAATTTTATTAAATATTTAGTTTTTTATGGTGAGACTACAACAGTAATTCCTACTCATAAGCTTAAATTAATAATCAAGGCAAATTCTGATGCAAAAATCGTGACAGATAAACCATACACTATTCTAAACAAAAATGAATATACCTTTGAATTTTTAATCTCAAATGCAGCAGACAATATTCGAAATTATGTTGCAGTTACAATGGTTTGCCAAAACAGTAATATATTATTAACGGCATTCCAATTTTAGTTGAAAGGGTAGCTATGGAATCTTTTTTGGCCGGACTAAGTTCTGAACACAAGTTTTGGCTGGCAATGATGGGGATGTCGTTTTTTAGTGTATTGGCAGCAATTGCCATGCTGAAAAAAATTCCTGTCAATTTTTTGGGCGTTAAACTTAATTACACAAAGGATGATGAAAATGTATAGACAAATGATTAGATTACTAACTGAAAAAAATAGAATTTTAATTGCCGGTATTGAGGCTATTTGTATTTTTTGTTTAATAGGGCTTGGCATGTTTGATATTGACAGGGGAACAGATGCGATTAATATTTTTAATACAACCATGCTACCTGTACCACAATTGATTTACATCGGAATCTTATGGGTTTTATTCGCTTTTTTTGAATTTTATCTGGTACTTAGTCAAAAATTTACGAAAGTAGTTGAGTGGTACCGAATGTCGATAACAGCTTTTATTCCATCATATATTATTTTTAAAGTCAAAATTTTAGGAGTGGAACTTTACTCCGCAGATATTTTTATATTTATTATTATCCCAATCTGCCAGATAGTAATGTTGGTGATATCTGGATTAGATGAATTACATCAACAAAATAACAAACATTTATCGGAGGAAAAATAAATGTGTACTAAAATCAATTATATCAATCCAAAAAGAAAAATAGCAATTTCCGTTAGGACAATGGATTTTGCTAGTCCAACCGGTCAAAAATTTGGGTTATTTAAAGCTGGGCTTAAGTTACAAAATCAGGTAGAAGGTACTGAAAATGGCACTACTAAATTTGATTTTAAAGCTAAGTTCTCTGACATTGGTTTTGTATTTGCTGGTAAGCATTTTGGTGTTCGTACCGTATCTGATGGGTTAAATGAGGCTGGCTTATCGCTTGGAACCTTATGGTTACCTCAAACTAGCTTTGATGCTTCAGTTAAAATCCCAGCAGATTGTTTATCTGGTTTAACGTTGCCGCAATTAATTTTAGGCACTTGCGCAACTGTTGCTGATGTAATTAAATTATTTGATGCTGCTCCTTCAATCAATCCTGATGGCGAAGAAGTTTTGATTGGTAAGAAACGTGTTAATGTGCCAGTTGAGTACATTCAACAATACGCAACTATTCATCTTGGATTAGCTGATCCAAGCGGGGCGCAATATGTTGTCGAATTTGAAAGTCGTGAGGGTAAAGCAGGCGTACCAGTATTTTATAAAGACCCGTATGGTGTATTAACTAATGCACCTAAATTTTCATGGCATAAAGAAAATTTGCGTAATTATGTTGGGCTTACTGAGAAATTCAATATTACCAAAGGTAAAGTAATGGGTCATGAAATGGCGACCACTGGTTTTGGTAATAATCAGCGCAGTTTACCAGGTAGCGGACTGCCAGCTGATCGCTACGTTCGTGCTGTTATGTTGAAGTCATTGGCTCTTGATGAAGCGGAACCAAAAGATACTAATGAAGCAATGTTACTATTAGATAAAGTAATAGGGACCACTATTGTTATTAAGGGTACTTCGGCAAATCATAGCACTCTTTCTCCTGATGTTGATTGGACACAATGGACTACCGTGCATGATATGACAAACTTTAAACTATATCAAAAGGCTGATACAGATCTTGGTTATAGCGAATTAGTTTGTAACACTGTTAAGCTTGAATGTGACTTATCCGAAGCGCAAATTGCAAATGTGGAGCAACAAAATGATCAATAGTCGAGATATTAACGACTTGCACCCTAGAGTAAAAGCTCTTTGTGAGCAATTCATTGCCAAGTGTGCAGAGCAGGATATCAAAGTTATGCTCACAAGCACATACCGAGATCATGAAAGCCAAAATGCTTTATATGCTCAAGGTCGTACTGCTGCTGGTAGGATTGTAACCAATGCCAAAGCTGGTGAATCTTTTCATAATTACCGTGTAGCGTTTGACTTTGCTCCGGTAATTAATGGACAAATCCCGTGGAATGATACCAAGTTATTTACTAAATGTGGTGAGATTGCTGAAAGCATCGGGCTTGAATGGGCAGGGCGGTGGCAATCCTTCAAAGAACTGGCACACTGTCAGTTTACTGGTGGGCTGAAATTGGTAGATTTTAAGGCTGGCAAGATGATTTAGATAAATTTGCAAAACACAAAACCCCGCAGAGTTGACGCTCTTATGCGGGGTTTTTTAATTCAAATAGAAAGGAATTATATCATAAATGAATTTTTATAGTAATAGGAGTTTTGTCATGATTCTGGAAATCATAAGAGATTCAGCAGCACTACAGGCAATATTCTACACATGGATAGGATATTTGCTAATCAAGCAGATACTAAGAAATGCACCAGCATTATTAAATGCTATCAAAGACTTCATTAAGTCAGATGCAGATAAGTAGCCCCGCGAGGGGCTATTTTAATGCTTTGTTGGCTCTGTTAAGAGTAGGGCTAAATCATCTGCATCAACATACAGCCGATCTTCATGTTCCAAAAAGCGCACCATCCTACCATTAAAATAATCACTGAATTTTTCTGCCATGTTATGCCACCTTATTTAAAAC
>ERZ650309.1651-NODE-1651-length-10438-cov-3.794183_pt1 | contig 10438 bp, 13 predicted proteins | sample MGYA00376245_ERZ650309 | MGnify/ENA primary metagenome ERZ650309 (study PRJEB26733, sample SAMN07839294) | wastewater metagenome | biome: urban; feature: wastewater treatment plant; material: waste water | place: USA: North Carolina | collected 2016-04-26 ...
ACTGGAGTTCAGACGTGTGCTCTTCCGATCTTGTTAATTTTTGTTTTTTTGATTCTTTCTTACTTTGTTTATCCAAATTTTTTCCTTCGTCTATATATTTATTGTAGACTTCTTCATCTGTTTCTCCAAGGAAATTACGTAGTAAAACACCTAGCGTACTTAGATGTCCTTTACGTGTATTTATTTTTGGATATTTCTTTTTTATGTAATCATATAATTTTTTATGATTTTTCTTTATCCACTTAAGATCATCTAAAGATGATCCTTCAATTTTGGCATTATTATGCCATGCTTTCACTTTGTTTTTGTGATCTTCAGTTTCAAGATCAGTAATTTTCACCAATTTGTTTCCTTCGGTTATATATTTATTATAGACTTCTTCATCTGTTTCTCCAAGGAAATCACGTAGTAAGATACCTAGTGTACTTAGATGCCATTTACGTGTATTTATTTCCTGATATTTCTGTTTTATGAAATCATATATTTTTTTATGATTTTTCTTTATCCACTCAAGATTATCTTTAGATGATCCTTCAATTTTGGCATTATCATACCATGCCTTAACATTATTTTTTTGATACTTAGTTTTAAGATCAGTGAATTTTATTATTTTTGCCATGTTTATCTATATACTATCTCTGAGAAATTTTCTTTAAATCAAATTTAAAAAAGTGGAAAAATAATTTTCTTTAAATTAAAAAAACTATATTATGATATATGGAAAAATTAAAAAACAAAGCATTCAGTTTTGGTGCGACTGAATTTGGAAAATCAAAAAGAAAGAACAAAAAATACTATATAGTTTATGGTGGAAAAATAATACATTTCGGACATAGTAGTTATGAAGACTATACCACACATCATGATAAAGAAAGGAGAGATAGATACCGTAAAAGAGCATCTAAAATAAGAGATAAAAGCGGTAAGTTAACAGTAAATAATAAATATAGTCCTAATTTCTGGGCATATCATATTTTATGGTGAGTTACTTCGATAATAATTTTAGTAATTTTCTATGTTTCTCTGTCAACTGATGATCAGAGAATAATTCTTCGAATATTCCATAACGATCTTTATTTATTTTTAAATCTTTGAAATTCTTTATAAAAATTTCAAAGTATTCTGCAGAAACACATTCAGGACAAACTTTATCTGAATCTTCTACTTTTTCTTCTTCTTCATCTTCTAACTCCATATGTTTAATTATTGGCGTTAATATAGTTTTATATTTTTTGAAACATTTTTTACAACTATTTGAATCACAACATTCATTTTCAACTATATCATCTTTGCTATTAACAAAGCATCCGCAGTCACATTCAATTCCTTCCTCTTCTTCGGAATCTGAATCTTTCTTTTTTTGTTTTGTTTTTTTTATTTTCACTTCATTCTTTTCTTTTTCCTTAATTACTGCATCATTTGTTGATGGTTTATTACCTTTACGTGTTTTCTTTTTCTTCTTTTTCGTAGTATCTTCGGTCGACATCTTAATAATCTATATTAAGATATTTTTATGATTTTCCATATTTTACATAATTCTTCATTATTTTCATTGTATATATTTTTAATATCTTGTAATGTAAGATCTTCATCTGCGCCAATATCTCTTTGAATCATATTTAATGTAGTATACTTCATTCTTGGGCCCCATCTATTTTTATCTTCATTCCATTGAAATAATTGAAAATTTAACTTGTCACATTTTTTAACCATACTATATTTAAATGTCTATGAGAAATTAATTCTTAAAATAAACGAATTGAATTCCATTTGGTAATTTTTTAGTTACATAATTTGCACCTTCTCTTGGTTTTAATTGACGAAATCTGATGAAATTAGTTGTAACATGTGGTTTCTTACCATAATATGTTACTTTGTATCCATGTTCTCTTATCCATTTCTTTGCCAATGTTAAAGTATATCTATTTCTTGGAACTAATATCGTATGTAGTTCGAGCATCAATATATATATAATTTGAATAAATCAGTGTAATCTTAAGACGGTAAAATTTACACCATCTAATCCACTTGGTTGAATAGTTAGATTACCTCCTGAATTTTGATATACATTAAGAGCAACAGTATCGTTTGCAGCACATTTTATAGTACAACTTCCAGACATTAGCATTCTTCTAGATGTTGCTTGATTACATACGCCAGCATAATTTCGAGATGTATGAACAATATAAGATTCACGTACTCCTGTTGCATTAGAATCCCATCTTATTTCATAACAAAAAAAATATGTTCCTGCATTAGATAATGTATAAATACCACCACTATAAATAATTCCAGATCCTTGTGTAAGAACTTGCGTATTCCATTGAGTGAATGTGGTATCTAAATTATTAGTTATTGTTTGTGAAGTAGTGCATGATCGAACTAACATTGGCTGTGTAGATAAATAACAACTTGGAGCTATTACACTACCGAAAAATTGAGTATTACCATTTGTAAAAATGTAGATCATAGCGTTCATATTTGTTATTAGACTATCAGCTGTATTAGTAGTAGTTGTTTGTAAAATTGATATTCCACCACCTCCACCATCAAGTCTATAAACCGCGCTATAACCATTTCGTATTGGTCTAAAACCGCCAGAATAATATGCATTAATTCCATAGAAAGTATTACTGTTGGCTATTGACATTCCCAATAACCCATAAACATCAACTGCATTAGTAGAATTTGTGTTTGGTGAACCAACTGAAAACCTAGCTGCTTGAGATGTTTGTAAAGTACCATTTATAGTGGTATTTCCAGATGATAATGTTCCTGAATTAGTAATTGTCGTAGAAGTTAGATTAGAAACTGTAGCATTAGTACAATTCAATGATGTTGTTGTTGATGATGTACAAATTAAATTAGTAGTTGTTGCATTCGTACATAATAAATTAGTTGTTGTAGATGATGTACATATTATGTTAGTAGTTGTAGCAGATGTACATAATAGATTTGTTGTAGTTGCTGATGTACATAATAAATTAGTTGTGGTTGCATTAGTTGTTGTAGAGGATACACATGTCAAATTAGATATTGTTGCATTTGTACAATTTATATTTACCATGTTTGAAGTTGTAGTAGTTAATGAACCAATAGTTGCGGAACCAGTATTAATGAATGTATTTGCATTATTTATAAATGTTGAATTTATTAATCCATTTGAATTAATTGTACATGGAACATTATTATTTTCAACTTGTATCATTATTGAATTTCCTATTGTACCTGGGTTTAGTAGAATAGAATTTGGGAATACTATATTAGGTGGATTTGTTGTTGATTGGACAGCTATAACATTTGAAAAATAATTAGTATCAAACGTTGCAGCAGTTGAACCGGTAAATATAGAAACAGTAAAAAAACCGACGGTAAATGATTGTCCTACGCCAAAAAATATCCTAGGAACTCTAATATACGTATAACTACCAGTTGTGTAATCTGTAATTGTTATCACACTTTGAAATACTACTGTGTTAAGAGAATCCCATACATTTACAATTACAGGTTGACCAATAAAAAGTGATGTTAATAAACCAATCCTAGTTAACCATATATTTGTAGATGAAAAATATTTATTACCATAAGTAAAATTATTTGTGTTTATTATGGGATTATTGTTGGAATATGATAATATAGGATCTATTGGTGTTTTAATTGTGATTCCTGAAGTATATATTGTTTTGAAATCATCGGCTATTTCAGAGCATAGAAGATTTCCACAAGTCAAACTATTCGTTCCTGCATTTATGCTCTTGCATGTAATAGTATCTGCAAATGAAGAAGTTCCGCTAACATTTAAATTATTTGTATTTAGATTTCCAATTGATAATGTTCCAGATATATTTGCATTAACTGCTTCAATTAATCCATTAACTTTTAATGATAAACTATCAATATCAACAATTTGATATCCATCACTTATAATAGATAAAACATTTGGATTGCTTCTAAATATACCAAGATCAATATCAAAAAAATTTAATGTTGGAGGAGAACCACTTACGTTTGTTGAATTTAATAAAATATTATTATTTACGACTAGATTATCTATTTTAGAATCTATAACTTTTTCATCAGTTATTATTGCATTAGTAACATTCTCATTTATTATTGTCGCATTTTGTATTGTTGCATTCTGTACAGTTGCATTTTTTACATCTATATTCTCAACTACTAAGTTTGTAACTTCTAGATCATCAACAACAAGATTGTTGAATTCTCCATTAGTTTCATTATATAAAGAAATATAATTTGACATTTACTATTTATAAAATAGTAAAAGAAATAAAAAAAATTATAAATTAACAGGAACAGGTAAATAAGCACCATATTTATCAACTATAGCAGCTCCACCATATTGCCTTTTTCTTCTTCTCATTTTTCTTCCAGCACCACCCTGATAAATCTGCCCAGGCTTCTGTAATGGACGTGGAGCAGACATTAATTTATTTTCATCATACAAATTTCTATTAGCTGTTCGAATACGTTGTAATGCATTCGAGCTACTAACACCAGCACCCCTTCCTCTCATTTTTCGTCTCCTTCTTGGCATTATATAATATGATTAGAAAATTAACGGCGACGTCTACGAGTACGTTTTCGGCGGCCATAACCTAATTGACCAGCATAACTTCCAATTTTTCCTGCATAAGGAACTCCAGCGGTATCTAATGCACCTGCAACTTTACTAATAAGTCTTGTTTTCTTCAAATAACTATTTGCTTTTCCAAGCGCAGATTTAATTCCAGATAAAGTAAGTTTCCCACCACGCATACGTCTAGTGCTTCGTTTTCTCGGCATTTTATAGTATATAATAAGATTAGAATATTTTTCATATATTTGTAATATCGTATAATTGATTGAAATTTCTTCTAAATTTTACATTTCTTACATCAACATAAAAAAAATTATATTTTTCGGAAGTTGAATCTTTATATAATTTCTCAAATAAATCAAAAGAAATTGGAAGATCAGTGTCTTCAAATAATATCTCCAACTTTTCTTTCGAATGTCCACCAAATAATATTAAAAAATCAAGCTGTCTCCTAGATTCTGGAGTCATATCATGTGGATATTGACTTGAAATTATAACTTTACTTTTGAAATGACGATTTGTCTTAAGTAATTGACTTACAGAAGGTGCTTTTAATAGTGCTCCCATATCATCAAGAACGAATATTATTTCTGGAGCAATTTTCTTCTTTTTCCTTACTTTTATTGCTGAATCATCGTCATCAGAAACATTTATATATTTTGGATTTTTCTCTTCTTCATCTGAATCTGAATTTTCATAATTATTTTTCAATTCATCAATTATTGTTTGTAATTGATCTTCTTTTCCTTCTTTAATCGACATAAATGTCTCTATTTCATTTTCTTTCTTTTTGAAGTATTTTATGATATGTTTCATGTTTTGATCTTTATGAACAGTTGTACTAAAAATGAAAAATCTAGTATCTTTGTCAGAACAAGATTTTAGTATCTTAAAAATTGCATTTGTTTTTCCAGACTTCTTTCGAGCACATAAAAAGATATTTGCATATAATTCGGGAAATAATTGATATCCTTTTATTTTTTCTGGATCAATTTTTGGAATTGGTATTGGATTTACAACTTCTCTATTTATCCTCTTTATTTTTATCATATATATTAATTAATACATTTTTTGCTCAGGAACTCTTCGATATTTAACGAACTCTAATTGCATAAATAAATCACCTTGTCGACCTGCATTTACTAATCCAGTTGAATCTAAAATCTTAAAATTATAAGTTCCTCTAATAGGTTTGTTATAAATCAAAAATCTTGTATCTGGATTTGATGTTGTTGTTTCAACGAATGATGCTATTTGATTATTTACGATATTCGTATAAACACTCGTTAAACCAAATTCATCTGCTATCTTATTATCATATTGTATTGTTTTTACAATCATCATATCTGGAATGAAATCAATATTGATTGTGATATCAAAAGAACCTCCTGTTCCATTAAGATCTTTGAACACATTAATTACTTGTGTATTTTCAATTATCGAAGTATCCATTTATAATATATAAATAGATAATAATAAAAAAAATTTTTTGTTTAGATTACAGTGATGCCTTGTGGTCCAACCGTAAGCATTTTTTGTGTTATGGCAAAACTATAATAATTGTATTGTGCTGGTGCCGGTAGTGTGAAATATACATCTGATTTTTGTTCTAAATCGAGTGGTAATCCAGTTTCTAAGTTATCATCATCGATTTTTTTATCAAATTTTCCAGTCCAGTCATCTTTATGGAACCAATTTAGTTGATATACTTTTGAGTCCTGTAATACTGTGTCACGTAAATATTCTTTCATATAAGACCAATCATCTAAATTTCTACAATTTAAATCAAATTCCTGTAACCTCTCGTTATTTAGTAATGTATAGTAACTAGATATTCTCCCTGCTTGAAAGTTATTATTATCAAATGCAGTGTTTATATTTTCAACTGTGTTAAAAGGAGAAGTATATATTTTCAATAGTCTTCTTCCGTGACCGCGATTAAATCTTAATGAAACCGTTGCTGTCTGTCCATTTAGATTATTTTTGTATGTATATACATATGGAGTTAAAATATTCATTCCACTCGATAATATCTGACTTCTCAAAGAGTTAACTATTGCTTCATTTTTTTCGATTGCTAAATATAATGCTAAATTTGCATAATCTGCATTTTGTGTTTGTATGGCATATGCTGGAACTACTGTTTGTAGCCAGCTAAATTTCTGCGATCCATGCCATACGATTCTCATTAATATAATTTCTCCAAAATATATGTCTTTATCGATACTAAATATTGTATTATAAATATCTCCGAGAGGTAGTCTAATATTTACTGTTGTTTCCACGTTCGCTCCAAGTCCTAACTTATAATATCTTGGTTCCGTATAACTAATTGATGATGCTTGTGCAGTTGGTGTTAGATTATTTGCGGATATATCATTTGATCTTTCAAAAAGACTTCCTAATCCGAATAATGATGGTCTTGATGCGTCACCTGTTCCAGCGTTGGTAGTATTTGATATTGTTTTATTTAGGAAGTCAGATAACTTTGTTTCTGCACTCCATACAACTTTTGTATAATTTGCAAGATCATTTATATCTGCAATATAAATTCCACTCCTCGTATATAATTGTAACTGCCGAATGAATGGGAAACAATCATAGTATATCGCTTGAAAGTTACCTGCTCCTCCTGCTGGCAGATGAATCTGAAAATCTAGGTGCGATCTATTAAAATTAACTGCCTGTATTGGTATTTCAAAAATTGACTCTTGACCACCAACTGTCGTAATTGTATTTGCTTGGCCACCGGATTGTTGTAAAACTTTTGTGTAACGATATGTTGGATGAATAAATTCTTTTTTCGCATAATCTAATTGTTCTGCTCTAGATTCCATTAGTATATAATAAGATTAGAAAATTTACTTCTTTATAACTTGCAATTTAAGAAATTGTTTTATCATTTCATAAACATTCTGTTTTTGATACATAACAATTGTAGCTGTCATATTAAGACCATTCAAATCAATCTTCTTGTCATTTTCATCTGTAAGATAAAAACTATATACATTATTAGCATTTGTTGTAATGTCTTTCGAATATGATTCTACGTCCATTTGTTGAAAAACTATAGTAGAGTAGTCGCTATTACTTGTTGCAAAAACTTCTTGTAACACATTATCATTTCCATTATTTGCAATATCAGAATGTAAATATAATGTTGATTCTTTCTGTAAATTAATAACATTTGTTGATTTTAATGTGTTTGCAACAAATGTATTTGTAGATCCTATATTAAATCCCATATTTTCATATATTGTATGATCAGTATCAAAAATAAATGAAGGTTGAGAAGTATTTCCAGTCACTGTATAAGTGTATTTACCATCATCATATTCTGTACTTGAAGTTGGATATGTTACTGAATATACCCATCCATTCGGTGAAGATGCATTTAGGAATTGTTGTAATGTAGCTGCAAATGATTTACGTGTGTAATTACCAGCTGTTAATTGAATATTAACTTGTACTTTATTTTCTTCTAGAACGAAATGTTCTCCTTGTTGAATAAGATAATATGATTTTGGAATACTCATCTGCAATACACAGACTTTGTTAAATTTGTTATCTTTTGGAATATCAAATTGATACAAAAAATCAGAATCGCTTCCAGATACGCGAAATCTAGAATTTATATAAAATATGTTTTGATTTGCAATTAGACTCATCTATATACAAATTATAAATAAATTAAATGTAACCGAATTCTTCTCTCATTTTTTTTGCATCTTCTTCAGATTCCTTCACATCGTTATAACCTGTACAGAATGGAAAATCATAACCTTCTAATCTATCCATTACAAATCTTGCAGCCATTAATCCACAATTATTAGATTTTTCAGATTGTCTCTTTATTTTATTTACTTTGAATTTTAAATAAGTATCTGGTGATATCTTATCTACTAAAATTTTTATTTTTTTCATGAATTCCTTTGATGGTTCCCTTGCAAATGAATCATAGTATTCAATCGATTTATCTTTATTTGCATCAATATAAATACCAACCCAATGTGATCCTTCTTTTGTATTTGGATCAAGATTCATTATAAATGCAAATCTTTTTTTATTTGTTGGTATTTCATTTAATTCATTACTTGCATATACTCCTGCGAAATCATGATATCTTTCTAGAATTTTTTCTATTTGATCACTATATAATCCACCTTTCATATTTTTTCCACTTCCCTCTTGTTCTTCTTCACCTTCTTCTTCTTCGTCACCTTCTTCGTCACCTTCTTCATCACCTTCTTCATCACCTTCTTCTTCTTGTTCTTCTTCTTGTTCTTCTTCTTGTTCTTCTTTCTTTTTTTTCTCTTTTTTTGGTTTTTCATCTTCCTCTTCCTCTTCATCTTCATCTTTTTTTGTTGCACTCATTTTTTTCGTTTTTTCTGTATATAATATTGGTGGCACTGCTAAAGACTGCTTTGACTTTTCTTTTTTATATACTTTATTATGTGCTTTTCCAAACATTTTTTTGTAATCTTTGTTATATTTTTCTTCTCCTTTATTTTTTTTTGCATTTAATAAAATATTCAATTCTTTTTCATTTAGTTCTTTAACTAAATCTTTTTTTTTCTTACCTTCTATTTTAGATTTGTCTATACCTTTTTCAATTAAATAATCACGAATAACATCTGTTTTAATAAAACCTGTTTCACTTACAACTTTACTTCTGAGATTATTTATTTTTTCTTCTTCAACATTTTTTTTTAATTTTATTTGTTTCTTTTCAAGTTTTTCGGTTTGTTCTTTAAGTTCTTCTGCTTTACTCTTCGCTAGCTGTAAACTTAATTGTTCCTTCTGTAAATCACCCTTCGCCATTTCTAGCTTATCTTTATATTCTTCCAACTCTTTATTTATTTCAATTAGTTTTTTTTTACTTTTCTCTCTCTCTTCGCCTACTTGTTGTGATAATTTTATCTTTTCTTCTTCACTTTTTTTTTTAGCTTCTTCTATGTATCTCTCTGCATTCTGTATAGATATTTGTTTCTCATCTAAGATATATTTTTGTTTTTCAATTTCTCCCAATAATTGTTTCTTCTCTTTTTCTGTATTCTCTTTAAATATTTGTAACTCTTTCTCAGATTCAACTTTCTTTGTTTTTATTTGTTCTATTTCTTTAAGTTTCACTCCTAATATATTTTCGCTTTTTTTTATTTCTTCTTTTTTTTTTAAAAAATACTCTTTGAAATGAAATGTTTTTAAGCAAACGTCTCGCTCTTTATTTTGTATTACATAAATGACAACATTATAGGAATTATTAAATAAATTAAAAAATGGCGGTGCTTTATTGGTAAGACTTAAAACAAATACAAACACTATCAATAAGTTAAAAGCAGCAGGCAATATTGATTTGGCAACACAAGTTGAAAGAGAAACTTATCTAACAAACAAAATTATCATAGGCTCATATTTACAGGAATTTAATTTTTGTCCTGTTTACTTTTTTTATTCTAACTATTCTGATTCAGTAAAGAACAAAAAACTAAATGGTATTTTGGTTGACACAAATCTTCAAGTAAATCCATCTATTGTATGTAAAGCCGACTTTTTTTTAATAGCAGAAAGCGATAAGGTTTATAACTCTTCGCTTGGGATTGTTCCAATAGAAGACGCACCTAAAGCCATACAAAGCGGTACTCCATCAAGAGAAGCACCTATTGTAGTTAAAAATAGATATTTTATTTTAGATTCATTTGTCCGACCTCTCTTCTTTATTGTTGTCGATAGTTATCACTTTTGAGACTAATGGTGTCAGAGCTTCTAGGGTCTTTGGGATTTGCAGATAGGCATATTCCACCCTTTCCCTAGGAACAAAACGACCGGTGGCCTTGCCTCTCT
>ERZ650309.1653-NODE-1653-length-10435-cov-4.019557_pt1 | contig 10435 bp, 9 predicted proteins | sample MGYA00376245_ERZ650309 | MGnify/ENA primary metagenome ERZ650309 (study PRJEB26733, sample SAMN07839294) | wastewater metagenome | biome: urban; feature: wastewater treatment plant; material: waste water | place: USA: North Carolina | collected 2016-04-26 ...
TTCTTTCAGGTTCAGGGGAATGTGCTGCAATTGATTGGACGTTCTTAGGTCAATCCTTGCCAGTATGGTCGTTGCTTTATTTCAGCTTGATCTTATTGGTTTGTTTATGGCAGCTTTTTAGAAATTATAAGGTCGCTAAATAAGAAAAAACAAAAGCCAACGTGAGTTGGCTTTTTTGTCGCATGAAGAATACGGATTAGGTTTCTACAATACCATCTAAGTCATCAAAAGTATAATTATTCGGGACATTGATCAGATGTGTTTGAATACCATCTTCAACCACTTCATCGACTTCAGGGTATAACCAACGGGTAATCTGCTCTGCCACACTAGAATGGTACTGAATTTCAAAATGATTCAGTCCATAGAAGACAGCTTTATGGGTATCAGGTAGTTTTAATTGAAAGCGTGGGTTTGGATGTTCCCCTAAGGCACTTTTTACACTGACCAAATAATCGCCAATGACAGAGAGCGCTTTATTGCGTAACTTCTCAAATTCTAAAGTACCTGCAATCAAGAAGGTATTGATATGTGAGGGCAATGGTGCAGGTTTACGATTGTCATCAGCAAAGCCAATACGCGCATCATTATGTTCCCAATCATCATCTCGAACACTGCCATGACGCAAATCTAAAATACCATTACTACGAATGTTGACCAACTGGCCAATTAAGTTAATAAAAGGGAAAGCACCAAGCTTATCTTGCAAAATAAAGCCAAAACGCTCTAAAACAGCACCATGATGTGGTGAACCAATACAAACTAAATTCTCAACCATGTGTACCCATTGGTAGAGATTTTGTTTGCCATAAAATAGGGCGCTACGAGAAACCAAGCCGCCCATACTATGCCCAATCAAATCGATACTGGTGATTCGTGGATTCCGTTGAACTAAATCCTCAAGCACATTGGCATAACTACGACCATTGGCTGAAATACGTCGCCCTGTATTGTAATTGAGGTACAACATGGTGTTGTTATCACGTTGTGCCAGTAAACGTTCGCCAATTCCACCATAGCGATGATTTGACCATGTGAGGTGATTCATACATAAGCCATGCGCTAAAATGACGACACGCCCTGTAAGCTCACCTTTTTGTACCGATCCATAGTGATCGTAAAGCACCATTGGTAATGCAAGAGGATTGTGTTGCTTTAAGAAAAAATCTCCAAAAATCCCATTTAATGCGCCGACTACAAAATGTAATGTCGGTGTGAGCGGCTTGTCATGTAAGACTGGGAATTTTTCAATAATACGGCGCAGATTTGGTGCGAGAAAGCTACTCCCATATTTTTGCAAGGTGTCATAGGAGAATTGATAAAATGTCTGCAATTGTGGAAGTTTCTGTAATTTTTTGGCTTTTTGTGCGCTTAAACCGAGTGTCGTCCTTAACACTTCAGTTTGTACCAATTGCACCAATTCGTGTACTCCGCTTAAGCTCGTGCTCACGACTTGTGCTAAACCTTCCAAAACATCTGCCTGACTTGGGGGGGTACTGTCCCACTTACAGTAGGTTTCGTGCAGAGGTGTTAAACTTGGCATATTGATTTCCCCATCCTTGTATATACCGAAGGGTTGAAGTAATTAACTTAACATTGTTTAGGTAAACTACAACAAACGCTTACATCTTATGTGTTTCATAAGTAATTTTTTTAGAATACTGATGAACGGAGTGTAGAATCGTTTTTTGTGTCAGACAATTTTAAGCTTAAATGTAATTTATATTGTTATTTAATTATCCATTGGGTGAAATAATGTGATTCATTTCACTATAAGTCAAGCTCTTGACCATTAATGGTGCGTATGCAAATTATTTATTTACATGGTTTTCGAAGTGGCCCGATGTCTAAAAAGGGGCAACAGTTGAAACAATATTGTGCAAACTACCATCTAGCACAGGTGCATTTACCTGACTTAAATCAGCCGCCAGCGCAAGTCATCCAGCAACTCTCTCAACTTATCAAAAATTTATCACACGATAAAGTTGTTTTAGTGGGAAGTAGTTTAGGTGGTTTCTATACGACATATCTTGTCGCAAAATATGCTTGTGCTGCTGTACTGATTAATCCTGCTATGCAACCATGGCAACTATTCGAAGATTTATTTGGAATTGAACAAATCCCGCTCAAAGTCACGGAATCATGGACGCTTGATGCTGATCAATTGCAGCAATTACAATCAATTGCTGAGACGAAGTTACAGCATGCTGATAAAATTCTCGTACTATTGCAACAAGGCGACGAAGTCTTGGATTATCGTCAAGCACAACGTTATTATAGTGCGACACATCCATCTTCATTGATTTTAACCGACGCTGGTGGTAATCATGCAATGGATGATTTTGAAGAAAAATTACCCTTCATACTCGAATTTTTATCGACAGCCATCTAATAAGGAAGTCAGACCCAGTGACACAATACACGGCACAATCCCTTGAAGTTCTTTCTGGTTTAGATCCTGTTCGTCGTCGTCCCGGTATGTATACCGATACTTCACGCCCAAACCATTTGGCGCAAGAGGTGATTGATAATGCGGTCGATGAAGCACTTGCAGGACATGCCAATCAAATTTGTGTCACCGTGTATGAAGATGGTTCATTATCTGTAGAAGACAATGGGCGTGGTATGCCTGTCGATATTCACCCTGAGTATGGGCAAAGTGGTATTGAAATTATTTTGACCAAGTTACATGCAGGTGGAAAATTCAGTACCGATAATTATCAGTTCTCAGGCGGTTTACACGGTGTCGGGATCTCTGTTGTGAATGCGCTATCAACACGTGTTGAAGTTGCGGTACAACGTCAGGGTAATCTCTATCAGATGGCGTTTGAGCAAGGTGAACCTGTAGAACCTTTATCGGTCTTAGAAGGTAAAGTGGCGAAACGTGCCACAGGAACAACGGTGCGTTTTTGGCCTGAAACCAAATACTTTGATAGTCCAAAATTTGCACTTAAAGCACTGAAACATAATCTAAAAGCCAAAGCCGTCTTAGCAGCGGGCTTAAAAATTATCTATGACGATAAAATCAATAAAGAAAAGATTGAATGGCAGTTTGAAAATGGTCTCGTCGACTATTTAATGGATGAGCTAGAAAATCGAGAAATTTTACCTGATCCTGCTTTTGTCAGTAGCGGGCAAGCGGATCGGGCTGCCTGTGAATTTGCAATTTGTTGGAATGTTGAAGGTGGCGAACAAATTCAAGAAAGTTACGTCAATTTGATTCCAACCGCGCAAGGTGGAACGCATGTGAATGGTTTACGTTCGGGTGTCACAGAGGCGTTACGTGAATTTTGTGAATTACGTAATTTATTGCCACGGAACATGAAACTTTCTGCCGAAGATGTCTGGGATGGTGTCAATTTTATTTTATCGCTGAAATTCCAAGAACCCCAATTTTCAGGTCAGACCAAAGAGCGTTTATCCAGTCGTGAAGCCTCTAATATTGTGCTGAATATTGCCAAAGATGCCTTTGCCTTATGGTTAAACCAACATGCTGAGATTGCAACGCAGTTAGCTGAAATGGCAATCGCCAAAGCTGGACGTCGCTTAAAAGCAGCAAAAAAAGTGGAACGTAAAAAGATTGTCTCAGGTCCTGCATTACCTGGAAAACTTGCTGATTGTGTGGGCTTGACTCGTGAAGACAGCGAATTATTTATTGTCGAAGGGGACTCTGCGGGCGGAAGTGCTAAGCAAGCGCGTGACAAAAATTTCCAAGCGATTATGCCGATTCGAGGAAAAATTCTAAATACATGGGAAGTTTCTTCGGACGAAGTATTGGCTTCGCAAGAAGTACATGACATCGCGATTGCCATTGGGGTTGATCCAGGCAGTGATGATCTGTCTGAATTGCGTTATGGCAAAGTCTGTATCCTTGCCGATGCGGACTCGGATGGTTTGCATATTGCGACCTTACTTTGTGCGCTATTTGTGAAACATTTCCCTGCTTTGGTTGAAGATGGTCATCTGTTTGTGGCGATGCCACCGCTTTATCGAATTGATATTGGTAAAGATGTGCATTATGCGCTTGATGATGATGAGCTAGAGACGATTCTGAAAAAAGTGAAAGGGAATAAGAATCCACAAATCACTCGATTTAAAGGATTGGGTGAGATGAATGCGAGTCAATTGCGTGAAACCACGATGGATCCCAATACGCGTCGATTAGTGCAATTAGATTTGGATGATGCACATTTTACCGCAGGTTTGTTGGATAAACTGCTCGCCAAAAAACGTTCTGCTGACCGTAAATCATGGTTAGAACAGAAGGGTAATTTAGCGGATATTAGCGTTTAAATTCTTCACTCAGTATCTAGTGTTAGACTGTTATCACAGCCAAGCGCATACTTGGCTGTTGATTTTATAAAATGCAGTCTAACATGGCGACACTGATGTCACCTTTTTTGATCGTAAGTATTGAATAAATCTATAATTTATTTATCTAATTGATAAGTTTCTAAGCTTGGTATTCTATTAAGTTTAGATTATTTATTCTCCACTTTATAGTAAGTGCCACCTGCATAGACATTGTGTCCAAAGCCACACGAGGACTCACCATCCTTCTGTTCAACCTCAATCTTTTGACCATTTTGCGCATCATTGGCAAATTGAAGCTTGATTTGACAGTCTTCATAACGGTAGCTTGCTTGTTTTGCAGTGATCGGCATCGTGGTTTCAAACTGTCCCATATTTGGACCGTAGATCAGACCTCGAATCCCAAAGTAATAACCATCAAAAGCAACCTGATATTTATTTTGCTTTTTGCTGACCTTGATGTAATCCCATTGTCCAAAGCCATTGGCTCGAACATAAGTCCCTTGTAGATCAGTGGATACTTTTGGCTTGGGCAATTGTTTTAAGTTGTATTGGCTAGTTTTAGAGTCTTTATCTTTTAAAAACCAGACTCTTGCCCATTGCGGCTTGCCTAGTTTGGCGTAGCTGAGACCGACATTATTATTCGCAATTTCAATCTCTCGGTCAGTAACTTTGATACCACTTTCTTCTGCGTTCATTTGGCAGAATTGCGCCCATGCTGCCTGATCTTCAAATTGTTTCGCAGCTTGGGCATATTGCTTTTGGTCGTAAAACTTTTTACCTGTTTGGGCATATTGTTTTACTTTGCTACAGCCTTGTTGTAACTCTTGTTCAAACGATAATTCAGCGAAACTACTAGTTGATAGAATTACGGTAGCCGTAATCATACTGAGTTGAGATATTTTAATCATTTTCAATATTTTAAAAGTTTTAAGGTGTTTATTCTAACCAATAAATCGAAATTCATGCTGTGATTGAATTGTTAGCTTGAGAGTTGTAGTTGCATCCATACGACATCGCGCCACTGCCCAAATTTCTGTCCAACCTGTGGCATATAACCTGTTTGCACAAAGCCCAGTTGTTCATGCAGCACAATCGAGCCTGTATTCTCACTATCAATGGCAGCAATCATCATATGCATGTGTTGTTGGGTTGCAAGATGAATCAGTTGTTGCATCAGCGCTTTGCCTAGACCTTGACGTGCATACTGCGGATCAACAAAGACAGAATGTTCGATGCTTTGACGATAACCGCTAATATTGCGGAATGTTGAATAATACGCATAACCTGCAATTTTATTATTTTGTTGATCTTCAACCACGATCATAGGGAAGTGTTGTTGTTGCATGTCCTGAAAACGTTGTTGATATTGCGCTAAAGTAACGGCCTGATCATTCCAGTTGGCTGTACCTGTCAGGATTTCATAATTATAAATGGCGAGAATCTGTTCCAAATCATCCATCATCGCAAAACGAATTTGATAAGGCGAATTCAGAGAATGTGCGGCAAGCTTAAGATCGAATGACATGAGAAAATAAAAGAAAGTTCACATATCCTGAATATGCGTGATTGCAAAAAAAACAGCAAGACGGAGCTTGCTGTTTTTAAACAGATTGACTGCTTAGAAATGGTATTTCACTAAAGCACTGACATTGTTTTCGTCGCTGCCTTTAATACCAAACTTGTTATTCCAAACAGAATGTTCAATACCGAGGTATAAACGTGTTTCAGGTGAAATATGTTTACCAACATTCCACTTATATTGTGTGGTCCAGTTGAGTTCACTTGCGTGACGCTCCTTACCGTCGTGTGCAGCACTTGACCAGTCAAGGAAACCATCGACCAAGAAATCTTCAGTTGATACTTTAAATGGCAATGCATAGGCAATCGTCATTTGATAGTCATCAGCGGTTTTTTCATTATTGGCACGGTAGAAGTTTACATTCGCATATTGGAAATATGGAATTGCTAAATCAAAGCCTACGCCGTACAAGAAGTTGTCAAAGTTATTGCCATTGGCACTATTGCTTTCCCATGTTGTTGAGATCAACACATCTTTGACTGGGCCGAAAGCAAGTTTTTGACCAGAAATTTCGCCTAAGCTCAAACGAGGAGAAAGTTCGAAATAGGTACTTTTGTTGTCGTCACCACCACGCATACGATCCATAAAGAAGAATACGTCGGCATATTGTACTTTTGCAGCGTATTCGACAGTTAAAGTCGTTTGCTTTTCATCGACAACTTCATAGTTTTCACCGTATAAACCAGTGAGGCTAAAATCTTGCCAAATAGGCTTTGCCTGAACGAAAGCTGCTGTAGATACCAATAAACAAGTCGCTGCAAGTTGCTTCAATTGCATTTAAAAAATCCCCCCAAAAATGGCGTGTCAAGCATACAAGGAATTAAGCAAAAATAAAGCCAAATTTGACCAAATGCTCAAAAGAATTGTATAGAGCCGACCAAAAGAAAAAAGCCAATGAATTTAAAAATCTTTTTGATCAAGTTTTAATAAAAATGTCAAAAATCAGCTTGCATATTTGTTATGAAAGTCAGATATTGGAGTTATAGAAGATCTTCTTAACTACTGAAAAGCAACAGATGTGAAGCAAGGAGACCACAAGCATTTACATAATCAAAATATACAACTGCACTGAATGAATGCATGCTCAAAGCGTGCTAAATAAAAAAGTTTCGTAGAACCGTCTCACAGAAAAGAGAGGAAGATATTTATGAATATTGAAATCCGTACAGATAAAAACATTCAAGGTAGCGAACGCTTAATCAGTTATATCCGTGCAGAACTTACGCAAGAATTTCAACGCTATAGCGAGCGTATTACACATTTTTCGGTTCATATTAGTGATGAAAATGGGGAGAAAACGGGCGATCATGATAAACGCTGTATGATCGAAGCTCGTCCAGCAGGTTTGAAGCCACTTGCCGTGACTCATAAAGCTGCGAATATCGATGCATCTATTCATGGTGCGATTGATAAACTCAAACGTAGTCTGGAACATTTATACGAGAAAAAAGAACATCATCGTGGTGGTTTACCAGAGTATGTTGACGTCGATGATGATGTAAAAATTGATGATGAAGCGTAAAATTAGCGCATAAAGAAAGCCCAATTGTGGGCTTTTTTTATGTGTGTATCAAATTTATACATGATTTTTAGATCGTTTTATAAAAACCTGTCGGGATATTCGGCATAATAGAAACATTCAATACAATGTGAGAATTGGTCATGTTAAGCAATCAGCAGCAAGCCTTGGTGCAAGCCATACAACAACTCGATTTAGACCAAGTGCAATCTTTACTTGCTGAAGGACTCGACCCGAACTTTATTGATGCTGCACACGGTTTTCCTGTATCTATTGTATGTGATGGTTTATTTGTGTGGTGGGAAAATGTGTGTGAAGCCTATGAAGCAGGCAAGCCATTCACTGACGTTGAAAAACAACAACAACTGCAAGTTTACCTACACATTTTAGATGCATTGATTCAAGCAAAAGCCAATTTACATTTATGGGATGCAGAAGAATTCTACGGCCCACTTTGGGATGCTGCTAGTGCGGCATGTGTACCTGTTGTACAGCGTTTACTCGATGAAAAAGTAGATCCGAACACACGTGACGAAGAAGGTTTAACAATTTTATCTTCAATCAGCCAACTGTTTTTTGATTGTGATTTTGATGAAATTAATTGGTCAGAATCTTTACCAGAAGAACGTGAAACTCTCGAATTATTACGCAGCCATGGTGCGAAAATGTCAAAAGAGCTAATGGTATAAGTTCAGCCAATAGAATAGAAAGGGGATAATCATGAAAAAAATTGGAACATTGAGCTTGATCACTGCATCAATGATGGCAAGCACTGCTTTTGCAGCAGATTTCTCTTTTGACCGTCCTGGTGTAGGAATGGGTACAGGCATTACACCTGTGGGGCATTTGGCTTGGGAGCAAAGTTTGCCGAGTGTCAGTTATCAAGAAGGCACGGTTGATGGTGAAAAAGATAAAACCTTAACACTTAACGGGGACATGCTGTTACGCACAGGTTTAGCCGAAGGTTTAGAATTACAATTGGGTTGGCAAGGCCCTGTTTGGCAGCAATACAAACGTGCGGGTGCCAAGAAAGAAAGCAATGGTTTAGGCGATGTTAGCATTGGTTTGAAAAAGTCGATTGATTTAAAAGATGATCGTTTATCAATGGCATTGTTGGCTGAAGCAATCATTGCTACAGGGAACGAGGAGTTCACGGCACACGATGATATTTATAGCTTAAGCTCAGCAGTCGCTTACGAATTCAGTGATTTAATTGGTACCTCGATTACCATGCGTTATGAGGCACAGAATAGTAACTGGGCAGTAACGGCGATTCCGACCATTGACTACAAGATTGCAGGTAAATTATCTGGGTATTCAGAATTTGTTTACCGTAAAGCGGAGAGCCAAGACTATGAATATGGTCTAGGCACAGGTCTTGTTTATGCTTTAAATAATCGAACTCAACTGGATGCAAGCATTGGGGTTGATCTCAATGGCGACCAGAAAAGCTATAACGGTGGCTTCGGCGTATCGGTTTTATTCTAATCAAAATGCGCCTGATTTCTCTTAAATGAACTCCTGCATTGGAGGTTGGGAATTTGGGGGCAAGATAGAGAGATCATCATGAAAATGTCTATTCAGGCTGGGTTTAGTTCCCAACTGATGAGTTACTTTTTGGGTAGTTTATTGTTGTTATGTGGGTCTTTGACTTACGCTCAAGAGAATTTATCAGCACCTTTGCTTAGCCCAGAACAGGCATTTGCATTTTCCGTTGAATCGACACAAACCAATCAAGCACGATTACATTGGACTATTCAGCCGAATTACTATTTATATCAACATAAATTTGAAGTGCAGCAAGGCAATCAGCCTGTTGCATTAAAACTGCCCAAAGCAGTTGAACAATATGATGAAAATTATGGGCATAGCCAAGTTTATTATCAGCAAGTTGAGTTCAATATCAGCACACAAGCTGCTCAACATTATCGGGTGACATGGCAAGGCTGTGCCAAAGACCGAATTTGTTATCCTCCTCAAAATATTGAATTTCAAACTGATGCTGATGGATTGGTGAGTGTCGAAAATGTCAGCTCAAATTCCCAAAAACGGTTTTTAGATGTTGCTCGTTCAGCAAATACTTTGAATACGCAAACAACAGATGTTGAAGACCTGACAACGGGAAAATCAGAATCAGCAAGTATCAGCAATTCAACACCAATGGCGCAAGACCAAAAATGGTCAAATACTTTAGAACAACATTCTCTCGCGTACAGCCTTGTACTGTTCTTAGGTTTGGGCATTTTGTTGGCATTTACGCCGTGTTCTTTGCCGATGTTGCCAATTTTGACCTCATTGATCGTAAGAGAGCATAAAGGCGTCAAAGCGTGGACAATTGCGCTGACCTTTGTGGTCAGTATGGCAATGGTTTATGCAGTTTTAGGTTTAATCGCTTCTGTTGCTGGACTGAATTTTCAGCGTTGGTTGCAGCAACCTGCGACCTTGATCGCCTTTAGCTTATTGTTTGTGATCTTTGCATTGAACCTGTTTGGCTTATTTGAGTTGAAACTACCGCAGAAATGGGTGAATCGACTAGATCACATGCAGTCCACACAAAAAGGTGGAACGCTGGTGGGTGCCAGTGTGATGGGAATGATTTCTGCTTTATTGGTTGGGCCATGTATGACCGCACCTTTAGCTGGGGTTTTACTGTTTATTTCACAAAGCCAAAACCAATGGCAAGGCGCATTATTACTGTTTAGTTTAGGTTTTGGGATGGGTATCCCTTTGCTTCTTGCCAGTGTTCTCGGCGCAAAAACCTTACCCAAAGCAGGGGAATGGATGCATCAAATTAAGGTGATTTTTGCCTTTTTAATGTTGGCACTCAGTCTTTATTTTATCCGCCCCTTATTGCCAGAGCTGGTGACCCAAGTTCTGAGCTTAATACTTGGCTTAGCATTTATTATTTATGCAATTTATCGTTTATTTGGTCAGAAACGTCAGTTGCAATGGTTATATGCGCTATTACTGCTTTTAGCGATTCCATTGCTTGCTTTGAATCAATATCAACACATTCAAAGTCT
>ERZ650309.1654-NODE-1654-length-10432-cov-4.372169_pt1 | contig 10432 bp, 8 predicted proteins | sample MGYA00376245_ERZ650309 | MGnify/ENA primary metagenome ERZ650309 (study PRJEB26733, sample SAMN07839294) | wastewater metagenome | biome: urban; feature: wastewater treatment plant; material: waste water | place: USA: North Carolina | collected 2016-04-26 ...
AATCGCGTTGCCGCTGTTCCAGAGTTCTTTGCCGGTTTGGGCATCCAGCGCGTACAGCACAGCTTTGGTCGAATTCTTGATTCGGTTTTCCTGCCGGTTGTACGCCAGACCGATGTCATACGCCGCTTGATCGGTGTCTTCGCCGCTGCCATACGCGAAGATGACGCCATTGGCGATGACCGGCGGTTCGGCGCGATCCATATCCCGCGAAATCCACGCCGGAGTCAGCGTGTACTTGCCCGCTTTGTCTTCGACTTTGAACGCGACGATTGCACCTTTTTTGACGACGCCATTTTGAATCGGCGCGGTAAACTTGGAATGTTTCGGTCCCCAGAACGGAGACAACACCCAGCGCGTTCCTTTGCTGTCTTCCCAGGTTGCCAGTGATCCCCAGACTCCGGCAGAAGCGAAATTGACTTCTTCGTTGCAATAGAGCGGCGTGCGATGCAGCGGAGTGCGATGGTCGTCACCGCCGATGGAATCCGTGTCCATCAGGTACATCACGCATTCTTTGCCTGCGTCCACCATCAACTCTTTGCCTTTGTATTTGAAAATGGCGCAGGTGACCTGCATATCCAGGTCGCGCTTCCACAACCATTCGGCGTTGGTCGGGCCGTAATAATCCACCAGCTTGCCTGCTTTGGTGACAGGGTCTTGTTTCACGCCGATGATGCCGTTGCCGTAAATTCCGTTTTCCGGATCCCAGCGGCCGTCACCGGTGCCGGTGTACATCACGCCTTTGGAATCAATTGCGCCGCCAGTGCGTCCCCACATGCCGCCGCCCGCCGGGCCCCACGAACCGACTTTGTCCGTCGCCAGATCGTAGATGTAAACCATGTTCGGGTTGCCGCCGCAGCCTTGCGCCGTGTGAACGTAAATCACATTGTTGCGAAGGTTTAGCGCGTACGGTTTGCCGTTCGGAGGCATGAACTTGGAGGGAGGTTTGATCTCCTTGCCGGTGGCCAAATCCACGCGACGCAACGTTCCGTCCCAGGCCGCCGCATAAACAACGTATTTGCCCGGCCCGTCGCCGGGCCCAATGACCGGCGTCGCTGTGATGCCGCCCGGACACAAAATGCCCGCGCCGCGTCCGCCATCCGAAGGCGGATTCCACTCGGATTGGAAATGAAGCTTCCACAGAATGGAGCCTGTGTCTGCGTCCAGCCCATACAAATTATCCGTGACGCCCGTCGCCAGCACGATTTGTTTTGGCCCGCTGGCAGTCGTCACATTGCTGGCAATCAACACCGGCAGCAAGTTGTGCATTTGCCGGGGTACGTTGTCGAGTTTGGTTTTCCACAGCAGCTTCATGTTTTTGACGCTGGTGGTGGAAAGAATATTTTCGTTCTTTTGCCAGCCAGTGCGCTCAATGTCGCCGCCGTCGGTCAGCCAATCCGCGAGTTTGCCGCTTTGAGCCTGCGGAGTCGGACTCCAATCGGAGAGGCATCCCAACAAGAGCAATAGCAGTCCTGAGACTCTAAAAAGTTTTCGATATTCCACCTGGAATACTCCTTTGGTAACACGTTGGCGGTTGCCTTCGTGGAGTAGATTGATTGTCTTCCGCGTGAAAGAACTTAGAGCGGACACAGATAACCTCAGTCGGGCTATCATTAAACTTTAGAATTTATCGTTGCAATGAGAGTGTAGAAACTTGAATCAGTTCAGAGCAGGCGGAACGTCACGCTCCGATCTCATTCGGAAAGACGGAATCGCGCCTTTCCAGTTTCATAATTTTGTTTGACCAATTGGTGACTTGCGGCAGGTTATACACCGACTGTTTGTGTGTGGGCAAGGAATGCATAAAACAAAAAAACAAAAGGGACCGGAGACATCTCCGATCCTCCATAAATCCCCAAGTTTTTGAGGAAAATGCGAGGCTGTCCTACGCATGATTGGCTACTATTTTCTACTGATTTGAATTGGCTGAAATTTTATCAAATCTCGATGAATTCCTTGCGGTTTGTGAATCTTCAACATACCATCCGCGCGGATTGAGAGGCCTTGTTCAGCGCGCTGCTACCTCCACCAATCGGTAATGAGTCTTTGATGGTGAGGCGCGATAATGCGGCAAGCGGACTTAGTTGCTCAGTCTTGGCCATCAACCCCGTTCAAGTAACCTGACAGCCCCAGAAAAGGAATTCCCCATGAAAGCCTTGCTCTTTGGTTTATCGTTATCGTTTACATTGATCGTACACGCTCAGCAACCACTCACGAATGCCGATGTCATCAGTCTGATCAAATCAGGCCTGAGCGCCGAAATCGTTGCTGCCAAGATCAAACAGACAGGCGGCAGCTTCGACACTTCACCTGCAAAATTGAAAGACCTGAAAACCGCCGGAGTACCCGAATCGGTCATTCTGGCGATGATCGAATCCGACGCGCCCGCAAAAGTCACAGAGCAGCCGAAGCCGGTTGAAAACGTCGCTTCAAGCGCAGTCACGCTCAAAGATGGAACTCCAGTTGAATTGGAATTAGCCTATACGGTTTCTTCGGCTGACCTGAAAGAAGGTGATGCCGTGAGCTTTCGCGTTGTTCAGCCGATTCAGGTGAATGGCGTAACGGTGATTGAGCGTGGGGCCGGAGCCACAGCCCGCGTTGTCAAAGCCGAAGGCGGGAAAAGCTGGGGGCGTGGCGGAACTCTCACTTGGGCCATTCAGAGCGTCACAACTGTTGATAACCAGAAAATTCCGCTGAACTACACCGCCGGAAGCAAAGGCAATGGCGCACCTGGAACAATGACAACGGGCATCGTGTTGACGAGCCTGGTGTTTTGGCCTGCCGCTCCGCTTTGGGGATTCAAGAAAGGAAAACCGGCAGTTATTCCGGCAGGTAAACGATTTGAAGTCTTTGTTCACGGTGACGCAACGATAGTAGCCGCGCCACTACCAAAACCAACATCTTCGGCAGATGTAATCAAGCAAAATTCGCTGGTCAACTGTTACAGCAATGGACGCAAAGTCCCTTGCCCCTAAATCATCAACACCAAGAAAGGATTCAGCCTATGAAATTCATCAGCACATTTATTTTTCTGATTGCTTTGTCGGTTGTCGCCATTGCTCAGGATACTCCGAAAGCCGAACTCTTCGGCGGATACTCTTATCTTCGCACCGACGAAGAAACGATTGACCTGACCGGCGCAGGCACACTGGCGCGCCGGTCCGGCAGCAACCTGAATGGATGGAACGTCGCTTTGATGTACAACCCGACGAGCTGGCTGGGATTCGTCGGCGACTTTGGCGGAGCCTACGGCAAGATCAATTACGCCGTCACTGGCATCGGCACGACGCGCGTGAACTCCAACTTTCATACCTTTATGTTTGGTCCGCAATTTTCGATGCGCAGTCGGCACGTGACCGGCTTCGTGCGCGGAATGGTTGGCGCGGTCCGGCTCGATCAATCGGCGATAATTGCAGGCCAGCGATTCGACTCTGAAGAAGTCGCCTTCGCGGCAGCCTTCGGCGGAGGCGTGGACGTTCGTTTCGCCGACAAGGTCTCGCTCCGTCTCTTTCAGGCCGATTTGTTTCTGACGAAGTTCGACGGCCAAGGAATCGCCAGTGACACGCAAAGAGCGTTGCGCGTTTCGACGGGGTTCGTGTTTCGGAATTAAGCGCCTCCGCGTCACAAGGCCGCACGATGGCTCACAAAGCTTTGCGGCCTTAGTGTGAAGGCGTGAGCCTTTACACGCTCATCAACCCTGAAATTCAGCCCCAAAACAGCAATATAAAGTGCCTCAGAAAGGTTCAGCCGATGTTTTGCAATCATTGTGGCGCTCAGCAACAGTTTGAAGGATCGAAGTTTTGTAATGCCTGTGGAGGCGAGTTACCACTAATAGGCCAGCCAGTGCCGATGCCTGTTACGGAAGTGACAGCGATTCCTGGATTAGAGAAGCCGCTAGGTAAAAAAGGATTTACTCCTAAGCAAATTGTTGGTGGTCTAGGTCTAATTCTTGCGGGATTCGCCATTTTAAGTACCTTTGTTGACAGTTCAAGGACTGACGAAAATTCGTTGAGCGTAAAAGCTGTCCCGTCACTTGCCCCGTCGCCGACAGCTACGGCAATACCAAATCTCTCGCCATCTCAACATTTGGCGGAAGCGAAAAAGCTTATTCGCGGTGCATATGACAAAGAAAACTATGAGGCAGCAATCAAACACCTTTCTTCGATTCCCGCGAAATCAAAAGAGAGTAAGGAGGCCGATGCTTTAACTGAAAAAGTCGCCAAGACTTTCTTAAACGAGGAAATGGCTGGTGATATGCCCGAAACTTGGTCATACGACGGGAGAGTGATGTGTGTAGACAGTTATTTGAGGCGTGCGCTGAATGATTACGACAGTGCAGAATATCTGGAATGGGGGAGTCCTGAGAAGGTCAAAATCAAAGGGGTTACTTATTGGCAGGTTGGCTTGCGTCTTCGCGCAAAGAATGCCTTTGGAGCCATGATCGTCAAAACGATGACATTCCTGATTCAACGTAATCAAGTAGTAAAAGCGGACTAACCCAGAAAGGAATTGGCCAATGAATTGCGCTCAATGTGGAATGTCGCAGGCGGCAGAGGATGCGAAATTTTGTAATGGCTGCGGGGCACCTTTGACGCCTAACTCGCTTGCTAAAGTGTCTATTGAAAGGTATCAGCGGCAAACAGTGACAGCTAATAGCAACGTTCCAAGCGAGTACTGAAGAACCTGCAAAGCTTGTGGGAAAATTTGGCATTCGCTTGTAGCACGTGAACAGCAGGTTCAACGAGACGTTAGCGCCAGCACGTGTAATACGATTGCTTTGTGTGGGAATTCTGCCGCCCAGCAGCAAGCCAGTCGCAACCTTAGTGCGAGCCAAGCCGAAGTCGCGCGACTTCGGCAGTGTCCGGATTGCCACTCGTCTGCATATTATGAAGAGATTGTTTCGTACCAGTAATAGTGCTGCGGGTAAGCTTGCGGCATTGATCATTCGGCAGGTTTGGCAAGGATGGATTGGCCCGCGCTACAACCGTCGTCGAGGCGTTCTTTGCCGCTTTCACCCTTCGTGTTCAGAGTATTCGGCGCTGGCCCTTCAAATGTATGGAATCTTCAAAGGCTTCAAGCTGAGTAAGGCTCGCATAGCAAGATGTAATTTTGAGAATACAGATTCGTCAATTGATTTCCCATGAATCTAAATCTTCGTTCCGCGACGTGCGAAAACGCGTTGGATTGTCCAACTAAAGCCAACAAGCCCGGCCATTGCGACCGGGCTATTCGTTTACGCGGTGAGGTTTGGATCCGTGCTATCAGGGCATCGAGCTTGGTAGCGTCGGCGCTTTCGCTCGCCTTTCGACCTTCAACCTTCCCGACAACTTGCCCGGTAATATCGGCCAGCGTTCGGCGTTTCGCCTCGCGCCATTCCGTCGTCGACAGGTAACAGCAATAAGGCCCGCGTTCTTTCCCTGCTTCATCGAAAAAACCGGAAGTTGACGCGGAAACCAGCATCAGCCAAGCGCACACGTAACACATCGCGAGAAGTCAGCCACATGGCGATGCGGAAGGGGTGACAAATTGAAAGTTGGTAGCTTGAAACGGAGAACTGGACGGCGTTTTTGAAAGAATGAAAAGCCGAACTTGCTGAGGTGATTCGCACCCCGAATTGTACCCCCAAAAAGCAAAAGCCGCCGAACCAAAAGGCGCGACGGCTATAAGTGCTTTAGATACTGATTGCGGGGGTAGGATTTGAACCTACGACCTTTGGGTTATGAGCCCAACGAGCTACCAGGCTGCTCCACCCCGCGTCAAAACGAAACCCGAATGTAGATGCCGATCCATATTTTGTCAACGGGGCAATCCAAACTTTCTTTTAGTTGAAGTTTTATCCGCCGATGATTCCGGCCACTCCGCAGTTCAGGCAGCGGTACAGTGTCCCAGCGCGTTCGGGGAATACCTGCACTCTGGCGGGGCCGCAAGTGTGTTGGACGTTGACTTCAAACAGCGTGTAATACTGGTCATCGCTGATTTCGACCAGCGCGTCAAAGATCGCCTGTTCGGCGACAGTGTTCTCGTCAATCGCCCGGAAAAAATCTAACTCGTAATCGGAATAACCTTCTTCGTACCCGTTTTGCATATTTCACCTTTCGCAAAAAGCGCTTTTGCAGCTTTTCACTTAAATTTAGCAGTTACAGATTTTGTTGTCTGGCTACCGGCTCTTATACTACGCCGCGATTCATTCACAAAAGGAGTTCTTGCAGATGCCCATCGTGATTCAGGTGTTTTCCGATTACGTCTGTCCATATTGTTATCTGGGAGAAGTTCCGCTCAGAAATGCCGTCGCCAGAACCGGCGCGGAAATCGTTTGGCGATCGTTTCAGTTGCGCGAATCCGGACCGCCAAAATTTGAACCCGGCGGTGAGCAGATGAACGCAAGCTGGAATCATTCCGTCTACCCGTTGGCGGAAAGGCTGGGCGTGACAATTCGCCAGCCTTCGCGGTCGCCGCTGACCCGGCTGGCACACGAAGCCGCTGCCTGGGCGCGATCCAAAAACAGCTTCGATCAATTTCATCGGCGCTTGTTCAAAGCCTTTTTTCTGGAAGACAAAGACATCAGTGAATTGGCCGTGTTGAAAGAAATCGCCTGGCAATCGGGATTGAATCCCGCTGATCTGGAACAGGCCCTGACTGAACACCGCCTGGCTGACGAAGTTGACGAAGACCTGTTGATTGCTCGGACGTACAGCGTCACCACGGTGCCATCCTTTGTCATCGCGGGGCATGTGCTGGCCGGAGTTCAAGACGAAGCTGTGTTGATTCGCGCAATCGAATTGGCAAGCGAAGGAAAGCTGGAAGCCGAAACCAAAAAGTTGCCGCATTTGCCGGTCAATATCACGCGAAGTTGAAGCAAGCGGATTTCAAAACAAATGCACCAAACCATTAAACAGATTGAAACCGGAAAGATCGTCGCCATTTTGCGCGGAGATTTCAGCGGACGCGAAGAAGAGCTTGTCGCCGCAATGATCGCCGGCGGATTGACCGCTGTCGAAGTCACGCTGAATTCGCGGGATGTGATGGCGGCGATCAATCGTCTGGCGAAACGCTTTGGTTCCGAGATCGCCGTTGGCGCGGGAACCGTGCTGACGCCGAACGAAGTTCTGCGCGCCGCCGACGCCGGAGCACAGTTCATCGTTTCGCCCAACCGCGATTTGGCAGTGATCGAACAAACGAAAAAGCTCGGCCTGGTTTCATTGCCCGGTTGTTTCACGCCTTCAGAAGTCGTCGAAGCCATCAACGCCGGAGCCGACGCCGCAAAACTTTTTCCGGCAAATTCGCTCGGCCCTGCATTCGTGAAAGCTTTGCGCGGCCCGCTGCCGCAGATTCGCACTGTGCCAACCGGCGGAGTCACCGCCGAACTGGCGCGGGATTATTTCGCCGCCGGAGCCTGGGCCATTGGCGCAGGTTCGGAATTGATTGGCAAAGATTGGTTCGCCGAAGGTGGATTGGAACGCTTGCGCGAACGCGCTGCGGCGTTTGTTACGGCGGGGAGAAAGAATGATTGACGAAATGCGGTGCGCGATTTTCGTGGATACAGGCACGACCAATAGTCGCGTCTGGTTGGTGCGCGGCGACGCAATTCTGGCCAAGGCCGAAGCGCAAGTCGGCGTGCGCGACACGGCCAAAAACGGTTCGTCGGTTCGGTTGCGTTCGACGTTGCGAGAACTGATCGCAAAAGTTCGCGCCGAAGTTTCAGAGGCCAAGCCGGTCTGTGTGGCTGCTGCCGGAATGATTACTTCGTCGCTGGGGCTGGCGGAAGTTCCGCACTTGCTTGCGCCTGCTGGAATCGCCGAACTGGCTGCCGCTGCTCGCGCTTACGAATTTCCTGACGTGACGGACTTGCCGGTGTTGCTGGTTCCCGGAGTCAAATCTGGCCAAATGCCTTGCGAACTGGCGACGGTCGGCGAAGCGGATTTGATGCGCGGCGAAGAAACGCTATGCGCTGGGTTGGTGATCTCAGGCGTGGCGAAAACCCCGGCGACCGTGCTGAATCTTGGCTCGCATTGGAAAGCGATTAAGCTCGATGCCGACGGGCGCATTGCCGCCAGTGTGACTTCGCTGGCGGGTGAATTGGTGTACGCGGCGCAAACGCAGACGATTCTAGCCAGCGCTGTTCCGCACGAACGTCCGGCGAAGGTGAACTTGGATTGGTTGGAAGCCGGAATGAGCGAACAGCGAACGTCCGGTTTGTCGCGCGCGCTGTTTTGTGTCCGCTTGCTGGAACAGTCGAAACAGGGAAGCGACGAAGACCGTCTGAGCTTTTTGATTGGCGCGTTTATCGCTGCGGATTTAGACGCGCTGACATCTCGCGGGATTTTATCGGGTTTTGTTCTTATTGTTGGCAGTGGCGGATTGGCCGAAGCCTGGCGGCACGCGCTGGCGCAAGTCGAAATTCAATCGCAGATCATTACCGGCGACCAAGGCGAGCGCGCACTGATTGCCGGGCTTCGCATTCTTGTTGAGTCAGTACCGCGCGCGTTCGCAAGCGGTGATTAAGTCGCAGTGCGCATTCTTATGAAGCTGAAACTTTCCCTTCTTATTGCATTCGTTTTTGTTGCCGCTGCCGGTTGGCTTTTTCCGCCGATGACAAGCGCACGGCAATCATCTCGCCGCATTGATTTCAATCGCGACATTCGCCCGATCCTGTCAGATAAATGTTTTGCCTGTCACGGCCCCGATGCGACGGCGAAGAAAATTAAGCTGCGGTTGGATTCCGAAGCTGCCGCCACAACCGACTTGGGTCGTGGCCGCCGAGCCGTCGTTCCAGGCGATGTGGAAAAAAGTGTCCTGGTGCAGCGCATCACGCACAGCGACGAAACGATGCGAATGCCGCCGGTGGATTCCGGGCGCAAACTTTCCGCCGCCGAAATTGAATTGCTGACCGAATGGATTCGCCAAGGCGCGCGCTGGCAACAGCATTGGTCGTTTGTCACGCCGACTCGGCCCGCCTTGCCGAAGGTTCAAAACACTGCCTGGCCGAAAAACGCGATTGATTATTTTGTGCTGGCTCGGATGGAAGCTGCCAACGCTGCCGGGTCTGAAAGCTTGCATCCTTCGCCTGAAGCCGATCGCGCGACGTTGTTGCGTCGAGTATCGCTGGATTTGACCGGCTTGCCTCCAACAACGAAAGAGCTGGATGAGTTTCTGAACGACACTTCGCCGAACGCTTACGAAAAAGTGGTGGACCGGTTGTTGGCTTCGCCACGATACGGCGAACGAATGGCGTTTCGCTGGTTGGATGCTGCGCGATACGCCGACACCAACGGTTATCAAATTGATGGCGACCGTTCGGCCTGGCGCTGGCGCGATTGGGTGATCGAAGCTTTCAACGCCAACAAACCGTTTGATGAATTTGTAATCGAACAGCTTGCAGGCGATTTGCTGCCAAATCCGACTCTCGATCAACGTATCGCCACGGCATTCAATCGCAATCATCGTATCAACGCCGAAGGCGGCATCGTGCCGGAAGAATATCGGATCGAATACGTGATTGACCGCGTGGATACGACTTCGACGGTGTTTATGGGGCTGACGTTCGGTTGCGCGCGGTGCCACAATCACAAATTCGACCCACTTTCGCAGAAAGAGTTTTATCAACTGTCGGCGTACTTCAACAGCATTGACGAAGACGGGCATTCATTCGATTGGGGGAACTCGCCGCCGGTGATGGCTGCGCCGACGCGCGAACAACAGGCGCAGTTAAAGCAATTCGATCAACAAGTCGCCGCCGCCGAAACTGAACTCGCCAGGCAGACGAAAAAAGCCAAAGGCAAAGAGCGCGACTGGGAAAAAACGTTTGTCGTTCCGCCTAAAGGCGGGACTACGAACTGGTTTCCCGCAGAAAAACTGATCGTTCGCCTTCCGCTGGACGATCAGGACGCGCCGGTGTTCACTCCTTCTGACCGCGCCTACCACAACCAGGAAGACATCAAAAAGAAAGACAAGATTGGCGAACCCGGCGGATTCAAAGACGGTCAGCCGCGTTTTGTTGCTTCGCCGCTGGGGAAAGGAACGGCCTTCGACGGCAAGCTGTATTTCGATGGCGGGTTGAACGCAGACTTCCGCTACAAATCCACCTCCAGCGATTACCGTGAACGATTCAGCATCTCCACGTGGGTGTATCCCGAAACGGAAGCCGCCGGTTCCATCGTCACGAAAGTCAGCGACAGTCCGGCGGATGTGGAAAACGGCATTCCGCGCGCTGACGGGTATGGACTGTATTTTCTGAACGGCAAGCTGCATTTCAATATGGTGTTCCGTTGGGGCGAAGACACGTTGCGCGCCGAAACCGAACAGCCATTGCCGCTGCGGCAATGGCAACACGTTGCCGTTGTTTTCGACGGATTGAAGCAATGGGAAGACCGCTTGAAAATTTTCGTCAACGGTCAGGAAGCCAAGCTGAAATGGAACCAGCGAAACTTTTATCTGT
>ERZ650309.1656-NODE-1656-length-10425-cov-3.452170_pt1 | contig 10425 bp, 8 predicted proteins | sample MGYA00376245_ERZ650309 | MGnify/ENA primary metagenome ERZ650309 (study PRJEB26733, sample SAMN07839294) | wastewater metagenome | biome: urban; feature: wastewater treatment plant; material: waste water | place: USA: North Carolina | collected 2016-04-26 ...
GATCGAGACAGGGGGTAAACGCGGGTATCGACTAGATGTTGCTTCTAACAACCTATCATTAGTTAAACAAAAAGCATTTACAGAAATTTTAGCGATTTTATATGAGACCGAGGTAGCAACAATAAAATATTTTGTAGCAGAAAAAAGGCTAAATTTAATCAATAAAAGATTACAATTAATAAATAAAACTCACTATACAATTAAAAGAAGGGTTAAAGCCGCAGCTGCATCTGATATACAGCATACTAAAATAGATATTGAGCACAAGTCTGCTCTTATTGAGAAAACCAATGCACAAAAAGATCTTGAAATTGCTAAGGCTACTCTCGAAAAGATCCTTTCTATAGAGATAGCTGATTTAAAATTAAAAAATATTCTAAACTGAGAAAGAATCAACTAATTAAGTTACTCCTACCTCTCTATGAGGAACTAGAGTTATCCCAAGTTATTACAGAAATAGTTAAGCAAAGAACTCAACTACTTAGAAACAATTTAATTCGTCCTCAACGTGACTTGTCATTCGTAATTCTTCATTCGTAATTATCTTCCTTCGGAGAGTATATGAGCAACAAAGAGTTTACCATTTTGTGTTTGGCGAGCTATGACAAAGGCGGAGAATTTTTGCGCGAGTGCAAGCGTCAAGGCTGCCGCGTACTACTTCTGACCGCACCACGCACGAATAATGCGGCGTGGCCCCGCGAGTCCATTGACGAAGTGTTTGTGCTGCGCGATGTGGAAGGTAGGTGATTTTAGAAAATAGTTGCTTAAAATAAAAAAAGTGTTAAAGGCTTGATTAATTTGAAAATTTTTTAATACCTTTGTGGGTAATTATGTAATTATTACCCACTATCCAAATCTGCCCATTATCTTTAAAACCCCAAACAACGCCCCCAACACGCCAAATTTGCCACGCTGCAAATTTGGTGTATCGATTAATATAATGATGCATTTTTTAACCCCCAAGTTTAACCAAAATTTTGCACTAAAATTTTGAAACCTCGCCTAAATACCTTAACTTTGCACTAAAATTATTCGTATGACTATTACAATTGAAACAGTTAGTATGCAAGAAGTTGAACAATTGCTTAAAATGCTCAAATTATTGAACATAGAAAACGTAAACATAAACGAATTGTCGCCGCAACGTCAACCTATTATTACCAAAGGTGACAAAAAGTTGAACCCAAGAGACCTTTTTGGCATTTGGCAACACAGCCCTCGAACACTTGAACAAGTACGCTCAACGGCTTGGAAACGCAACTGGAACATTTGATTATGGTGCTTTGTGATACCAACATTTTTATTAGTGCATTCAATGGCAGACAAGATACAATTAACCAGTTAAACAAAATCGGGCTGGATATGATAGTACTGTCCGCCGTGACTGTTATGGAATTACTGCAAGGCATGGGCAATAAAAAAGAACTATCAGCGATGAAGAAAAAAATAAAATATTACGAGATAGTACAAATTGACGAAAATATATCTATGAAAGCCATTGAATTTATCGAAATGTATAAACTCAGTCACGGTTTGCAAATACCAGACGCAATTATAGGAGCAACAGCCGTAGTTTACCAAATACCACTTTATACCCACAATGTCAGGGATTTTGACTTTTTACCCAATATTACCTTGTACCAACCAGTGTAAAATACAACGAACAATCATTTTACGAAAATGGTTACTAAACATTGCAAATTCGTAAAGCATAAGATTTCCCCCTCAACAAAAACACGCCAAATTTGCTACCCCGCAAATTTGGCGTGTTTTTGTTTTAAAATAACCCCAACACCAATTTTTTAGCAATTTTATCAACAAAACAAACTGTTTTTGTGTTTACAATTGCAGCTATCTTATGGTTAATAAAAAAACTGTTTAAAATATTTAAAAATGAAAAAAATTGGAATTATTGGCTCGGGTGTTGTAGGTAAAACCTTAGCAAAAGGTTTTTTACAATATGGCTACGACACGACCATTGCCTCGCGCAGTACCGAAAAACGCTTGGAATTGCAAGCCGAGCTTGGCAACAACATACACGTTGCCGATTTTGCCAGCACCGCACAAAACGCCGACATTGTGGTGCTTGCCGTTAAAGGCACAAAAGCCAAAGAAGCTTTGTTAATTTGCGGTTTAGACAACCTGCACGGCAAAACCATTATCGACGCCACCAACCCTATTGCCGATGCTGCCCCACAAAACGGCGTGTTGCGCTATTTCTCCGACATCAATTTTTCGTTGATGGAAGACCTGCAAACAACCATACCCAATGCCCATTTTGTAAAGGCTTTTTCGTGTGTAGGTAGCGCCTTTATGGTAAATCCTAGCTTCGATGGGCAAAAACCAAGCATGTTTATTTGTGGCAACGACGATGGCGCCAAACAAGACGTAGCGGACATTTTAACCCAATTTGGCTGGGACATTGAAGACATGGGCAAGGCAGAAGCCGCCCGAGCCATCGAACCTTTGGCAATGCTTTGGTGTATACCGGGCATGTTACAAGGCAAATGGAGCCATGCCTTTAAACTGTTAAAAAAATAAATTATCGCATCATCATCATCAAAATGATACAAAAAATAGCTTTAGTAACTGGCGGTAGCCGCGGATTGGGCAAAAATGCCGCCCTAAAATTGGCACAAAAAGGCAACGATGTAATTGTTACCTATCATACCCAAAAAGAGGCAGCCCAAACCGTTGTTGAGCAAATAAAAGCCATGGGGCAAAAAGCCGCCGCTTTGCCCTTAGACATGGGCAATATAGCCTCGTTAGATGGCTTTATTGACCAACTAAACCAAACATTGAGCAACTGGAACACCCCAAAATTCGATTTTTTGATTAACAACGCAGGCATGGGCGCTACCATACCCTTTGCCCAAGCCACCGAGGAAGATTTTGACCGATTGCTAAATGTACACTTTAAAGGCGTGTATTTTTTAACACAAAAATGCCTGCCGCTGCTAAACGATAAAGGCAGAATCATCAACCTATCGAGTGGCACTACCCGATTTTGCGTACATGGCTACTCTATTTATGCCTCTATGAAAGGAGCCATAGAAACTTTTACGCGCTATTTAGCAAAAGAACTAGGACCGCGAGGTATTACCGCCAATGTATTAGCACCAGGACCCGTCGAAACCGATTTTAACGGCGCCGCCATTCGTAATAACCCACAAATGAAAGGCTATCTTGCCTCTATAACGGCATTAGGTAGGGTGGGCGAAGCCAACGACATTGGCGGTATCATTGCATTTTTATGCTCGGACGAAGCTTTTTGGATAAACGGACAACGAATTGAAGCATCGGGCGGCATATCGTTATAATTAACTGTTTATAAATAGCACAAAAAGTACGTTTAGTTTTATTTAATATATTTTTTGCATTCGTAAAAAATGTTTTTTGTATTTTAATGGGCAAATCAAAAGTTTTTTGTATTTTTGTAGTACCCTATTAACACACTTTTTTATTATTTATTGGCTTCAATAGTTCGTCAAAATTTTAGGCTTATTTAAGGAGCAAAATCACTATCATTTTGTGAAATTTCAAAAAATCTATTGAGCAATAATTGTTTGTGGGGAAAACAAAATGCAAAAAAATGAACCAAAACTTGGGTAGATTTAAAAAAAACACCTTATCTTTGCCACCAATAAAAGACACTTGCTACTACCTAACCAAAATGTAGTAGTGGGTGTAATATGCTCGTTTTTTTGGGGAGGGATATAAACAAAATCTCTTCTTCTCTACTTTTGCATTACATATCATCTTAATAAAGTAAAAAAAAATAACCATCCATTCGTAAATAAGTATGAGCAATTCGAACGAAAGTAAATGTCCTTTTCATAACGGACAAATGAAACAAACGGCAGGCACCGGTACATCAAACAAAAGCTGGTGGCCCAACCGTTTAAACTTAGGCATCTTACGTCAGCACTCCAACCTATCCGACCCCATGGATAAGGGCTTTAACTATGCCGAAGAGTTTAAAACCTTAAACTTAAATGCCATAAAAAAAGACATTTTCGATTTAATGACCACTTCGCAAGATTGGTGGCCCGCCGATTATGGTCATTATGGTCCTTTGTTTATTCGTATGGCTTGGCACAGTGCTGGTACATACCGCACCTCTGACGGTAGAGGCGGAGCTAGTACAGGTAATCAACGTTTTGCACCCGTAAATAGCTGGCCCGATAACGGTAATTTGGACAAAGCTCGCTTTTTACTTTGGCCCATCAAACAAAAATATGGTAACAAAATATCGTGGGCAGATTTAATGATACTTGCAGGTAACTGCGCCTTAGAATCTATGGGCTTCAAAACTTTTGGATTTGCCGGCGGCAGAGAAGACATCTGGGAACCCGAACAAGATATTAACTGGGGCAACGAAACCGAATGGCTGGGCGACAAACGATACTCGGGAGACCGAGAACTAGACAACCCACTTGCCGCCGTACAAATGGGATTAATATATGTAAACCCAGAAGGACCCAACGGAAACCCCGACCCCTTAGCTTCTGCCAAAGACATCCGAGAAACCTTTGCTCGTATGGCAATGAACGACGAAGAAACAGTGGCATTAGTAGCCGGCGGACATACCTTTGGTAAAGCACACGGAGCAGGCGATGCCGCGTTAGTAGGACGCGAACCCGAAGGCGCAAGTATAGAAGAAATGGGCATGGGCTGGAAAAGTAGTTTTGGCACCGGAAAAGGCGGCGATGCCATTACTAGCGGCATAGAAGGCGCCTGGAAACCCAACCCTACCACCTGGGACAACGGTTATTTTGAAACCCTATTTAAATACGACTGGAAATTAACCAAAAGCCCTGCCGGCGCGCACCAATGGATACCAACCGACGAAAGCGCCGCCAACTTGGTGATAGATGCACACGACCCAACCAAACGCCATGCACCTATTATGACCACAGCAGATATGGCACTGAAAATGGACCCTGCATACGAAGCCATTTCAAAACGATACTTAGAAAACTTTGACCAATTTGCCGATGCTTTTGCCCGAGCTTGGTACAAACTAACACACCGCGATATGGGACCCATTGCCCGCTATTTAGGTGCCGAAGTACCCAGCGAAGTGTTAATATGGCAAGACCCAATTCCAGCAGCAAAAAACGAACTAACCGATGCCGATATTGCAACTTTAAAAGATAAAATTCTTTCAAGCGGACTTTCGGTGGCTCAATTGGTGTCGACAGCTTGGGCTTCGGCGGCTACTTTCCGTGGCTCGGACAAACGCGGCGGAGCTAATGGCGCTCGTATTAGGTTTGCACCTCAAATAAATTGGGAAGCAAACAACCCAACCCAATTAAAAAAGGTATTAAGCACCTTAGAAAGTATACAAAAAGAATTTGCTAATGTTTCGATGGCAGATTTAATTGTATTGGGTGGATGTGCAGCTATCGAAAAAGCAGCAAAAAATGCCGGACACAACATTACAGTTCCGTTTACTGCCGGACGAGGCGATGCAACATTAGAACAAACCGATGTAGAATCGTTTGGCGTATTAGAGCCCAAAGCCGACGGATTTAGAAATTATAAAAGCGCAAAATGCGTTTCGGTTACCGAAGAAATGTTGATTGACAAAGCCCAGCTACTAACCCTAACAGCACCCGAAATGACCGCCTTAGTGGGTGGAATGCGGGTATTAAATGCCAACTTTGATGGCTCTAAATATGGAGTGCTTACCAATAATCCCGAAACCCTCACCAACGATTTCTTTGTAAATTTGTTGGATTTAGGTACTACTTGGAAAGCAACTACCGATGCAGGCGAAATTTTTGTAGGCTCGAACCGCACAACAGGCGAACCCAAATGGACAGCTACCCGTGCCGACCTTATCTTTGGCTCAAACTCCGAACTACGTGCTATCTCCGAAATTTATGCAAGCAGCGACTCTAAACAAAAATTTGTTAAAGATTTTGTTGCCGCTTGGAATAAAGTAATGAATTTGGACAGATTTGATTTGGCTAAATAAACACTGCCTGTAAAAGCCATTTAGCCTTAATTTATTGTCTTTGCTGTTCCAAATACACAAAACAAAAACACGCCAAATTTGCAAACCACTGCAAATTTGGCGTGTTTTTGTTTTGACTTTTACCAAATATTATTTACTAAAAAAATACATAGAAACTCTACAAAAAATTGCGTACAACCTAAAAAAAAGCAGTATCTTAGCGCTTGATTAAATCAAAAAATCGCAAATTATTATCATAAGTAAAGATTATCAACAAAAAATAATGACCAAAGAACAAGAACGCGATGAGCTGCATCGCACCATTTGGCAAATAGCCAACGACTTGCGAGGCAGCGTGGACGGGTGGGACTTTAAATCGTATGTGCTCGGCATGTTGTTTTACCGGTTTATCTCCGAAAACCTAAGCCTTTTTATCAACAAAGATGAACAACGCGCCGGCAACACAAATTTTGATTATGCCAAAATATCCGACCCAGAGGCAGAGTTTGGCAGAGCAGACACCGTCAAAGAAAAAGGCTTTTATATATTGCCCTCCGAGCTTTTTGAAAATGTGCGCAAAAACGCAAAAACAGACTCCAACCTCAACGAAACTTTGAGCAAGGTTTTTAAAAATATCGAAAACTCCGCCAAAGGTAGCGAAAGCGAAAACGATATAAAAGGGTTGTTTGATGATATTGATGTAAACAGCAATAAGCTCGGAGCAACTGTTACCAAACGAAACGACCTGCTTACTAAAATCATTGATGCCATCGGCGGGTTAAAACTCGGCGATTATCAAGACAACACCAACGACCTTTTTGGCGATGCCTATGAATACCTCATGACCATGTATGCCAGCAATGCCGGTAAATCGGGCGGCGAGTTTTTCACGCCCCAAGATGTGTCGGAACTGCTTTGCGAGATTACAGTAGTGGGGAAAAAACAAGTCAATAAAGTATACGACCCTGCTTGCGGCTCGGGCTCAATGCTCCTCAAATTTGCCAAAGTGCTGGGCAAAGACAATGTGCAACAAGGCTTTTTTGGGCAAGAAATCAATATCACTACCTTTAACCTATGCCGTATAAATATGTTTTTACACGACATAGGTTACGAAAAATTTGATATTGCGCACGGCGACACCCTCACCGAACCCAAACACTGGGACGAAGAACCTTTTGACTGTATCGTCTCCAATCCGCCCTACTCTATTAAATGGGACGGCGATGCCAACCCGCTTTTGATTAACGACCCGCGTTTTGCACCAGCGGGCGTGCTTGCACCCAAAAGCAAAGCCGACCTTGCCTTTACCCTGCACATGTTGCATTGGCTATCTACTGCCGGCACGGCTGCCATCGTAGAGTTTCCGGGCGTGTTGTATCGCGGTGGCGCAGAACAAAAAATACGCAAATACCTCATTGATAATAACTACATAGATGCCGTTATTCAACTGCCCCCCGATTTGTTCTTTGGTACTACCATAGCCACTTGCATAGTGGTGCTCAAAAAAAGCAAAAAAGACAACGCCACCCTATTTATTGATGCCTCGGCGGAGTTTGTGCGCGGCGGCAATAAAAACAAACTGACCGACACCAACCGCAAAAAAATACTGAACGCCTATATCGAACGCCAAGACATAGCATATTTTGCAAAGCTGATGCCCAATAAAGATATTGCCGACAACGATTATAATATTGCCATTAGCAGCTATGTAGTACAAGAAAATACCACCGAAGCCGTAGATATAACACAGCTAAATGCACGCATTACCCAAATTGTACACAAACAAAACACCCTGCGCAAGGCAATTGATGCAATTGTGGCAGATTTGGAAGGAGGCACAAACTATGAATAATATCGAAAAACTAATACACGACCTTTGCCCAAAAGGCGTGGAGTGGAAAACGTTGGGGGAAATTGGATATCTTTATGGAGGACTATCTGGAAAAAGTAAAAATGACTTCCAAGATGGAAATGCTAAGTTTATAACTTACATGAATGTCTTTTCAAACATTGCTGTAAAAACCAATATCGATATTTTTGTTAAAATTGGTGAAAACGAAAATCAAAATAAAGTTGAATATGGTGATGTTTTATTTACAGGCTCATCTGAAACCCCAAACGAATGCGGGATGTCATCGGTTTTGACTGAAAAAATTAGCGAACCACTATATCTTAATAGTTTTTGCTTTGGTTTTCGGTTAAACAATAAAGACTTGTTTTTACCCGGTTTTTTAAAATATCTTTTTAGAGATGATGCTATAAGGTACCAAATTTCTCAGACTGCAAGTGGAGTGACGAGGTTTAATGTTTCAAAAAAACGATTTGCAAAAATATCTATCCCCCTCCCGCCGCTGCCGATACAAGCGGCAATTGTGGAAATTTTAGACACCTTCACGCAGTTAGAGGCGGAGCTGGCGGCGGAGCTGGCGGCGCGCAAACAGCAATACGAGCATTATAGGGCTAAACTATTAACCTTTGACCGCCTTGTTTGATGCACGGGCGTTGCTTATTCTATTCAAACCACAGATTGTGCAGTAATAATACGACTGCTTTAATCCAAAAAACAACCTAAAATGCACCATTACAACCTCATCACCGAAACACCCGAGACTACGGTAGTAGCCGAGTATTTGCCGCTTTTTAAGCGAGAAGCAAGCTATCAGAGCGAAGCCGACTTAGAAAAAGCGTTTATTGCGCTGTTGCAAACACAAGCCTACGAATACCTGCCTATCACATCGGAGCAGCAATTGGTGGCAAACTTGCGCAAGCAATTAGAAACCCTCAATCATTACACCTTTTCGGATAGCGAATGGGAGCAGTTTTTCAAGGGCATTATCGCCAATAAAAACAATGGCATACAAGAAAAAACAAGCACCCTACAAGAAGACCATATACAAGTACTTACGCAAGATGATGGTAGTACAAAAAATATTTATTTAATTGATAAAGCCAGTATGCACAACAACCATTTGCAGGTTATCAATCAATACGTCGTAGAAGATGGTCAGCGAGCCAACCGCTATGATATAACCGTATTGGTAAATGGGTTGCCTTTGGTGCATATTGAGCTTAAGCGGCGGGGCGTAGACATAAAAGAGGCGTTCAATCAAATCAATCGTTACAGCCGCGAGTCGTTTTGGGCAGGTAGCGGTTTGTTCGAGTATGTGCAGTTATTTGTAATATCTAACGGAACTTATACTAAATATTACAGCAACACTACTCGTCAATCACACATTAAAGAGTTTGGCAATGGTAATGATGTTGTCAAAAAAAGCAAAAGTACCAGCCATAGTTTTGAGTTTACGTCGTGGTGGGCAGATGCCAACAACCGCCCGATAACAGATTTGATGGATTTTGGCAGCACTTTTTTTGCCAAACATACGCTGCTCAATATCCTAACAAAGTATTGTGTTTTTACGTCCGACAAAATGTTGTTGGTCATGCGTCCGTATCAAATAGTGGCTACCGAGCGCATTTTGGGGCATATAAACGCCTCAAACAATTACAAAAGCTATGGCAGTATACAAGGTGGCGGTTATATTTGGCACACTACTGGCAGTGGCAAAACGCTCACTTCGTTTAAAACGGCACAATTGGCAAGCAAGCTACCCTATATAGACAAGGTGTTATTTGTAGTGGACAGAAAAGACCTTGACTATCAAACGATGAAAGAATACGATAAGTTTGAGAAAGGAGCAGCCAACAGCAACAGCAATACTGCGGTTTTAAAAAAACAACTCGAAAACTCCAAAGCCAATATTATCATTACCACCATTCAAAAGCTATCGGTATTTATAAAAAACAACAAAAAGCACCTTGTATTTAACAAGCATATTGTTATTATATTTGACGAGTGCCACCGCTCGCAGTTTGGCGATATGCACACCGGTATCACCAAAGTATTCAAAAAATATCATTTATTTGGTTTTACAGGCACGCCAATTTTTGCGAAAAACTCGAGCAGCAGTAGCCGTGCCGATTTGCGGACAACCGAACAAGCCTTTGGCTTAAAACTACATACCTACACCATTGTAGATGCTATTGCCGATAAAAATGTGTTGCCGTTTCGTATTGATTATATCAGCACTATGAAAGAGCAAGAGAACATACAAGACGAAAAGGTATGGAATATTGATAGAGAGCGAGCATTGTCGGCACCAGAGCGCATCGGTAATATTGTGCGTTATATTGGTAAGCATTTCGACCAAAAAACAAAACGCAATAGCAAATCATATACTTTTCATCAAATAGCTAATGTTTTGGAGGTAGCCTCTGCAAAAGATAGAATACAGATAGAAGAAGTAAAACAAAAAATACGTTTGAGTGGTTTTAACGCCATTTTTGCCGTAAGTTCTATTGATACTTTAAAATTGTATTATACCGAATTTAAGAAACAACAAGCCGAAACCCCCGAACTATCCCGATTAAAAATTGCGACAATATTTAGTTTTGGTGTCAACGAC
>ERZ650309.1657-NODE-1657-length-10424-cov-4.102710_pt1 | contig 10424 bp, 7 predicted proteins | sample MGYA00376245_ERZ650309 | MGnify/ENA primary metagenome ERZ650309 (study PRJEB26733, sample SAMN07839294) | wastewater metagenome | biome: urban; feature: wastewater treatment plant; material: waste water | place: USA: North Carolina | collected 2016-04-26 ...
CAGATCCACCCGTGATGAAACATCATCGCTCATGGTGCTTTTAAAGAATTCATTATTCTTTGCTGCATAATCGTACCGGCGGGTGTAATCGAGTTTAAATCCGATTGCAGCGGTATCGGCAGAAACGAGATACAACTTACGTGAATCGAACATAAACGCAGAAGGTAGCAGTGAGTCGTTTGATGCATTGATCAGTTTATTTTGCTCCTGCTCCAATCTGACACCACCTATGAAATAACGGAAAGGTCTGGAAAGATCTGCCACAGATCTGAAGAAGCCGGAGTTGGTGACAGGACTTTCACTGATGAGATAGCTGGTAGAAGTTGCAAGGCGTAACTTCAAAAATGAAACACCTGTCGACAGCACATTCATAATTCCTTTATAGTCGCTTCCTTTCACAAATGTCTTCACCTGATAGCTGAGCATCTGATCGGTATTGCGGAAAGTGAGTTTGAGGTCGGCGGCATTTTCGTCATCTGCCACGAGGGAGTTTCCCAAATTCCAGTCGCGGTTAAACTCAACCGGTCTGAATGATTCAATAGCTTTGAAATTGCTGCTCACATGTTCGAAGTTAACAGCGAGGGCTCCTTTCCACCCACGAATGGTATCCTCAGAGAGATTAAAACCTTTGGTGAGTCCACCCCGAAAAGCGTAGCCGTCATCATCTTTTTTTTGTCTGGCAGAAAAAAGATTCACATCATAGCGCGACCAGGCCGATTCGAAAGTGACGGCGGTTTTTGAGTTGATCTGATAATCGGCGCCCAGCGTCACCATTTGTTGTTTTTTAGGCGATACCAGCAGAATAACAGGTTCATAAGAGCCCTGAAGCACGTTGTTCACCGGAGGTATCCAGCGAAAAACCCTGCCATTTGCTGATGCGGCCACCTGCACATAATTTCCTTTCCCTGCACCAACGAGACTGAAGCCAAGCCGGTAAAAAGCCTTTGTTGAATCGGTAGAATATTCATAAAAACTGTAGCCTGCAGAATCACGTAATGCATAAAGCACTTCGGTGGTATTAAATCCAACGCTGTCGATATTCGGAAAGAATGCGTTTTGAATACTGTCGCCGACAGAGGCGAGCAAGGCTTTGGCATCGTTATCAAGATCCTGCAAAAGCGGTTGATTTTTGGCATCCTGTTCTGAGAAAATATTTGCTTTGACTTTCCATTTACGATCCTGGTATTCCTGATTTGCGAAGAGCATGGTTCGCGAGTAGTTTTTATCGGAGTACTGAAATTCCACCACAATACGTTTGTCTTTGGTAATGGGCCGACGTGTGGTGAAAGTAATTTCTGCGGTATTGTAATCGATCACATAGTCGTTCTGTTCACCGCGAACCATTTCCATTCCGTCGACAAATACTTTTTCGGTACCTGAGAGCACCACGATGAAAGTTTCATTTTCTGAGCCCGCCAAACGATAGGGCCCCTGATTAGCTTCAGTTCCGGCGATTATATTCCGTGCATACTTTCCTTTTGATATGGCACCACTAACGGTAGTGCGCATGTGTTGTGAAGAATCGGCAAATGGTTCATAAGCGGTGGTAAAAAGTGCACCTTGACCTTTTTTATAGAAATTCATGAACCACGACTCGGGTCTTCTGAGTTCAAAATCACCTGCGATGAGTTTACTTTTGTTTTTTGAGAGTTGAATGAACACTTTATCGAAGTCCTGTATTTGTTGCGTGTTGCCTTCGGGCTGTACGGGAATATTATTATCGGTGATGGCTGCAAGAATTTCAACATCGTCATTGAGTTTTCCCGATAATTGCAGGTTAAAGCTGGAATTCACCACTACATCCTGGTTGTTTCCAAAATTGACTCCTCTTGAGATATTACCATTTCGTTGGAGTCCCTCGAGCTTAAAAAATCCGGGAGCGGCGGCACTGTTTTCATAGGAAAAGGGGTTGTAGCTGCCTGCATAGTTTCTTTCGATGATGGAGCGGTCGCGGTTCCTGAACGTTTGAGAAAGCAACATTGGAAAAACACGATACACAATCAGTACCGAATCGGGGAGTTGCGCATTGCGGGGATTCAGAAATAAAATGGCAGCTTCAGGTTTTAGTCTGAACAGTGAATCGGGCAGCAACGAGGCTCCTGAATAGATCCGAAGCGACCCCGGCACCACCGAGAGTGTGTCAACAACAACTGAATCCGATTGCGTTTTGATCCATTTTTGGCGGGCATTGGAGGCAATCTGCGCCTGCACAAGGCAGGGCCAAATGACCAGCAAAAGCATACCTGAAAAGAGGGACCATCTCATTTAAAATGAAATTTCATGTGGGGAACTGTTGAGGTTCCCGATGGATATAGAACAACCGACACCTGAATAAATTACATTGAGCGGTGAAAATTACTAAAAAAGGGTTGTGTTAGGGTGATTGTGGGAGTGATAAGCTGTTAATTTGAAGCTTTCGCGGCCACATGTTTCACCAAAATGCGCCGTGCCAGTGGCAGAAATGTTTCTTCGATGGGTATTTTCAGGTCAGATTCGATCACATAGGTTGCGGGATTGGGCATTTTCTGATGATATCTGATCAGTTCGTGTTTTATATTTTCGAAGGTATTGGCTAATGACTGTTCCCATTTGCCTATAAAGCTGGTGGCAATTCCCCGGTATTTCTCATCGGGATTTTCAAAGATGGTTATCTGATACTCGTACACCAGTGTTTCTTTTCCGGGGCTGAACTTCAGCATCAGATAGCCTTCATCGGTATGTAGGGGCATGATGCCAACCGGGAAAATGTTAATGTGGGATTCAACAAAATCATAGATGGCTTTCCCTTCCTGCAGATATTTTTCAAACTTAGGGATTGAATATTCAACAATACTCTCAATTTCCTGCATGAGATGATCGTCCTGGAGGATTTTTTCATACATCAGGCGAAAGCCTTTCAGATCGGTACCTGAGAGTCGTTCGGGAAATGAGTCGTAAAGGCTTTTTTTATGATCCCTGAGGGCTACTACATTTCTGTAATGAGTGATCAGTTCACTGAGGCAAGGGTACAAACGCGATTCGGTAAATTGCTCGCTGACACCTTGCAAGTAACCCAGCAAAAGGTACTTTTTGTATTCAAAATCAATTCGTTTCTCGGTAATCCAATCGGGACTTAATGAGGCCATAATTGATAAATTTTGAGCTTACAACAAATATAACGATAAAATGTAAAATTCGTTGCTTAAAAAGGTCGTGAAAATTGCAGTAAGAGGTTAAAACGATTGGCTCACCATGAAATGAGGATCAAGACATCCGGAAGCAAGGCTTTTAAGGAGAAACTAACTGAATTGGAAAAGATTACCGGGCTTGAAGAATGTCGTTGATTTTGCGTGCCAGAATTTTCGTGTAAATGACCGAACCCGATTTATTGAGATGTGTTTCATCGGTTGAATACCGCGCTAAATACAATTCGGGATAATCTCTGGAATCAGAAATTTCTATTCTGTTGGATGGTGGCAACTGATTAAAAACCGGAATGATCTCATTATATTGATTCTTATCGACGCGGGGAGAAATCAGAAAAATGAGATGAATACCCTGGGATTTGGCCTGACTGATCATCTCCTTGAGATGATGAACATAGTTGGTATTGTATGTTTGCAGCAATTCAGGGTTACTTTCAAATTTCGCGAACTGCATGGCTGAAATCTCTTTCCTTTTTGTTACCACAGAGGTATCGTTATGAAACCTGACGTTCCACATCTGGTCCTCGCCGGGCTCAGTCACAATTTTAGATGGATCAACATCTGCATAAGGTTTAAAGCCATTCAGATCGGGTCCCAGTTCATCATATTTATCTGAGTACATATGATTACTATTAAAATCGACGGCTTCTGTAACATAGCCGAGGTTAATCAGTTTGTCGAAATAACTTATGAGATGTGCAACAGATGTAGCCAGTTTTTCAGGAAAAGAAAAAACAGAAGTGCTGATTGCTTTTAAAGCAAAGGTGATTCTATCAAAGTTATACCAATATTTTATTCTGGTGGTATGAAGATTTGGGTAGTCGATTGATTTGATTTTAGAAAGCTCAATTATGGCATACTTCAGATTGGGGTGATCTTTTTTTAAGTGATCAAAAATATAGAATGATTCAGGTGCGAAGAGCCAGTTTACACCAAAATTAAATGCTTTAACAGAAGTGTCTGCTACTATTTCAGTATCGAGAATTGATGGATCAATCTGGCGGTAAACACGGCTTGAACCGATCACTACCATATTAAAATCATCTGGATGACGATCGAGGTAAAGTCGTTTTTGGTGAATGATTGGAGATCCCCACGACCACGTAGTTAGTTTGAATAAAGGGTAAACGTGATAATGCAAAACAAGGCTGGCTGCGAATGTAAGCAGACCGATGGTTAATATGCGAAGGAAGAGCTTTTTCATCTCTGTCAGAATTGAAAATAGATGAAGTTGTTTCCTCCGAAAACTCCGAAGTTAATAATGACCAGAACCAGCAGAATATAAACTGAGAAGCGGAACCAAAGTGGTTTTGAATTCACAAACTTGCGCATTTCTCTTCCTCTTTTTGTCCATTCAATAGAAAACAGCAAAATGATAAAGAAGATGCCCAGAAAGAATTCGTAATAATTTGCGGAAAACATGGTTGACGACAGTTGTGCGGTATTGAGCACCATTGCATTTTGAATCAATGTGAATGCATCATGTATTGTCGTGGCGCGGAAGAAAATCCATGCAAAGCTTACCAACACAAAAACTGAAAGTGACTGTAGCCATTTATGCAAGACCGGGTTTTCGGAGAGGCCGGTCATCTGGTTCAGTTTTTTTCGGTAATCGTGAGAAACAAGTGCGAAAACAAGATAGAAGCCATGCAATGCTCCCCATACTATGAAGGTCCAGTTGGCACCATGCCAGAGTCCCGACACCATGAAAGTGATAAAGAGATTAAAATACCATCTCCATTTCACTACCCGATTCCCGCCAAGGGGAACATAAAGATAATCTTTAAACCAGGTAGAAAGTGAAATGTGCCATCGTTTCCAGAATTCAGAAATAGATTTAGCAAAATAGGGTCGGTTAAAATTGGTCATAAGCTTGAAGCCCATCACCTGAGCTGCGCCAATGGCCATATCGGAGTAGCCTGAGAAATCGCAATAGATCTGGATAGCAAAAAAGATCGTAGCTAAAATAACGGCAAAGCCATAGTGATTTGCAGGATCGCTGTAAACAGTATCAACCATCAGCGAAAGCCGGTCGGCAATAACAGCTTTTTTAAAGAGTCCCCATGCCATCAGCTTCAGTCCGTCGGTGACCCTGTTGTAATCAAAATAGTGTTTGGTATGAAACTGGTGCAACAGATTTTGCGGTCGCTCGATAGGACCGGCCACTAGCTGCGGATAAAACATCACATACAAAGAATAGATACCGAACTGTCTTTCAGCCTTTTGATTGCCTCGGTACACTTCTATCGTATAACTCATTGCCTGGAAAGTGTGAAAAGATAATCCGATCGGCAACAGCATGTCCAGCCTGGGCAACGGGTTACTCAGTGCGAATCCTTTAAGCAGGAAACCAAGATTATCCAGGAAGAAGTTGTAGTATTTGAAGATTACCAGCACACCAATATTGGCGGCGAGACTCAGATATAGCAGCTGTTTTCTTTTTTTTCCGCTACTTTTTTCAAGCCAGATACCTGCGAAATAATCAATGACTATTGTAGCTGCGAGAATAAGTATATAGATCGGCACAAAGGCCATGTAAAAATAACAACTGGCTCCAAGTAACAACACCCAGCGAAAACGGTAAGGTAATACGTAGTACGATACGGTTACCAGCAGGAAGAAAAGAATGAAATCTATTGAATTAAAGAGCATAGATTTTAGTTTCTGAGGGTCAGTTTTTTGAATAAAACAAAACAACAATTACGGATAACCCGGCAATAAACCGGTTGGTATACTTTCAAAGGAATCAGGTAATGTAGTGCTGCAGGTTTAAACCATACAGAACTAAAGTCGGAAATCAGAAGAGTTGAATTTTAATTGGGAAACATAAAAATAATATCCATATCCCGTATTTCAAATAGTTGACGCAGAGCTTAGTTAATATAGTCATAGATCAGGAAAACTTATTGTTTGTAAATAATTGAATATCAATATCATGTATTTTTCTTTTAGGAATATTTTCCCCGTTTGCTGGCAGCCTTTTGTTTCATCCAATGAACAATCCGGGTCACTGGCCCGGATGCCGGCTTGAGATATATTCTTTTTTGTAACTATTATTTTTGATCAATTCGTTGATTTTATCGTGGATGTTGTAAATTTAATTGAACAACATACCTGTAATCATATAAATTAAATACCTGCCATGGCAACGAAAAAGAAAGCCAAGAAAAAAGCAAAAAAAGCCGCTAAGAAAGCTGCTTAATTCGACGGCGTCCTTCGGACGCTTCGAAACAAAAAGGCACCTCCGGGTGCCTTTTTTGTTTCAGGACGTCGCCCGCTGCGCGGGCTAAGACGACGCCCTGCTTCGCGGGCTAGGACGACGGTTGCGCATTCGCGCAACCTAGGACGGAATCAGGTTGCACGAAAATACAGAAATGCCAAAGAACAGCCAACGCTCCCTTCTCTTGCGTCCTAGCGCGCAGCGCGTCGTCATAGCCTGCGCAGCAGGGCGTCGTCTTAGCGCAGCGACGTCCTCGGCCACCTCCCTATGAAAGTCATTGTTGGTCTCTCCGGCGGCGTCGATTCCGCCGTCTCTGCCTGGCTGCTCAAGCAGCAGGGCCATGAGGTGCTGGGCATCTTCATGAAAAACTGGGAAGACGACGACAACAGCGAATACTGCTCGTCGCGCGAGGACCTGGTCGACGCCGTCAGCGTCGCCGACCACATCGGCATTGACATCGAAGTCGTCAACTTCGCCACCGAATACAAGGACCGCGTGTTCTCGTACTTCCTGGCCGAATACCAGGCCGGCCGCACGCCGAACCCTGACGTGCTGTGCAACACCGAGATCAAGTTCGCAGCCTTCCTCGACCACGCCATGCGTCTGGGCGCCGACAAGATCGCGACCGGCCACTACGCCGGCGTACGCGAGGCGGCCGATGGTTCGGGGCGTTTCGAACTGCTCAAGGGCGACGACGACAGCAAGGACCAGTCGTATTTTCTGCACCGTTTGAATCAGGCGCAGCTGTCGAAGGCGATGTTCCCGCTGGCCAACATCCCCAAGCGTGAGGTGCGCGTGATCGCCGAGCGCGAACGCATCCCGAATTTCGCCAAGAAGGATTCGACCGGCATCTGCTTCATCGGCGAGCGGCCGTTCCGTGAATTTCTCGAGCGCTACCTGCCCAAGACGCCGGGCCGCATGGTCACGTCCGAAGGCGAGGACGTCGGCGCCCATCAGGGGCTCGCGTACTACACGCTGGGCCAGCGCGGCGGGCTTCATATTGGCGGCTCGCGCGCAGGCTCGGGTGAGCCCTGGTACGTGGCCGGCAAGGACATGGCAGGCAATCGGCTGATCGTCGTGCAGGGCCGCGAACATCCGGCCCTGCGTCGCACTGACGTGCCGCTGGTCAACACGCACTGGATCGCCGGCAGCGAACCCGCAGCGGGTAGCGGCTACGGTGGCAAGACACGCTACCGCCAGCCCGACGCCGCCTGCGAGTACACGCCTGCCGACGCTACCCACTCACACGCGACATTGCACTTCCATGATGCCCAGTGGGCGCCAACCCCCGGCCAGTACGCCGTGCTCTACCAGGGGAACGTGTGTCTGGGCGGCGGCGTGATTGCCTGAGAGCTGCGGCTCTGACGACCAGTGATCGCAGACAGCTTTCGCGCGAAAAGCCCATTGATACTGGGCTGAATTAACATTTTTAACAAATGTCGACTTTTGACGTTTTCAGCGCTGACGCCCAATGCAATAAAGGCGACACCGCAAAGCTGAAAGATGCAATGTGCCGATGGCAGGCTCGCCATGCTGGTGGCATCGTGATAGCGTTGCGAGCATGACATCCCGCATCGCGCTTCGCCACTCGCTCGTCTACGTCCTCGTTGCATCACTGGTGGTGCCGACGCCGATCGCACTGGCGCAGCAGTCAATGGCGCCGGGCACCGTGCAGGCCCCGGCCAGCCCCGCAGCGGCCAATGAAGCCGCTGCGAAAAAGCAGATCGCCTCGGCACAGGCCAACCAGGCCACCATCCGCATCACCCGCAAGGCAGCGGACGAGTACGCCGTTGCCAACGTGGGCAACGGCACCATCGTGATCAAAACCAAGTACTGCCACGAGTACGTGCGTGATGAAGAGGCCATTCTGCAGACCAGCGAAGACGGCGGCGAGAACGCGCTGCTCTTTGCCACCGGCGCGTACTGCGAAGTCGTCGGTGTCAACAAGGAAAACGACCGCAGTTACGGCGTCATCGACTTCCTGATCGACCTTGGCCTGATGCTGCTCAACAAGGCCACAGGTGGCGTGACGCCGAAGCCAATGCCAAAGCGTAATTGAAAACGTGGCGCTTTCAGCCGGCGAAGTGCGTCTATCGAATGGTCACCCATTGACCGGAGCGCTCACATGGCTGTCCCAGTTGTCGTCAGGAATGGAACGCTGTTTTTCTGGAACCTGAGCGCGAATGTTGGGCGAACCTCGCCCAATCGGCCAGATGATGTGCAGCTCGTACAACTCGGCTACGCCTGCGCTGCGAAAGATCCCGCCGTTGACGCCAAGATGCGGCCGATCTTCGCCGCAGTCGTACCCGGCGCGCCGTACACGGGGCTCCCCAACGATCCGTTGACCATCGCGATCATCGCGGACCAGAAGGATCGCCGCGGCAGCACGCAGGATGGCCATATCAGTGTGCTGACCAACTTCGCCGGGGGCACCTACGGGCAGGATCATCCATTCATCATCGTGGGTCTCAACTTCAGCATTCGCGGCGCGTTGCCGGAAACCTTTCCTCGTATCGACAAGCACCCGCTCTGCCCACCACAGCTCAAGGCGGTTTCAATTGCCGCTGCTGGTCGCATCTAGGGCGTGTTAACACGCCCTGGCTTCGTCACCTGAGAAATGACTGTCAGGCGGCGCCGGTCAACACGCCGACAACGTTATCGCCAATCTCCGCGACCGCGTAGCCACCTTCCATGGCAAACAGCGTCGGCAGCCTGAGCGCCGCGATGCGTTCGCCCATGCGTGGATAGTCGGCGGTTTTCAGCTTGAAGTGCGAAATCGGATCGCCCTCGAAGGTGTCGACACCGAGCGACACCACCAGCGCGTCCGGCTTGAAAGCTGCAATTCGCGCGAGCGCCTGATCGAGCGCAGCAAACCACGCGTCTGCCGTGGTGCCAGCTGGCAACGGCAAATTGCAATTGAAGCCAAGCCCGGCGCCACGCCCCGTCTCGTCGGCGTGACCGAGAAAGAACGGGTACTCGGTCAGCGGGTCACCATGAATGCTGACGAACAGTACGTCGGCGCGGTCGTAGAAAATGTCCTGCGTGCCGTTGCCGTGGTGGTAATCGACGTCAAGAATCGCTACCCGCGCGCAACCCGCATCGCGTAGCGCCTGCGCGGCGATGGCAGCGTGGTTCAGAAAGCAATAACCACCGAAGAAGTCACGCCCGGCGTGATGTCCTGGTGGCCGCGTCAGCACGAACGCGCTCCGCTCACCGGCATTGAGCAGGTCAACCGCAGTCAGCGCGCAGTCGGCCCCCGTTCGGGTCGCCTGCCAGGTGCCGGCAGTCAGCGGAGAACCGGCATCGAACGAGTAGAGCCCCATACGCGCCGCGAAATTCTTCGGCTCAATGTCACTACGCATGCCGCGAATCGCCCACACTGCGGGAAACGCCGAGCCTTGCCCGCCCTGGGCCAGAAACTCATCGTGCGCACCACGCAGAAAGCGGACGTAAGGCTCAGCATGGACTTTGAGGATCGCCGCGTCGTCGTGCGCCTGCGGCGACAGCACCTCGCCCAAGCCCGCGCGTTGCACAGCAGCGTGCACCCAGTCGGCACGTTCTGGCTTCTCAAATGCCGGGACTTTCTCGCCACGGAAAAATTCGTATTCGGCCCGATGCGCGGCGTGCACCGCGTTGTAGATCGTTTTCATCGCGCTATTTTGCCTGCCGTCGCAATGCCGGCATGCCCGGCCACATTTGCCGCACAATCGCGCATTGCCGACCGACCTGAACGCCAACAATGAATGCCCAAAACGCTGACGACTTGCCGCTGCACGCCGAATTCAACCCGCTGATCAAACCTTATCTGGTCATCACCATCGGCTTTTCGATCGCGATGACGATCATCGGACTTCCAGTCGCGCTGATCTGGTTTCTCGGCGTCGGGCAATGGTGGGCGCGCCACTACTTCGAAAAGCTCGAATGCGTGCTGTCGGAGAACTCGCTGCGCTATCGCAAGGGCATCATCTTCCAGGTCGAAAAGACCATCCCGCTCGAGAACATCCAGGACGTGACCTTCA
>ERZ650309.1660-NODE-1660-length-10420-cov-4.167583_pt1 | contig 10420 bp, 3 predicted proteins | sample MGYA00376245_ERZ650309 | MGnify/ENA primary metagenome ERZ650309 (study PRJEB26733, sample SAMN07839294) | wastewater metagenome | biome: urban; feature: wastewater treatment plant; material: waste water | place: USA: North Carolina | collected 2016-04-26 ...
ATACGAGATATGCCTAAGTGACTGGAGTTCAGACGTGTGCTCTTCCGATCTATAGCTATATCCTGTTTCAGCTGGGATGCCTGTCAATGATAAATTGGTGGTACCGCCAGGACAAACATTTGATGCAGATGCATTTGCTGTTCCGGTTGCAGGTGTTCCTGAACATGCAGGAGGTACAGCAATGGTGATATCGTAATCTTCTGTCTCACCCCAGGTGCTTGATGATGCACCGCAAGCCTGACCAGCAGTAACAGCTGCATCATTTCCTCCGATAATTCTTAAACGGGTAAGTGCTGAAGTTGCAGTAGGTGGAACTGTAAAATTGATAGTTGCTGTTCCGTTCGCTCCCGCATTGCCTGTTAAGCCAATGTTCTCACCGGCATCAAGAGTACCGTTATTGTCGTAATCGATCCAGGCTCCTGCATATTGGTTGGCATCAGAACCAAACAAAAGCACCAATGAATAAGATGATCCTTTATACAAAGTTGTTTGCGATACCCCCGGGAAATAATAACTGTAAGCAGGGTTAGCAGGGCAGGTTGCACCGGTGTTGTTGCTGAGCGTATTCAGCGTTGCGACAACAATAGCATCACCTGAACATCCGCTGGTATGAGTTGAAGCACAATAGCAATTCAGCAAAGTATTCATATCAACGAATAAAACCGAAGAAAATGAACTTAATCCACTTGTTGAACAAGTAATAGAACGACGATAGTACTTGGCAGCGGTCTGACTGGTGACCTGTGTCTGTGCAGTACCTAAATTGGTAACACCGGTGGTGAAACCAGCATCATCTGCACTTTGCCACTGATAGGTTAAACCTGTTAACAATGGATTGGAATCACCTGTAACTGACAATGTAAAGCTGGCTCCTGAACAAGCCAACACTGTGGTAGAATTTGTGGTACCTCCTGTAGGAGCACCAGAACATGCACCCAAGGCTTCAGTTACAGATACATCATCAAAGTTGATGTAATAATCACCTGCGGTCCATACCGCATCCCATTTAATGTAGAGCGCTCCGGCTGGTGGGGTGAATGTCACCACAACGGTGGAACAAGTTCCTGAAACAATGTGATTACCCGAATTGATAGTCTGGAACGTGGTCCATGGACCGGTAGCCGTTGCTCCGTACTGTACATTGAATGATCCCCATGGATTAGCTGTTCCAACAGTGTTTGCTGACCAGTCTGCAACCTTATAGTTATAGGTCAGAGTGGTCAATCCGCCAAGGCTGGTGCCCGTCAATGGTGAAATCATAGTACCAGTGGTTGCTCCGGAATACATATTCCTTCTCATAGAAGCAGACCCGCAGGCACTTGTAGCTGTTGTACGGGTAATTGTTCCCGTCCAACCTGTAGAATTTGCATTGAAATTGTTTGAATAATTCACCTGTGCAGATGTATCATTCAATGAACATAGTGAAATCAACAAAGCAAATGCCATCGATAATAGCATTGAACTTCGGGATTTCCTTGTTCGAATTAAAGTTTTTGTTTTGTTCATAGTAATTTGTTTTAGGGGTTATTTGAAATTAGTGAAATCCGGCAGATGAAATAGCTTGTGGTTACCTACTATCAAAATAATCAACCTCCGGAACTATCCGGAAGCACAATATTTAGCAAGGTAGTAATTATTCTACGTGTGTCAAATAAATAGTATGGCTTTTTGATGAAAATAATAAACCAAATTATAATGAATTGTATGTTAATATTTTGTTAATAACAAAACAAAGAGGGCGTTCAAAAATATTGGGTGAACGGCAGGTTTTTATGGGTGGGCATTATTGTCTTAAAAACCAAATTACAGTTTAACGCAAAAAAAGCCGGGTCACATTGCTGCAACCCGGCTTTCAACTTTACTAATTGCTGAGAATTATTCTACTGCAATTCTGATTTGCTGTGTAAATCCTTCAGAGTTTCTGATACTTAACATATACATTCCTTTTGCAAGAGATGAAACATCAACCGAAGTTCTGTTCATTCCTGCAACAGCATGAATGTTGTCTGCTAATACCACTCTTCCTGAAAGGTCGAGCATTTCAAGAGCGTAGGTTCCGCTGTTCTGCGCATCCAGTTCAACTGTAAGCTCAGTAGCTACAGGATTTGGATATGCACTCACAGAAGTTCCAGGCAATGAATTTCCTGAAACTTTACAGTTCACAATGACATTCTGTGTACGTGTTCCTGAGTTTCCGCATGAGTTGCTTGCACTTACTGTTACCAGGCCGCTTACAAGACCCCAATCAACAATGATTGAAGTTGAGTTTTGACCTGCTACAATGGTAGCACCTGCAGGCACTGTCCATAAATATGTGGTTGCTCCAAATACAGAAGGAATAGAGAAGAATATTCCTTGCTCGCTGTTACAAACCGTTGTTGGTCCGGTAATCAAACCTGGGCTTGCCGGAGCACCCTTCACGTTGATACAACGTGCTGAGCTGGTTCCGCAACCATTGTTTGCCGTAACACAAAGTTGACCAGTTGTAAATCCTGCAGTGAATGATACATCTACAGAGCTTAAGCCGTTCGCACTAACCAGAGTTGCTCCGGCTGGTGTCGACCAGTTGTAAGATGTGATTCCTGATACAGAAGGTACTGAGAAAGTAACTGTTTGACCACAGATACCTGTTGCAGTTCCTGAAACGTTACCCGGAGTTCCAGGTAATGTAGAGGAAACGGTTTTGCAACGAGCAGCTGAAGTAACACCACAAGCAGAGGTAGCAGTTACACACAGATTGCCAACTGTAAATCCGGGAGCCACACTTACAGTTACCGAATTTGTTCCGGCACCTGAAGTAATGGTCACACCTGATGGAGGTGTCCAGTTATAAGTAGCAGCTCCGTTAGCAGAAGGTACGCTGAATACCAAACCTGTTTGGCCGGGACAAACTGCGAATGGTCCGCTCATGATTCCAAGCTGAGCAATCGAGTTGTTAACGGTCATACAACGTGATGGTCCCTGATATCCACAAGCAAGATTAGCAGCAACGCAAATCTGACCTGTAGTAAATCCTGAAGGGAAATTGGCTGTTACAGAAGTTCCTGTTCCTGTGAAGGTAATTCCGTTGGTTCCTGTCCAGGTGTATCCACTTGCTCCTGTTACAGGAAGAATTGAATACGATGCTGAAGTAGAAGCACAAGCGAAATTAGAACCTGTTATCGAAGATGGAAGGCTAAGTGCTCCTCTGATGTATTTGCATTGTGTATTGGTTACACCGCAAGCATTGGAAGCCTGAGCACAAATTTCCCATCCTGATGCATTCGAAGGAATTGGTCCTAATGTAAGAGTCGCAGTTGGAACAGTAGTAGTAACAGGACTTGGTTGTCCGTTAATCAATGTTCCTGCAGGAGCCGACCAGGTATAGGTAGTTGCATAAATCACTGCATTGGTTGCAACAGTAACAGTATTACCAACACATCCTGTTGTAGGCAATGTGGTAATGGTTACTGAATTTGCAGGTGGTGCCTGATCTACTGTTATCACTGCACTTCCTGAAACAGTACCGGAACAATTGTTATCATCTACGGTTACCATTGAATATGTTTTGGTAGTTGCAGGCGATACAACAATGTTCTCAGGATTGTTGCTGGTAGTGAACGGACCGAAGGTTGTTACACCATTTGAGTAAGAATAAGTGTATGGTGCAGTTCCTGTAAATACCACAGTGAGGGAAGTTGAACCTCCTGTACAAATGGTATTGGTTCCGCTGATAGAAGCTGTTGGCAATGGATTGTTCACAATAGTCACTTCGTCGAAGTTAGAATTGAAACAAGCTGCATTGTCAATGGTCCAACGGAATACATTGGTTCCGATACCGAGTCCGGTAACACCTGAAGCAGGGTCAGAAGGATCTGTGATCGTTCCTGTTCCGCTTTCCAGTGTCCAGGTACCAACTCCTACCAAGGCATTGTTACCTGCAAGAGTGGCAGATGAAGATGCACACAGAGACTGATCAGAACCTGCAGCCGCAGTAGTTGTTGGATCAGGTTCAGTAACATTTACTGAAAGTTCAGATGAGCAACCGTTATCATCAGTAACATTTACTACATAAGAACCGGCAACCATTCCGGTGAAGACACCGTCAATGTTGATATCGATTCCATTGGTGTAAAGGTAGGTTGGTGCTCCATTGGTTGCCTCTACTGTAAACGCTCCATCAGCTCCACCGTTACAAGTAACAGGAGTACTGTTCAGAACAGAAAGAGAAGGATTGTTATTTACGTTAACAACTACTGAGTTGGAAGCGGTACATCCAAAGTTATTGGTGATGGTTACTTCATAGCTACCTGAGTATGCTGTAGTAACACCGGGAATCTGTGGATTCTGAGTAACATCATTGAATCCTGCAGGTCCATCCCACAAATAACTGGTAGCTGTTTGACCAGGAGCATCATTACTTGAAGTAAGGAAGATGGTATTGCTGGCACAAACCGGTGAGTTGCTTCCTGCATTGACAATTGGCTCAGGTAAGAATTGAACCTGGTAGCTGGATGAAGTAGCACTCAATCCGCTGAATGAACAACTCATTGACTGACGGTAGTACATACCTGATGACAATGTAGGAGTAACATAGGTGCGGTTGCTGTTTGTTCCACTGGCAGGAGCCCATGGGTCAAGTACACCATCATCATCAGATTCTTCCCACAGATAGGTGATACCATTTCCACCGGATGAACCTGCTGAAGGCTCAAGCAATGTAGAAGTACCGGGACAATTTACTGAAGGCTGGCTGATTCCTGTAATCACAGGTTGGCCTGAACAATCGTTAGAGATACAGCTGAATACTGCCTGCCATCCCGGATTAGTTACTGAACCATCAGATAAGAATTCGAAAGTCAAACATCCTGAAGGATCGGTAGACGTGAATCCACCAGCTCCACCCGGAATTGTGGTTCCCCACCATCCGCCGGCAGGGAATCCACCGGAAGAAGTACCATTTGTACTTGCAAACAATGGCGAAGCGGTTGTAGGTCCGTCATGGATGTACAATGGATCCCAGTTTGATTCAGTATTGAATACGCTGAATACTACTTTCAACTGGTTGCCTGGATTAGGACAAACTGTGAATACACCTGTTTCAGATACTGAGTAAGTATTTGCCGGACCACCCGAATCATAATAGTTAGCTGAACAAGTGGTAAGTGAAGCAGTGCCTGAAGCAGGTTGATTCACACATGGTACCACGCTGATCAGAATTGATGCAGAGTTAGTAGTAGAAACGCAGGTTACTGCACAACGGAAATAAGTACTGGCTGTTAAACCGGCAGTTACATACAGTGCATTGGTAGCTCCTGAAATATCGGTATAGTTGATATTATCAGAAGACTCCTGCCACTGGTAAGTAGTTCCTAAAGTCTGACCGGTTAATCCAAGAGTTGTTCCTGAACCACTGCACACTGAAGTTATAGCAGCTGTTGCTGTTCCACCTACAGGAGGATCAACACAAGTAGGAGCAGCCTGAATTTCGATCAAATAATCTTCAGTCTCACCATAACCGTAAACAAGACATGGAGTGATGGTAGCTGCGGTAAATCCTTCAGCATTGATAACACGCATTCCTGTTACTCCCAGAGTTGCTCCGGCAGGTACAAGGAATGAACCGTTAACAATGTGTGGACCACTTGTTCCCACCGCTGTTCCATAAACCTGCTCACCCGGGTCAGCATAAGAACCATTTTGGTTGTAGTCGATGAATACAGCAGTACCACTGGTGAATATACCACCACAAGTACCTACATCAACACTAACAGGATAAGTTACCTGACGTTGAACTGTGAAGAAGGTACCAAGGTTGGTGTAGTTAGAATAACGGTTCAGAATTGAACCAGGACCTCCTGTTGTTAAACAACTTGAAGAGTTGGTAGCACCATTCAGAGTAACTCCGAAGATCTCTTCATCACCCGTTTGTGAAGGAATTGCAGAGCAATAACAAACAGAGAACGGATTTGCTGTAGTTTGAACAGAAGCACTGAATGATGAAGAAACACATGTCACCACTGCTCTGTAATAAGCAAATGCGGATGTAGAATAAGTTGGGTTAATTGCACCACTAATATTCGACCAAGTAGCATTGTCTGGAGAGGTTTGCCATTGAATTGCAGAACCTAAATCATATCCTGTCAAAGTCAACAAGGTAGAGTTACCGCTACAGAATTGTAAGGTTCCGCTGATAGTTCCTGCAGATGGAGGCTCGGTACAAGGTGGAGGAGGATCAATTGTGATGGTATAATCCTCAGTTTCTCCTGATCCCATTGCGAGACAAGCATCCCCTGCTCCATTCTGGTTACCGTTCAGACGCGTACGGATACGCATTCCGGTTGTTCCGGTAAGTGCAGTTAATGGAATCTGAATATTGATTGTGGTTGTAGCAGATGCAGTCATGTTGGTACCAATTTGTACCCATTCTGACGCATCGTAAATACCGTTGTGATCGTAATCAATCCAGATAGAACCTATTGCAGCACCGGTTCCATCCAGAGTAACTGACAATGGATAAGTTACACCCTGAAGCACTGTTGTAGTAGCAGGGAAACTTGCATAGTTAGTTCCACCGGGACAACCTGGTGTAGTATTATTAAGTGTGTTAAAAGTAACATTGGTCATACAACCTGAACCTGCATTCGTTGGAATACAATAGCAGCTGTAGAAAGGTGCCTGTGTAACCTGGAATGAAGAAGTCAGACTAGAATTAGCGCATGTAACTTCTACACGATAATACAATGGTGTAGCAAAAGATGTGATATTATAGATTGGATTGGTTTCTCCGGAAATATTGGTAAAAGTGATATTGTCAACTGAAGATTGCCACTGCAATGTAGTTCCCAGTGAATATCCGGTAAGGGTCAGCTGTGCTGATGCACCAATACACAATGAAGATGAACCGGTAATCGATCCTGCAAGTGGAGGATTAGTACAAACCGGAGCAGGATCTATAGTGATAATGTAATCTTCAGTTTCACCGAAACTGAATAAAGAACAAGCATCTGTACCGGTGAATGGGTTAGAAGCCCAGTTACTTCTTACACGCATTCCGGTTTGGCCGGTTAAGGCTGTTGCAGGAACAGTAATAATAGCTGTTGAAGTACCACCTGAAGGTCATCTTTCCGCAATCTGAGTAGACTCAGTTGCTTCTAACAATCCGTTCTGGTTGGCATCAATCCAAACACCCACCATAGCAGGGTTTCCGTTGTTTCCGGTACCTACTGTCATTGAGTAAGGAACAGTTTTCAACAGAGTAGCAGTTGTTGAACCGGAAGCAGGGTATGAAGCATACACTGGAACCGTGAATACACATGTTGATGGATTGTTCAATGTAGTTGAAGCAATTGCAACGCTATTGATCGATTGTGTACCACATGAACCTCCAAGGTTAGCTGTACAATAACAGTTTAAGAATGCACTTTGGTTTACAAACCATGATGCAGAATTAACTGTAGAAACACAAGTCACTGCTGCACGATAGTATGTAGGAGCCGCAAATGATGTAATGGCATAAACGGATAAGTTAGCTCCGGGGATGTTGGTCCATGTGGCATTATCAGGCGATGATTGCCACTGAATAGTGGTACCAAGAGTATAGCCGGTAAGGGTTAATGAACCGCTTGCACCAACACACAGTGAAGAAGAACCAGAAATGGTTCCTGCAACAGGAGGCTCGGTACATGCTGGAGCAGGCTGAACATCGATCAGATAATCTTCTGTTTCACCGTAACCATAAGAAAGACATCCTGTGATACCTGTTCCTGAGAAACCTTCAGCACAAATAATACGCATTCCGGTTACACCTGTTAGCGCAGTACCTGGCACGATGAAGCTGCCACTTACAGTACGTGGACCGGTAGCGGTAACTCCTTCAGTAAATACTTGCTCAGAGGCATCAAATACACCATTTTGGTTGTAATCGATATAAATGGCAATACCATTTGCATAGTAAGTAGGACCATCACACTCATTTTGTGAGATACTGAATGGAACACTGGTGGTTTTGTAAACTGATGTTAACGCACCCAAAGTTTTGAAGTTAGAATACAAACTTAAAACCGAACCTGGTCCGGGTGCCGGAGTTGTACATCCATTGGCATTTGCATATGCGGCTGGAGTAACTGCACCGTTTACATTCACCTGATAAATTTCCTCATCAAAAGCATTTGTTGCTCCTGATGCACAATAACAATCGGTAAACGGATTCACACCAACGAATACCGATGAAGAAGGAACAGCAGTTCCACAAGTCACCATACAACGGTAGTATGTTGCAACCGTCTGTGTGGTGCCGTAAGTTGTAGCAGTAGCACCAGAAATGTTCGCCCAGGTGCTGTTATTAGGTGACGATTGCCACTGATAGGTTTGTCCTGTTCCGGTTGAATTTCCGGTAAGTGATAAACCGATAACAGTTGAAGGACATGAAGAAGATACAGATGCATTTGCAGAGCCTGCAGTTGGAGGATTCACACAAGCTGATCCACCACTTACGGCAATGGTATAATCTTCAACCTCCCCAAAACTACTTCCTGAATTTCCGCAGGGTGAATTTGCAGTACCATTATAACGCATTCTCACACGCATTCTGGTACTTCCTGCTGTTGCAGTTCCCGGAACAGTAATGGAAGTTGTAAATACACCTCCCGAACCTGTATAAGTACAGGAATAGTATTCGCCGGCATCAGTGAACAGTGAGTTCTGATTCCAGTCAATCCATACCTCTGCTGCATCACCACTATAATAAAGAGTGGTTTTGCAACTGAATGGGTAGGTGGATCCGATGGTAACGCTACCGGTCAATGAAGTCCAGTTTGTGTACCCACCCGATCCGCAGGTAGTGTTATTGTTGATACCTGCAAATGTCACGTTATTCAACGCTTCATCGCAAATACCACCCGCAGCTGCACAATACTGTGCCTGCGCACGATTCAGGCTTAACGACAACAGTAGTACCGTTGCCATCATCAACAACGTTCGAAGCGTTCGGCCTCTCGCTGTTGCGCCCGATGAGTAATTGTTTTTCATCATGGTTTTTTTGATTTGGTTAGTATTAGATTAATTAAGTAAGGGTCACTTTTCATTTACCGTGTTGAATCTGAAAATGAAATCAGGAGAAATGAATTGATCGCAGAAAATAAATCATTTCTGCCAATCCATTTTCCTGTAAATTATTAAATTTTCTTTGACACTTACGGTTAGTGGTTGCAATGTAAAGAAAAGATTACATAAAAAATACATTTGTGTAAAAAAAAATTGGGGCTGATTATCAAAAGTCATGCCACAATTATTCAATGCAACATGATGACCATCATGATCCTTATTATTGCATATATCACAATAATAAAGTTCAATTAAATGGTATTTAATCAGTTACTAAAAAAGGGAGCCTTCGAAATCGAAGACCCCCTTTTCAATTTTACTAACGAATGTTTACTGTACCGAAATTCTGGAAGAAACTGTTTCGCCGTTTTCTGATCTGACGTTCAAAAGATATACTCCTTTTGAAATATCAGAAACATTAATAGTTGATTTAGAAACGCCACCTGTAATCTGAACAGGGATAGTTGCAACAACACGTCCCGACAAATCAGTGATTTCAATAGTTGCTGAACCACTATTCATTCCCGATAACTCAACATTGAGTTCAGTCGCAACAGGGTTAGGATAAGTGCTGATTGAAGCATTGCCATTAGATGCGCTGATCCTACAGGTAACAGCCGCATTCAACACTTTAGTTCCTGATGAACCACATGCGTTAGAAGTGGTAACAGTTACATTTCCACCTGTAGCACCCCATTGAACAAGTATTGAAGCAGTTCCTTGTCCACTCAAAATAGTTGCTCCCGCAGGAACTACCCAGTTGTAATTGGTTGCTCCAAAGACAGTACTGATAGAATAAGGCTCAACTGCAAAGGCACAAACTGAATTCGATCCGGTTATGTTGGATGATATTCCGGGGATGCCTTTTGCTGTTACACAACGTGGTGCACTGGTACCACAAGCATTAGATCCGGTAACACAAATTTGTCCTGTAGTAAAGCTGTTAGTGAACGTAATTGAAACAGTATTGGTTCCGTTTGGAGAAGCAAGTGAAGCACCGGCAGGCACACTCCAATTGTAACTGGTGATACTTGGAGCAGCAGGTACAGAGTAAGTAATGGTTTGTCCACATACACCCGAAAGAGCACCAGACACTGCACCCGGAGTAACAGGAGCACTTGTATTAATGGTTTTACAACGTGGAGGTGAAACAACTCCGCAGCTTGAAGTTGCAGTAACACAAATATTGCCCAGTGTAAATCCTGCACCAATATTAACAGTAATACTATTGGTTCCCGCTCCACTTGTAATGTTAACATTCGCAGGTACTGTCCATGTATATGTAGAGATCGGAAGAGCACACGTCTGAACTCCAGTCACTTAGGCATATCTCGTA
>ERZ650309.1661-NODE-1661-length-10418-cov-5.864518_pt1 | contig 10418 bp, 5 predicted proteins | sample MGYA00376245_ERZ650309 | MGnify/ENA primary metagenome ERZ650309 (study PRJEB26733, sample SAMN07839294) | wastewater metagenome | biome: urban; feature: wastewater treatment plant; material: waste water | place: USA: North Carolina | collected 2016-04-26 ...
GGGTGAAGCTGATCTTGCCGCCGCGGGTGCGCTTGAGGTGGTTGTTGATGACGATCCGGTTGTCGATCATCAGCTTCGCGGGGATGGCGCGCACGCTCGTGGCGGTCGGCACGTCCAGGGAGGCGTTCATGTTCTTGACGACGGCGGCCGAGGCGCCGCGAAGTACCTGAACCTCGGAGTCTTCGGCGGGGGCCGGGCCGGGCGTTGGCGCCTTGGTGGGGGCCGGAGCCGCTGCCGGTGCCGGGGCGGCAACCGGAGCAGCGGCGGGCGCGGCAGGGGCAGCCGGCGCGGCGGGCGCCGGTGCCTGCGTCACTGGAGCGGAAACCGTTGCGTCCGTTGCTGGTTCGGGTGAATAATCTGCGAGGAACTCGTGCCAGCTCGGGTCCACCGAGGACGGGTCCTCACGGAACTTGCGGTACATCTCTTCGACCAGCCACTCGTTCTGTCCGAATGGTGAAGGTGAAGTGCTCACGCCGCTATTCGCCTCGTTTCCGTCTACCCCTGCGAGCGCCGGACCCTCGCCCGAAACCATGCTCGCGATGTTGTCTGTGGCGGTCACCCGCCCCCGTGCGCCTAAAGGCTAACGCTTCGTGCGGCCGCGCGGACGCTGAGCGTCAATCGAAACTTTGCCGGTTTGCTATTCGGATAGTTCCAGTGGACCGGCGGGAGATGGGAGCACCACCAGCGAGGTCGGCCATTTGGCGGGAGCCGGGCCGAAAGCGTCGTGTGCGTTGCCGATGATCTTGCGTCCCATGAGCCGGTTACCACCGCCGCCGATGACCGCGCCGATGCCGGCCGGCAGCAGCTTGCCGAACGCGATCGCGCCGCGTTTGAGTGCGAACTTCTTGATGAAGAACTTCATCAACCGCGAATTCATCTGGGCCATGGCGGGCAGCGGCAGCGCAGCGGCGCCGTCGGCCAACCACGCCCCGTTGGTGCGGGTGGTACCCAACAGATCACCGACGGCCTGCTTCCCCTCTTCGCCGACCAGCACGGCGAGCACCAACGCGCGGCGGTGCTCGTGATGGTCGGTGGGGATGCCATGGACCTCGGCGACAGCCAGCACGAACAAGGTCGTCGCTTCGAGGAACACCACGGTCTCCCCGGCCATCGCGGCTACCGCGGTGACCGTGCCGATGCCGGGGAACGCGGCTGCAGAGCCGACCGCCGCGCCACTGGCCATGATCGCTGCCAGGTAGTGCTTCTCCAGCCGGCTGACGATCTGCGCCGGCGTCGCGTCCGGGGTGTGCTCACGCAACTTGGCGACATAGGCCTGCACTGCGGGGGTCTGGACCCGCGAGCCACGCTCGATGATGTGCGAGAGGGCGCGAGCGAGCGCGCCGGGATCCTCGACAGGGGTGGTCGCCTTGACCGGCAGCTGCTTCTTGGCGGAGCGAGCGCTCATGATCGTGGCCTCTCCATTGATGGTGACGCGAGTTGGTTGAAGGCTAACTCCCCATCAACGAACGGAGCGAGAAGTTCGGTGCCCGGCCGCAGCTGTGGTGGTGGCCACACTCCCGGGAATCAGCGGTGAACGGCAGGAAGAAAAATTCGGTATGCATTGCTAATCACTTTCATGGCAGCATCGCCCTTTGTGGAAGTGACAGCAACGCCGCCCAGTCGGACGCGGATCATCGTCGTCTTGGGCCTGCTTGTGGCGTTGGGTCCCCTGACGATCGACATGTATCTGCCGGCCCTGCCGCGCATCGCCGACGAACTGGGTCTGACCTCGTCGGTGGCCCAGCTGACCCTGACGGGAACGCTGGCCGGTCTGGCGCTGGGGCAGTTGGTGGTCGGCCCGCTGTCGGACTCGTTGGGGCGGCGCCGTCCGCTCGCCGCCGGAATCGTGCTTCACATGGTCGCATCGGTGCTGTGCATGCTGGCGCCGAACATCGAAGTACTCGGCGTGGCCCGCACGCTGCAGGGCATGGGCGCAGCCGCCGCATCGGTCGTCGCGATGGCTGTGGTGGGTGATCTGTTCGAAGAGTCCGAGGGTGCCACCGTGATCTCGCGATTGATTCTGGTGCTCGGCGTCGCGCCGGTGATCGCTCCGTCGCTCGGCGCTGCGGTGCTGTTGCATGCCTCGTGGCACTGGGTGTTCGCGGCCTTGGTCGTGCTGGCCGGGGCACTGCTGCTGGTGGCGTTGCTGGCCCTGCCCGAGACCCTGCCCGTCGAACATCGACGGCCGTTGCACCTGAGCAACATCCTCGGTACCTATGGCGAGGTCTTGCGGGACTCCCGCTTCCTGGTCCTGGTCCTGGTCGGTGCGTTGGGTATGTCCGGGCTGTTCGCCTATATCGCCGGCGCTTCGTTCGTCCTACAGGGCCACTACGGCCTCAACCAGCAGACGTTCGCGTTGGTGTTCGCCGCGGGAGCGGTCTCGCTGATCGGTTCGACCCAGTTCAACGTGGTGCTGCTGCGCCGGTACGCGCCACAGACCATCGCGCTGTGGGCGTTGGTGGCCGCGACGGTGTTGGGCGCGATGTTCGTCGTCGTGACCGTGACCAAGGTCGGCGGTGTGGTGGGGTTCCTGCTCCCTGTCTGGGCTCTGCTGGCCGCCATGGGTCTGGTGATTCCCAACACTCCGGCAGTGGCGCTGGCCCGTCACCCCGATGCCGCCGGTACTGCGGCCGCTGTGCTCGGCGCGGCGCAGTTCGGTGTCGGCGCGGTCATCGCGCCGGTCGTCGGCGCATTGGGCAACAGTGAGTTGGCGTTGGCGATCGTGATGACCACCGGCGTGGTCATCGCGTTGCTTGCGTTGCTCGCCGTCGGCAAGGGCGGTGCCTCCGGGCACGAGCGGCCACACGATGTCGGTCAAGACGCCGGCGATCAATTTGTTCCGGTCACGCAGGATCCGTAGCGTCGAGTCGATACCCGATCGCCGCGTGCCGGCCGGAGAGCTGATACCCACACCATGCAGATGCTGATTCACCACGCCCACCGGCCGGTCCGGCCGTGGCAGGCGCTGTGGGCCATGATGGTCGGCTTCTTCATGATTCTGGTCGACTCGACGATCGTCGCGGTGGCCAACGTGACCATCATGGCGAAGCTGGGCACCGACTACGACGGGGTCATCTGGGTCACCAGCGCCTACCTGCTGGCGTATGCGGTGCCACTGCTGTTGTCGGGGCGACTCGGCGACCGATTCGGCCCGAAGAACCTCTACCTGACCGGCCTCGCGGTGTTCACGCTGGCGTCGCTGTGGTGCGGCTTGTCGGGCAGCATCGGCATGCTGATCGCGGCCCGGGTGCTGCAGGGTATCGGCGCTGCGTTGCTGACCCCGCAGACGTTGTCGACCATCACGCGGATCTTTCCGCCGGAACGGCGCGGTGCGGCCATGAGCATCTGGGGCGCGACCGCCGGGGTGGCCACCCTGGTCGGTCCGCTCGCCGGTGGTGTCTTGGTGGATCACCTTGGCTGGCAATGGATTTTCATCGTCAACGTGCCGATCGGTATCGCCGGTCTGGTGCTGGCCCATCGGTTGGTCCCGACATTGCCGACCGAACGGCACCGGTTCGACTTGCTCGGGGTGGTGCTGTCCGGCATCGGCATGTTCGCCATCGTGTTCGGCCTGCAGGAAGGCCAGTCACATGACTGGTCCTGGTGGATCTGGTTCCTGATCCTGGTGGGCATGGCCTTCATGGCCGCCTTCATCTACTGGCAGTCGATCAACCCGAATGAGCCGTTGATCCCTCTGAAAGTGTTTGCCGACAACGACTTCTCGATGTCCAACGTCGGCGTGGCGACCATCGGTTTCGCGGTCACCGCGATGATCCTGCCGGTGATGTTCTTCGCCCAGGGGGTGGCCGGCATGAGCGCGACCCGCGCGGCCCTGCTGACCGCGCCGATGGCGATCGCGTCGGGCATGCTCGCTCCGGTGGTCGGCAAGCTGGTCGACCGGGTGCCGCCGCAGCCCATCGTCGGTGGCGGATTCTCGGCCCTGGCCGTCGGGCTGACCTGGCTGTCCTTGGACCTGACGCCCACCACCCCGGTCTGGCGGTTGATGTTGCCGTTCGTCCTGATGGGTGTCGGTATGGCCTTCATCTGGGCACCGTTGGCGGCAACGGCGACTCGCGGCCTTCCACCACGGCTCGCCGGTGCGGGCTCGGGCGTCTACAACGCCACGCGGCAGGTCGGATCGGTGCTGGGCAGCGCAGGTATGGCGGCCTTCATGACGGCGCGTATCGGTGCCGAACTGCCTGGTGGCGGGAAGCGGCCCGGCGGTGCTGAGGGATCCATGGCCCAGCTTCCGGGATTCCTGCGCGAACCCTTCTCGATGGCCATGTCACAGTCGTTGTTGCTGCCGGCTTTCGTCGCATTGTTCGGCGTCGTCGCGGCGCTGTTCCTGCACGGGCAGGAGGACCGGTTGTCGACACTGGTCACCCGGCGTTCTGCAGAACCCACCGCGGACCCCGGGCAGCTCGAGCCCAACTACTTCCCGGATTTCGACGACTACCTCGAATACACCGTCGACCATGAACAACTCGCGCTCGAATATGAGTCCGAACGACACACCGATCCGATCCCGGTGCAGTTGGCTTCCTTCGTCCAGGTGGACGACCTGCTGGGGGATGCGGGGGCCACTCCGGCACCGGTGATCGGGTTCGAGCCGGTCCAGGTTGTCGAACCTGCGCCCGCGCGAGGGCGGCACCACCGGGCCGACGACGATCTTCCGGACGTGGGGATCTACGGCCGGCATTCGATGTAGTTCCACCCCGCAACACCGAAATTATCCAGATCGTCAGTTAACGGCGCGGCATGAGAATTTGACAGCTAATCTCTATGCGTTCCCTGGGTGACTTGCGAGGATGACGATGGCGAACTATTCGAAACATATCGGCCGCGTCGGAGCCCTGGCGGTTGCCCTCGGTGTCGGGGTCGCAGTCACCGGGACGACCTGCCCGGCGTCTGCCAGTCCCGATTCGGCCACCAGTTCCGCCGGCGCCAAGGGTGATGTGCATCAAGGCAAGGTCAAGAACGACAAGAAGCTCACGCCGGTAGCTGCCGTGGCAGTGCCCAAGGCCGTGCCGCACAACTCTCACGCCGCGCCTTCGCCCTCGGCTGTCGTGGCAACGGTCCCGCAGGTTCCTGCCCTGCCGAACAAGCCGACCGCCGTGGCGTGGGTCGCTGAGTCGTCGGCGGCCACCGCTATGGTGACGAAAACCGTTGTGAAGAACGCGGTTTCGATTCCCGTGGCCGCAACGCCGGCCGCTGCCGGCGGCACCGCCGCGCCCACGCATGCGTCGGTCCCGGTCAATCCCATCAAGGCCTTCCTTGCGCTGCCGGCCACCGTCATCACCACCGCGGTCGACGTGGTGAAAACAGTGCTGACGGCGTTCACGCCGACCAAGCCGGGCGAGCCGGCGAATCAGCCGCTGCTGTGGGCGCTGCTCGCCGTGGTCCGCCGGGAGTTCTTCAACCTGCCGACGCAGGTGAAATACACTGTCGGTCAACCTGATTCGTCGGGCAAGATCACCATCAGTCTCAATCAGACCGATACGTCGGGCAACCCCTTGCGCTACACCGCCACCGATGGTGCCAAGGGTGCCGTCGCACTGAATGCGGACGGCCACAGCTTCACCTACACACCCGCCGCCGGAAAAACCGGTACCGACACCGTGACGATCACTGCCACCGATCCGTCGATAAGCCATCTCAACGGGTTCTCCGGATTGCTCAACGCCCTGAGCTTCGGGTTGCTCGGCAGTGCGGGGCGCACTGCCACGGCCAATGTCACGGTCACGTTGAATACCCCACCGACACTGACCCTTTCGGCAGGGAATCCGAATGCCGATACCGGCGTCGTGACGGTCAGCGCGATCGCCAAGGACGCCGACGGTAATCCGCTGACCTTGTCGGTCACCCAAGGGGACAGCGGCAGCGCCGGCACCCCCACGGTCGTCGATGCCGCCACCGGTGCCTACGCGATCAGCTACACACCCACCGACGCGGCGCGCCACCTGGCATCGTCGGACACTGCCACTGCCGCGCAGCAATCCGACAGCTTCAGTGTGACGGTCAACGACGGGCACGGCGGCGTCGTTACCAAGACTGTCAGCGTGGCGATCTCTCCGGAAAACGCTGCGCCCCAATACTCAACGGTCAGCTCGTCGACCGATGCAAACGGAATCGTCACCGGCACAGTCAGTTTCACCGATTCAAATCACGATTCGCTGACCTATTCGGGCAGTACCACCACCCTCAAGGGTGCTGTGGTGGTCAACTCCGACGGTAGTTTCACCTACACGCCCAGCGCCGGTGAACGCAATGTCGCGGCCGTTGCCGGTACCACCGACACCGATCAGTTCGCTGTCAGCGCCAATGACGGGCACGGCGGAACCGGCACCACCAACGTCACGGTGACCATCCTGCCTGCGGTGCTCCCGCCGACCCCGACGCCGGCTGATATTGCGTCGGACCCGGTGACTGCATTGACCACAGCGCAGGCGGCCATCGAAGCCGATACCGCCGCCTATCAATCAGTTCAGGCGAGTATCGGTAGATCGATCATCGCCTACAACACACTGTTCGATCCAAATGCCTTGCTGAACAACCTCAATCAGATCCAGGCGCGGGCACAGGTGTCCCTGACCGCTGCGTTGGCGCAGTTGGGCCTGACCACCACGTCGTCGGTGCCGACGACACAACTCGAGAACACGATCGGTCCACTGACCGGGAACCAACTGTCGAACCTCATGGCCGAGCAGCAGGCGAGCGTCAATGCTCAGCAGAAGCTGTTGGCATCGCTCAACACTGCCGCGGACGCGAAAGCGGCCGTCACGGCCAAGACCGCCTCTGCGCCGGTCTTCAACAGGGTCTCCTACACCGTCGGAGGTGATGGCAGTATCACCGGCCAGGTGTATTTCGTTGACCCGCAAGGCCAGTCGATGACCATCTACGGTGTCGGCGATGACATTCTTCCGCATTTCAACCAGTCGGGAACGGGCCTCTTCACCATCCCAGCATCGGTGATAGCCAACAATCCGTCGCCTTTCGGGATGTACGTCGAGGCCACCGACACCGGCAATAATGTCACGAGGGTCAAAGTCACCTTTAGTACCTCGACGCCGAGCGCCCCGTCATTTACCACCACGCAATCACAAGTCCTCACGGATTTCTCGACCATCTTCAGTTCGTTGGCATCCTCGGTGGGGTCCTTTCAGTCGACGCTCGCCGAGGCTGATGCGAAGAGGCTGGAGGCCCAGGCGCAGGGGGACGTGGCAGTGATGCAGACGATCGACCAGACGATCGACATTACCCGAGGGAACCTGGCGAATGTGCTGTCGACGTTCATCGCTGCACAGGAGAACCTCACTGCGGGATACGCGTCGGGGGCTCTCGCCAATCTGCCGAGCTGACTAATGCAGTAGCACAGCAGGATTGAGGTATCCCGTCGGATCGAAGGCCTTTTTGACCGCGCGCATCGCCGCGATATCGGCGTCGGTCCGCGACATGGTGAGATAGTCGCGCTTGCGGGTGCCGACGCCATGCTCGGAGCTGACATTGCCGTCGCACTCGGCGATCAGCATCATCATCGCCGCATACAAGGCGCGCTCAGTGTCGCCGGAAACGTTGCAGCGCACCAGATTGAGATGCAGGTTGCCTTCCCCGATGTGACCGAACAGCACAGGGATAGCGTCGGGCGCGTGCTCGGCGACGGTTGCGGTAGCGCGCGCGGCGAACTCGCTGATCTTCGAAAGGGGTAGTGACACATCGAATTTCAGCGGCGGACCGTACCAGCCGAGGACCTCGCCGATCGATTCGCGCACCTGCCAGAGCCGCTGCGACGCACTGATGTCCATGCCCACCGCGGGTTCGCCGACCAGTTCGGCGTCTTCGAGCGCATCGGCCAGTGCTTCGGTGTGGTCAGTGTCGCCGGCCATCTCGATCAGCAACTGCCAGGCTCCTTCGACCGGAGCGGCGACGTTCAAATGCTCAGCGGTCAAGGCGCTTGCCCGAGAATCGATGAGTTCGAGCGCGGCAATGCCGTCGGCGTCGCGGAAACGGCGCCCGGCGGCGATGAGCGCATCCAGGTCGTCGAAACCGGCCACCGCGGTGACCCGGTGTGCTGCAGTGGGATACAGCCTCAGGTCCAACCCGGTGATGACTCCGAGCGTGCCCTCGGAGCCGACGAACAGTGCGGTCAGGTCGTATCCGGTGTTGTCGCTGCGGACCAGGCTGTGTCGGCGCAGCACGGTGCCGTCCGGCAGGGCGACGTCGAGGCCGAGGATCTGCTCACCCATGTTCCCGTAGCGCACCGTGCGCAGTCCGCCGGCGTTGGTGGACGCCATTCCGCCAACCGTCGCAGAATCCCGGGACGCCAGATCGACGCCGAACACCAGGCCGTGAGCCGCTGCCGCCCGCTGGACGTCTGCGCACGTCGCCCCTGCGCCGACCCTGACCCGACGTTCGACGGTGTCCACCTCGGCGATGGCTGACAGTCGTTCGGTGGACAGCAGCACGTCATCGTGTTCGGGAACGGTGCCGGCCACCAGTGATGTCCGCCCGCCCTGGACCGTGACGCAGACGCCGGCATCGCGACATATCCGCAGCACCGCGGCCACTTCCTCGTCGGTGCCGGGCCGGACCAGCGCGCTGGCGTGCCCGCGGTAACGACCCGTGTGATCCACGATGCGACCGGCCAGTACATCGGGGTCGGTGCTGACGTGCGCGGCGCCGACGACGTCGGCCAGCTGGGTCAGGAGCGTTACAGTCATCGCTAGTTATGTATCACACGGCTCGGTGAGCTTCAGAAATGCGCCGAGTTCGACCAACCCGTCCGGAGTGCCCGGCAGGTAGTCGGTGAGCTGGGCCGAGCGCACCAGGTACGCGGCGAACTTCGCCCGGCTGATCGCCACGTTGAGGCGGTTGCGATTGAGCAGGAAGCCCATGCCGCGCGGTACGTCGTCGACCGATGAGGCGGTCATCGAGATGAACACCACCGGCGCCTGGCGGCCCTGGAATTTGTCGACGGTGCCGACCTGCACTGCCCCGTACCCCGCCACGTCGAGCAGCTCGCGCACCGTGTTCACCTGGGCGTTGTAGGGGGTGACCACCAGAACATGTTCCGGTCCAAGGGGATTGGTGCCACTCTCATCGGTCCACTGGCTGCCCATGAGCGCACTGATGGCGGCGACGATCGCGATGGCCTCCTCCGGACTGTCCGTGGAGTTGCCTTGATGGTCGACTTCCAGCAGGTGCACCCCGGGCGCGACCCCGTCGAGGTTGCGCGCGGCGCTGACGTGCTCGGCGGCGTGGAGTCGGTTGTCGTATGACAGCGCGGACACTCGCGCGCACACTGCGGGGTGCATCCGGTAGGACACATCGAGGAAGTAGCCGCGCTCGGGCGGCAGCGTGTGGTGTCCTTCGACGAGCCAGCCGAGTGCCGATTCATCGACCGGTTCGGGATGGGTGCCCTGGCTGACCTGAGGGAGCTGTTGGGGGTCACCGAGCAGCAGCAGATTGCGGGCAGCCGACGCCACGGCGATGGTGTTGGCCAGGCTGTACTGGCCGGCTTCCTCGATGACCAACAGGTCCAGGCTCGCCCTGCCGACACGGGTGTCGTTGGCGAAGTCCCATGCGGTACCGCCGATTACACAACCCGGGTTGCTGTCGATGAACTGTGCGTACCGATTGTCCGGGACATCGGTGAACGCGGCGTCCTCCGGCGCATGTTTCTTGCCCACCAGTTGTCCGTCGACGCCCGCTCGGACCACGTCGGCCAGCAGGTTCTCCACCACGGCGTGCGATTGGGCCACCACACCGACTCGCCAGTGGTGCCGCGTGACCAGATCGGCGATCACCCGGGCCGAGGTGAATGTCTTGCCGGTGCCGGGCGGCCCGTGCACAGCCAGATACGAGTTGTCCAGATCCAGCAGTGCCGCGGTGATGTCCGCGGCCATCTCGCCGGTGCGGGGGAGCAGACCACCTGACACCGTCCGTGGCGCGCTGCGCAGCAGGATGTCGGCCACGGCACTCGGCGGCAATGCCGGCAATCCGGCGGCGACCTCCGACGCCGTTGCCGCGATGGAGTCGCGCAGCGGCTTGGTATTGATCGGCCCGCCGGGGGTCAGCGCGAACGGTAATTGGGTGAAGGGCCCGCCATCTTTGGGTGTGCGGTGCAGGATGGTCACCTCGGTGCCGTCCTCGCGGAGCACGTGCAGTTGTTTGTCGGCGGTGACGCGCGGACCGCCCGAGGTGGGCGCTCCCTTGGCGACGATGCCGAGCCCGCCGAATCCGGTCTCCGACGACCCGATGGCATCGATCAGCAGTGCGTTCGGAATCCGGTCCAGGAACTCCTCTTTCACATTCTGCGAGAACAGCGCCGCCGACGAGGCGACGGTGACCAGGCTCGACAGATCGTAGTCGCGTTCGGCGAGGGCATCGACCATCGGCCGGCCCATCGCGTCGCCGGTGAT
>ERZ650309.1662-NODE-1662-length-10413-cov-20.280846_pt1 | contig 10413 bp, 12 predicted proteins | sample MGYA00376245_ERZ650309 | MGnify/ENA primary metagenome ERZ650309 (study PRJEB26733, sample SAMN07839294) | wastewater metagenome | biome: urban; feature: wastewater treatment plant; material: waste water | place: USA: North Carolina | collected 2016-04-26 ...
TAGAAAGTGCAATGTCCTAACCATTAGACGAAAGAGGCTACTTTATTATAAAATTACAGATAACAAGACTTGAACTTGTACGGCAATATGCCTTTGGCTTCTAAAACCAATGTGTCTACCATTTCCACCATATCTGTATTTTACCCATTTTCGGACTTGAACCGAAACCTCAAAATGAGAATGAATTTTAAGTCCATCGTGTCTACCATTTCCACCAAATGGGCTATTTTTTATAAAATAAATTTGACAATTTGAAATTAAAAATGATATAATATTTTTCAAGTTGAAATTTAAAATAAAATAGGCTTGAGTGGGATGAGCCTTGGAGACATTATGTTCTTTTTAAAATCATCACCACACCATAAAAAATTTGTTTTGTATAATTATTTTTTCAATAAAAACAATCAAAAATTTTTCTTTCATTTAAAATAAAGCCATATGCGAGGCATTCAGTGCCAGCACACTTAGTGGCTTTTTTTATATCTAATAAACTCAGTATAAGTTAATTTATAGTTTAACAAATAAATTATTATAAAAAAATTTGACAATAATATTTGAATATGATACAATATTATTATGCATGTGATTAGATCATTTGTTGTTAATTTATTTGTTTTAAATGATACAGAGCTTTAAAGCATATATAAATTAACAATAAAAACAAATGATAACTCTAATGGGATAGCCAAACAGTTTAAAGTTAAAGAGTTTTCTGTATAAACCTTTACCTTCAACAAAATTATTTATAAACTATCTTTTTGAAATCGAAAACCTTAATAATTGAATAACAGCCGAGTAACAAATTGACTTCCTCCCCCTGCTGAAGCAAGGGGATTCCTAGCTATGACAACTTCTGTATAGAAGTTGTTTTATTCGCCAGACTATTAAGCCCAATAGCGAGAATGTTTAGGCTGGCATTCACATCTCTGTCATGAGTTGTGCCACAGCCTTTGCATTTCCATTCTCTTATATTCAACTCTGAAATGCCTTTGGGGCTGTTGGCATCAACAACCTTACAAACATTACAGAGACGTGTTGTGTTATATTCATTAACTAACAAGAAAACACTTCCTCGCTCAATAGCTTTATATCCAAGAAGTGTTTTTAACATAAACCACCCTGCGTCATATACTGACTTAGATAATCGGTGGTTTTTTGCTATATTCTTGCTAGTTATATCACCCAAAACTATAATTTTATTATCATTAGCTATTTGGGTGGTTATTTTATGCAAATAGTCTTTCCTACTATTTGCTATTTTTTTATGAAATTTGCGAACTAATTTAGACTTTTTATATCTTTGTGCATTCGCTAATTTCCTTTGATATTCTCTATAATATTTAGGATTTGCATATTTAACTCCATTAGATAGTGTTAGCAAATCCTTAGATCCTAAATCACCTCCTACTATACCATCACCAGAATATAATTCTGGCTGATAATCAGTAGTGATATTAATATACCATTTATTTTGTGAATCTTGAGAAATACTTGCAGATTTAATATTACCTAGTATTTCTCTAGATTTCCAAAAATTAAATTTAATACCATTAAATTTAAAAGTATCATTATTTACAGCAATAGCTGTATTTTTCATAGGTATCCAGCCAAGATTATGTTTATAAGACCGCCATTTGGCAGTCTTTCTATGTTGTGTGCTGGATTTAACAAATTGCTTAACAATAGCTTGAATAACTGCTGAATTCAAGCCTAATTCTTTACTTGCACCAGCAGTTAGCTTTTCAAAATCAGAAGTATACAGCAACTTTCTGCCTCTAGATATAGCCCAGAGTTGCTGTTCTCTGCAATAATTCCAAACAAAATTTACTTTACTAGCTAATGCAGAAAGTTGTTTGGTTTTATTGCTATCTTTAATTCTAAATTGAAAAGTTTTAATATGAAAAGATCCTAAATAAAAATATATTTGACTTAATATTAACATATAGGTTATAATTATGTCAAATATATTTAATAAAAAAACTAAAAACCACTTATAATATTCTCCTCCCCCTAAAGGAGGAGGCTTTTCGGTGATCTAGGTAAATTATCAAATTAAAATAATTATTTTAATAGAAATATACAAAATTTTAATTTGAAAAATATTTTATAAAAACTTGACAACAAATAATAAATTATGATATAATATATGTATTGGAGCTTTTAACCAAAAGTTAAGAGTGCATCAAAGGTTTTTACGTTTGATGAAAATGCAGAAAAATAAAAGAATGTGTAAAAGCAAAGTAGATTAATTTTATCTGATGTGTAGCTAACTTTAGTGAAATTTATTGAATCCAAATATGTTGCATATTGACATGTAGTCAGATGTTCAAGTGGTATGTTGGAACCAAAGGTTTCATCCGTAAATATCTTTCGAACGATATTTTATGGTGTGTAACAAGATCATTCTTTTTTTTAGAAGTTTGGTGTAGTGGAAACACGGCTGTCTCCAAAACAGAAAATAGAGGTTCGATTCCTTTAACTTCTGCCAATAAATACATTGATGGCAAGATTTAGATATTTAAATTAATAAAAAATCTGGTGAGAGCGATTATTTTTTAACAAAATAATATTGAGAAAAATAAATTAAAACAACAAATTAGCTCAAAAACTCTTTTTGGACATTTATTTATTTTAAATTTTTTTAAAATAAATTTGACAAATCAATATTTGTTCTGATATAATATATCCAGAATACAAAAAATGTTAGTCTTCTTAAATAATATACAAGCTTTATTGTGTATATGTTTTTATTTTATCAATAATTATGTGAGGCATTTTTTTGTGAATAAAGCAATATGTGTCAAGTTTATAAAAAATAAATGAAAATAAACTTGACAACTTAAAATAAGTATGATATAATATTTGTATAGAATAAAAAAGTATTCAATAATGAAATACTAAATAAATTTCCAATAAAATAAATTTGAAAGGTGATGTAAATGAAAAAAGTTATTACAACTTATACTACTAAGCAGTGCATTAAGATGCAAGGTTATTACATGCCTAAACAGCCCAAAAATCCGGGATCAATTTATGAAGAAATTTTTTCTTTAAAGGTTTTTTAAAGACTTTTAAACAGAGAGTTTTGATTGGAAAGATCCTGATTAATGAAAATTATTCAGGATCTTTTTATAAATATATGGATGAGTAGCTCAATTGGCTAGAGCACTCGGCTTTTAACCGATAGGTTATGGGTTCAAATCCCATCTCATCCACCATAAGTAGTTATAATTACTTTGGATTATTTTTTTAGTTAGCAATTGAAATTTTTCATAACAAATTTAAGTAGAAGGAAATTTTTTTTGAAAGATAATGAATATTATAAATCTGGTAAACATGTTAAAAATATTTTATCAGCAAAAAAATTGGCAATTGAAAAAATTAAATATATAAAAATAGAAAATATTAAGAAATATTATTTAAATCCTAAATTATGTAAAAATTGCAATAAACCAATAAGTTATGAGAAAAAAAATAGAAGTTTATTTTGTTGTAAATCTTGTGCAGTAAAATTCAATAACAAATTAAGAAAATTGTCGCCAGAAATTAAAGAAAAAATTTCAAAAACATTAAAAACTTTTTATTTAGATAATAAAAGCAAAAGAAATAATATATTTGGTTTTTGTAAATTATTTAAGGTTACTTGTCAAGTTTGTAATAAATTTATATTAGTTAGTCATAAATCAAAAAATAATAAATCTTGTGGAAATATGGATTGTATTATGCAATTAAAAATAGGAGAAAAAAAATATCCTAATGTAAATAAAAAACTTAGTTTTTTTTATAATAAATTTGAAAATAAAAATGTGATACTGGAATCAAGTTGGGAAGTTAGGATAGCAATTCTTTTAACAGAAAGAAATATAAAATGGATGAGACCTAAATTTTTAAAATGGCAAGATTCAACAAATAAAATTAGAAGATATTTTCCAGATTTTTATCTTTTAGATTATGATGTTTATTTAGACCCAAAAAATCCATATTGTATAGAAAAAGATAAGGAAAAATTGAATCAAATTCAAAAACAAATTAAATTAATCTTTGGTAATCCATCAGAAATTGAAAAATGGATAATGACAAATTGTAATTAATAGAAATATTGTATTTAATAAATATATTCAGGGTGTAGGTTAATGGCAGACCTTCTGGTTTGGGACCAGAATGCGAAAGTTCGATTCTTTCCACTCTGACCAAAATATCAGGTTATATTAATACCTTTAAATTAATAATAGGGGGTTCATCTAATGGTTAAGATATGTGACTTTGACTCACAGTATGGTAGTTCGACTCTACCACCCTCTGCCAAAATTTAAATTTAGGAGAAATTTAGTGAAAATTACTTGTGGTATTTTTTTATTTGATGTAGAAGAGAATATCTTAATCTGTAGAGTAACCAATAGTAAAAACCTCTGGTCTATTCCAAAAGGTTTAGTTGATGAAAATGAAACATTTATTGATACTGCATTAAGAGAATTAAAAGAAGAAACATCAATTATTTTAAATAATCCTCAATTAAAATTCATAGGTGATTTTAAATATTTAAAATCAAATAAAATGTTAAAAGCATTTTATTTAAAAATAGATGAAAAAATTGATGAGAATAGTTTACATTGCTCTTCAATGGTTAATTTAAAAGGTAGAATTTTCCCAGAAGTTGATAAATTTAAATGGGTTAATTTAGAAGAAGCTAAAAAATTAATACATCAAACTCAAGTTGATGCTTTAATTGAATTTGAAAAATTAAAATATCAATTTTAAATATAAATGGAGTGGTAGTCTCGTAAGGAGCGAGGTGAGACTGTAAATCTCTTGTCTAAGACCCACTAGGATCGTTACCTAGACACTCCACCATGATATATTAAAAATAAATAAGGTTTATTAAGTTGTATTTATTGTTAATGTAATGGTTGGACGCCAAAGATGTGAGTTGGCTTTATACTGTAAGTATAGAGGGCATAATACGCGTAATGCATATGTAGGTTCGAATCCTATTCCATCCACCAATATAAGGATTTTATGAAAAACTATAGTGAATTAAGAGAAATTATTAATAAATACAACTTTAAAGATTGTAATTATATTCAAAATTTTAATATAAATAAAAAAACAGCTCTTTCATTAATATTATTAATGGAACAAAAAAATTATCCTATTCCTGAATTTTGCGTTGCAGAAGATGGAGAAATTGAATTTGATTGGATAACAGAAGAAAAAGAGGCTATATTAACAATCTCAATAAAAAATAGATATTCTATTTTATTAAGACAAAAAAGTGGTAAATATATATCTGAATCATATAATTTATCAGAAGAAATATCTCAACTATTAACTAATTACATAATGCTTATGTAGCTCAGTAGGTAGAGCATTGGTTTCATACGCCAATTGTCGCTGGTTCAAACCCTGCCATAAGCACCACATATTAATAACCCATTAATTTTAAAATTGATGGGTTATTTTTTATTTAATCAAAAATTTAATATTTTTCACATAAATTCATATGTATAAACCCATTTATTATCATGTAATGTTTTATTTTCTTTAAAATATTTAGGAAATGTTGAGTTCATTTGAGAATAATGATTTTTATTCAAATAAATTGATTTTAATGAAATCAAATCTTTATAAAAAAACTTTCCAATAACTTCTTTAGCAATATCAAAATTACTTGTCTCAATTAAAATAATTTTTTGTTCTACAATAAATTCATAAATGTACATTATTATAACCCTTGTAAAATTAAAGAAAAAGGATTATAACATAATAATTATTAATAGTCAATATAAAAATAAAAATTTAATAAAAATATTACAAAAAGTAAAATAATTAAAGGAAAGTAATAACAATACCCCAACAATAACTAAAACAACAGTTAATTCAACTAATGAGAATCCTTTTTGTTTATTTTTTAACATAATAACTCCTTGAATTTAATGAGTAACATTTCCTTGTTGACCATTTAGATATAAAACACCATTAACATTAGTAATTAAATTAGTATCAGATCTAGCCTCACTTGTTAATGAAATGGGAGCTTTTATAACTTGATTGGTTAAAATTATTTGATGACCATTTACATCTAAAACTCTACCAGCCCTTAAAAATGCATCACTACCAAATTTTATATAATTATTTACCCCTGATTCTGTAGTAAAATTGTATGACATTGATATATGTCCTGTTGAATCTTGACTTGTCGTAGTTCCACTTGAACGATTTAAACCAACATTTGTATCATTTGTAACAGAATTATTAGAATAAACTGTGCCACCAGCAAATGGAGCAAACTGATTTAAATCTATTAAAACAAAACTATTTAGATTATTTACTTGTGCTGGATATGTTGCCATTACATATTTTGCTAAATTAGCATTATCAATATTATCTGAAAATTTACTTCTCACAACATCATAACCACTTGCTGTTTTTTGTACTAATGTTGCACTATCTCCCCAAGGTTGAGCAACAACCAAAGCATTTTTAGGTTTATTAAATACTACTGAATCACTCATTGGCAAAATTAAATAAGCAACTAAATCTCCATTATTTAAATTACTTGGATTATAAGTGCAATTTTCAGCTATTTGTAATTGTGTTGGTAATAAGGAACATTTAGTTACAAATAAGTAAGGTTTTTGAGTTGAATAAACCTTACCTTTGGTTAAGTTAGTAACAATATTATTAAATTCAATTGATTTCCCCATTGTGATATTCGTATTTGGATCAGTATTCCCATTTTGTAAATTAATTAAATTATTATAGTTATTATTTAAAACTTTTGATGATGTTTCAACTAAATCAACTACGCCTCCTGCTCCTAATCTCACTGCCTGATTATAATTCATTTCTTGATTAATATTAACAATTAATAATAACAAAGCACCGAAAATTACTAATGTAACTGTCATTTCAACTAATGTAAAACCTTTATTTTTATTCATAATATTCCTATCTTGTAATATTTTTTAAATATAATCCATTAAAAGGACTATTGTTTAAAGATAAACCAGCTCCTTTTGCAGCATTACATAAAGAAGTAATCATATTATTATAATTTGTTAATTGGCTATTATCTTTAAATGATGGTAATTTTGTATAATTTTCTGTTACTACACAACTTTGATTTACAGAAACAATTAAATTTGAATAATATGATTCATCAGAGCCAGAAAAATATTTTGATGAAAGAGACTCTTTCATCTTTGTTAAAATCATTTGAATATTAAGTGTTGGTGGTGCTGCGGCTGGTAAATCAGCCTTTACAATCAAATACACACTTGTATTTTTAGTTAATTGATTAAAATCATAACACCTAATTGTTTGATAATTTAATAATGCATTTGCACCTAAAATATTTGCTTCTGGTACTATTTGACATTAATAGTTTGATATAGTATAATTAAATATAATAGTAATTATCTACATTTAATCTTATTTTAAGGGTCGCTTATGCATAAACTTTATTTATTACCTAGTAATAATTTAAACTTTAAATCTAGCAAAGAGTTAGATTTATCAATTTCACATTTGTTTTATAATAATAAAAATATAGAAACATTAAAAAATAATTATTTTTTATTAGGTGAAATATCTGAAAATATTGATGGTTTGTTTATCGAAAAAAATCAAGATATTTATTATAATCGTTTTAAAAATTTAATTAATAAGAATGTTTATTTTAAAGATATAATCCTTGAAACTTTTTATTGTGTTTTTTATTTCATTATGGATTCATATTTAATAACAAATATTATCAAAGAGGAAAATGATAGAATATTTTTAACTATTAGTGATGATATTTTAAATTCTATAAATGAAAATAACAATATAGATTTAATAAAAGAATTAGAAAATCTTTTAAATAATCAACAATTAAAATTAATAAATTATTCTAATTGTGACAAAACAATTAGATTTAATTTAGAAAAAACTATTTTAATTGCTATGAACCGACAATTCCCTATAGATAAAAATAATTTGTTAATTAATATATCTCATAATAATGAACCAAACATTCTTTATCATGTTCATAGAATGATAAAAAAATATTAATTGATTTAAACTTGACAAAATTTAATTTTTATTGATATTATAAATAATTATTAAAATATCAAAGGAGATGTATATGGAATTTATGGATTTAATGGGTTTAAATCAGGGAAATACAATCATCAGTTATCTAAATAATAAAGATTTATCTTGTTTAGATTTAATTGAATTTTTTAGTTCAGATATAAATGTTGATAATATTAGTGATAATGAATTATTTAAACAATATATTTACATTAATTTATTAAATAATTCTGAAAATGAAAAGTTTTCTCAAAATAAACTAAAAATTAATGAACTTTTTGAACAAAAAATTGATGAACTAATTGATAAAAATATTGATATAAAAGATAAATACTTAAATTATTTATTAATTAATGAAGAAGATGAAGAAAAACAAATGGAGATTCAATTAGCAATAGAAAATAAGGATTATTTAATAATACCTGAAGAATTGCTAGAAATTTTTAATGATTTTAGGTTTTTCTTAGAAATAAAAGTAAAAAATTACTCAAAAGAAATTGAAGAGGATATTTTAAAATATAATAATGAGTGTAGTATTAATAATGAAGAAATGCCAAAAACAGAGCTTGAAAAAGATTATAAACAAGCTTTTTGTGAGGGAAGATGGATTGACATTTCTTTAAAATATCAAAAATTATTTTATCAAATATTTTTAATTAGTATTTTAATCAAAGAATAAAAACATCTCCAATTGGAGATGTTTTTTAAATCATCAATTGTTTACAATTAAAACAATCAATTTCATTAATATGATACATTTTAAAATCATGAACATAATCCTTAAATTTATATATTTTTAAAAGTTCTTGCGCAACTAAAACACCTGATACACTATTTGCTTTATGTGAAATATATAGCCCTGAAAGCTCTTTTTTAAAACTTTTGTTTTTCATAATTTTATCAATTTGTTCTATAATATCATTAGAATGATAACCATTTTCTTTTAAATCAATAAAATACTCTTCTGGTAAATTAAATTGGATTGCAATACTTCTATTTTCCATAATAACTCCTATAAAAATAATATAATTAAAATTAAAGTATAACATTATTTATTAAAGTAAAAAAATTAATTAATAAATAGATTAAAAAAACTTGACAGCTTATATAGTCATAGATTATAATATTATCCTTATTAATATTTTAGGAGTTATTATGGATAATATTTCAATGATTATGAAATTTGGAATTCCTGTCTTAGGTGGAATTGTAATTCTTGCTTTTATTAGATGGATTTTATCATTAAGGGTAGTTGTTCCAACAAATATGGTTCATATTGTACAAAAAAGAAATAATTCTGTGCCATATGGAAGGGGAAAAGATGCAGGTAATGTTTATTATAGTTTTCCAAGTTGGATTCCTTTTATTGGGGTGATGGTAACTCAATTCCAAGAAAGTATTTTTCAAATTAATTTAAAAAATTATGATTCATATGATTCTGCTAGATTACCATTTGTTATTGATGTTTCTGCATTTTTTAAGGTTGCAAATGCTGAGACAGTAGCACAACGGGTTGCTTCTTTTGCTGAATTGCAGAACCAATTAGAATCTATTTTACAGGGGTCGGTTCGTAGAATTTTAGCCACTACTAAACTAGAGGATATTATGCAGGAAAGATCTTCATTAGGAGATAAATTTACTGAAGAAGTTCAAGCACAAATTAAAGAATGGGGTGTGGAATCAGTTAAAACTATTGAATTTATGGATCTAAGAGATGCAAGTGGTTCAAATGTTATTGCAAATATCATGAGTAAAGAAAAATCTCGAATTGAAAAAGAATCAAGAGTTGCAATTGCCAATAATACTCAAGAAGCTGAAACAAAAGAAATTGAGGCAAATAGAGTAGTTCAAATGAATAGATTAACAGCAGAACAGCAGATTGGGATTTCAAATGCTGAGAAAGAACAACAAGTAGGAATTGCCAATGAGCAATCTAAACAAATGGTTCTAGATCAGCAAAAATCCACTACTGAAAAAAATATGGAAGTTAGTCGAGTTAGCTTAGTTAAACAAGCTGAAATTAATAAAGATGTAGCAATTGTTGATGCTCAAAAAGAACAACAACAAGTACAAATTAATTCTCAAGCTGAATTATTTAAAGCACAACAAAATGCTCAAGCAGTAAAATTAGAAGGTGAGGCAAAAGCAAAAGCAGAACAATTAATGTTAGAAGCTCCTGTGGAAGCTCAAATTAAGTTAGCACGAGAAATTGGAACAAATGAACCTTATCAAAAATACTTAATTACTATTGAGCAAATTAAAGTTGAGGGTGATGTGAGAAAAGCTAATGCAAGATCGGAAGAGCACACGTCTGAACTCCAGTCACTTAGGCATATCTCG
>ERZ650309.1663-NODE-1663-length-10413-cov-4.213169_pt1 | contig 10413 bp, 5 predicted proteins | sample MGYA00376245_ERZ650309 | MGnify/ENA primary metagenome ERZ650309 (study PRJEB26733, sample SAMN07839294) | wastewater metagenome | biome: urban; feature: wastewater treatment plant; material: waste water | place: USA: North Carolina | collected 2016-04-26 ...
GCGCGCTGCCGAAGCCGGCGCGCTCCGAAGATCCAGGGCCGCAAACCCCCCACGACCATCACCCAGCAGGATCGGCAGAGACGAGCCCAAGTAGTTGGCCGCGACGAGATCCGGGTGACCATCATCGTTCAGATCTGCCTGCAGAAGACCGAGCGGCGCGGTCCCTCCAAACAGTGGAGTCCCCAGGTTGAAGGTGAGCGACTCTGCATAGCCGGTGAGCAGGTCTCTGCGGCCGACTGCACGCTTTCCGTCGGCGCTGGCCACCTCTACGAGGATCGGGCCGTAACTCTCGGAGAGCGTGGGAACCGTAGCGGTTATTCGTCCGGAGTCGAGCTGGCGCGCATCTGTGGCCGAGATTCCGTTGAACTTTACCACGGGGCTCATCGGCAATCCGCGTCCGCGCAGAGTCACCGGAGTTCCTCCGCGGGCTGAGATCCGGGCCGGATCCACCGCGCTGAGAACGAGCGAGGCCGACTTATCTGGAGAGGAACCGGAAGGCTCAGTCCCGCCGTCTGCACCGCAGGTCGCAAGGAATGTAGAAAAGATACTGATAGACGTGTAGTAACTCGCGATCGACATGTTGCCCCCTTCGGCAGGCAGGACCGCCGCATTGTTTGATGCACCGGTCCTCTTGCCCTTAGAACGTCTTTTCGTCTGCTGCGCGCGCAAAAGCGCGACCGCTCACCGGATCCACCAGCACGACCGCGCCTTCCCGGCCCGCTCGATCCACGACCGCGAAGCGGTAGTACGGGAAGTGCGGCGACATAGCCTCCTTGACGCTGGCGCTGTAGCTGAGGCGCCCCGCTTTCAGAGACTCACCCGCCTTGAGCAGCGAGCGCGCCGCGATCTCCGCCTGTTGCAGGCTGACCACCTGGTAGCTGAAGGGCTGATCCGGAACCAGCACACCCTCGAAGGATCCGTCGTCCGCGGACAGCTGCACCATGGCCAGGACGTTGTCTTGGGCGTCGCGGATCGGAACGACGTAGTACGCCCAGTCCTCACCGCGCGGCTTACGACCCTGTACCCGCTGAGCGATATCCGGAGTGCCCTCGGTGAACAGTCGCTGGAGGTCGGCCCGCTTGCCCAGTCCGGCCAGCCGCATCGCGTCGAACACACCGTGCTGAGCCTTGCTGGCATCCATCCGCTCGCCTGGCTTGGTGAGCCCGGACGCTCGTGCGAACAGGTAGGCTCCGCCGGCCGGCGGTCCTTCGGGAGCGGTCACCCCGACAGGCGGATCCCACATCACCACATACTCGCCGGAGTGGCGAATCATAGGGGTAAGCGAGATGAACTGGACATACTGGCCCAGGAAAGACGCAGCACCGAAGATGATGACCCCGTTGGGAGAGAGCGTGAAACCGCCGCTGCCGACTGTGTCGGCGTTGGGGAAGGCGATGCGGGCGTCTAGCGTGTCGATGAACCAGTTGGGCGGCGGGATCTGGCGCGCCTCGACCTTGTAGGCCGCGACCCAGCGGTCATGCCGGCCCCACAGCGGGATCACGGCGGGTGACTGCGGGCTGCGCAGCGCGCCGACGATCGTGTTCAAGGCGAGGTACTGCTGGTCGAATCGCGCTGTCTGCAGCAGCCAGTTCTGGCGGGCCAGGGTGTTCATCGCGTAGGTCATGCCCCGGGGATCGCAGTTAAGCTCCCAGCCAGAGCCAGCGACCGTCGCCGCCTGGCACTTGGCGAGCAGCTCCGCCACGGGGCTTGCAAGCGGCGGCAAGGTGCCGCAGAACCCCTCGACGCCCATCAGCGAGGCACCGATCATTGTCGGCTTCGACACCACCTGACTGTTCACCGGGCACCGCGCGGTGAACGTATCAGCGTGAGCGACCGCGCCTGCGGTGACCAGGCTGCTGAAGATGAGGAACGAAGGGACAAGGGATCTGTTGCGGCTCATGGTGGATCTCCTGCGCGCACGCAAGCGCCTCCTCACGGCACGGGAGGCTAGCGGGCCGTCGCGACGCGCGTCGAGCGGCCTACTCCGCGTTCAGCAGGGAGCGTGCCAGGACGTGGCGCTCCAGAGTGTGCTCATTGCAGCAGGAATGAGGGGTGGATGCATGCGCGAGCTGGATTCGTTCTGCATAACTCGCAGCCTTCGGGCTGACGGATTGGCAGGGCCTGCAACATATGCAGGCCGTGACCTGCATCGCGGCTACGATTCCCCGCAAACGGCATCGAGATGTGATCTAATCGCGGTAGAGATGTTCACCTCGGGTATGCGGCTTGATGAATATCGCCTGGTCAGCCCCCTCGGGAGGGGGACTTTCGGCGAGGTCTGGCTGGCGCACGATACCCTGCTCGACCGCGCTGTCGCGCTCAAGTTCTTGACCGACAGCCAGATGGGATCCGTCGGGCGTGCGCGGTTCATGGTCGAGGCGAGGGCCTTGGCTAGGCTCCGTCATCCCAACGTCGTGGCCGTGCACCGGCTGCTCCAGCGTGAGCGCATCCTGGCGCTGGTCTCCGAGTACATAAAGGGTCAGCCGCTCGACCGCATCGTTCACCCGCTATCGGAGGCGCAGCTCCTGGACATCGCTATCGACCTTGTGCGCGGGCTCGCTGCCGCGCACAGCTGCGGCATCCTGCACCGGGACGTGAAGCCGGCCAACGCCATCCTTGGAGATGATGGAGTCGTGCGCCTGCTCGACTTCGGGCTAGCGGAGCTGCGCGCGACCGCGGCGATGCAGCCCGGCAGCGAAGGCCGAGCTCCTGAGCGTGGCAAGTTGGTCCGCAGCATCGCGGTGGATGCAGATGCCACGCCGGGGATCGAAGATGCAGTCGCGAGCAGCCGGAAGGACGATAGAGAACCGATGGAATCGTCGCGTCCGTCGCAGCGGACAGGCTCGCTGGTCGGTACTCCCTACTATATGGCACCCGAGATCTGGGACGGGGAGCCTTCTACTCCTCGCTCCGATCTGTACTCCCTGGGCGCGCTCCTGTTTGAGCTGGCGGCAGGCCAGCCGCCTCACGCGGTGCCTGAGATCGAGCTCCTGCGCGTAGCCGTGACCACGACCGAGGCTGCACCTGTGCGCTCGCTGCGCCTGAGGCTGGATCCGGCGCTGGCCGCCTGGATCGACCGCTGCGTGAGGCGTGATCCCAGACAGCGGCCTAGCTCTGCGAGCGAGATGGCCGCGGCGCTGGCTGCGCTGCGCGACAAGGCTACAAGCTACACGGTACCCAGCGGGAATCCATACCGCGGCCTGCGTACGTTCGAAGCCGAGCATCGCGCCCTGTTCTTCGGGCGCAGCCAGGATCGGTTCCGGGTCCTGGAGCGGCTGCGGGTCGAGTCCATGCTGCTGGTGACCGGGGACTCGGGCATCGGGAAGTCGTCGCTGTGCCGGGCCGGGGTCCTGCCGCTCATCCAGGCAGGAGCGCTCGGCGATGGCCGCTCCTGGTCGAGCGGAATCGTGAGCCCGGGGCGGAGGCCGCTCCTCGCGCTGGCAGAGGCGCTGGCCGCGTGCCTCGGTGAAAGCATGGAGCACTGGCTGGCGCTGTCTCGCGAGCAGCCGCTGGAGCTTGCGCGCAGCGTGCGCCGCGTGCTGGGCGACCGCCGCGGGCTCGCGCTCCTGTTTGACCAGATGGAGGAGCTGGTGACGCAGGCCGATGCCGCGGAGGCGCTGCGCATCGGCGAGATCTTGGGGCAGCTCGTCGAGCAGGCACGTGGCGTGCGCATCTTGGGCACCGTGCGCGGTGACTTCCTGACGCGCCTTGCCGAGGCGACCGACCTGTCTGACGAGCTGCTGCGCGGGATCTATCTGCTGCGCCCCCTCGGTCTGGCCGAGCTGCGCGAGGTCGTCATCGGACCGGCCAAGGTCCAGGGCGTGTCTTTCGAGAGCGAGGCCATGATCGACGAGATGGTCCGCTCCACCGCGGCCGCACGCGGCGGGCTGCCGCTCTTGCAGTTCACACTCGCCGAGCTGTGGGAGGCCCGCGATCAGACGCAGGCGGTCATCCCCGTCGAGGCCCTGCGCCGGCTCGGCGGCGTGGCCGGGGCGCTGGCTCGCCATGCAGACGGCGTGCTCGCCACCCTACTACCGCCGCAGCGGGCGGCCGCGCTGCAGCTCCTTGGCAAGCTCGTGACGGCCGAGGGCACCCGCCAGCGGCGCACGCGGCAAGAGCTCTTGACCGACGATCCGGCCGAGCCCGTGGCGCTCGATCTGCTCACCGAGCAGCGGCTGCTGGTCGCCGGCAGCAGCGAGGGAGGTGAAGCCAGCTACGAGCTCGCTCACGAGGCGCTGGTCAGCCACTGGGACGCGCTGAAGAACCACCTGGCCTCCGACGCGGACCGCCGCCAGGTCAAGCAGCGTCTGGAGAGCGCGGCGGCTGAGTGGGAGCGCCTCAACCGCTCGGCCGATGCGCTGCTTGGTCAGCGCCAGCTCCTGGAGGTGGACGATGCAGGCATCGATCTCCGCGAGCTGACGCCGCGCGCCGGCCGCTTTGTGAGCGCATCGCGCGGCAACCTGCGCGGCCGGGAGCTGCGCCGCAGGCTGCTTTTCGTCGGCGCCGCGCTCCTGGCGCTCGCCGTCCTCGGCGCGCTGTGGCAGTGGCAGAGGCGGGTCGAGCTTGAGGAGCGGCAGACCGCGCAGGAGATCCACCGCCTGCTCGGCCAGCCGGATCGCGAGATCGAGGCGGCCGAGAAGGCGGTGGCGCTGACTGGCAAGCACGTGCGCCGAGGGCAGATGCCGCCTGCATACTCCATCGAAGCGCTGTATGCCGTGGTCATGTCCGAGGGGCTGGCGCTGCCGCCGCTGCCGCACGGCGCGGCCGTCACCGCGGTCGCGTTCAGCCAGGACGACCGGCTGGTCCTGACCGGAGCTGCGGACGGGCGGATCTCGATCTGGGGCATCCAGGACAGCAGCAAGACCCAGCGGCTCGACGCGCACACCGGCGCGGTCCGCAAGATCATCACCGCGCCCGACGGGCAGCATGTCTTCTCGCTGGGCGAAGACGGTGCCTTGAAGATCTGGCGGCTGGACGGCGAGGCGCCCGGCCTCGCGCTGATCGCGGAGCTGCCCGGCATCTTGCGCTTCGAGCTGGTGCAGCGGCTGCTCTTCTGGGATTCCCATGGCTGCTTTGGCACCTGGTCCGCAGCGTCAGGTCGCAAGCAGCTCGGCTGCCTTGCCGAGCCCGTCGAGCGGCTGACCTTCTCGCCCGAGGGACGGCTTGGCGCGGTGGTAGGGAGCGATGCAACCGCGCGCATCTACGACGTAGAGAGCGGAAAGCAGGTCGCGGCGCTGCCCGGGCACAGCGACAAGGTGACCGGCGCTGCGTTCTCCCAGCGCGGCGATCTTTTGGCGACGTACGGAATGGACAAGGTCATCCGCATCTGGACAGTCGGGGACTGGCAGCTCAAGCACACGGTGACGGGCCACAAGTCCGAGGTCTCCGGCGTGACCTTCTTTGGCGCCCAGGGGCGCCTCGTCTCCACGGGCATACGCGACGTCTCCGCGCGGCTCTTCGATACGAGTACCGGGACGGGAATCTCAGTTCTGCGCGGTCACAGTAACCGGATCCTCGATGTCAGCGTAGCGCCCGACCACAACCGCATCTATTCGCTCGCTGCGGATCTCACCATGCGTATATGGGACGCTGAGACTGGAGAGAGCAAGCGCTCAATCCGCGTTCCCAGGGGGACCTCAAGAATTCATATCTCAACGCGCGGCCGGTACGTCGCCTTCTACGGCGATGACCAGCGGCTGCGTCTGTGGGACACGGAGCGCGGTGCGACCACAACACTTGCAGCGCACCGTGACAGCGTATGGTCGCTAGCGGCCGCCCCGGGAACTCCCGAAGTAGCCACGGTCAGCGCGGATCACAGCGTCCGCATCTGGAACCTCGTTACCGGGCAGCAGCACGTGCTGTCCGGGCATACTGCGGGAGTAATCCATGCTGCCTACTCGCCAGATGGCACAAAGCTTGTGTCTTCAGGCTATGACTCTACGGTGCGGGTCTGGGATGCGCAGGCCAAGCGTCCCCTGTTCGTACTGCAGGGGCACCAGCGCAACGTCAACTGGTCCGGCTTCTCGCCGGACGGAACACGGATCATCTCTACGGGCGACGATGGCACAGCCAGGATCTGGAACGCAGCGACAGGGCAGCCCATACACACGTTCGCAGGCCACCATGATGCCGTCTACGTACCTGGGTTCGATCCATCTGGCAGCAAGGTCGCGACGGCCAGCAAGGATGGCACGATTAAGATTTGGGACGTTACTACTGGAGCTGAAGAGCTGACCCTGGGTAGCAACCCGCACGGATACACCAGCGCGGTATTTGTCGACTCGGGCCTGCTCGCTGGCGGCAGCTGGGACGGCACAATCCAGCTCTGGGACGTACAGAATCGCCGGCAGCTCGGGAGCCTGACATATCACACCGCCATGATCCGCACGATGGTGCTGATCCCTTCGCAGAGGCTCTTGGTCTCAGCAAGCCTGGACGGACTGGTCATCGTATGGGACCTGGCGGTTCGCAAACCCAAGTTTGTATTCTCGACGCACACCGGATCCGTGCTGAGTGTCTCTGTATCTCGCGACGGGAGCCGGCTTGCGTCCTCTGGAAATGACGGCACCGCGCGCATCTGGAGTCTGGAAGACGGCTCTTGCCTGGCCGTCCTCGGCAGCCAGACCGGGGCCGTCATGGGCACCGAGTTCGTGTACGACGGAAGCCAGGTGGTTACCGCCAGCATCGATCGCATGGTGCGTAGCTACTCCATGCGACTTGAGCAGGTCTTTGATCTGGCCTGCAAGCGGATCAAGCTGTGGGGTGGTTCTGCTGGTGAATACTGCCGGTAGTCCGTTACTGACCCAACGTACGAACTGTCACTGGATCCAGCGGTGCAATGTCTCCTCCAACGACAGCCCGCGTCGCTGCAGCCGGAAAGGTCGCCAGCTCAAGCACCTGTTCTTTCTCGAGCAGCCTCTTTGGCTCTGTCGATTGGTGGTTGCTTGGCGCCTCAGCATCCTGCGGCTTACAGCTCGTCATGGACTCCTCCACGGTTGTCGGTGACAGCATTACGGCAAGGGCCCCTCGACGCGCCCGGAGCTTGCTCGAGGAGCATCGGTCGGGCCGCCGTCCTGGCAGGAGCTGTTGCCGTCAGAAGGGGATGTAAGTCTCTTTCTCCGTGCTGCACGTGACCGCTTCAAACCCTCCGGCCACAGCCAAGGTAGAGCCCGTGAGCTCTTCGGTCAGGTCGAACACGCGCTCACGCTGAATACGAAGCTCCGGCCGTCTTGGCTGGTCCGTGAGTTGACTCTGGGGATTCTTCAAGTGCGTCTGCATGACTCTCCTTCTATCTGGCTGCTACATTGCGTCCCGGGGGTCTCTATGTAGGCTTTGCCAGCGACGACCTGAGTCGCTTCTTCTGGGGTTCCGCTCAGTTCCAGCAGGCGCTCCCGGGCCAGGCTCGAGCGGGTCTTCTTGGACTCGGCCGCTGTGGTTGCTGTTTTCTGTTCGTCTTCCTTCATGTAGTACTGCCTGTGGAGCGCGCTGTGCACGGGGCTTCATTTCGCTCTCGGTCTGCTTCTCGACCGAACCGGGCCATCTCCCGGGCTGGCCTTGCCACCCTGCAGCTCCGGCGTCCTGCCTTCATCTATCAGCGCATCTACGTTGATGCGGTAGTCGTTGAGCTTCTTGAAGAAGGTGCGTTCCTTCATCTCGATCAGCTTGGCCGCGCGCGTAATCACGCCTTGCGTCTCTCGCAGCGCCGCGACCATCAGCTTGATCTCGCTCTCTCGCACCACCTCCTTGTGCTTCCCCAGGGCCAGCGGATGGGGGCTGCTCTCGCTCTGCTGCTGCGGCTGCGCCTGTTGCGGCTTTAGCGAGTTCCGTGCCAGCTCTGGAGGGGGCGCGTCGGGGGCCGCACGGCTCACCTCGCGCGGCGGGCCCAGGCTGCTGCTGCTGGTGCCCATCCGCAGCGCGTGATCGAGGTGGGACGGGTCCACGACCTGGGCCTCCTCTCCGACGAGGATGGAGATGCGGGTCATGACGCTCTCGAGCTCGCGGACGTTTCCCGGCCAGGCATAGGAATGCAGCCGCTCATACGCTCCGTGCGACAAGGTGAGCGGGTCGCGGTGCGCCCTGCGACAGGCTTCTTCAAGGAACAGGCGGGCCAGGATCGGCAGCTCGCGCTTGCGCTGGCACAGCGGCAGCAAGAAGACCTGCATGGCGTTCAGCCGGTCATACAGGTCGCGCCGAAAGCCGTCGTTGTCCGCGTCGTCGACGGGCCGGTTGGTTGCGGCGACGATGCGCACGTCGATCGGGCGGTCGTGGTTGTCGCCGAGGCGCCGCACCGTGCGCTCCTGCAGTGTGCGCAGGAGCTTTGCCTGCAAATCCCCTGGCAGCTCGCCGATCTCATCGAGGAATACGGTGCCTCCGGCGGTCTCCTCGAAGATGCCGGCGCGATCCTGCACGGCGCCCGAGAAGGCTCCTTTCTTATGTCCGAACAGCTCGCTGTCGGCGAGGCCGGTCGGGATCGCCGCGCAGTTTAGCGCCTTGAAGGTAGCGTTGCAGCGCTGCGGTGAGTAGTGGTGCAGCGCCAGCGCGACGAGCTCCTTGCCGGTCCCGCGCTGTCCCAGCACGAGCACTGAGTATTCGGTCTTGGCCAAGCGCAGGACCAGCTGATAGAGCTCCTGCATGGATGGGTCGGCGATGATGGCGCGGTGGCGGCCCATCCGATAGAGCTCGAAGGCATCAGATGCTGCGACCACGCTGCAGGGACGCGCTTTCTGCGCCGCCGCGTGCGCGGCGCCGAGCAGCAGCGACGCCTCGATGGCGTCCTCGGGATAGGTCGCGGAGCCGACCCGCAGCTCGGACGCGGCCGGTCCCAGCGCCGCAAACGCTCGCTGCGCCAGCGCCCGCCCGTCTGCCGCCGACTGGCCAGGCAGGATGACCACGACCTGCGAGTCGCTGGGCCACGCCGCAAAGTCGATCGGCTCGCAGAGCGGGGCCAGCGCGGCCTCGATCGCGGGACGCTGGCTCGAATCGTTTCTCAGATCCAGATCCAGGACGGTCAGCGGATGACGGAACCGGCGCGCCCGCGCCAGGTCGGTCTCAAGCCGCTCGCGCAGCTGCTCGCGGTCGCCGAAGACGGAGCGCCGCTGCGCAGCGATGCCGCGGTGCACGATCAGGCTGACGCTGCAGATCGTGATGACGTCGCCGGTGAACAGCTCGCGCGGCAGCAGCACGAGCTCGCCGTTGACGCGCGTCCCGTTTCGGCTGCCAAGGTCGCTGATGCGCAGGCCGCTCGCGTCGATCTCGATGCAGGCATGCCGGCGTGACGTAGACCCGTCGTTCAGATCGAGGTCGGCGTGCCCGTCCCGCCCGATGACCACCGCGCCCTTGCCCGGGAGCTGCACCCTCCGGCTCGTGGTGCCTTGGACCACCAACAGATACGAGTTCTCATCCGATGACGGCGTGCTGATCGAGGCGTGTGGATCAAAGGGGAGCGTCTCAGATGGATCACGCGGTTGGTTCATGCTCGACCTCACTGGCACACCGCATGCCGCGCAGAAGGGGTTGAGCCGGCCGCAGAGGCTCTGCGTATTCTGCAGGGTCTGCAACTTTTGCAGGGTCAAAAACGCATGGACCCTGCAACTCCTGCAGACCTGCAGAACCGGCGGATCCCCCTCGATGGCGATTGGCCGAGGTATTGGAAGATTCCCAATCTTGTGTGGCAAGCAGCTTGCAATCTCTCCGCGCATGGCACCTCCTTCGGTATGGCTGCAGGGCTCTCTGATCTGCGCGGGCGCAGCGCTGTCAGGCTGCGCGCCGCAGACCGCGACCGCTCCCGCAGACACTGCCCGGGTGTCGACTCCGGACCCCGAAGGGAGTGTGCCGGGGCCGGGGGCGGACGCAGCCCTCCCGACCCCAGCGCTCGAGGTGCGGTCTGTGATGTCGCACCCCGGTATGCTACTTCCGCGCCATGCGGTCGAGCTGCGCGCACGCACGGCCGGTTATCTGGTCCGCCTGGATGCGCCCCTGGGCCAGCGCGTAAAGGCCGGCGACCTGCTCGGCCTCCTGCACGACGGCGCGCTGAAGGCGGAGCTGAAGGTTGCAGAGGCCCGGCTGGCCTCTGCCCAGGCCGAGGAGCGGCGCCAGGGCTCCCTCGCCGGAGATGCGCAGCGCCGGGCCGAGCGCGCACGCGCGGGCCAGCAGTGGCTGGCTCCGGCGGACCTCGAGAAGACGCTGGCCGAAGCGCAGGCGGCGGCGGCGCAGAGTGACATCGCGCACGCGCAGGTGGTCGAGCAACAGGCGCGGATCGAGCAGCTGCGCCAGAAGCTCTCGGAGCTTGAGCTGCGGGCCCCTTTTTCCGGGGCCGTGGCCGCGCGCTACGTCGAGCAGGGGATGCTGCTGCAGGCCGGGAGCGCCATCTTGCGCCTGATCAGCGAAGACGATCTGATCGTGCGCTGCGCGCTG
>ERZ650309.1664-NODE-1664-length-10411-cov-3.526265_pt1 | contig 10411 bp, 10 predicted proteins | sample MGYA00376245_ERZ650309 | MGnify/ENA primary metagenome ERZ650309 (study PRJEB26733, sample SAMN07839294) | wastewater metagenome | biome: urban; feature: wastewater treatment plant; material: waste water | place: USA: North Carolina | collected 2016-04-26 ...
TTCTGAATACATCCAGCGAAACAGGATCCTTCTTTTCAAGCAACCGCGACACTACATTTATCTTCATGACCAAATGTATCAATGCCGCTTCAATTTTCAAAGAATTATTTTAACTCAGATACAAATTCTTTTATAATGGCTGTCAAAAGCAACAAATCTGCTTTTTCAAAAGGATGTGGAGTGTTTTCAAGCAACCTGAACCGACCGCATGGAATGAGCGAAGTGACCTTTTCTGAATACAAGGCATCTACCATCCTGTCGGAGTCACCAACCATATTTAATACGTGGCAACTAATCTTACTAAAATCCTCTTCCCTGAGCGGTTGCTTTCCCAGATCGCCCATTAAAGCAGCAGTTTTCATCACTACCTGTTCCCAATTCCCGGGACCATGCAACACTTTCAGTGTTTCTACAAAAGCAGGAATTTTTTCAACCATTTTAGCGGGCTGCAACTGGGATACTTCTTTTGAGGCAGTTTCTGTGTTCCAGTCGAGTTTGGTGGCCATGGTAATCAATCCCGATATCAATCCGGGTTCATCTCCTGCCAGCTTCAAACCAACATAACCTCCCATGCTATAGCCAAATATCAAAGGTGAATTGAGATGGTGGTCGCGAATATATTGGATCACAAAATCAGAAAACAAAGTCATGGAGAAAACCCCTTCCCGATCTGCTTTTTCGCCATGCCCCGGTAAAGTGAGAGCATGACACTTAAACGAATCATTTAAGTGTTTTTCAAATGCATCAAACTGCGACCGGTCGGAAAGGGCACCATGCAATAAGATTAAATCTCGTTTCATGTCTTGTGATGATTTTACAGAAGCAATAGACTGTTACAAAATGTCATCTATTATTTTATCGATTCCGGCATCAAGCTCCCTGAATATTGCCTTGTCAATCATTTCAGGATCGAGGGTATCGAAAGTTCTTTCAATTACACCGTTTTTAAGATAGTGAATGTAAGTGCACAATCCGGTCAGGGTTTGCAAAATGTGAGAAGTGATGATAATCGTGGTTCCTTTCGATGCCATCCTGCGCAACACTGCAGTGAGCACTCTCGATGATTCGAGGTCAAGTCCATTATATGGTTCATCAAGAAGCAATACGGGTCGGTTCAATTTGCAAGCACCTATCAACGCAAGTTTTTTCTTCATCCCGGTTGAATAAGTATCGGTGAGTTCACCTCCGGGCACTGCAAAAAGATCAAGCCATTCCTGAGTTGCAAAATGCTGTGTCGCTCCCGGCCTGAATAATTCCAGATATTCGGAACCGGTGATTCCTTTATAAAAATAAGGTTCCGTTTCAACCATTGCAACCAGAGTGGTTTTCAGGCGCAGGTTGTTTATCAGCAACTGCCCTTCATTTATTTTTTTGATGCCGCAAATAGCATGTAACAAAGTGGTCTTCCCTGATCCGTTTAGTCCGGCTAACCCATGAATCATCCCTTCAGAAAGTTCCAGATTCACCCCTTTTAGAACCATATGGTCTCCGTATGAAGCTGAAAGGTTCTTAATCGTAATCATTTAGCAGGGGTTTTAGATTGTAGATTGCTCTTCTGTAGTTTCGAAATAGTACAACCACAGGAAGAGGTAATAAGAACGGAATGAAGATTCCCACCATACAAATAGTATTGATCAGTGAAGCCGAACGGTTCATTTGTCCATGCTGCCAGACTGCATATTTTGAGGCCACAAAAACTGCAATGTTTAACGAGCAAAATAAGATGAAAAAGAGGCCCACCCACCATTTTGAAGGAAAGAAATATAAGTTGGCAACAAGTGCAGGCGATATCAAAAGCAGGAACGTCCTGCAATGCACATATGTTTTGGAAATCATAAAAGATGAGGGGCGCATCATGAAGGAAGCTACCATTTGTCTTGACTCACCCTGTTCATAAAATGACATGGAAAGTGCCAGAATGACCCAACAGACACCCAATGATGCAAAAGGCAAAGGTGCAACGAGTATAGCTACCATTACCAAAAATGGGATCATCCATCCTGTAGCTCTTATTCCTGATTTCCATTCATAATTTGCTGCAGGAAATAAGTTCCCCAGCCAACCGGTGCGTTTGCTTTCAACATTCGAAACAGGAATGAAAGACAGCAATCCTGCAAAAGGAAAAAGCAACATCAGCAATAGCGATTGCGACTTCATAAAAGATAAAATGAAGGCAACTAATGCCACTGCACCATACTCTGAGAAATAAACTCTGTAAGGCCGGGCTGCAACAAGTTTTATGAATCGGTGATCTTTCCTGCTGAAATGAATGCTCACTAACATGGCTAAAATAAATAGCATTGAGCCAAAACGGGGTTCCGATTTTTCCTGAAGGCGGTAAAAAAACCATAAACCGGCAACTCCTGCAACACATAATAAAAGAGCATAAAAAAGACCCAGCGATTTGAGTTCTCTCAAAAACTGGGCCCCTCTTATTTTCAGAAATACCATTGGGTAAGGTTAATCCAGACTGTGAACAACCAGACCACTTCTCAGTTTGGGTTCAAACCAGGTGGTTTTAGGTGGCATAATATTTCCGGTATCGGCAATATCAATGAGTTGTTTCATAGTGACAGGATACAATGCGAAGGCTACTTTCATTTCACCTGAATTTACACGTCGCTCCAGCTCGCCCAAACCTCTCAGGCCACCAACAAACTCAATTCTTTTGTCGGTACGCAAATCGTGAATATTCAACAAGGGTCCCAGAATTTTATCAGAAAGTATGGTCACATCCAGCACACCTATTGGATCTGCATCATTGTAGGTACCTGATCTGGCTTTAAGCGAATACCATTTGCCTTCGAGATACATACCAAAGTCATGTAACCCTGAAGGTTTGTATATAGAAGTACCACGTTCAGATACATCAAAACTTGCGCTGAGCTTCTCAATAAATTGCGCAGCAGTCAATCCATTTAAATCTTTTACCACACGGTTATAATCCATAATGGCCAGCTGATCGTCAGGGAAATGAACCGCCAGGAAATAATTGTATTCTTCGTTACCGGTGTGATTTGGATTTTTCTCCATTCGCTCCTTACCTACCAGTGCCGCAGCTGCAGTACGATGGTGCCCGTCGGCTACATATGTATATTTAATGGTGGAGAATAAACGAACGATTTCAGCTATTACCTTTTCATCGTTAATCACCCAAAAGGTGTGTCCAATACCATCGTCAGCCACAAAATCGTATTCAGGTTTTCCTTTGATGACTTCATTCACGATTACATCAAGAGCCACTAATTTAGGATATGCGAAAAACACCGGCTCATAATTCAGACTACTCACACGCACGTGATTTTTACGATCCTCCTCCTTATCGGGACGAGTTAATTCGTGTTTACGGATGATGTCGTTCACATAATCGGAAACAGCAGCGCAACCTACAATTCCATTCTGCTTGCGACCGTTCATCGTCTGCTGATATATATATAAGCATTCCTTCTGATCATGAAAGAAGACTCCCTCTTTTACCAGCTTGTCAAAATTTTCTTTGCCTTTCTTATAAATTTCAGGCGCATAATGGTCGAAATCATCAGGAAAGTCGATCTCAGGCTTTATAACATGATAAAATGAATGCGGATTTCCTTTGCATTCCTCTCTTGCTTCAATCTCATTCAGTACGTCATACGGTTTGGAAGCAACTTTTGCCACTTCACCCGCAACTGGACGAATACCTTTAAACGGTTTTAATATTGCCATATAGTTTTTTTAAGGAAGGCAAAATTAGGTTTTATCCCGTACAGTGTGGCAGATAATCTGAAAAATTGCAACGTCCATTTAAATGACTCGGAATGCAAAAATGTCCTAAAAAAGGCACTTATCTTTATCTATTTACCTGTTTTTCAATAACTTAAATGTTGCATACAGGTAATTGGATGGTAAATACCGATATCAGAAGAGCTAGCTACCCATAAGACATTCATCTTATTGAATAACAGATCTTTAGCATCTGAGGGCATTTTTCTAATCCGAAATGTGGTTCCTGAAACCATCAACTAACAGATTTTGCAATTGAATAAAGTTTAACCACCGGTTACTCATTTGATAACCTCTGCCTGATTTGGAAATTTCAATTTTGCGTCATCAAACTAAAACAAAAAAATGAAAACTCTCCTTCCTCTGCTGATTGCATTTCTTTCTACATTTTCCTATAACACAAGAGCCAATCAAATAAAAATAGATTGGACAAAATCTGAAACAGGTTCAGGTGCACAACAAGTTGCCGGTGTTGCATCATTAAATGGCAAAATGATTGTTGTTGGAAATTTTACAGGAAATTATCAGAACAATACAGGCAATCATAATTCTGCTGCAGGCAGTACCGATTGCTTTGTGACCTGCTACAATTCTTTACAGCAAATTCAATGGTCGTTGGTTTTTGGCAACACATGCAATGAAAGAATTCAGTCGGTAACAACCGATGCAGTAAGTGGCAATGTGTACATCACAGGAGCCTTTTACAATACGTTAACCATAGGTGGAAATACCATCAGTTCAAACGGCGGTACCGATGTTTTTCTGGCTGCCTTCACCGAAAATGGCAATATGCTTTGGTTGAAATCTTTTGGAAGCCAGGGTAGCGACGAAGGTGTTAAATGTCTTACAGATGCATCAGGAAATATTTTACTGGCAATGAATACCAGTTCATTTCAGTTGCCCGGAAGTGATCAGCAATCGGGTGGTTCTAGTATTTGCATTGCCAAATTTAATGCAGCAGGAAATTTGATATGGTCACAATGTGAAACAGCAGGTGTAAATGGAATCATAAAAGTAAATGACATGCATCTTACTGCTACAGGAAACATTGTTGCTGCAGGTCAGTTTTTCGGAAATCTGTTGGCAGGTGACGGTGGTTCATTAAATTATCAGTCGGCAAATGATGCTGCCTGGGTTGGATCATATCATTCAAATGGTACAACTGATTTTGTGTTTGTCGCCGGCAACAGTGGTTTCGGCAGCAGCGGCATTACAGGTGTGACAAGCGATCTTGTAGGTAATTTGCAGTTGTTTGGCTATTATGAAGGAAGCTTTGAATTTTCGGGCATGCAATCGATAGCAGGCGACAGAAACATGATGTTGCTTGAAATGGATCAATACGGAAATGAACTTAATGCTGAATTCTTTGAATCTGCAGGATATCAACAACCGGGTAAAATTGTGTGCACATCACAGAATCAACTGGTGATGACCGGTTACTACATTGATGTGTTTAACTCAGGAACTTTCAGTCTGACAAATAACGGAGGACTCGATGCATTTGTAATCTTCAAATCACTTGGAACAGGTGTTGAAGAAGCAATGCAGATTGGCGGGGCAGGAGATGAAATTCCATTTGATTTAACTGTAAACGGAAACGAAATTTATGCTGCAGGATGCTTTGGTCTGAATCAGACGAATGCGAATACCCAGTTCAACAACACAAGTGTCACCAGTGACGGTGCATGTGATGGATTTGTGTCAAAACTCTCAACCATGAACCAGACTACCGGCTTTTCAGAAGGAGTCACTTCACCCGGCTCACTTAAAGCGTATCCAAATCCTGCTTCCTCATCGTTGCAAATCACGCTCAATAATAATGAAGTAGCACTTGTGATGATTACTGATCTTTCAGGAAAATTGGTGAAGACACAGCAGGCGCAACCATTTACCGGCACACTTACCATCGACATTTCAGAGTTACCTTCAGGAATTTATATATTGATGGTGACAGAATCTGCGAAGACAGAAAAAATCAGAATTGAAAAAATATAAGGTTAGGGGTTAAATAAGAAAGGGGGCCGTAACCCCCTTTTTTTTATTTTCCATTGAACAGTGCAACAACTTTTTGTGCAAGCTCAATCCCAATTCGTTCCTGAGCTTCTTTGGTTGAACCTCCAACATGAGGCGAAAGCGATACATTGGGATGTTCTCTGAGTTCTTTTTTGATGAGTGGTTCACCTTCAAAAACATCGAGTGCGGCGTATCCGATTTTACCTGAGTTCAGACCATCCAGTAAATCGTTTTCAGCCACTACCCCACCCCTTGCAGTATTTACAATGCCAACACCGGGTTTCATCATGGCAATTTCACGGGCAGCAATTACCGGTGGTGCGCCTTTAGGGAAAGGTACATGCAGCGTGATGAAGTCACTGTTCTTAAGCAGTTCTTCAAATGGAACACACTTCATGGTAACCATCAGAGAGGCATTGCTATGTGTTTGAAAAAAATCGATTTCAATTTTAACATCTGCAGCATGCAGCTTGAAAGGCATCACTTTCATTCCCAATCCCAGTGCCATGCGTGCAACTGTTTGTCCGATTTTACCGAATCCTATGATGCCAAGAGTTTTTCCTTTGAGTTCGATGCCACTGGAATATTTTTTCTTAAGTGCTTCGAATTGCTCCTTGTTTTCGCATCCCGGCATCTTACGATTGGCATCATGCAAAAAACGGGTCATAGTGAAGAGGTGAGCAAACACCAGTTCTGCAACCGATTGCGAACTGGCCTCCGGTGTGTTCACCACGTGCAAACCTTTTTCGCGGGCATAAGCCACATCAATATTATCCATGCCCACTCCCGCTCTTCCAATGAGTTTTAAATTGGGACAGGCATCAATGTGTTCTTTACGAACCTGAGTGGCACTGCGGACCAGAATCGCATCGAACTTCAGTAACTCTGAACTTAAATTTTCCTGAGCTACTTTATCAGTTACGACTTCGAAACCGGCATCAGTAAAAATTTTCCTGCCTGCAGCATCAATGCCATCATTGGCTAAAATCCGGATCATATTGTAAATTATTAAGCTGTTTTGAGAGCAAATTCTTTCATCACTGAAGTGAGTACTTTCACACTTTCAATGGGCAAGGCATTGTACAGGGAGGCTCTGAAACCACCTACTGAACGATGTCCTTTAATGCCAATGATTCCGGCCTCTTTCACCATTTTTGAGAATTCTTCTTCCAGTTCAGGTTTGGTGAGCAGGAAGCAGACATTCATTTCAGAGCGATCCTCAACCGCGGCTGTGCCTGTAAACATTGGATTGTTGTCGATCTCACTGTATAACAGTGCTGCCTTTTCGCGGTTACGCTTGGCAATTTCCGGCACTCCACCAATAGAGTCGAGCCATTCGAGAGTGGCCATGCAAACATAAATTGGGAAAACCGGAGGGGTATTATAAAGTGAGTCCCCTTCAATGTGTGTCTGGTAATTCAGCATGGTAGGTATCTTGCGATCCATTTTGCCAACAATATCATTTTTGATGATCACCAGGGTAACTCCGGCAGGTCCCATATTCTTTTGAGCTCCGGCATAAATAAGATCAAATTTCGAAACATCGACAGGCTTGCTGAAGATGTCGCTCGACATATCGCATACCACTGGAACCGGTGAATCAGGATAGTTCTTAATTTGTGTCCCGTATATGGTATTGTTGGAAGTCAGGTGTAAATAAGCTGCATCTGTAGGAATGGCAAATCCTTTAGGTACATATGAAAAATTCTTGTCCTTGGAGGAAGCCAGCACAACGGTTTCTCCAACCATTTTAGCTTCTTTAATAGCTTTATTGGCCCAAACTCCGGATTCAACATAAGCAGCCTTACCGTTGGCCGGAAGCAGGTTATAGGGAACCATGGCAAACTGAGTGCTTGCACCTCCCTGTAAAAACAAAATGGAATAATTATCGGGAACTCCCAATAGTTTTTTCACGAGTGCTTTGGCATTTTGAATGATCGCATCAAAATCTTTGCTGCGATGAGAAATTTCCAGCAGAGAAAGTCCTGTGCCATTAAGGTCCAATACTGCCTGTGCCGATTTTTTTAAGGCCTCTTCGGGTAATATTCCCGGTCCGGCTCCAAAATTGTGTTTTTTCATTTATCAATGTTTAGCGAATGCAAATTAACGATTTTGAAAGGGTAGTTTCACTATTAATAGAGCTATTTTTTACGATCTTCATTTCTAAGATCGAGATTTGATTTGTAGTACCAGAGGCCTTTTTTGAGCCGGTAACCATCGTATGTAAAATCGGGACCGTAATACCGGTATTGTCCCCTGGCCATACCGCTGGCAGGAGAAAGATGATCGAAAACAAACATTTTCTTTTTGGGCAAATACCGCAGCAGCATCACAGCTTCAGAGGTGAATTCAAAGACCTCCCGGTATTTTTTCTTTCCCTTTTCATCGGTAAAAACAGGTGCCCCAAAGGTGACATTATCCCATTGATCAAAAGAAAGCACCTCAATGATTTTGCGTGATGTAAAACGATCGTTGCCCTGCCATCCAAGGAGGTAATAAACGGTCTTTTTGTTCAGTTTTTGTTCTATGAGATCATAATAAACGGCTCCCAGCCAGGCTTCAGATCGCATTTCCTTTGTTTCAATAGTGTCGCTGTCGGTTTTTACCTCAGAAAGTCCTATGGTTTTCAGTTCTTTTTTTACTGAATTGTATTTCTGAATCATTCCGTAATAACGGTAGGAACCATCTTCCCTTGAAGGCTGAAACCAGGTGTAAATCCTTATGGAACCATCTTTCGACCTGAGCTTTGAAAGAGGTTTGATACTGTCGAAAGGGTATGTATATGATTCCGGATCTTTTAGCAGGTCCGATAAATAAACATTGAACTCCGATGTTGCCGCCATCCTGACCCTGTCAGATGAACCTCTCATCATCGAATCGGTCAATTGTTTGAGCACCATTTCCTTTTTCTGAATCGGCAACTCCTGAAAGCCGGTGTTTTGACACAAACCGACATTCACTGTAAAAAAAGCTATGACCAGAACTAGAACAGGAACCTTCATGAATTAAAGTTAACGTAAAATTTCACAGAAATTATATTAAAAAAAATCCGCTCAGCAGTTAGCGAAGCGGATTTTGCATATTTCTCATTCAAAGAATCAGTGCATACGGGATTTTTTCTCGAGCAACGCATCTTTGCTTTCACGTACATTTTCATCATCAACACAGCAGTCAACCGGACAAACTGCGGCACACTGTGGCTCATCATGAAAACCTACACATTCAGTACATTTATCTGAAACAATGTAATAAGCATCCATTGAAATTGCCGGCTGAGGCGCATCAGCATCTACTTCCGTGCCATCCAGTCTCTTAAACATTCCTTTTACACTGGTTCCATCCGAAAATCTCCATTCTGCACCACCTTCATAAATAGCGTTATTTGGACATTCGGGCTCACAGGCACCACAATTGATGCACTCATCGGTAATCTTGATAGCCATATATCTTGCTTTTAGTTTTAATTTTGAACACAAATATATAGAGAAATGTTTCGTTTTCGAATCTTTAAATAAAAAATTGAATGCCCCACCCTAAAATGATTGACACCTGGACACAAACCGGTTTGGTTTTGAGCGATTTGGCTTCAGGGAACCAGACTAATAAATGGTATTCCCGTTGGAACGAAACAGCTTTGAAAGCCACAGCAGCGAATTCCTGGTTCACCGGGGAACAATTGCAGATTGCAATAAAAGGAATTTCAAAACTACTTGAATTTGAGCCACTTAATGAATGGATTCAGAGGTACCAACCGGTATCAGGGGATCCTAAATCGGTTGGTGTAATTATGGCCGGAAACATCCCGTTGGCCGGCTTCCATGATGCGTTATGTGTTTTGGCATCGGGTCATAGACTGATAGCCAAAATGAGTAAAGATGACCCTTACCTCCTACCTTTTATCCTCGAAATTGCCATTTCATTTGACCCTGAACTACAAAACCGGATTGTGTATGCTGACCAGCTGAAAAATATTGATGCCATAATTGCCACCGGAAGTAACAATACCTCACGTTACTTTGAATATTACTTTTCATCAATACCTCACCTATTCAGAAAAAACAGAAACAGCGTTGCAGTGCTGACGGGAAGTGAGAATGAATATGACTTTCTGCTGCTCGGACGCGATATATTTACCTATTACGGATTGGGATGCCGCAACATCTCAAAGGTATTTGTTCCCGAAGGTTACCGATTCGATGATTTCTTCGCAAATCTGGTTGACTACTCAACGGTGCTTGACCACACCCGTTACATGAATAATTTCGATTACCATCAGGCCTTGTATTTGTTGAACAGCGACACTTTCCTAACCAATAATTTCTTAATTCTCATTGAAAACACAGGACTTTCTTCCCCTGTATCGGTTTTGTTTTATGAATCTTATAAAGATCAAAAAGACCTTGAAAACAAATTGAAAGCAATTGAGCAAGAAACACAATGTGTTGTCAGTAAAAATGGTCCTGTGTTATTGGGACAGGCTCAATTCCCCGGAATTGCAGATTATGCCGACAAAATTGACACCATGAAGTTCTTAGAAGAATTAAGAATGAAGAATTAAGAATGAAGAATTGGGGGCAATGGAAATGATAAATTATGAATGATAAATGATAAATTGAGATTCCGAATGAAAAATCGG